>Ga0157369_10007334_pt1 | contig 12693 bp, 9 predicted proteins | sample C25metaG_FD_113461 | JGI IMG/M metagenome (GOLD analysis project Ga0157369, IMG submission 113461) | Corn rhizosphere microbial communities from Kellogg Biological Station, Michigan, USA - C2-5 metaG | ecosystem: Host-associated > Plants > Roots > Rhizosphere > Soil | place: USA: Michigan...
CGACGAGCCAGCCCTGCTTGCCGACGATGACGAGGTTGAGTTCCTCGCCGCCGGACCAGAGCGCGTCGAGGGCATCGAGCACCTGCGCGTGGCCTTTGCGCGGTTCGACGGTGCCCACCATGAGGAGCGCCGGGCGCGATGCGATGCGCTCGAGAAGCGTGCGCGCGTCGTCCGGCACGCCTCGAGTCGGCACACTGTGCTCGACGTCGGCGCCAAGCGGCAGCACGCCGATCCGAAGCGGCGACGCGCGCTGCGGACCGTTCGCGTTCAGCCAGGCGAGGAAATCGTCTGCGACGGCGTTCGATATGCAAAGCACGCCGTCGGCGACGCGGGCGATCGCATGCAGCCAGGCGGCATGCATCGCATCGATGCCCGGCGGGTAGAACCGCGGTGCACGCACGGGCAGCAAATCGTAGACCACGAAGGTGACCGTCACGCCGAGCGTGCGATAACGCGCGAGCACCGCTTCCTGGCCGGGAACGATGTCCGCCGCCCAATCCAGGCCGACGAATGCGTCGCCTGGCGATACGTCGACCGGCGTGTCCGGCGCGGCGACACCGGTCACCCCGAGCCATGCGCTCGTGAAGGCACGGGCGTAGACATAACAGCCGGGCGCGGCGATCACCGGCTCCACGCGGCATCCGTCGGGTGCGCGTTCTAGCAGTTCGCGCAGCACCGCGCGCACGACACGCTCGATGCCGGTGCGCAGATCCTGTCGCGCGAGCACCGATACGTCGACGAGGATCTGCCGCTGGCGCACGTGCCGCTCGTTGACGGCGATGCACTGCGCCGCCGCGGCGACGTCGTCGGGCGCGGGCTTGCGGCTCGCGTCGACGTTCGCGACCGCGCGCACGAGATCCTGGTAGCGGCGCCTCGGTCCTTCCCGTGCGAAGTATTCGATCGCGTCGCGCAATGCGCCGGCGACGCGTTCCGGATCGTGCCGCTCGCCGATGTAGTGCCGCCCGCGCATGCCGAGGCGCTCGCGGAGCGCGGGCTCGGACGCGAGGCGCGCGAGCGCTTCGGCAAGCGCGGCGTCGGTGAACCCGGCGGGCAGGCGCAGCAGGATGTCGCCGGGCAGCTCGGCGAGCGAGCCGCAGCCGTTCACGACGAGCGGCGTCGCATGCGCGAGGCAATCGAGCACGCTGCGCGACGTCTCGCCGCGTGAGACGCCGCGCAACTGGATGGCGGCATCGGCGGCGAGCAGGTAGCGATCGAACGTCACCGCGTCGACGTAGCCGCTGATGCGGATGCGCGCCCCCGATGCCGCGATGCGCGCGCGCAGCCTGGCGCCGTAATCCCCGCCGTGATTTTCGCCGACGAACACGAGCGTGCAGCGTGGATCGGCGGCGAGCGGCGAGGCGAGCCACGCGTCGACGATACGGTGGTCGAGCTTGGTCGCATCCAGGAAGCCGAAACTGCAGAACAGAAGATCGCCGGGCGAAAGATCGAGTACACGGCGCGCGGCTTCGCGCCCGGCAACATCGGGGAGTGCGCGCAGTTGGGGGATCTGTCGCCAGGCGTCGGGATCGATGCGGAACGAGGCCCGCGCGCGCTCGATCGCATGCGCCGAATGCACGACGATGCCGTCGGCATCATTGATGAGCCGCAGGCAGCACGGATAGCGATCGATCGCCGCTGCGCGACCGGTTGCGCGCTCGTCGAGGAGCGCCGGGTAGCCGTGCGATTCGAACAGCGCGCGCAGGAAGATGCCCGGCGCTCCCCCCCACGCATCCATCCAGTCGAGCAAGCCGCCCACGTGCAGGTCGTGCAGCACGACGGTTCCCGGATGGCGTTCGATCAGATCGAACATCCGCTGATGGAACGGTGAATTGCCCATCTGGTAGACGATGCGGTCGTAGGCGTCGGCGTGCGCGTCGAACGCGTCGATCGTCCGCACGGGAAGTGCCGCGAGCGCCGCCGGCAGCTCGACGCTCGTCTGGTCGGTCACGAGCTCGATTGCGTAATGCTCGCGCAGCGGCGCGAGCAGCTCGGCGCTGTAGACGGCGATGCCGGTGCGCTCGGGTGGCAGCGGCGACACGAACGCCAGCGTCGGCCGTTCGCGTACGGCGCGCACCTGGGGCTGCGCGACGGCGCGCGGCCTGCGTGCAAAGCCTTCAGCCAGCGCATCGGATGCGCGCCGCGCGGTCATCGCCCAGGAAAACGCTGCCGCGCGCGCGCGCCCGTGACGCCCAAGCTGCGTGCGGAACGCCTCGTCGCCGAGCACCGCCGCGAGCCGGCCGGCGATCGACGACACGTCGGTGGGCTCGAACAGGCAGTCGTGGCGCGCGACGACCTCGGGAATGCTCGTCGCATTCGACGCGACGACCGCCGCGCCGCAGGACATCGCTTCGAGCACCGGAAGCCCGAAACCCTCGTGCAGCGACGGGAACGCGAACACGTCGCAGTGCCCATAGAGCGCGGCGAGGTCCTCGTCGCTGACATGGCCGGTCCACCGAAGCTCATCGGGATGCGCGCCGGCGCGCATCGCCACGCGCGCGAGATCGCTGCGTTCGCGCTCGTCGAGCTGTCCGGCGAGGACCAGCCGGTGCGCCGCGCGCACGGGCGGCGGCAATTCGGCATAGGCGGCGATCAGATTGCGCACGTTTTTCCGCGCATCGAATCCTCCGGCATAAAGCACGTAGCCGGCATCGATGCGATGCCGCTCGCGCAATTCGTCGATGCGCCGGTCGCCGGGTACAGGCGGATGAAAGCACGCGTCGGCAGCCGTGGAGATCACGGCGATCCGATCACCCGCTATGCCGAGCATCGCCATCGCCTCGGCTCGCGCGTGCTCGGAGATCGCGAGCAGCAACCCGGCGCGGCGCAGCGACGCAAGCTTGCGCTCGTACCAGGCGCGCGCGTGCGCAGCGTCGAGGACGTCGTCGCGCACGAGCGGAATCAGGTCGTAGAGCGTGACCGCGCAAAGCGCGTCGGAGGCGGCCGGAACCGAGGTCGTCGCATCGTCAACGAAGCCTTCGAAGAGGCTCGACAGCAACACGACGTCGGGACGAAGCGCGGCGATGCGCGCCTCGCGCATCGGTTCGGACGCGCGCGCCCGCCACGCATTGGACGGATCGGCCTCCGCGACAGGCGTCGGCGCTGCGAATACGTGCATCCGCCCGGGTGGAAGCGCTGTCGCGAAGCGATCGCGGATCCATTCGACCGCGTCGGGAAACGCCGCGGCGAGCAGCAGCGACAGCTCGAGCTCGCCGTCGAGCGCCGCGAGGGCTTCGGTCAACGCCAGCGAGTACCGGCCGATGCCGCGATGCCGGCTTGCGGTCTGGCATGCCTGCAGGTCGACGAGAACGTGCATCCCTATCGCTTGCCGGGCGGACGGTCGGCGCCGTGTTCGACGATCTCCATCGCGCGGCGCAGATCGCGCAGCACGCGGCGCGCGTCCGCCGACAGCAGCTGCTCTTCGCGTGGCGCGGCCGACGCGAGCACGCGCAGCTCGGCGACCGATCGATCGTGCGCGAGCGCCTGTTTGAGCGTGCGCTTGAGCGCGGGCGGCAGCATGCGTGCGCCAACGCGACGCAAGCCCGGGTGGCGGGCGGCCGCGCCGGCGATGCGCTGCACGAGGAACGCTTTCCACGTCATGGCCGCCTCCGCGCGCGGCCGGTGGCGCCCGGCGCGATGACTCGGGCCGTCGTCATGCCGAAGGCTTGCGGGCGACGATGCCGATATCGCGTGCGCCGGCGAGCAGGTGCGCGAGCGTCGGCGGCCAGCCCTCGCGCTCCGCCGCGGCGGCGATCGTATCGTCGGGCTGCAGCGCGAGCGTGTCGACGACCTCGTACTTCGCGAATTCGACGAACGCGCGGAGCAGCGGTGCGGGGATTGGATGCCGATGCGTCGGGTCCATGTGGAATGAATAGGCCGCCACGAGCACGTTCTCGGGGTTCGGCGTTTCGAGGATCAGCAGGCCACCGGGCACGAGCGCGCGCCAGGCGTCGAGGAGGATCGCCATCATCGTCGCCGGCGCCAGGTGCTCGACGACGTGGAATGCGGTGACGAGCGACGTTTCGCCGTCGGGCTGGCGGCGCAGGAACGCCAGCGCGTCGCCCTGCTCCGCATGCAGCCCGCGCGCCGCGCAGCGCTCGACGCTGACGGCATTGTCATCGACGCCGATCGCATCGATGCCTTCGCGCGCCAGAAGCTCGAGCCATTCGCCGCGCCCGCAGCCGACGTCGATCGCACGACGTGCGCGAACGGCAGCCGCGAGCCCGGCCACGTACGGCAGATAGGTGCGCAGGCGCTCGCGGATGACCTCGTACGGCCCGCGGAAACGCGACTCGAGGCTCGAGTGGAACCAGGCGGCACTGTCGGCGCTGCCGACGCCCGGCAACGGCGGGAACGGCGGCGCGATCTCCTCGATCCGCGCGTGCGCGCGCTGCACGTGCGTGTCGAGGGCGCGATGCACGTCCGCCAGTTGCGCGGCCACGCGCGCATTTTCGTCGAGACGATTGCAAATGCCGGTGATCTCGAGGCGAACGCCGTTGCGCACGTCCGTTTCCTCCCGGCCTTCGCGCTCGACGCGCGCGCCGAGTGCGTCGACGCTCGCCGCGAGCGGGTCGAGCCGCGCATCGATGCGGGTCGCGGCGTGCGCGAGGCTCAGCATTTCATGGCCGTGCTGCTCCAGCGCGCGCTGCTGCGTGCGAAGCGTCGCCTCGAGCTCGCGCAACGCCGCGGCCTGACGCTCGACGGCGTCATGCAGCGGGTTCAGCCGGCGCAGCGAACGCAGCCAGCGTTGGAAGCCTTTCAGCGTGGGCACGACGCCGCCAGGTCAGCGAGAGGCGGCGGGCGCGGCGCGCGCCGCAGGTGCGCCGACGGCAATGATCGGCTGCAAGCGGCCGATCATCGGCGCTACGCGAGCCGGCGCAGGTCGGCGTCGACCATCATCCCGACGAGGCTCTCGAGATCGGTCGTCGGGCGCCAGCCGAGCCGTTCGCGCGCCTTCGTCGCGTCGCCGCGCAGCATGTCGACCTCCGCGGGCCGCAACAGCGACGCATCGGTGACCACGTGGCGTTCCCAATCGAGGCCGGCGCGCGCGAAGGCGAGGCGGCACATGTCGCGGATCGTCGTGGTGACGCCGGTGGCGATGACGTAATCGTCGGCCCTCGGCTGTTGCAGCATCCGCCACATCGCGTCGACATAGTCGCCGGCGAAGCCCCAGTCGCGCTGCGCGTCGAGATTGCCGAGCGTGACCTTGTCCGCCAGCCCGAGCTTGATTCGCGCGACGGCGTCGCTGACCTTGCGCGTCACGAACTCGATGCCGCGCAACGGCGATTCGTGATTGAACAGAATGCCGGACGACGCGTGCAGGCCGAAGCTCTCGCGATAGTTGATCGTGATCCAGTGCGCGTAGAGCTTGGCGACGCCATAGGGGCTGCGCGGATAGAATGGCGTGGCCTCGCCTTGCAGCGGCGCCTGCACCTTGCCGAACATTTCGCTGGTCGACGCCTGGTAGAAGCGCGCCTCGGGCCGATGCTGGCGGATCGCCTCGAGAACGTTCACCGCGCCGATCGCATTGACGTCGGCGGTGTGCACCGCCTGGTCCCACGATGCGCCGACGAAACTCTGCGCAGCGAGGTTGTAGATCTCGTCGGGACGGTGGCGCGCGACGATACCGAGCACGGAACCCATGTCGGTCACGTCGCCGTACGCGATGTCGATTCGCGGCAGCACGTTCAACTCGCGCAGCCGCCAGAGCGTGTCGCTGCCGCGCCGTGGCGTGAGCCCGACGACGCGATATCCCTTGCCGAGCAGGAGTTGCGCGAGGTACGCGCCGTCCTGCCCGGTGATGCCGGTGATGAGTGCTGTCTTATTCAAGTGTGATCCGTTCCTGCCAGTCGTCGAGCATGTCGCGAAGGGTGGTGGACAGGTCGATCGACGGCGACCATCCGGTATCCGTGGCAATCTTGCGCACATCGGCCGCCGCGCGCCGCTGCTCGCCGGCCCTGATGCGCGCCGGGTCGGTCACGACTTCCGCCGTCACGCCGGCCTGCGCGAGGAGCGCGCGCAGCACGTCGTCGAGCCGCTGCTCGCGACCGCTGCCCACGTTATAGACCTCGCCCGTGCGCCCGTTGGCGAGCAATGCGAAATACGCGCGCACGACATCGCGCACGTCGGTGAGATCGCGCGTGACGTCGAGATCCCCGGTCACGATGCGCGGCGGCGCGAGGCCCCGCGCGATGCGCGCAACCTGGCGCGCGAACGACGCGATCGCGAAGCGCGTGTCCTGGCCCGGCCCCACGTGATTGAACGGACGGGCGATCACGGCGTCGAGGCGCTCCGTCTGCACCCACTGGCCGCACAGGGCCTCGGCCGCGACCTTGCTCACGGCGTACGGACTGCGCGGGCGCAACGGCTGCGTTTCGGCCACGGGCAAGGCGTCGGGCGCAACGATGCCGTAGCAGTCGCCCGAGCTCACGAACAGGAATCGCCCGGGGAATGCCGCCGAGCGCAGGGCCTTCAGCAGGTTCCATGTACCGCCGAAATTCACGTCGAAGAACGCTTCCGGTTCGCGAAACGAGTCCGCGACGCTCGTGAGCCCCGCGAGGTGGATGACCGCGTCGGCCCGGATCCCGGCGATCCGTTCGGCAAGTCCGGCCGATCGGACGTCGAAATCCCGGGGCAGCGTGGCGAGACGCCAATCTCCCAGCGTGGAATCGCGTTGGAGGAGTTCGCGCAGCGCCCGGCCGACGAACCCGTTGTGTCCGGTAACCAGTAGTGTTCGCACTCGTTCGCAAGACGGCGGGGAAGGTGCGATCCGCAACCAGGGAAGCGCGCCGGATTATAGCGCACGCATCGGGTACGATCGTGCCGTGCAGACCCGCGAACAACGGCTCGTCGTCGGGCTTTCGTCGAACGTGCTCGCGTCGCACGGCGCCGCGCTGCGCCCGGATGGCATCGGCACGTACACTCGCGAACTCGAGCACGCGCTGACGAGCGAAGGTGCGCTCGTTCGGCGCGTCGGCGCACCGGTGCGAAACGGCGTGAGGCTCGCGCGCCCGGCCGGTGCCGCTTTGTACTTTCCGTTGCCGCTGCCGCTGCTGATCGCGGCCGCCTCGCTGCGCATGAGCGCGCCGATGTCAGGAGCGATTCGACGCGGAATCGACGTCTATCACGCGACCGACTACATGGTGCCCCGGCTCGCGCGCACGCCGGTCGTCGCGACGCTGTACGACGCGATACCGCTCGCGCATCCGCAATGGGCGAATCCGCGGCTGCGCCGCACGAAAAACTGGCTGCTGCGCGAGGGCGCGCGAAGCGCCGATCTCGTCATCGCGATCTCGCATGCGGCCGCCGACGACGTCGTCGAGCACTATCGGATACCGCGCGAACGGATTCGGGTCGTGCCGCTCGGCGTGAACGGAAGATGGTTCGAGTCGCCGCAGCCCGCCGCCATCGAAGCCGCGCTCGCGCGTCATCGGCTGCGCCGCGGCTACGTTCTTCACGTCGGCACGCTGCAACCGCGCAAGAACGTCGACGCGCTCGTCAGCGCTTACGAGCGGTTGCCGGAATCGCTGCGGCGCGAGCGGCAACTCGTGCTCGTCGGAAAGTATGGATGGGCGGCACAAGCGCTTCGCAAACGACTCGCGGCGCTGAAGGCGAACGAGCAAATCGTCTGGCTCGACTACGTCGCCCGCGATGACCTGCATGCGCTGTACCACGCAGCGGGCATGTTCGCGTTTCCATCGCTTTGCGAAGGGTTCGGGCTGCCGGTGCTCGAGGCGCTCGCGTGCGGCTTGCCGGTCGTTGCCAGCGACCTCCCGGCGCTGCGTGAGGTGGCCGGCGCATTTGCGACGTGGGTCGAGCCGGGGAACGTCGATGCGCTCGCCGAAGCGATCGAAACGCTGCACGTTGCCGATGCAGGCGCGTCCGCGCGCGGCTTGCGGCGCGCGCATGCGCGCGGCTTCAGCTGGCAACGCTGTGCCCGGATGACGCTCACGGTCTATCGCGAATTGATGCACTGATCGGCAATGTGGCGGCGGTCGTACTTGAACGATTGTCAATCGTGTTCCGTACAATCCGTGTGCCGATTTGAGTATGTCGAACCCCTTTACAGCCGCTTCGTTGTAATCGCTACAAACCGGGATATGGCCTTTGGCCTCAATGGCTTGAGCTCTTCGGAACGCATGTTGCTTCCAAGACATACGACGGCCGCTCCGGCGGCACTCGAATTGGAGCGACACATGCGGAAGATCCTACTGATGGCGGCGTCGGCGGCACTCGCGCTTGGAAGTGCGGCTGCCTCTGCAACGGCCATCACGTCCACGTTCACTGCCAGTGGCGTGACGGACAGCGTATCGCAACAGGCCACGGCGCAGTTCAGCTTCCTCAACGCCAACACGTTGAGCATTACCCTTACGGACAACGTCAGTCCCACGGCGGACCTCCTGTCCGAGCTCGTGGGGCTCACGTTCAGCTTCTCCTCGGCGCCGACCGACGTCCAACTCACGCAAATCGTGCCAACCTCGATCGTCGACTGCACGAGCAGCAAGAGTCCGTGCCCGACGGGAAGCGGCACGTATCCCTATGGCTGGGGCGGAACGTTGAATGGCTCGCAATTGTCGATCGGCGCGGGCTTCGACGGCACCTCCCTGTTCGCGCACCAGCCGTACGGGATCGTCAACGCCAATTACACCGCACCCGGCGGCGACACCGGGCTGTCGAGCGCGGCCAACAACCCATTGCTGATCGGGCCGGTGACGTTCACCTTCGGGATAACGGGCCTCGAGTCCATCCCGGAGATCATGGGCGTTTCGTTCGCGTTCGGCACGCAACCGGCGAACTCGCAACCAGGCGTGGCGGCCGTTCCCGAGCCCCGGCCCGTTGCGCTGCTCGGTATAGGCTTGGTCGGGATCTGGCTCGTACGCCGCAGGCGACGCGCCTGACGCCGGCGCAGTCAATGCGCGAAAAAAGGGCGACGATCGTCGCCCTTTTTCGTTATCTGCCGCAGCGATAAAGCGGTCGGTTCCGCCGCGCGCCGCTCAGGCCGAATGCCGATGCTGCTCGAGGAACGTTCCGAGCTGGTGCGGCGAGAAGCCACCGACGAGATTGACGTATCGCAGGTGGTTGATGTGGTGGTACATGACGATGTAGCGCTCCGCCGGGTCGTGCACGTCGAGATACGTGTCGCCTTCCACCGCCACCAGCAGCGGGAACATCGCGCAGAGGTGATCGAGGTAGTCGGGTACGCAAATGCGATGGAACGCGTTGAGGCACCAGTGATTGAGCTCGAGCGCGACGATTGGCTGAAACCGGCCGATCGTCGCGCGACCGCCTTCGAGCACGCTTTGCTCGAATCCCTCGACGTCGATCTTGATGAGGTCGATCGCGTCGAGCGAAAGCGATGCGACGACGTCATCCAGTCGCATGACCGATATCTCCTCGGTGACATGGCCGACGCTGGTCGGCGTCCCCGGGGAAACGAATCCACCGGCGCGATTGGTCTCGGCGAAAGTAAGCTGCGAGCGTCCCGGTGTCGCGCCGAGCGCGTGGTTGCGCAACTCGACGTTGGCAAGCCCGGAACGCGTGACGTTCGTGCGCAGGAACGCGAACGTGCTGGGCGAGGGCTCGAAGGCGACGACACGCCGCGCGCGCTGGCCGAACAGGATCGACGTGCAGCCGATGTTTGCGCCGATGTCGAGGACGACCGACTCCGGGGAGAACAGCGTCGACAGGAGCCGGACGGTCTGCGGCTCGAACCGCTGACCGAGGCCCGACAGGTACTCGTCGTCGGACGACATCACGTATTTGCCGGCACCGATCGCGATCTCGACCGACCGCGCTGTTGCTGTGCTCATTCGGATCATCCCGTGGCATTCGGCGCAATCGCCGATCGCACATTCTAGAATTCGCGGCGCGCCCGCGCGTCACGCGTGTCGCGCCGTGGGTGCGTCGCCAGGTCGCGCGTGCAGTAACTGTCAGCGATCGGCATATGGGAGCCATTCGGTGATCGGCGTATAGGAGCCAGTGCGTGATCGGCATATTGGAGCCACTTGGTGATCGCCATAATGGAGCCAGTCGCTGATCGGCATATTGGAGCCAGCTGAGGGAACGACGGACATCTCGAACTGATACGCACCACCGGTAGCCTCGCGGATTTTGTCCGCAGGGAGGCAATCGGTGGGGCGCAGGAGAATCGAGATGTTCCAGTATCGAGCGGTCCTGGTGCGCTTGCGCCAGGGCGATTCCGATCGTGATGTCGCGCGTGCTCGGTTGATGGGCCGGCCCAAGGTGGCGGCCTTGCGCGCGTTGGCGATCAAGCACGGCTGGCTGGTCGCCGACGCGCCGCTGCCGGAGGACGCCGAGATCGCCGCGGTAATCGGCCGGGCCCGGCGCGCGCGCAGCACGATATCGACGGTCGAGCCGTTTCGCGAGGTCGTCGCGCGCTGGGCCGAGCAAGGTGTCGGCGGCGTGGCGATCCACGGCGCGCTGTGTCGCGAGCACGGCTACAGCGGCAGCTACTCGGCGGTGCGCCGGATGCTCACCGCGCTCAATGCGTCGCGGCCACCCGAGGCTACCGTGCGCCTGCACTTCGCGCCCGGCGAAGCGGCGCAGGTCGATTTCGGCGCTGGTCCCTTCTTGGTCGATCCCGCGCGCGGTGAATCGCGTCGCACTTGGTGCTTCGTGATGACGCTGTGCTTCTCGCGTCATCAGTACGTCGAGTTCGTCTGGGATCAAACGGTCGCCACCTGGCTCGGCTGTCATCGCCGGGCCTTCGAGTGGTTCGCCGCCGTGCCGTGCCGGCTCATCATCGACAACCCGAAGTGCGCGATCACCAAAGCGTGCGTGCACGACCCGCTCGTGCAGCGCGCCTACGCCGAATGCGCCGAGGGCTACGGCTTCAAGATCGACCCGTGTCCGCCAGCCGACCCGGCCAAGAAGGGCGTGGTCGAGGCCGGCGTCAAATACGTCAAGGGCAATTTCCTGCCGCTACGCCATTTCCGCGATCTCGCGGACCTGAACGCGCAGGCGTGGCGTTGGGCGATGGAGGAAGCCGGGCAGCGCATCCACGGCACGACTCGCGAGCAGCCGCTCGCACGCTTCGCCGTCGAGAAGCCGCTGCTGCGCGCGTTGCCGCCGATTGCCCCGGATCTCGGCACCTGGAACGCGGTGCGCGTGCATCGCGACTGCCATGTGCAGTTCGCGCGCTGCTTCTACTCGGTTCCGTTCACGCTCATCGGCCAGTCGCTGTGGCTGCGCGCCACTGACACCGCCGTCGCCATCTATCAGGATTATCGGCAAGTCGCGATGCATCCGCGCGGCCGCAAGCCGGGGCAACGCTTCACTGTGCGCGAGCACCTGCCGCCCGAAGCACAAGCCTTCTTCGCCCATGATCGTGATTGGTGTGTGGCTCGGGCGGCGGTGGTCGGACCTGCGTGCGTCGCCTTCATCGAGCGGCTGCTCGCCGATCGCATCGTTGAACGTCTGCGCGCCGCGCAAAGCACGCTGCGTCTGGCTGAATGCTACGGCGCGATGCGACTGGACGCCGCCTGCGCCCGCGCGCTCGCCCACGACAGCGTCTTCTATCGCACGGTCAAAACCATCCTCGCCGGCGGCTTCGACCTGCAACCGCTGGCAACCCTCCCCGAATCGGCGCGCGCTTATGGCAATAGCGCGCGCTTTGTCCGCGACGCCGAAAGTCTGTTCAGCGTCGATCCGCCGTCGTCTGTCCACTGACCCCGAAGGAGTCTCATGAATCCTGTTCCCGAGCTCGTGCCCTACCTCAAGCAACTGCGTCTGTCCGGCATCCTCGATTCGCTCGAAGCGCGTAACCGCCAAGCCCTCGACGGCAAGCTTGCCTACACCGAGTTCCTCGCCCTGCTGATCGAGGATGAAGTCGCACGGCGCGAGCAAAAGAAGTTCGCACTGCGACTGCGACGCGCAGCCTTTCGCGCCAGCAAGACGCTCGAGCAGTTCGACTTCGAGCGTCTGCCGCAGCTCAACCGCGCGCTCGTGCACGAGCTCGCCACCGGCCGCTATCTCGCCGAGCACGTCCCGGTGTTGATCGTCGGTCCCTGCGGTACGGGCAAATCTCATCTCGCGCAGGCGCTCGGCCATTGCGCGATCCGCCAAGGCGTCGATGTCCTGTTCACGACCTGCGCGCAGCTCGTCGCCACGCTCAACGCCGCGCGGGCCACCGGCGGCTATGACCGCAAGCTCGCCAGTCTCGCCCGGGTGCCGCTGCTGGTGATCGATGACTTCGGACTGAAACCGTTGCGTCCGCCCGCCGACGAGGACCTGCACGACCTCATTGCCGAGCGTTACGAAACCACGGCGACCATCGTTACAAGCAACCTCGACTTCACCGAGTGGGATGAGGCGTTCCCCGCGAACCGTCTCCTTGCTTCGGCCACACTCGATCGGCTACGTCACAACGCCTACTGCCTGGTGCTCGACGGCCAATCGTATCGGACACCGAAACTGCCACCGGCGACGGGCAAAATGAAGGTTGCAAACGCGTCGAAAACCACGCATTCTTGACCCGCCAGAGATGTCCGTTTTCCCTTCGAACTCTGGCTCCATTACGCCGATCATCCCCGGCTCGATTACGCCGATCCGTGACATCGAAACCCCACGCCGCATCGGAAAACAGCGGTGATCGTTGAGCGCCCTAACCACGCGTTCAACCGGACCCGCCGGTACGGGCCTTGTTTCTCGCGACCGTTTGGGGCGGCGGGCCGGTTA
>Ga0157369_10007336_pt1 | contig 12691 bp, 8 predicted proteins | sample C25metaG_FD_113461 | JGI IMG/M metagenome (GOLD analysis project Ga0157369, IMG submission 113461) | Corn rhizosphere microbial communities from Kellogg Biological Station, Michigan, USA - C2-5 metaG | ecosystem: Host-associated > Plants > Roots > Rhizosphere > Soil | place: USA: Michigan...
AACTGGCCAATTCGGGGCATGATTTACGCTCCCATGAACAACGAGTATCACTTGAGCGTCATCTATACCAGCATGTCACAGGGGTATCGGCGCTTCCGGCCGCAGGCTGCCGCCGGGCCGGGCAACGGAAAAGTTTGGGTTTGCCGGTGCCACCACCCCGGCAAACCCAAACACATCGAGTCGAATTCGCCTAGCGCGGCGGTGCGGTCTCCGAGGTCGCGGCCGGGCGCGAGACGATGGTGGGCCACGGGGCCGTAGGGGCCAGCGCGGGATCGAGGGCGACCGGGACGGTGGGACGCGCGGTCCCGCTGGGCCACGAGCTGGCGGCCGGGTGGGAGACGGCTGCCGGACGCGGACCAGCGGTGCGGCCCGGGCTCGCGGACGGGTGGGGAACGGCGGTGGGCCAGGGGGCCGTTGGGGCGAGGTCGGCGGGGGTGGCTGGCGGGGCGGAGGAAAGAGGGTGGCTCGCGGCGTGGGCAGGGGCGTGGGCAGGGGCGTGGCGGCGGCCGGCGATTAGCTGCAGGCCGTAGGCCGTCGCCACGCCACCGCAGGCGACGAGGGCGCCGGTGAGCCCGATCACGCTGACCAGGACCGGGGCGATGAGCGAGCCGACCACGATGCCGGCCACGGACGCCGGCAGCGCGAGCCCGTAGGCCCGGCCGAAGACTTCCTCGGGCAGCATGCGCTGCAGCCCGGTCTCGGTCATTATCTCGACGAGGATGGCGCCGGCGCCGCTGACGGCGGCGAGCACGAGCGCGAGGGATCCCCAGCGCGCGGCGGGCAGGGCGAGCATCGACAGCCCGACCAGGCTCATCGCCAGGGCCAGGCCCGGCCGGAACGGAAGCCGCAGCGCCCGCCCGGCCAGCGAGATCCCGACCAGGGCGCCGACGCCGACCGCGGCGAACAGGTAACCGTAGCCGTGCATGCCGAGCCCGGCCTGGTCGGCGACGAGGACGAGCACCACCGTCTGCATGCCGTAGACGACGCTGCAGATCAGGTCCGCGCCCACTAGGCGGATCGCCGCCGGGTGAGCGCGCAGGGCCGCTGCCCCGTCCGTGATCCCGGTGAACACCGACCCGAGCACCGAGGTCACCTGGCCGCCGACCCCGGGGCGGCTGGAGGCGCCCGGCCTGGCCGGGACGGTGAAGGCGCCCGGGGCACGGATGGCGAGCACGCACGCCGCCGCCGCGCCGAACGTCACCGCGTTCACCGCGAACGCGATCGCCGGCGGGCCGAGCAGGAGCAAGACGCCGCCGATGGCCGGGCCGACGATGATGCCGATGCTGGACACCGCCGACCGCGCGGCGTTGGCGCCGGGCAGGTCACCGTCGCGGACCAGCCGCGGCGTGGTGGCGGCGACGCACGCCAGGTACGGGGTGCCCGCGGTGGTGGCCAGCGCGGCGATCACCGGGGCGAGGACAACCGGCAGCCGGGCCGCGACGACCACTGCCAGCCCCAGCATGAGCGCCAGCCGGAGCAGGTCCGAGGCCACCATCACGCGCCGCCGGTCGAACCGGTCGGCGATCACGCCGCCCACCGGCCCGAGGACGACCATCGGCACCACGCGGGCGCCGGTGGCGATTCCGGCCCACAGCACCGAGCCGGTGCGGGTGTACACGACGGTGACCAGGGCCAGGTTGTACAGCCAGTCGCCGATCTGGGAGACCGCCAGGCCGGTGAGCAGTGACCGGAAGGCCGGGTAGCGCAGCGCGGCGCGGAGCGTGCCTTCCGGCGAGTTCGCCATGTTCATCGCGGCCTCCATGACCCGACTGAGGAGTGGTAACTCCACAGTCCGGCTAAGGCCCCCGGCCGCGCATCGGACAGCCGCCGTACGGGGGCGGGCAGCGCGCCTTAGATCCGCGCCTTACCCCCTTACCGGCACTGGTGCTTACCGGCACTGGTGCTTACCGGCACTGCCGTCCAGTCACCGCGCACCTTCGCTGGTCACGCCGAGGCGATGGACAACGGCGGCGGCCTCCACGCGGCCGCTGACCCCGAGCTTGGCGAGGATGTTGGAGACATGCACGCTGGCGGTCTTCGCGCTGATGAACAGGGCCTTGGCTATCTCCGGGTTGGAGTGCCCGGCCGCCACCAGGAGCAGGACCTCCCGCTCCCGGTCGGTGAGGCCGAAGCGGGCGAGTTCGTCGGCCGGCACCGGGAAGTGCCCGCGCGCTGCGGCGGCCGCCGCAGCGTGCTCGGCCGGGCCGGCCACCAGCGGCAGCCGGGTCCTTCGGGTGAATGCCGTGGCCTCGGCCGCGATCGGGGCGGCCCCGAGCTTGTCCGCGAGGGCGTACGCCTGCTGGACCGCGCGCGCCGCCTCCTCGCGGTCGCCGGCGGTGAAGTGCACTTCCGCTAGCCGTAGCAGCGCGTAGGACAGCATGTACGGCTCGGCCGCTCGCCGCCACGCCGCGACGGCCGCCTCCCAGAGGGGGACGCTGTCCTCCCCGTCCGCCCGGGCTTGCTCGGCGGTCACCAGCGCCTGGTATCCCTGCAGGGGCGCCGCCTCGATCTGCATGGTCGCGGCGATCCCGGCGATCTGCGCGCACCGCTGGGCGATCCGGGCCGGGACGTCCTCACGCCGGTCGCGAAACCTGATGGCCTCGTCGGCTTCGACCCGCATCCCCAACCACAGCACCGGCCAGCAGTACCGGGGCATCCACGGGACGATGTCGGCCAGCCCTTCGCTGATGGCCTCGCGGGCCGCGGCGAGGTCCCCGGTGGCCAGCGCGATCATCGCCGCGAGATGCCTGATCGGCAGCGTGAACTGGGCGTCCACCATGTCGCCGATCGTGCGCCGCAGTTCCTTCAGCTCCCGGCGGGCGGCGTCGTAGTCGCCGCGCATGGCGGCCAACTCGGCCCGCAGCTGGTGCAACGTGCCCGCGAACACGCCCTCCGGCAAGGCGCGCAGCCCCTCGGCGGTCATCCGGTCGACCTCCGCCCATTGCCCTAGGCGCAGCAGCGGCTCGGCCTGGTTGCCGATCAGGTAGGAGCCGACCGTGCGGACACCGCCGACGCGGGCCGCGAGCTGCAGCCCCTCGGCGGCGACCTGGGCAGCCTCGGCGTGCCGACCGAACGACTCCAGCGTGTCGGAGTAGTTGATGTAGCCGCGCAGCGCGGTCCACAGGTTGTCGGTCTGCAGGGCCAGCCGGAGTCCCTCGCGAAGGTGGTCCAGGCCCTCTTCGGTGCCTTCGGTGTAGGCGTACATGCCGAGGGTGATCCGGGCGTCGGCCTCCAGGTCGGCCGCCCCGACCGCCCGCGCCGCATCGATCGCCACCCGGGCGGCCTCGACCGCGCCCGGCATGTCGTCGGCGCGCATCAGCGCGGCGGCCAGCGCGGTGAGGACGACCGCGCGCGGCCGGGTCTCCTGGTCCGGGGGCAAGAGCGCCAGCGCCCGCGCCAAGGCGCTGGCCGCCTCCGACGGCTTGCCGCGATCCCGCAAGATGAACGCCGAGCGCTCGATGAGCAGCGCACGGCGCTCCGGCTTGGCGTCGTCCGGCAGTTGCGCGAGCGCGTCGGCGATGAGCGAGTGGGCGCGGTCCAGCGCCCCGTAGCGATAGGCGGCGTCGGCCGCCAGCCGACTCACCTCGACCTGGTCCAGCCCGGTGCGCTGCTCGGCGTCGGCGACCCGGGGCCAGATCTCCAGCGCCCGCTCCAAGTGCCGTAGCGCCTCGGCGGGACCGTAGGCGGCGAGGGCGGCCCGGGCGGCGTCAACCGTGGCGGGCAGCGCGCGCGGCAGGTCCAGCGCCGCGTACCAGTGGTAGGCGAGGGTGGCCGGCAGCGTCGCGGCGTCGCTGGCCAGCCCCGGGTCGCGCTCGAGGGCCTCGCCGTAGGCGGCGTGCAGCCGGACCCGCTCGCCGGGCAGCATGTCCTCGTAAACCGCGTCCCGGGTCAGCGCGTGCCGGAACGTGTACCCGTACCCGCTGGGGTCAACGACGAGCAAGTGGTTGTCCACGGTTTCCCGCAAGGTCGCGTAGAACTCGGCCTCGGGGATGACGGCCACCTGCGCGAGCAGCCGGTCAGACACCACCCGGCCGGCCACCGACGCGGTGCGCAGCACCTTCTGCGCGTCCGCGGACAGCGCGTCCACCCGGCTGAGCAGCACGTCCAGCAGCGACGGGGGCAGGTCGTCGAGGTCCCCGTCGCTGCGCACGACGCCGGCTAGCTCCTCGACCAGGTAGGCGTTGCCGCCGGACCGGTCGAAGACCGCGTCGGCGACGCTCGGGGCCAGGTTCTCCCCCAGGATCGCGGTCAGCTGGGCGGCGACCTCGGCCCGGTCGAACCGGCCCAGCTCGATGCGGTCCACGGTGCGCAGCCGCTCCCAGTTGGTCAGCAACGGCCGCAGCGGGTGGCGGCGGTGCAGCTCATCGGAGCGGTAGGTGAGGGTGAGCAGCACCCGGGCGTCGCGCAGCGAGCGGATCAAGAACGCGGTGAGGTCGAGGGTGGACTGATCGGCCCAGTGCAGGTCCTCGAGCACGACCATGACCGGGCGCGCCTCGCTGAGCCGGGTGAGGGTGCCGAGGACGTGCTCAAGGAGCTGGGCCTTTTGCAGTTCCTCGCCCGGCAGCGCGATCTCGGTGCCCGGCGCGAGCTCTGGTAGCAGCCGGGCCAGCCCGGCGGCGGCCGGGCCGAGCACGTCCGCGAGCGCGTCCGACCGCATCGTCCGCACCAGCGTGCGCAGCGCGTCCACCAGCGGCGCCAGCGGCAGCCCCTCGGCGCCCAGTTCCACGCACTGGCCGGTGAGCACCAAGAAGCCCGCATCCGCGGCCCGCTCCGTGAGCTCACGGACCAGCCGGGTCTTGCCCACTCCGGCCTCGCCACCAATCAGGGCGAACCCGGTGTCCTGGGCGCCGGCCCGGTCCAGCAGCCGCGCCAGGGACGCCATCTCCGCCCGTCGCCCGATGAAGACAGGGCTGACCACACTCCCGCTCATAAGGTGCACAGTATTTGCCTGGAAGGTACACACCAACCCCCCACAGGCCCCCGGTGAGCCTGCCGCCAGGATCGGTTTCGGGTGGGAGCGGCCGCAACGCAGCCGGGAACCTCGTTGGTCTCGGCGGGCGCCGCGATGCCGCGGCGGGGAACTCGTCGGGAACCAGGGCTGCTTCCGGGGGAAATACTGCGGAAATGTGGGGACAGCACAGCTTGGGGTGGTCAATGTTCGGCTTGGCACCGCTCGCGGTAGGGGTGGGTTCCGGTACATGATGGCAGCTATGTCCCGGGGAGATGATCCGCCGTGCCCCCTGACGGCGATCTGGCGCGAGTACGGTGAGCCGCTGCTTCCGTCGCTGTCCGCAGGGCCGCTCGACGGCCTGACCGTCGCGGTCAAGGACTTGTTCCCGGTCGCCGGGTTCCCGGTTGGCGCGGGCAACCCGACCTGGCTGGCGGGCGCGCGGCGCGAGCCGGCCGACGCCTGGGCCGTCCGCGCGCTGCGGGAGGCGGGGGCGGCGATCGCGGGCATCGCCCAGACGGATGAGCTGGCGTTCTCGCTGTCGGGGACCAACCCGCACTACGGCACGCCGCCCAACCAGGCGGCCCCGGGCCTGGTGACGGCCGGGTCGTCCAGCGGCCCGGCGGCAGCGGTGGCCGCCGCCCAGGCGGACATCGGCCTGGGCACGGACACGGCGGGGTCGATCCGCGTTCCCGCATCGGCATGCGGCCTGTACGGCCTGCGCCCCACGCACGGGGCGATCCCGGACGCCGAGGTGCATCACCTCGCGCCGTCCTTCGACACGGTCGGCTGGATGACCCGCGACGCCGCCACGCTCGCGCTGGTCGGCCAGGTCCTGCTGCCGGCCGGCCGGGCGACGCCGGACCCGCGGCGCCTGCGGTGCCCGGCGTCCCCGCCGCCGATCGTGCGACGGGTGGCGCGCGAGCTGGGGCTGCCACTGGACGCGGGACCAGTTCCGGGGATCGATGACGACCAGGGGCTCCCGGCGGCGTTCCGGGCCGTCCAGGCGGCGGAGGCGTGGGACCTGCACGGCGGGTGGATCACGGCGCACCCCGGGGCGCTGGGATCCGACGTGGAGGCCCGGTTCCGCTACGGCGCCACCGTTTCCGCCGACGACCGGCGGGCCGGCTGGGCGCTGATCACCGAGAGCCGGGCCCGGTTCCTCAGTGCCCTCGGCGACGACACCTGGCTGGTGCTGCCCGCCTCGGACGGGCCCGCGCACCCGCGCGACGTGACACCTGAGGCCAGGGATGCCTGGCGGCAGGCAACGCTTCGGCTGACCGTGCCCGCGAGCGCGTTCGGCCTGCCGAGCGTCTCGGTGCCCAGCGGCGCCGCGCCGCCGGAGGGGGTCACGCTCATCGGCCCGCCCGGCAGTGACCAGGCGCTGCTGCGCGCGGCCGGGACGCGCGCGGGTGAGCGGGCGGGCGACGCGGATCGAACGGGGAACCCGTGACGGATGTCGACGGCGACGTCTCCGTGCGCCTGGGCGGGGTCATCCGGAACCGGCGCCATCAGCTCGGCCTGACCCTGGTGGACGTGGCCAGCCAGGCGGGCCTGTCGCATCCGTTCCTCAGCCAGCTGGAGCGCGGCCTGGCCCGGCCGAGCATGCGGTCGCTTTCGGCGATCGCGGCGACGCTGGGGACGACCGCCCAGGCGCTGATGACCGAGGCCGAGCCGGCCGGCACGGTCAACGTGGTCAGCCAAGCCGAGCGGGGAGACAGCACCGGCCCGGTCAGCGTGGTTCGGGCCGGCGACCATGCAGCCGGTCCCGTAGGCTCCAGCGGAGCCACGGTGCGCGCGCTCGTGCACGGCGAACGGGCCATGCTCCCCGTGGAGTTCGCGGGCGCCCCGGCCGATTTCGATGAGTACTACCAGCATGCGGGCGAGGAGTTCGTCTACGTCGTGCGCGGCCAGGTCGAGATCGACATCGAGGGCCGGCTGTACCTGGCGGCCGCGGGCGACAGCGTCTACTACGCCGGCGGCCTGCGCCACCGGTGGCGCTCCGCCAGTGACGAGCATGTTCAGGTGGTGGTGGTCCAGCAGAACCACCCGGGCTAGTCGCGGGGTTAGCCGGGGGCGCGCAAGCTGGCGTCGCGGAGGAAGGTGAGCACGGCGGCCACGCGGCGGTGGATGAGCTGCTCGCTGGCCAGGTCCAGCTTGGCGAAGATCGCGTTGACGTACTTCTCCACCGAGGACTCCGACAGGGACAACTCGGCCGCGATCCCGGCGTTCCCGCGGCCCTGGGCCATCTCGCGCAGCACGTCGAGCTCGCGAGGGGTGAGCCGGGAGAGCGGCGACTCGCGCAGCCGGCTGCGCCGCGTGACGAGCGCGTCCACGACCTGCGGGTCAATCACCGACTCGCCCCCGGCCACGGCGCGCAGCGCGGCCAGCAGCTGACCGAGGTCACCGACCCGGTCCTTGAGCAGGTAGGCCAGGCCGGCGGTGCCGTTGCGGAACAGCTCGAACGCGTAGGACTCGTCGGCGTACTGGGAGAGGATGGCGACGCCGATCTTCGGGTCGGCGGCCCGGATGGCGTGCGCTGCCTCGATCCCCTCCATCGAGGCCCCCGCGCCGCTGGTGGCCGGGCCGCCGAGTGGTGGCATGCGGATGTCGGTCAGCACCGCGTCCGGGCGGCAGCGGCGCACCGCGTCAAGCAGTTCCGGCGCTGATCCCACGGCGGCCAGGACCACTACCTCGCCGGCGTCTTCCAGCAGCCGCCGGGTTCCCTCGCGGACCAGGTAGTTATCGTCGGCGATGACGACGTGCAGCGGCTCAGGCATCGGCGGCGGCCTGCGCGGTGGTCAGCCGTTCAGCGGCGGCCAGCGGGATCTCGGCGTGCACGGTGGTTCCTCGCCCTGGCTGGCTGTCGACGAGAAGCGTCCCGCCGGCCGTCGATATCCGGTCGGCGAGCCCGGCCAGCCCCAGGCCACGCGCCGACGCTGGGGCGAAGCCCTGGCCGTTGTCGCTCACCTCGACGGCGAGCAGCCCGTCGGGCTGCGTGAGGGAGATGCGCACCTGCTCCGCGCGGGCGTGCTTGACCACGTTGGTCAGCGCCTCGGACACGAGATACCAGGTCGTTGACTCGATGTGCTCGGAGTAGCGGACGCCGCGCAACGCCGGGTCGGCCTCGATCACGACCTCCAGCGGCAGCCGGGTGGCCTGCGCCTCGATCGCCTCCAGGAGCCCGGAGTCGGCCAGGACCGGCGGGTGGATCGCATGCGCGAGCTCGCGCAGCCGGGCCAGCAGGTCGACGAGGTCCCGCTGGAGCTGGGTGAGCGTCTCATCCGCGCGCGGATCACCGCGGCGTAGCCGCTCGCGCGCCAGCGCGAGCGTGGCGGTCAGCACCACGACATCCTGCTGCGCCCCGTCGTGCAGGTCCCGCTGGATGCGCCGCCGCTCGGCGTGTTGCGCCTGCACCAGCCGGGCTCGCGACGCGGCCAGGTCGTCGGCCTGGCGCCGGATGACGTCCAGCCGGTCGCTGAGCTGCGCGGTCAGCGACATGTTGCTGACCGTGGTGGCCGCCTGAGCGGCCAGCGTGGCCAGCAGGCGCCGGTCTTCGGCCAGCAGCGGCCCGTCACGCCGGGGGCCGCACTCGATGCTCCCAAGGGTCGTCCCGGCATAAACGAGCGGAACCACGCAGGCGGCGTGGGCTTCCTGGCCGGCGCCCTCCCCGAGCCCGGATGAGGCGACGACGGATGGCATGGGGCCAAGGTCGAGCCGCACCCGCGCCCACTGCACGGCAAGCCCTTGCCGGATCGCGTCGGCCAGACGCGGCAGCAGGTCATCGGGCCCGGGTGCCGCCTCCAGCATCGCCCCGAACCGGGTGATCACCTGGTAGCCGTCGAGTCGCTTCCCGAACACCCAGCGGTCGGCGAGGCGTTCCAGCCTGCGCTGGGCCGGCTGGAAGGCCAGCGCCGCCCCGGCGGCGAGCAGCATCGCCACCCCCGCTGACAAGTAGCGGCTGGCGAGGATGCCGAGCGCGGTCGCGGTGGCCACGTAGCTGACGGCGATCAGCGCCCACAGCACCCGGTACACCAGCGCCCGCCGCGCCGACCGGTCAATGCCCAGCAGCCCTTCAACGGACAAGGCGGCGGCCAGCGAGGTGAGGACGAGGATCACCGCGATGCCCCACAGCACGAAGACCACGGCCGTCGCCAGGGCTCCCGACGACACCAGCGCGAGGATGCTGAGCGCCGCGAACGTCACCAGGGCGCTGGTCATGCCGGCCAGCAGCCACCGGATCCGGCTTCGGTCCTGACTCGGGGAGCGCCGGTACCTGAGGTAGAGCAGGATCACGCCGAGCGCGGACCACACCGGGAACGTGAACTGGAGCGCGGCCAGGACCGGCTCGACTGGGTCAAGCGCCGCCTGGTATAGCGGGCTGACGATGCCGGGCTGGGCAGGCTGGAACAACTGCGACGGCGGAGCCAGGCTGGCCGTCAGCAAGAGCACCGGCAAGGCGGCGCCCAGCAACCCCACCGCCCACAAGGCCGCGCGCTCGCCGCGGCGATCCGGCGCTCCGGTGGGGAAGAAGCCGATGAGCCCGATCCCGGCCACCACGGACGCGTTGCCCGCCCAGTCGGACGCCAAGGCGACGAGCCAGGCGGCCGGCGAGCTGGCGATGGGCGCGTCATACAGGGCGTCGCCGAAAGCGACGTCCACCATGAACAGGGCGCCGACCGCGAGCAGCCAGGCCGCGACGGGGCGCCCCGGCCCGCGGATGCGGCCCTGGCCCATCCCCACCCCGGCCAGGCCCGCGGCGTAGAACAGCCCCGGGCCGATGAACCCCCACACCACGTTGGCGGGGCTGTTCATCGCCACCTCGAGCGCCACGCTCGCGACCAGCGCGCAGCCGCCGAGGATGGCGAAGAACACGCTGGCGGGCCGCATACGCCCAGTGTGACGCGCACCGGACAGGCGCGGAAAGAGGCCAACCGCAACCGTCATTGCGGCTAGCCTCACCCCCGCCCGCCGGATAGCCGGGTACCGGGCAGGCCTGCAGCCACCTAAAGTCCCAGGTCAGGGACGAGAGGGGCACCGAAAATGACAGACTCGCGAACGGTCGTGGCGGGCGCCACGGAAGCTGGGGGATCGCGGCGCCGGGCCCATGCGGGCTACCGCTGGCTGCTGGTCGTGTTCCTGGTAGCCGGGGGGGTGCAGATCTTCCTGGCCGGGTTCGGGGTGTTCCACCTGCATGCCTACGGCCTGGACGCGACGGCCGGGGACTCGGCGCTCACGCCGCACCGGGTGCTCGGCAGCGTCATGGCGGGGATCGCGCTGCTCATCGTGGCATTCGCGGTGGCCGCCCGGTCGGGAGGCCGGGCGATCGGCCTGGCCGTCGTGCTGCTGGCGCTGACCTCGCTCGTGCAGAGCCTGCTGGCCGGGCTCGCGGATGACCATGCGGTTTACGGCGGCCTGCACGCGCTCGACGGGCTGGCGATCATCGCGATCGCCGGGTACCTGCTGTACAGCGCTACCCGTACCCGGCGGGACGGCGGACGGCGGAGCGAGCGGCTACCGGATCGCGAGGCGCGGGAGTCCCGGTGACGGTGGCCTCGCTGCCCGGGGCAGCGCCGGCCGGGCGGGCCGGCGCTAGCGGGCCGGCGCTGGCTAGCCTGTGGATCTTCATCGCGCTGACGTCGCTGGCCGCGGTGGTCCTGACGATCGGGGTATGGGACCACCTGGCGCCCACTGACGCCGCGTCTCAGCTGGGACAATCGCTAGCGGGGATCTGGTTCGCGTCGCTCGGGGTACTGGTCGTGCGGCGCGTCCGCAACGGCATCGGCTGGCTGATGCTCGGCGACGGGCTCCTGCTGTCGGTGGAATCGGCCGCCAACGGATACGCGGTCTCCGGCGTCGTTAGCCCGGGCACCTTCCCAGCGCCCAAGCTGGTCGGGCTGCTCGCCGAGTGGGCCTTCGCGCCGATCATCGGCTGCTTCGTCGCCACCTTCCTGCTGTTCCCGACCGGGCGGCTACCGTCCCGGCGATGGCAGCCGGTCGGCTGGCTGGGGTTGCTCACCGTGGCGTCAACGCTGGTCGGATTCGCGGTATGGCCGCGCATGGTCGCCCTCCCCGCTCCTGGTGGCGTGTCGGTGTCGTTCCCGAACCCGATGGGCATCCGGTCCCTGGGGCCGGCGCTGTCCTCGGTGCTCGTCGGAACGCCGAACGGCCTGGCGGTGGTGAGCCTGCCGTTCTTCGCGGCGGGGGTCGCGTCCCTGGCCGTCCGCTACCGGCGAGGCGACCCCGACACCCGCCAACAGGTCAAGTGGGTAGCGTTCATGTTCGCCGTGCAGCTGGCGGCCCAGATCGGCGCTCTGATCGGCCAGGCCATCGGGCCCGGGCCCGGTGCCCAGGTGACAGGTATCTCGTTCGCCGTGTCGGCCGTTGACGCCCTCATCGGGCTACCGCTGGCGGTCACGGTGGCGATCTTGCGGTACCGGCTGTACCAGATCGACGTCATCATCAACAAGGCGGTCAAGTACGGCCTGCTGTCGGTCGCGCTGACCGTCGTGTACGCCGCGATCGTGGTCGGCATCGGCACCCTGGCCGGGTACGCGGGCGGCCCGCTGCTCACCGTCGCCGCCGCGGTGGTGATCGCGGTGCTGTTCCACCCCATCCGCGAGCGCGCCCAGCTAGTAGCCAACCGCCTGGTCTACGGGCAGGTAGCCGCCCCCTACCGCGTACTCGCCGACCAGAACGTCCAGCTGACCACCGAGCTGCGCGCCACCATCGACGACCTGACCGCCTCCCGGCAGCGGCTGGTGCGCGCGCAAGATGAGGAACGCCACCGGATCGAGCGGAACCTGCACGACGGCGCCCAGCAGCACCTCGTCGCCCTGGCCATGATGCTGCGGCTGCTTGAGGACAGCGCCAACGATCCCGGCGAGGTCAAGGAGATGGCGACCCGGCTCCGGGAGGGGGTGCACGCCGCCCTGGAGGACCTGCGCTCGCTGGCCCGCGGCATCTACCCGCCGCTGCTGGCCGACCAGGGGCTCCCGTCCGCGCTGCGCGCGCAGGCGGCCCGGGTCCCGCTGCCGGTGACGGTGACGGTGGAGGCGGACGGCGTCGGTCGCTACCGCCGCGATGTTGAGGCGACCGCGTACTTCTGCGTCCTGGAAGCGCTGCAGAACGTGTCCAAGTACGCCCGCGCCTCGCAGGCAACCGTGACCCTGGCCTGCCCCGACGGCCACCTGGAGCTCACCGTCACCGACGACGGGGCCGGCTTCGACCCCGCGACCACCCGGCGCGGCACCGGCCTGCAGGGAATGGAAGATCGCCTCGCCGCCGCAGGCGGGACGCTGCGGGTCACCTCGCGCTCCGGCGTGGGAACGATCATCGCCGCGCGGCTCCCCGCTCACCGCCCATAACCGGGGTCCGAACGTGCCACACTGTTCCGGTGTACAGCCTCAGCATCAGGGGTGGATGCAAATGAGCGCATCGGGGAGTCCCACCGTCCGGCGGCGGCGACTGGCCGCTGAACTGCGCCGGCTGCGCGGCAGGCGGACCGGGATGGAAGTCGCCCATGGCATCGGCTGGTCCCCCACGAAGATCAGCCGAGCGGAGTCCGGGCGCGGGAGCATTCCGCCCCACGAAATAGCGAAGCTGATCGACTACTACGGGGTGGCCGGCCCGTTGCGGGCACAGTTGCTCAGCCTTGCCGAAGACGCCGTCCGGCAAGGATGGTGGGAGGACTACGCGGATGTCCTGGCCCCCGAGTACTCCGAGTTCATCGGGCTGGAGGCA
>Ga0157369_10007337_pt1 | contig 12690 bp, 7 predicted proteins | sample C25metaG_FD_113461 | JGI IMG/M metagenome (GOLD analysis project Ga0157369, IMG submission 113461) | Corn rhizosphere microbial communities from Kellogg Biological Station, Michigan, USA - C2-5 metaG | ecosystem: Host-associated > Plants > Roots > Rhizosphere > Soil | place: USA: Michigan...
CGCTGCCCGCCACGCCGGCCTTCTCTGTCACGTCAGTGAACGTGCAGTTGCCGTTATTGTGGTAGAGGCGATTGCCGCCGTACGCCGTCACGAACAGATCTTCATACCCGTCGTTGTCGTAGTCCGCAACAGCCACTCCCATTCCGTACCCCATACCTTGAAGCCCGGCCTTCTCGGAAATGTCCTCGAAGCTGCCATCAGCCTTCTGGTGATACATGCGGTTCCAGTATTCGGGCCCGGTTTTCTGCGGAATGAATCCCTTCGGCGTCGGATCGCTGTACGGCGCGCCGTTGACCAGGAAGAGATCGAGACGCCCATCGTTATCGCAATCGAAAAGCGCTACGCCCGAGCCCATGGTCTCAATAAGATATTTGCGCGAGGTGTGCGGTGCCTGATGAAGAAAGTGCACACCCACTTTCTGAGTGACATCTACGAACCTGCCCGGAACAGGTGCAGCTATCTGCGATGCTGATTCTTTGCTGGGCTGGGGCCTTTGCGGCGATTGCGCTGACGAGTGCAGATTCGCGATGCAAACCATCGCCACCATCAAAACAAACCCTCTTGAGCATTGAGCCCCGATCACGGTCTGCTCCCGGATGGCTTGGAAAAGGCGTCCCCGCAAGGCGCTCCTCCGCAAAGGGCTGAGGTAATTCCTTTTCCTTCGGTGATGGTGTAGATGCGGTCGACAGCCGGCAGCTTCACGTTCTCCTTCGCACCCGATGGCCAGTGAATTTCAGCAGTGCCCGCGTCGGTCAAATCTCCAAGCCCGAAATGGGTCCGGGGATCGTTGGTGGAAACATAGCTTCCGCCGCTCATCACGTCCTGGCGCTGACGGATACCATTCGCGGTCAGGTAAACCGTAGCTCCTACTGCGTCACGGGGACTCTTCGCGCCGCCCACGAGTTTTAGTTCAACCCAGTGATGGTGATCTGGATTGATATTTTTGAGAAGCACCGGCGGTCCGTCGATTTGGTTGATGATCATGTCGATCTTGCCATCATTGAAGAGACCGCCAAATGCCGCTCCGCGTCCTGAAAGAATCTCGGCGAGCGCTGTTCCCTTCACCGGTGGGACTTCGCTGAATTTACCATCGCGATCGTTGTGAAAAAGTAAAGAGCGCTGCGCATACGAAGTACCCCAATCGAGGCGATCGGCCGCCGGATAGATATGGCCGTTCACAAACATCAGATCGAGCCAGCCATCGTTGTCGTAATCGAGAAACCCATCTCCCCAGCCAAGAAACGGAATCGAGATCTTGCCTATCCCAGAGCGCATTGAAACTTCATTGAACCCGCTGTTGCCCTGTTTCCGGAACAACAGCTTGGCTTCGTCAGAGAAATCCGAAATCGCGAAATCAAGCAGGCCGTTGTTCATGTAGTCGCCAACAGCCACCCCCATCGCCGCCACTTCACGGCCATCCTCATTCAGTCCGAAACCGGTTGCATAGCTCGCGTCCTCGAACGTTCCGTCGCCGCGATTGAGATAGAGATAACTCAGGGTAGAGTCATTCGCTACCACCAGGTCAGGTTTGCTATCACCATTCAAATCCACAAATACTGGCGTGAGACCGTAATACTTATTCGCTGAATCATCTACAGCCGCCTTGGCACTCACATCTGTAAAGGTCCCATCGCCGTTGTTGTGAAAGAGGTGATCGGGTTCGCCCTCCAGATTCTTGGGCCCGCACATCACGGGCTCGCCACGAAATTCGCAGTAGGAAAACCCAGTCGCCTTCGTATGCTCGTAGGGCAGGTTGCCTCTGTCGAAGTGGACGTAACCGGAGATAAAGAGATCCAATCGGCCGTCTCCGTCATAGTCTCCCCAGGTTGCGCCTGCGGACCAGTTGCCAAGCGTCACTCCGGCTTTCTCGGCCACATCGGTAAACGTGCCGTCATGGTTGTTGTGGTACAGGCGGTTCTTGCCCCAGTTGGTAACGAGCATGTCCGGCCAGCCATCGTTGTCATAATCTGCAATAGCCACACCGAAGCCCCAGCGATCGTTCGTCACTCCGGCTTTGGCTGCAACGTTCGTGAAAGTTCCATCATGGTTGTTGTGGAACAGCGCGGCATGCGGCGACTCTTCTTTACCGTCGAGCGCATTGAAAGTCGAGCCATTCACGATGTAAATATCGAGCCAGCCATCATTGTCGTAATCGATTAGCCCAACGCCGGATCCATTCGTATCGATGATCAGTCGCTTATCAGCATTGCCCATCGTGTGCTTCCACCCGTAGAGCCCCGCTGCCCGAGTTACGTCTTGAAACGGTACCGGTCCAGAGTCCACGAAGCCAGTCGCTGTGATCGGCGTCTTACGTGCGCCCTGTATTAGCTCCCCAGACGTTTTCCGCCCCATGCCCGACGACGAATTTGCCGCAACCTGGCCAATCAGTGAGGAGACCAGGACAGTGGCAAGAGCAACTACCGCGAGCAATGCGCGGGCACAGATGCGCCGACTATACGGCAACGATGACCTCCACCGCTGAGTCTATCGCACGATCAAAGCGGCGCCTGCGCGCGCGACTGCGTCTGTTTGAAACTCTGTTATCAACACTGAAATCTCAGCCATTGCCTCAATGTCGCGAGCCGGAACGATCGACCCACTTACTCCACATCTTGGAGTTCGCCAGCATTTTGATATAGACACCGCCAACAACCGATCGCGCCTGAAAGCCTGTCTTATGCGCTGAAACCGTGTCGTACCAGTCCGTCATCGGCACGCGGTCGGGCGTCTTATCAAGGAATTGGAAGACAGGATGCACAATGGCCTTGAAGTCATCGGGGTTCGACGCCATAGTGGCCGACCAGATTGTCCAGTCGAGCTTCGTGTAAGTGGCACGGTTATCGAGGGGCAGACCGAACGGATTGAGATGGGCCTTGTAGAAGGCGATCTCACGCTGCGCAATCTCAGGCGAAAACATGTGCAGGCCAAGGATGTTGTCCCAAACAAGGTTGTATTTCTGGCTCCAGGTGCCGTGCTTGTCGAATGCGAGGCGATAATGATCACCATCCAGCGCCATGGATCCCCACTTTGCTGCCATAGACTTCGCGGCTGATTCGTATCGTTCCGCGGTTTTCTGGTCACCCAGCTTCCGAGCTAATTGTGCATAGGCCGCGAGCGCCTCAATCGCTTTAATCGACAGGTTTGTGTTGTGCGCGAGATGGCCGGCGAAATCATCCGTGCAAAGCTGTTTTTCCGGATCGAATCCCTTGGCGAGCAGGAAATCCGCCCATTTCGTAATCAGCGGCCAATACCTCGATGCGAAGGCCGTATCGTTCTCAGCATGCTCGAGCGCTGCGACCATCAAAATCATGTTGCCGGATTCCTCCACGGGCATCTGATCGTCTTCGCTGCTCTCGCCACCGCCATACAGTTGTCCGTTGGCCAGCGGATACACCCCAAGATCATGTGGCGCAAACGGGAACTTCCAGTGCGACGTCTGCGCGTAACGCATGACGGGTTCAAGCTGCGCTTCAACCAGCTTCGGATTGAGGAGCAGAAACATCGGCGCCGACGGATAGAGCACGTCCACGGTCGAAATTGACCCGTTGCTGAAGTTCTCCTTCGGCATGAAGAACGGCACGCCCGAATCATCCTCTACCAGCTTGTGCGCGCCTATCGCCTGGCGGAACGCGAGGATCGAAATCGCCGCATAATCGGCTCCGCCCTCCTGAATGAGATCATGCTCAAGCTCCGCGTCGAACCGCTCCGCGCGCCTGGTCAACGGCACGTATTCGTGCTCCGCGGCCTCAAGCATTTCGCCGAACGTCGAGAACTGCTTGCGCCAGTACGGCAAGAGCCTCTGCCGCATATATTCGACAGAGTAGATGTCGTCATACGAAAGTAGAAGGTGCCGCGACACAGTCGCGCTGCCAACGTTTCCAATCGGCATCGCAACAATGAGCTTCGGCGCTGCCGGATGTTGGCTTTTTGGCATCCGAGGCTGCTCGAGGTCGTCCTGCGTAGGCAGCGCGCCAGTTGAAAGGAAACGCTGGCGGTCGGCCTCGTTGCCGGCGGCCAGCATGCCTTTCCCCTGCCCGTCGGGAACGCCGAGATAGAAATATCCCCAGTTGATGCGCAGATCGTCGCCATACTCCTCAAGCATCCGTTGCTTCTGCGAACCGACGCGGAGCAGATCGAGATCATCGATCCGACCGCGCGACCAGACAACATTCTCTCCGGCGGTGTTGGTTGCGACAGTCCCGTCCACATCCAGATAGAGCGTCACATCATGCTGTGCGCCGTCGCGCGACTTAATCTGCCAGCTGAGATAGGTGACGGGCCGCGCCATCACTGCCATGTCTTCAGGAAAAGCCGGCGTGAAGAAGCACATCTGCAGTTCGACTTGCGGACTATCGAGAATGACGATAGTTCGTGTGGGCGTAAGGGTTCGCTGTGTCTCCTCGAGCGCCGGAACATCGCTATCCGTCTCGCCGAGGTAGCGGAAGTTCTTACCATCGACGCGAATGATGCCGGTCAGTTCCTGCCGCGCTCCAGTCCAATGGCGGGTGGGCCCTCCCGTCAGACGGTCCGCATTGGACCAGATGCTGAAGTATGGATCATGGACAACAAGCGGCGTAGCCGGCGCTCGCAGATTGAGATTCGATTGCTGCTGTCCCCACAATCCGGCAGAGAGGCTGATCGTGAACGCAGTTGTAAAAATGACGCGGAAAAGCGAAGACCCCATACGGCATTTCCTCTAAAAGTTCGGAGCCGTTCGGGCGATTCAGCGCAGATTTACGCCGATGCCAAAGTTGGCTTCGAGGAATACACGGGTAGAATACACGCGCCCATCAGCCCCGCTTCAGCGCCCAGCCGCGCGGGCAGCACCTTGGTTCCACCGCCCGGCATTCCCGCTGAAGCGGCCCTCCCGGGCGCTGTTAGCGCATAAACGTAGCTGCGCCGTTCCAACTCCTCGAAAAGTGAAGGCGAGAGCAAATCCCATGAATTCGCAACCCCGCCGCCAACAACGTAGAGCGGAACGTTGAGAATGTTAATGAGTCCCGCGAGACAGATTCCGAGAGAGCGGCCGGTCTCCGCATAGATGTTAACTGCATCGGCATCTCCGGCTCTTGCCGCTTCAGCAAGGCTTTGCGCTGTCAAACCCGATCCGTCGTTTTTGAGCCGCGAGAGCCCAGGCGCCTTACCGGCATTGATCATTCGCTCTGCAGCATTCACCACCGCGGTTGCGGAGGCGCAGGCTTCGAGACATCCATGGTTACCGCATCCGCAAAGTGCGCCGTCAGGATAGACGGTCATGTGTCCGGCTTCCCCGCCCATTCCGGTAGCCCCATGCCACAGTTTTCCTTCCAGAATGATTCCGTTACCGACTCCGGTACCGAGTGTCAGCATACACATGGAATCAACACCGAGGTCCTTCCCCAGGCCGAGTTCGTACTCGGCAAGCACCGCTGCATTCGCGTCACTCTCCAGGATGACGGGACGTTGCAGTCGCTTTTCCATTTCTGCGAGCAACGGAAACCTATCCCATCCGGGCAGATTCGGCGGATGATGCAGGCGCCCCTCAGGCAGTTCGAGAGGTCCCGGTGATCCAGCTCCAATCCCGGCAAATTCGCGACCATTCCCGTGCTTATTAAAAAGTTGAAGTATGGCATGGCACATGTCGTCAACAACAGCCATCGGCCCGGCCTCGAGACGTGTGCGAAGTGTGACGGATTCCAAGACACCGGCGCCTGGCGTGTACGCAGCAATCCTGAGGCTGGTACCGCCCAGGTCGACGCCGATGGTGAAAACCTGTGAGTTATCCAAGGCCATTTGCGATCACCGCAGCGAGCAGGGAGATGCGATACACGCTCTTACCGGAACCATCGAAAGGTAGAACAAGGAGAACTTTGAAAGCTGTGCATGAAGGGGACATTCCAGTCTTCCGTCGTTGTTCTTGGAAACGATACCACACAAAACTAAACAGCGGTCAAACTGCGTCAGACTTGACGCGAACGCAACGGGTCTCTCGCGAAGTATTGAAGTTAGAGCCCAACAAAGTCATTCAAGACGCTTTTCAGCCCAGACCGCGGAACGCAAAACGGCACAGCTGACTGCGATTTGGGAGTGGTACCGTTTCCATTCGTTTCAATCAGATATGCAAATCGATCAAACGAGCAAAACCCGGACGATTCAGGCCTGTCTAATTGTCAGGAAGGGCTGCCGGTGCAGCCACACGAACTGCGCTGAATGAGGCGCGTCTCGAGCGTAACCTGACGAGGACGCTTCCCCTTTGGCTGCGGATATGTGCCGTGCTTGCCGAGAAGCTGCTCGAAAAGGAGTTCGGCCGCAACCCGCCCAATCTCTTCGACAGGCTGCTGCACGACACTGATCGAAGGCCGCACCGTCGAAGCCAGTTCAAAATCATCAAACCCCAGAAGCGCAAGCGTTTTGGGAATCTGCACATTAAGTTTCTGCATAACCTCAAACGCATAGATTGTCGCGCTGTTCTTGAGCGTGAAGAGCGCGTCAGGAGGATTCGCGCCGGAGAGCATGCTCTCAATGGCGTATTCGGCCGACCTGTAATCCTTCACCGAGGTGTTCAAAGTGGCTGGCAGCCCCGCCGATTCCATTGCAGCACGATATCCCCGGATGCGTTCCTGAATCGTGAATAAGGTACTTTCACCCGTAAGGCAAACGATTCGCCTGTACCCGTGTTCGATGAGGTGTTGCGTTGCGAATCGTGCGCCCTTGAAGTTATCCGAAACGACCGCCGCCACAAAAGACTCTGTTACCGGCCGGTCCACTGCAACCACGGGAATGGTGGTCCGTTTGAGCAGGTCTCGAAGCCCTTCGCTTTGAGAGTTCGCAGGCGCCACGATCAGTCCGTCTACACGATGGCTGATAAGAATGTTCAGATTCTCGAGCTCTGTATGTGGATCGTTATGGGACGCAGTGACGATCAGCAAAGAATCGTTCGCTTGCGCTACGGCCTGTGCCGCCTCAGCACAACTGGAAAAAAACGGGTCGGCGATGCTGGGGATTACGAGGCCGATCGTCTTGGTCCTGTGGCCCTTGAGGACGCGCGCCGCCTGATTAGGCCGGTATCCCATGGCTTCGATCACGCGCCGCACATGAGCTAGCGTCTTCGGGCTCACCCGATCTCCGCCATTGATTACGCGGGAAACAGTTGTGGTTCCGACACCTGCCGCGCGGGCTACTTCGCTGACAGTGGCAGGGGTGCCTCTCTTCTTCATGCGGCTCCACAGTGACTACGTTTGGGTACGAGAAGTCTAAGCCACCCGCCTGCTGCATACAATGAAACGTTGCTGCTTGAAGTTGCTGAAACCACAAATGGACAATGTCATGGACCCGTGTGCAATCGCCGATGAACGATCGAAGAGCATCACATGCCGGAGTTGTGTGGGATTGTGCGATGTACGCCCTGGCTGGCTCAATCCACAGATCGATGGTGTCCAAATAGAGATCGCAAACGCTATACCGCAACCGAACCGCAGCGACCGCGGGCTCCTACAAGAGCTCTTCTTCGAAATAAAAGAGGAACGAGGATACCGTGCGATTCGGTAAACGCTTGCTCGTCTCACGTGAAGCATGCACGTAGAATGAGATTGTGGCAGATCCGCAAGTCGGGCGCGCTTTCCAAGTGCACCGGTTGACAGTTGATTCGATCCGGCGTTCTACTCAAATTACGAGCTGAACGGCTGATTGAGCAAACGTTTCATCGGCACGCTTCTGCCCGGATTGACGAGAATAAGCCATGCCTCGCACACGCTCTTCAAAGACCAGACACAACATCGACCCAACGCTCCCGAATCCGATTCATTTTCCAGACCCGAGCCGCCGCGAATTTCTCGCCGGGCTCGGAGGGGCAGCTGTTGTAACTGCTCTTTCGGGACCGAAGGTATTCGCGCAAGCTCCGGATACCACTCTCAATGTTGCTCGCGTTGCTGTTCCTTCCAGCCGTTCGTTGATGAGCGAGAACAAAATCTCTGCTCTGAATGATGGATTCGTACCGGCTGATTCGTTCGACCGCACGCACGCGCTTTATTCGGTATGGGTAAATCGCTCAGCCAGCGAGCGCGATAGCTGGGTTCAGTACGAGTGGAGCGAACCCGTCAGCGTTAACAAGATTGAAGTCTATTGGGCAGTTGATCGACCGCGCCCCGGCGCCATACCTGGCAGTGCCTGGCCCGTACTCGAACCGCCACAAAGTTGCCGCATTCTCTACTGGAATGGAAACGAGTTCGCTCCGGTTTCACAAGCTCAAGGGCTTGGGGTCGCGCCGAATACGTTCAATGCAACAACTTTCGAACCGGTGAAGACGAGCAGATTGCGGCTTGAGGTCGTTCCTCAACCAGATCGACCCGCAGGCATCCTTGAGTGGAGGGTCTTCAATCACGGGCCTGCTCCTGCACTCCCGCCCGTAGTCGATGCCGGCGTGGATCGCTCCGTCGTCAGCGACGGGAAAACCTATCTCTCCGGCAAGGTCTCGTGGCTGCAGGACTCTCCTCAAAACATCGCGAAATGGAAGAAAAGTGCCGGTCCAGGTGCGGTGACGTTTGCCTCCGCTGCTGCTCCAGTCACGACTGCTACCTTCTCGCAGCCAGGAGATTACGTGCTTGCTCTGGAGGCTACAGGTAGCAAGGGAGCGCCGCACTCCGTCAATGTGCACGTTGAGCCCGCGCCACCTGCCGATCGTCTCGACGTGGTCTACACGCGTAAATACGCGATTGACAGCCCGCTCTGGAACGAGAGGGCAAAGGCTCTCATTGTCAACTGGATTCCCCATTGCATCGCAATGTGCGAGCGCACGGACATCGCTCCCATGCGCGGCGATGGCGGTATCGACAACTTCATTGAAGCGGGAAAGGCCAATCGCGGCGAGCCGCACGGCAAGCACAAGGGCTATGTGTTCTCGAATGCGTGGGTGCACCAAACCGTCGAATCCATGTGCATCGCGTTGATGGTCGATCCGCACGGAGATCCAGACATCATCAAAGCGCAGGAAGGGATGCGCGCAACCCTCGAGCGTTGGATTCCGATCATCCTAGCGGCGCAAATGCCAGACGGCTACCTGCAGACCGCATACATCCTCGCCGATCGCAAGGACTGGCCAGAACGCTGGTCACCCGATCATCGTGGCAACCACGAAGGCTACGTCTCCGGTTACTTCATTGAATCAGCAATCAACCACTACACGCTGTCAGACGGCAAGGACCTTCGCCTCTACGATGCAGCTAAAAAGCTGGCCGACTGCTGGGTCGCGAACATCGGCCCCGGCAAGAAAGAATGGTTCGATGGCCACCAGGAGATGGAGCAGGCGCTCGTCCGCTTTGGCCGCTTCGTAAACGACCAGGAAGGTAATCACCGCGGCGACGCATATATCGCGCTGGCGAAGTTCCTGCTCGACTCGCGCCGCGGCGGATCAGAGTACGACCAGAGCCATCTGCCCCCAGGGCAACAGTACGAGGCCGTTGGTCACGCTGTTCGAGCAATGTACTTCTACTCCGGCATGGCCGATATTGCTGCCGAAACGCAGGATCGCGATTACCAGAGCGCAGTGATCTCGCTCTGGGACAACATGGTGAATAAGAAGTATTACGTCACAGGCGGCATCGGCAGCGGCGAGACCTCCGAAGGCTTCGGTCCCAATTACTCCTTGCGCAATGAGGCGTATTGCGAGACTTGCTCAAGCTGCGGAGTCGTCTTTTTTCAGTACAAGCTCAACCTTGCCTATCACGATGCAAAGTACGCCGATCTCTACGAGCAGACGATGTACAACGCATTGCTCGGCGGCGTAGCGCTCGATGGCCAGAGCTTCTGCTATACGAATCCGTTGGTAAATACCGAGCGCGCAAAGTGGCATGTATGCCCCTGCTGCGTCGGCAATCTATCGCGCACGCTCCTGATGATTCCGACGTGGACGTACGTGAAGAGCAAGGATGGTCTCTTCGTGAATATGTTCGTCGGCAGCCGGATTCAAGTCGGCGAGGTTGCCGGCACGAATGTCGAAGTCGTGCAGAAGACTGAGTATCCATGGCACGGATCGGTTTCCATCACCGTCAACCCAGAAGTGGCAAAGACGTTTTCTGTCTACGTGCGCATTCCGGACCGAACTACCAGCAAACTCTACAAGGAATCTCCAGCCATCCGTGGTGTGAGGCGATTCTCTGTGAACGGCGAAGAGCAGAATCCTATCATTCGCAAGGGGTATGCCGTGATCACACGGGAGTGGAATCCGGGCGATCGCATCGAAATGGAGTTGCCCATGGAGCCCCAGCGGATCGTGGCCGATGAACGCATCAAGGCAGACAGCGACCAGGTCGCGTTCAAATACGGTCCGCTCATCTACAACGTCGAGACCGTCGACAACCGAAACATCAAGCGCAAGCCAGCCGACGAGTCGCTCCATGCCGAGTGGCGTCCTGACCTGCTGGGAGGCATGATGGTGATCAAGGGAAAATGGCAGGACGGTTCACCACTCCTCGCAATTCCCAATTTTGCGCGCATGAATCGAGTCAGTGCTCCCCCCGATTATCCGAGCGAGCACGACAACGATCGCCCGATCGATTCGAAGGTGTGGATTTAGCCACAAACCAGCTTCGGAGCAGATTGAGAGAGTCCGCTGCGAATTTCGAGCTCAGTCGAGCCCCTGCTGAGGCTTAAGCGCTCCGAAGTCTGATAATCTTGGTTTGAGATTCGCCGAAAGGCTAAGTCAGGAAATCCATCATGCCCCACTCTCTGATGCTTCTAGCCACAAAAATCGTTGAGTGGATGTTCTTTGTTGGTCTGGTTGGCTGTGTGCTTGTCGTGACCATCAGCTGGATTTCAATCTTCAAGGAAGGCTTTTCGCAGGTAGACGACCAAAACTCCGGCACTCGCTGAAACTCAACCCGCGGGGCTCCACCCCAACTCACAAAACAACCCATTTGCTCTTTGCTATGGAGGGTTCTGACCCGCTCGATTTGAGTCGGCTCCGGGACAGCTGATGTTGACCTGTTCGTTCCAGAAGCTGCAGGCGCAGATCGAGATCGTCTCTCAATTCAGTTGCCAGAAGCAACTATTCCTAAGTATCGTAGATACATGCCGCTCGATTGCTCCGAGCTACCCCGACAAATCTCCGCCGTGCGCGAATTCAACCGTCTTTACACGGCCCGTCTCGGCCTCCTCCGCAAGCGCCACCTCGACGGCGAGTTCTCCCTCACCGAAGCCCGAATCCTTTACGAGATCGGCTCTCATCCGCGTATCACCGCATCCGCGCTCCGCGAGACCCTCGTCCTCGACCGCGGGTACATCAGCCGCCTCCTCGCCTCACTCACACGCCGCAAGCTCATCCACCAAGCCACTTCTATCGTCGACGGGCGCGAAAAACTCCTCATCCTCACCCCCGCCGGTGAGCGCTCCGTCACTCACCTGGACGCAAGCTCAAATCTCCATATCTCAGATATTCTCGGTTCAATTGAACCTCAGAAACGCGACGCCCTCGTCGACGCTCTCAGAGAGGCGCACCAGATTCTCGCCTCCCCTCCCGCTCCAGGCATATCCGTCGTGCGCCTGACGAAACCCTGCGATGAAGCTCTCGAAATCCTCGAGGAGTATTACGAGGCCGTCCACGTGGTCCAGCGCGACAATCCCGATATCTTGGCGGCTCTTTTAGCCGAACCCGCCTCCGCCATGTGGCTCGCCAAACTCGATGGCCAGATCGTGGGCTGCGTAGTGCTCCGAACTTTAGCCTCCATACCAAACGCCGGTGAGTGCAAGCGCCTCTACGTCAGGCCAGCGGCCCGCGGACGGCATATTGCCAGCATGCTCCTCGATGTCCTCGAAGAGCACGCCCGCAACCAGCATCTGGAATGGATTTACCTCGACACCTACCACGATCTCAAGCCGGCCATTGCGCTGTACGAACAACGCGGCTACGAGCACTGCCACCGCTATAACGACAATCCGCAGGCCACGCTCTTCATGCGCAAACACCTGTGAGTTTTCGCCACATAGTCCAGCACTAATACCTGTCGCCGAACTCCGGCTCCACAGGATTCTCAAACAACGATGCGTCCCTCGTCACAATGGTCAAGCCCGATGGCGTGACGAAGTACCGTCGTTTGTCCTCCACCGGGTCGTATCCGATGACGGTGCCTTCCGGTATATGAACATCGCGATCGATGATTGCGCGCCGGATTCTGCAATGCCGCCCGATCTGCACATGCGAAAAAATAATGCTCGCATCGATCTCGGAGTACGAATTCACGCGTACATCTTGCGACAGCACCGAATTCGAGACCGTACCGCCAGAGATGATCACACCAGCCGTGATGATCGAGTTCATCGCCATGCCCGTACGTCCCGGCTCACCGAACACAAATTTCGCTGGCGGATACTGCCGTACCCGCGTCCGGATCGGCCAGCTCTTGTCGTATAGATTGAACACCGGCGACACCGAGCAGAGATCCATGTTCGCTTCATAGTAGGAGTCGAGCGTTCCCACGTCCCGCCAATACAGCGCTGTCTGCTTGTTCTCGTCCACGAAGCTGTAGGCCATCATCTTCTTCTTGCCCAGCATGTTGGGCAGAATGTTGTGCCCGAAATCGTGCTTCGAGCTCGGATCCTCAGCGTCCGCAATCAAGCCTTTTAGCAGTACCTCGGTATTGAAGATATAAACGCCCATTGACGCTTCAACCTTGTCGGGATTGAAGGGCGAGCGAAACTCCGTTGTTGGCGGCTTCTCCA
>Ga0157369_10007338_pt1 | contig 12690 bp, 10 predicted proteins | sample C25metaG_FD_113461 | JGI IMG/M metagenome (GOLD analysis project Ga0157369, IMG submission 113461) | Corn rhizosphere microbial communities from Kellogg Biological Station, Michigan, USA - C2-5 metaG | ecosystem: Host-associated > Plants > Roots > Rhizosphere > Soil | place: USA: Michigan...
AATCTCGCCTCGCGGCGCATCGACTTCAACAAGACGATCTACGCCATCATCTGGACGACTACCCCGTGGACGATCCCGGCGTCGATGGCCATCGCGTTCCATCCCGACGAGGAGTACGTCGCCATGGAATCGGGCGACGACATCTACATCGTCGCGGCCAAGATGGCGGAGGAAGTCGCCAAGCGCACCGGCCATCCCGACTGGAAGGAAGTCGCTCGCTTCCCCGGACGCAAGCTGGAATTCACCAAGTACTACCATCCGTTCCTGCCGTGGGAGCAGCGCCAGATCCTGGGCGTGCTCGGCGATTACGTCACCATGGACCAGGGCACCGGCGCGGTCCACACGGCTCCCGCGCACGGCGCCGACGACTTCTACACCGGCGTGAAATACAAGATCGACCAGATCTGCAACGTCGACCAGGCCGGACGCCTGCGCAACGGCCTGCCGGAATACGAAGGCCAGACGGTCTTCGAGGCGAATCCGCACATCGTCGACCTCTTGAAGTCGCGCGGCGCGTTGATGGCCGTCGACAAGCTCGAGCACTCGTATCCGCACTGCTGGCGCTGCCATCAGCCGGTGATCTTCCGCGCCACCGAGCAGTGGTTCATCTCGATGGACAAGCCTTACTCCGACCCGATGAATCGCTCGATCGGAGGCGCGCCCAAGGAGGAGCACACGCTCCGGCGTCGCGCGTTGCAGGAGATCGAGAAGGTGAAGTGGGACCCGGCGTGGGGCGAAGAGCGCATCCGCAACATGGTGGCGACGCGTCCGGACTGGTGTATCTCCCGCCAGCGCGTGTGGGGCGTCCCCATCGCCGTGTTCCTGTGCGACGGCTGCGACGATGTCCTGCGATCGCCCGAGGTCAATCGCGAGGTCATCCAACTCTTCGCAACCAAGGGCGCCGACGCCTGGTACGAGGTCAACAACGAAGACCTGATCCCGGCAGGCACGAAGTGCGCCAAGTGCGGCGGCACGAAGTTCCGCAAAGAGATGGACATCATCGACGTCTGGTTCGAGTCGGGTTCGAGCCACGCTGCGGTGCTCGGCCGCGAAGAAGGCCTTCCCTGGCCGTCGGACCTCTATATCGAGGGCGGTGACCAGCACCGCGGATGGTTCCAGAGTTCGCTGCTTTGCGCGGTCGGCACGCGGGATGCCGCTCCCTACCGGCACTGCGCAACCGTCGGCTGGACGCTCGATCCCCAGGGCCGGGCGATGCACAAGTCTCTGGGAAACGCCGTGGACCCGATCGCGATCGCCGAAAAACTCGGCGGCGAGATCGTGCGACTGTGGGTCGCGTCCGTCGATTTCCGCGAAGACGTCATCTGCTCCGACGAGCTGATGCAGCGCGTCGCCGATAACTATCGGAAGATCCGCAATACCTTCCGCTACATCCTCGGCAACCTCAACGGCTTCGATCCCGCGCGCGATGTGGTGCCGTTCGAGGAGATGACCTCCCTCGACCAGTACATGCTGATGCGCACCGCTGCCGTCGCCGAGCAGGCGAAGAAGGACTACGAGGACTTCGCCTTCCACCGCGTGCATCAGGCGATCCACGCGTTCTGCGTCGTGGATCTGAGCAACCTCTACTTCGATATCCTCAAGGACCGGCTTTACACCTTCGCGCCGAGGAATAAGGCGCGACGCTCGGCTCAGACCGCCATCTGGCATATCGGCGAGGCGCTGGTCCGGCTGCTCGCGCCCATCATGAGCTTCACCTGCGACGAGATTTGGCAGTACCTGCCCGCCGTCGAGAACCGGCCAGCCAGCGTCCACATGGCGCTGTTCCCGAAAACGGAAGACCTGACCGGCAACACCGGCAAGACCAACCTGGAGCAGATCCGCTCAGACTGGGACGCGCTCCTCTCCGTTCGCGACGAGGTGCTCAAAGCGATGGAGGAGGCCCGGAACAATAAGACCATCGCCGGCAGCGTCGAGGCCAACGTCCACATCCTTGCCGCCGAACCGGTTTATGCCCTTCTAAAGCGGTATCAGGCCGACCTGCGGGCGCTGCTGATCGCGTCCGCGGTGGAAGTGGAGCAGGCCCCCGCCGGCGACGGCGCGGGGACGGGGATTAAGGCCCGCGTAGAGCGGGCGGCAGGCGAAAAATGCCCCCGGTGCTGGAACTATTCCGTGCACGTGGGCGAGGACTCGCAGTATCCTAGCGTCTGTGAGCGCTGTTCGGCCGCCCTGCGGGAAATGGATGGGGCAGGAAAATAAGCAGCGGTATGCGGAGCTTCCGCGTCTAATTTATTGCCGATGTCTGAATCCCACGCCATGCGGAAATACCATTTCCTGATCGCGGCGGTCGTGTTGATGTTTGACCGTCTGAGCAAGGTGCTCATTCAGCACACCATCAGCCTGCACGACAGCATTCAAGTCGTTCCTTACTTCTTCCGCCTCACGAATGTCCAGAATCCGGGCGCGGCCTTCGGGCTCGGCGCCGAATCCGCATCCGAGTGGACCAGTTCCATGCTGATCGCGTTCTCGATCGCTGCCCTCATCGTGGTCTCGGCGCTGCTTTGGAGAAACAGCCACCGCATCAGCTCGACCGGCATCGGGCTTGCCCTGATCATGGGTGGTGCGCTCGGCAACCTGTGGGATCGCGTCGTCTACGGGCAAGTCGTCGACTTCCTCGACTTTTACGTCTCCACCTATCATTGGCCGGCGTTCAACATCGCCGACAGCGCCATCGTGATGGGGGCGCTGCTGCTGGTGACAGAGATTCTGTTCAGCAAGTCGCCGGAAGAACAGGCCGTCACGCAACGCTTCTCCGACTAAAGAACACCTCACGAGGATTTACACGGATCGTCACAGATCAAGAACCTCAAGACTCTTTTGAGATCCGCATTCATCCGCGCAAATCCGCGGTAAGCGCTTGTTCTTCCGATTCCCAGATACCTGACTACCCGATTCCCCGATTCCACATCACCCGATTCAGTGACGCGTATCACGGGCTTCCCGCGCCGCAAGTGACATGCTGAGCTGTCGCGTCTTCCCTTCCGTAGTCCTTCCGCGGCGCGGGAGGCAAGCTCAGACAAGGGGGAACCATGGACGAGCATGAGGTGGCAACCGGGCTGTTGGAAATCATCGACCAGGCCGCCTACAAGAACTCCGTACGCAAGGTCCGCAAGGTGCATGTGGCCATCGGTGGACGCCGCGGCCTCGACCACGCTCGCCTGAAGGCCGATTTCGCTAACGCCGCGCGCAACACCGTGGCGGAAGGCGCGGAACTCGACATCCAGATCCTGCCCGTACGCCGGCATTGCCAGGGTTGCGGCGACACCTTCGACGGTGACGTGCGCGATCTGCCTTGCCCAGCGTGCGGCCACCCCCACACCGAGCCCATCTCCGGCGAAGAAGCCAAGGTCGTGGATATGGAAGTTGACCCGGTCGGCGTCTAAAGCCGCTCCTCACCACAGAGAACACGAAGCCTATTCAATCTACGTGCGTTCTGTGTCCTCCGTGGTGAATGGATTTCCAAGTACGAGGAGCTCATATGTCATCGTCCTCCGCTCCCGCATACGCTCATGAAGATCTGAACCCCTTCGAAATCGCCTCGCGGCAGTTTGACATTGCCGCCGAGCGGCTCGACCTCGACCCCGGCATGCGCGAAGTCCTGCGCCGTCCCGTGCGCTGGCTCTCTCTCACCCTTCCTATCAAGATGGACGACGGCGCCATCCGCGTCTTCGAGGGATACCGCGTGCAGCACAACTGCGCTCGCGGGCCGTGCAAGGGCGGCATTCGCTATCATCCGGCGGTCACGCTGGACGAGATCAAGGCGCTCGCCGCGTGGATGACCTGGAAGTGCGCCTGCGTGAATCTTCCCTTCGGCGGCGCCAAGGGCGGGATCGTCTGCGATCCCAAGAAGCTCTCGCGCGGCGAGCTGGAGCGCCTGACCCGGCGCTACGCCTACGAGATCGCCGCCATCATCGGCCCCGACCGTGACGTCCCCGCGCCCGACGTCTACACAGACGCACAAGTCATGGCCTGGATCATGGACACCTACAGCATGACGCGCGGCACGAATTCGCCCGCCATCGTCACCGGCAAGCCCGTCGCCCTCGGCGGGTCGCGGGGGCGCATCGAAGCTGCCGCGCGCGGCTGCTTATGCTGCATCCGGGCCGCTGTCAGGGTCCGCAACATGGAGCTGGATCGCTGTACCGCCGCAATCCAGGGATTCGGCAACGTGGGCAGCGTGGCAGCCGAACTGCTATTCAACGAAGGCGTTAAGGTATTGGCGATAAGTGACTCTCGCGGAGCTATTTACTCGCTCGACGGAATCGACGTCCCCGCCCTCATCGACCACAAGCGCCGCACCGGTTCCGTGGCAAAGTTTCCCCAGACCGTCCCGATTGATTCCAAGGCCCTGTTGGAGCAGGACGTCGACATCCTGGTCCCGGCGGCGATGGAGAACCAGATCACGCTGGAGAACGTCCAGCGGGTAAAGGCAAAGATTGTGGCCGAAGCCGCCAATGGCCCCACCACCCCCGGAGCGGATGGCGTGCTGCACAAGAACGGCGTGCTCGTGCTGCCGGACATTCTCGCCAACGCCGGCGGTGTCACCGTCTCGTACTTCGAGTGGGTGCAGGACCTGCAGGAAGACTTCTGGGACGAGGAGAGCGTAAATCATCGGCTCGAAAAGGTGATGGGCAAGGCGTTTGAAGATGTCTATCGCACGGCCGCGATATACGACGTCAGCCTGCGCACCGGCGCCTACATCCTCGCAGTGGACCGCGTCGCCACCGCCACCAAGGTCCGCGGCATCTGGCCGTAGCAACATCGGGTGATCGGGTAATCTCTAATCGGGGAATCGGAACAGACGTTGCACATCGCGCCTCTGCTCTTTTGGTTTTCAGATTACCCGATTACCAGATTCCCCGATTTCCCGATTTCCCGATTCTCCCGCCTATCACCCGATTCGTAACAATTGCATTTATTATGGATGGTTTTGCATCCAATTCCTGAGCTTTCCACTGTGCACGCCGGAAGCTGATCCCGCCGGCATGCAAGCCGAGTGGGCTTCCGTGGCCCGCGATCGTTTGCGGAGGCAAGTTGCTGAACGTAAGAGTGGTGGCAGCCCTGGTGCTGGCGTGTTCGCTATCCGCCGCATCGCAAATATCCGAACCGCAATCTCCTGGCCTGGGCTCCATGCCGGCGCCTGCCGCGCAGCCCGCAATGCCGTCGCTGCCGGCGCAGAATCCGTTTCTCGGCAGCACGCCGTCCGGACAAGTCTCGCCCGGAGTGCTCAAGCTCACGCTGCTTGATGCCATCGACCGCGGCCTGAAGTACAACCTCGGGCTGCTGCTCTCGTCGGCGCAGACAGACGCCGCGCGCGGCGCGCGCTGGAAGGCGCTGGCAGACGTCGTTCCCAACCTGAACGGGCGCGTAGCGGAGTCGTTCCAGCAGATCAACACGGCGCAATTCGGCTTCCGGATTCCGGGGCTTCCCAGCATCATCGGGCCGTTCGCCGTCTTCGACAGCCGCGCCACCGCAACTGAAGACCTCAGCTTGCGCGGGCTAAAGAACCTGCGCGCCAGCAACGAGAACGTCAAGGCGGCGGAGCAGACCGCCCGCAACGCGCGCGAGTTGGTTGTCCTGGCGGTTGGCGGCGTCTATCTGCAGGCGATTGCCGCACAGGCGCGCATGGAATCCGCGCAGGCGGAACTCACCACCGCCCAAACGCTCTTCCGGCAAGCGAGCGACATGAAGACCGCGGGCGTGGTAGCAGGCATCGATGTGCTTCGCGCGCAGGTCGAAATGCACGCGGAGCAGCAGCGCCTCGTCTTCGCGCAGAATGAATCCGCCAAATCGCTGCTGACGCTCGGCCGCGTGATCGGATTGCCGGCGGCGCAGCAGTATGAACTCGCGGACAAGCTTCCCTACCAGCCGGCGCAGCCGCTCACGCTCGACCAGGCGTTGGCGCGTGCCTACGAGGCGCGTTCCGACTACCAGGCGCTGCTCTCGCAAGTTCGCGCGGCCGAATTGAACAAGCAGGCGGCGGAGGCCGAGTGGTTCCCGTCGCTCAACCTCAGCGCCGACTACGGCTTCCTCGGAAACCAGCCCGGCGGCGCGCTCGGAACCTACACCGTCGCCGGCGGTATCCGGATTCCCATCTTCCAGGGCGGACGCGTAAAGGGAGACGTCATGCAGGCGGATTCGGCTCTGCGCCAGCGTCGCGCGGAGGCCGAGAACATGCGCGGCCAAATCGAGTACGAAGTGCGATCGGCCATGCTCGACGTTCAGGCCGCGGCGCAGCAGGTCGAGGTGGCGCAGCAGGCGTCACAACTGGCGGCCGAGCAGCTCAAGCAGTCGCAGGACCGCTTTGCCGCGGGCGTTGCCGGAAATCTCGAAGTGGTGCAGTCGCAACAGGCGCTGGTCACGGCGTCGGAAAATTACATCAATGCTTTAAACGCTCATAACGTGGCCAAGCTGCTGCTGACGCGTGCGCTCGGAGTAGCGGAGACTCGCGTGAAGGAATATCTGAGAGGATTGCCATAGTGTCGAATCGAGCCAGAGTACCATCAGACGAAATGGAGCCAACCACCGAGCAGCGCGAAGATTTCCAGCCCGCCGAGGAGCGGCGCGAATCGCGCGGCAACCGCGCCCGCGGATACTTCCGCGAACACCCGAACGCAAAGTGGGTGGTGCTGCTGGTCGTGCTCGCCATCGCTGCCGGCGTGTTCTTCGCGTGGCAGTATTACTCGGTCCGCGAAAGCACCGACGACGCGCAAATCGACGGCCACATCATCCCCATCAGCAGCCGCGTGCCGGGAACCGTTGTCACGGTGAACTTCGAAGACAACCAGTTCGTCGAAAAAGGGACGGTATTGGTTCAACTCGATCCGGCGGACTACAAGATCGCTGTTCAGAAGGCCGAAGCCGACCTCGCCGATGCGCGGGCTGCCTCCACCGCCGCTTCGACCGGTGTTCCGATTGCTCGTTCGACGTACAACAGCCAGCTCGCGAACGCCGAGGCGGCTCTTGCCAACGCGCAACAGCAGGTGACGGCCGCCACCGCGGCCCAGCGCGAGGCTGAGGCGAACCACCACCGCATCGCCGCCGACGTGCAGCGCTTCTCTGCTCTCGTTGCCAAGGACGAAATCTCGCGCCAGCAGTACGACACCGCGGTCGCCCAGGAGCAAGCCGCCGCGGCCGCTGTCGATAGCGCAAAGGCGCAGGTCGCCGCCGCCAACAGCCGCGTCGCGCAAGCCCGCGCCGGACTCGGCGCCGCCCAGACAGCTCCGCAGCAGATCGAGGTGACGCAATCCCGAGCCGGCTCGGCGACTGCCGCCGTCGCTCGCGCCCAGGCTGCGCTCGACCAGGCGAAGCTGAATCTCCAGTACACCACCATCGTTGCGTCCCAGCCGGGCATCATCAGCAAGCGCAACGTCGAGCCCGGCCAGGTGATCCAGCCCGGACAGCCGCTCTTCGCCATCGTCTACCTGGAAGACATCTGGGTGACGGCGAACTTCAAGGAAACGCAGCTCAAGAACGTGAAGGTGGGCGACCCGGCCAAGATTCGCGTCGATGCCTACGGCCGCGAGTACACCGGACACATCGACAGTATCGGCGGCGCCACCGGCGCGCGCTTCAGCCTGCTGCCCCCAGAGAACGCCAGCGGCAACTACGTGAAGGTGGTGCAGCGCGTCCCAGTGAAGATCGTCTTCGACAAGGGACAGGACCCGCAACATCTGCTTCGTCCGGGCATGTCCGTGACCCCGACGGTCAGGGTCAGCAAATAGCTCATGGCGACCACCGCAGCACCGGTCCGGCAACAGGTCGCGATCAGTCCCTGGATCGTCGCCATCGCCGTCATGCTGGGGACGTTCCTCGAGGTGCTCGACACCACGGTGGTGAACGTCTCGCTGCCGCACATTGCCGGCAGCCTTTCCGCTACGGTTGACCAGGCGACCTGGGTTCTGACCTCCTACCTCGTCGCCAACGCCATCGTCCTGCCGATGACCGGCTGGCTGGCGAATCACTTTGGACGCAAGCGCCTGCTGCTGGCGTCCGTCGGCGGCTTCACCATCGCGTCGTTCCTTTGCGGCATCGCGCCGAACCTGCCGATGCTGATCCTCTTCCGCGTCATTCAGGGAGCGTGCGGAGGCGGCCTACAGCCCCTCTCCCAGGCCATCCTGATGGAAACCTTCCCGCCGCAGGACCGCGGCAAGGCCATGGCATTCTGGGCGCTTGGCATCGTCGTCGCGCCCATGCTCGGGCCGGTGCTGGGCGGCTGGATTACCGACAGCTACAGCTGGCGATGGGTTTTCTACATCAACCTCCCGATCGGTATCGCCGCCACCATCATGACCATGATGTTCGTCGTCGACCCGGATTACATCAAGCGGCGTGAGGGCGCATCGATCGACTATTGGGGGATGGGGTTCCTTGCGATCGGCATCGGGACCCTTCAGATCCTGCTCGACAAGGGACAGGAGGAGGACTGGTTCTCCTCCGACTTCATCCGAACCCTGATGTTCCTCGCCGTCGCTGGACTGGTGCTCTTCGTCGTTCGCGAGCTGATGACGGACCACCCCGTCGTCGACCTGCGCGTTTTCCGCAACCGCACCTACACGACCGGCGTCTTTATCATGACCGTGCTGGGGTTCGTACTTTACGGGAGCGTTGTCCTGCTTCCCATCTGGTTGCAGGCGCTGATGGGCTACAGCTCACTCGACGCGGGCATGGCGATGCTGCCTCGAGGCCTCGGCTCGTTTCTCTTCATGCCCGTAGTCGGCATCCTCATGGGCAAGGTTGAGGCGCGCAAGCTGCTTGGTATCGGCATCGTCGTCGCCGCCTCCAGCCTGTACATGTTGGGCTCGCTGAACTTGAACGCCGGCTACTGGGACATCTTCATGCCGCAGCTCATCCAGGGACTCTCGATGGGGCTGCTGTTTGTGCCGCTGACCACCATCACCAACGACTCGATTCCCAAGTCTGAGATGGGCAACGCCACCAGCATCTTCAACCTGATGCGCAACATCGGCGCCAGCTTCGGAATCGCCACCGTCACCACCATCGTGGCGCGCCATACCCAGGTCCACTCCAACATCCTCGTCGCGCACGTCACGCAGTTCGACGTCAGCACGCGTCAGGCGATTGCCGCCGCGACCGCCAACTTCATCGCCAAAGGCGCCGACCCGGTCACAGCCTCGCGGATGGCCTACGCCGCCATTTTCGGGCTGGTCCAGCGCAATGCGGCCATGATGTCGTTCATCGACGTCTTCCGGTTGCTCGGCGTGCTGTTCATTCTGACGCTGCCATTGTTGTTTTTCATGAAGCCGCCCAAACACAAAGGCGGCGCCGGCATGGCGCACTAGCTCTGCACCGCGTCAAAGCTGGCTCTTGTGTCCGCCCCCGAAGATCAGGTGATCCACGCTGATCAACCCACCGCCAAAGAAGATGAGCGCGAACGCGATTGCCATGCAGGCCAGCGGGAGATCGATGCCACCCTGTGTTCCGATCCCGTTCTTGAGATGGACCTTCAGAATCGCCACCAGCATCTCGCCGGCGAACAGCAGCCCGATGACGCGCGTGAAGACGCCGACCAGCAGCATCAAGCCGCCGATGAATTCCAGGTACGCGACAAAATAGCCGAGGAATCCGGGCAGTCCCATGCCGGCCACCTGAGCGGCCATATTGTGGCCGTATCCGCCGTGAAATATCTTCGGATAGCCGTGCGCCACCATGATGGCGCCCAGGGCGATCCGCAGCATCAGTAGACCCAGCGGCTGCAATCGCAGCAGCAAGCGCTTCATCGATTCTCCTCGGAATAGCCGATCTTCACGCCGCGCGCTGCCATCGCGGACAGGAACTTCTCCGCCGGCACGTCGGACTCCTGGCGGATTCCGCCGCGCTGTTCGATCGCGCCCGAGCCCAGCATCTGCGTCACCACCGACGCCGGCCAGGCCGTCGTGCGCATCATGGCTGTCATTTGAGTGGCCGCATCATATTCGTCGTAAAGGGTAAACGCCAGCACCCGCGCCTTGCGCTCCGGCTCGCGACGCAGGATGTCGCCCAGCCCGCGCCTCGGCTTCTGTTCGTGCGCTTCCACCCGCATCAGCACGACGTCCGGTTCGTCGCCCGCGAACTTCTCGGTCATGATCCGTGACATCACCGCCCGCGGCGACACTTCCTGCTTCCCCACCTTCAGCGGCTCGCTGGAAAACAGTCCCAGGTCATACAGCGAGCGGATCATCTCGAAGTGTCCGGGATAGCGCAGCGTCTTCTCGAAGCACTCGCCGACGCGCCCGCGGAAGGTTTCCGGCAGCGTCGACGTGCCGCCGGAAGTATGGAACGCCACCAGCTCCGGGTACCCCTTCAGATGGAAGCGCTCCGGCTCGGTCAGCGGCTCGATGTCACGCATCTTGCCGCCGCGCAGCACGCGCGCAGGTTCGCAGTATTCGTTGATCAGCCCTTCGACGGAAAAGACGAGCTGGTATCCAAACGGCGGTTTCGGCGTCTTCGGCAGCCCGCCAACATAGATCTTCAGCGCTTCGGCTTTCCCGCCGATGCGTCGCATGAGTTCGCCCGCAAGGATCGACGCCATTCCCGGCGACAGACCGCAGTCCGGCGCGATCGCCACCCCGCGCTTCTCCGCCTTGCGGCCGAGATCGAGTTCCTTGCGGACGATGGTGTTGTTGCCGCCAAGATCGGTGAAATGGCATCCGGCGTCGATCGCAGCCTTGGCCAAGTCGAGATTGAAGAAGTACGGAACGCACGACAGCGTCGCCGCGTGTCCCGACATGAGCTTGCGCGCGTCCTTTGCCCGCGACGCGTCCAGTTCGACGGCCTGCACCTTCTCCGCGCGCGTCAGCTTGTTCACCCGCGCAGCCGCCTGTTTCGCGCGCTTCTTGTCGCTATCGGCCAGCGTGACGCTTTCCACGGCCGAGTTGCGCGCCATGTCATACGCTGCCGCGGATCCCATCATGCCCGCGCCAATCACCAGTAGTTTCATGCCTAAGAGCCTACACGAGATGACCCGTGGCGGTTTTGCGGATGCGCGCCGCCGAACGCCCAGGGGCGGCGCTTCTCCATCTCAGCATCCAGAACTTCTTTGACAAGCCCGGGTTTCCTCTATTAGCCTAGAGGTGCAAATGACTTCGCTGCTCCACCATCGCCACCATCATCATCACCACGCGGCGAGCGTGTCAGCGGAGGTCTGCGGATAATCGGCAATAGATAATCCCAAGATCGCAAAGCCCGCTGACACAAGTCAGCGGGCTTTTTGCTTTCCAGGCCAATGGTGTTTCACAGTAGCGCCGGGCGTCCTCGCCCGGCGGCACGACAGGATGAAGGCGGGCGACTCGCCCGCGAACGTACGAAAAGAGGACGTATGGTTTCCATCGATTTCGACAAGATGCAGGGCCTGGCCCCGGCCATCGTGCAGGACGCCGCCAACGGCGAAGTCCTGATGCTGGGCTTCATGAACCGCGACGCGTGGCAGGCCACGCTCGATTCCGGCTTCGTCACCTTCTACAGCCGCACGCGAAACAAGCTGTGGATGAAGGGCGAGACCAGCGGCAACCGGCTGGAAGTCATCTCCGCCGCCACCGACTGCGACACCGATTCCCTCCTCATCAAGGTGCGGGTTCAGGGCGAAGGCGTTGTCTGCCACGAAGGCACCCGCTCCTGCTTCACGAAGGAAATCCCATGTAGCGCCGGGCGTCCTCGCCCGGCGAGTGCGAGCGAAACGCGCGAGGAGGTCTCCCGATGAAGCTCCGCCTCGGCATCCCCAAAGGCAGTTTGCAGGACGCCACGCTCGCCCTCTTCGAGCGCGCCGGGCTGAAGATCCACACCAGCTCGCGCTCGTACTTCGCTACCACCGACGACGCCGAGATCGAGTGCATGCTGATCCGCGCGCAGGAAATGGCGCGATACGTCGAGCACGGCGTCCTCGACGCCGGCCTCACCGGCTACGACTGGGTGGTGGAGAGCGGGCTCGACGTCGTCTCCGTCGCCGACCTCATCTACGCCAAGCAAAGCCGCGGAAAAGTGCGCTGGGTACTCGCCGTCCCCGAGGCCTCGCCGTATCAGAAGCCCGAAGACCTCGCGAACTGCATCGTCGCCACCGAGCTCGTGCAGGTCACTCGCAATTACTTCGCCTCGCGCAACATTCCGGTGACTGTCGAATTCTCCTGGGGCGCCACCGAGATCAAGCCGCCAACGCTCGCCGACGCGATCGTTGAGATCACCGAAACCGGCAGTTCCCTTCGAGCCAATCGCCTCCGCATCATCGACACCGTCCTCGAATCGAACACCAAGGTCATTGCCAACCACAAGTCCTGGCAGGACGCGGCCAAACGCCAGAAGATCGAGAACCTCGCGCTCATGCTCTGCGGAGCCATCGCCGCCCAGGGACGCGTCGGCCTCATGCTCAACGTGCAGAAGGACGACCTCGCCGCCGTGCTCGGCGTGCTGCCCGCGCTTAAGCGGCCGACCGTCTCGCAACTCAGCGACGACGGCTGGGTCGCAGTCAACACCGTCATCGAAGAGCACACCGCGCGGGAGATCATTCCCCGTCTGAAAGCTGCGGGAGGACAGGGTATCGTCGAGTATCCGCTAAACAAGGTGGTGATGTAATGCGCATCGTCCCCGCAAAAAACGCCGAAGCCGTCCTGCGCAAGCTGGAGACGCGCGGAGCGGCCGGCACAAACAAAGTCGAGAGCGTGGTCAAGCGCATCGTTGCTG
>Ga0157369_10007339_pt1 | contig 12689 bp, 9 predicted proteins | sample C25metaG_FD_113461 | JGI IMG/M metagenome (GOLD analysis project Ga0157369, IMG submission 113461) | Corn rhizosphere microbial communities from Kellogg Biological Station, Michigan, USA - C2-5 metaG | ecosystem: Host-associated > Plants > Roots > Rhizosphere > Soil | place: USA: Michigan...
ATTCGAAACGCCACGCGGCGAGACTGCGAGCTATCGGCTCATGCACTTCCCGCCAGACGTCGCATCCGTGTGGGACGCCCTGCATTGGTTACGGGCCAATGCGCCGCGTAATTCTGTCGTAGCGGCCTCCATGCCGGCTTGGGCGTATCTGGAAACGGGACTTCGAACAATTATGCCCCCATTCTTTCTGGACTTGCCGACAATTGAGCGGGCGCTCGAGTCAGCCAGGCCCGACTATCTCCTGCTGGATGACGTAGTGATGGAGCGCAATTACAATCAGAGGTTCGCAACTCTGGTCACGAGTTTTCCGAATCAATGGCGGCTTGTATACGCTGCGCCCAAAGCGCGGGTTTATAAACACGTCAACAAACCTGAATAATTCACGGTGCATTTCAGGCTGATGTAAACACTTATGCGGTGTTACTTCCGCATCTTAACGCGTCGGCTCGATGGAACCTGCATCGATGATCGATGAGATGAATCAAATTATTCACCCGTCGCGCCCCAGCAACGGCTGAATTGCTACTGGATCAACTACGACAAATGTGATTAATCTGACAACAGCATAGGCGACATCGCACAAACCCCGATCTACACTTTTGAGGTGGCCAAAGTCATGATCACCGGCAGCGGTGGGCTCGTCGGTTCGGAAAGTGTTCGTTTCTTCAGCGATCTCGGTTGGCGGACCATCGGCCTCGACAACGACATGCGCCGCGAGTTCTTCGGCCCTTCAGGCTCCACGGCCAAAACCGTTGAGCGTATTCAGGCGGAGTGCCCCGACTATCGTCATTTCAATATCGACATTCGCGACAGGGGCGGCGTTCGAGAAATCATTCACAACGAGCGCCCCGACCTGATTATCCATACCGCGGCTCAACCATCGCACGATAAGGCGGCATCCATTCCCTATGACGACTTCGACGTGAATGCCGCAGGGACGTTGAATCTGCTGGTAGCGGCGCGAGACTTTTGCCCTGAATCGCCTTTCTGTTTTACCAGCACCAACAAGGTGTATGGCGACCGGCCGAATCAATTGCCCCTGGTCGAGCAGGAACGGAGGTTCGATTATGCGGATGGGCGCACGGGAGTGGACGAGACGATGCCCGTGGACCAATGCCTGCACTCGCTATTCGGCGCCTCCAAGTTGGCCGCCGATGTCTTATGCCAGGAATTTGGCCGGTATTTCGGCATGCCGGTGGGAATCTTCAGAGGCGGATGCCTCACGGGCCCGCAGCACGCTGCAGTAGAACTACATGGCTACCTGAGCTTTATTACAAGGTGCGCCGTACGTGGCGAACCGTACCGGGTCATCGGCTACAAGGGAAAGCAGGTTCGCGATCAGATCCATTGCCGCGATGTCGCCCGGCTTTTTCTTGAGTTCCATGAACATCCGCGGGCAGGAGAGGTCTACAATCTCGGGGGTGGCCGGGAAAACAGCATTTCGATCCTTGAAACGATCGACCTGCTGGCGGCAATGGGCTATAAGTTGAACTGGACCTACGACGATACGCCGCGAACGGGCGATCACATTTGCTACATCACAGATCTGACAAAGGTTCAATCTCATTTTCCCAGGTGGCGGCCGGAATATAGTATCGGGGATATTGTTGCTCAGATTGTTCGGCGGCAGCAATCCGTACGTGGCGCCGGTACCGCGGCCAGCTATGTATGAAGCTGGAAATCGTGATCCCGGCCTTGAATGAAGAAGACAGCATTCGGTCGATCATCGAGCGGACGTTGGCGGCAGTCCCCCGAATCCTGAGCCGGTCGGGCGTTACAGAGGTTGGCATCACGGTCGTGAGCGACGGATCGACCGACCGTACCGTCGAGATTGCGCAAGAGTATCGGGATCGCATCAGGTTGATTGTCTTCGAGCAGAATCGGGGGTACGGCGCCGCGATAAAGGAGGCATGGGACCGTTCGGATGCCGAGTTACTCGGGTTCCTCGATGCGGACGGAACGTGCGACCCCAACTTTTTCGTCGATCTTTGCGCGACGCTCGAGCGCGAACATGCGGACCTGGCGCTCGGCTCCCGCACTGGAAAGGGCACACAGATGCCACTGCTGCGACAGATCGGTAACCGGCTTTTCGCATCTCTTCTTACTATCTTGTCCGGACGGCGAGTCGAGGATACAGCGAGCGGCATGCGGGTGCTTCGGCGAACCGCGTACGCCCGCCTGCTGCCGCTCCCGAATGGTCTGAATTTCACTCCTGCGATGAGCGCACGTGCGCTGCTGGGAGTCACGGCCCCGGTGAAGGTAATCGAGCTTCACATGTCCTACCACGAGCGGCAGGGGCAATCGAAGCTTCGCGTGATACGAGACGGCTTCCGTTTCCTTCAGATCATTCTGGAGGCGCTTTTTCTTTACCGTCCATCCCGGCCATTGGGGGTTACCGGTCTTGCATGTCTGTTGCTCGCGATTCTCGTGATGGGGTCGCCCATTGCGCACTACCTCCGCTTTAGAAACGTGGAAGAGTGGATGATCTATCGCTTCGTCATTGGCCATCTTGCCGGCGTGACGGCAGTTCTCTTTTTGTCCGTCTCACTGCTAAGCAGGCTGGCCGTGAGAATCATGATAACCGGGCAGTACAATCGCGACATTCTCAGCGCTCCAGAGAAGGTATTCCTCAGCCGGTACTTTCTTATGGCTCCGCTGCTCCTGCTTTGCGCCGGGACGATGCTGCTGTTTTGGAACGAACACTGGTCGCGCTTCGTGGCGATGTCGTTTTGTTATCTGGTAGCGTTCATTTTTATATGTGCGCGGCTGGTGGCGTACAACCTACTTCTGATCGCACGTCAGCTCGAGCACCAGCGGGAGACCGTAACCCCGCGTGTGTCGGTCAGCGCCCGGTAACCGGAGGTTCAGCGAGAAACAAAAGCTGTTCGCCATTGTGCGCCGAAACGATGAAGCGCCAATGGTCCCGCTGGAGCTCCGGTACGATCCAGCCGAACACAGCGGGATATCCATAAACAAGGATGGGGGATTTCCTCACAACGAAATCGTCAAACCTTTCCATGTGTAGCGGCGCCCAGGGTTTCAAGGCTATCAGCCCAAGCTCGACATCATCCGTATCGGTGTAAGCCAGAGCACGATCCCGGTCGAAGATATAAAGGAGATCTGTCCCAGACCGTCCGTTTCTTAGGGCGGATAACTCGAGAAATAAGTGGGGATCGTGAATGACAACTGGTCGCCCATCGCTGTTTTCATTCAGGAAGCGCAAGGTGTGCTCGTACGCTGCTGCGGAGCTCGCCAGATTCCGATAAGCACGAGCAGACTGCGCAATAAAGAGTACAACGCTTAGAAGTATGAGCAGGAGCGCCGGAGCCGGACGATTCGAGGCGATACGGGAAAGTGCCCACACCAGGACGCCTGTAAGCCCGATCACAGCAATAAGGGCGTGGCGGTCCGTGTAGGCATGGGTGATCATCTTGGCGAGAATGATGGCGGCTGCTGGCAGAAGAGCAAATCCGAGTAAGACAACCAGCCCCGAATTCGAGATTGGCGAACGGCGCTCTGCGCCGCCAGCGCCTTCATAACGCATAAGAATGTGGACGGCAAGGGCCAGAGGCGCAGCATACAAGAGCAGCTCTGAAGGATAAAGGACGGACTGGTAGAACCCTGCCATACCGCCCCAGTGCGGTCTGGCCCAGAAGGTTGCTGCGTAAGCGTGGGCCGCCTTGAGCAACGGGAAGAGAAACGGGAGCGGCGCGAGCGCAATCAGGAACGCAGCAAGAACTGGAAGATCGAGATGCCGGCGCCGCCAGAATCGAACCGCCTCGCCCGCAGCAAAGGGCAGGAAAGCAAGGATCGCATAGTAATGGCAGGTGAGGGCCGCGGCAAGGCTTCCTGCCAGCCCAACGATCGCCAAAGAGCGGCGCGGACCCTCCGTGGCCTCGAACCAGCACCAGAGAGCGACTCCGCAGAAGCCGAGAACCAGGCCATATGGACGCGCTTCATAAGCATAGTCAAAGGCTCCGGTGATTAGCGGAAACACTGCTGCCAGAATCGCGTATGGCGCAGACGCGAACCGCCGCGCTATGGCGTAGAGACTTGCCGACATCAACCAGAACCCCAGGATTTCGGGAAGACGAAGGCCGGTATGCGTATACCCAAAAATTCCAGCCGAGGCTTTGGTGATTGCGTAGAAGAGTGGAGGTAATTGCTCGGCGCCTGTCAGAAGGGCATCCCACACGCCTCGCATCCCGGGGCGGCGTGCGATGTAATAGGTGAACAACTCATCGTTCCAGAGCGGCTTGACGTGCGCCAGGCCAAGGGTAACGGCGAAGTACAGGATGCTGATGAACGTAAACGCCAGATGCGGCCGCGATGCGATCTGGTTGGCTGTCGCGGAGAGCCGACGCGCGGTGGTATCAACAGGCGTAGTCAACGCTACTCAACCGGCGTCCCCGGCGCTTCCTTGCGCCCGCGCAGTGGCGCTGCGCCCCGGTTCGAAGACCTGCGTTCCCGAACAATCCGAAGAAGGGCGCGGAAGTAGTCCGGAGCTACCCTGGCCAGACGGAACGAAGATTGTCCCATGTCGGCCGTGCGATTGATCCACGAAACGGGTACTTCCACGATCCTGTAGCCCACAAGGATGGGGCGAAGCCCCGTCTCGACGTTGGCCGCGAAATGCCGTTCGGTAATCGGCAGGTTTTTCAGGATGGCGGCTCGCATCAGTTTCAAATTATTGGATATGTCCCGAATGCGCACCGGGAGGAGGAAATTCGCAAGTACATGGAAAGCGCGGTTGCAAAGAATCTTCGGCAAGGGATAGTTGATGAGTACGGAATCATGCGAGAAGCGGCTTCCGACAGCTCCGTCCGCTCCATCTGCAACGGCGTCAAAGAGGTCACGAAAGTCTGGAGCAATCTGAGCAAAATCACAATCGATGCTCAGGATGAACTCGCCGGTCACGGCGGCATAACCATCGCGTAGAGCAAGCCCGACGCCGCCCGGGGCCTCTCGATCGACGAGCTTAACCACAGGATAGTTGATCGCGAGTCCTCTGATCCTGGCTGCGGTGTCATCGCTGCTGTTGTCATTCACAAGGACGATCTCATGAATATACGGTCCAAATCGCAACATCAGTATTTCGACCAGGGGTCCAACGTTCATCTCTTCGTTATGGCAGGGGACCACAACGGAAGTTGAACGGTGTAACTCGGGCCGGGTCGCAAGAGATCCCGGCCGTGGCCGCTCACCACTGCCGGGCTTCTTCGCCCAGATATAAAGAGTTCCGCAAAGATCGCGGACAACGGGCGCATGCTCCAGCACGAAGGCCAGATCCCGTACATACCTGATGAGCGCTCGAGGAGTACGCGCATGAATAAGATCGTAAGGAATGATCTCAACATGAGTGAAGCCCGCCCGGGAAACGGCGTGCATCAAGCGGTACTTCCGCATCCCTATCTGGCAGCGCGCGTTCCCCGCCCATCTCCCGACAGCCCGAAACACCGACTTTATAAAAACCTGAGGGTTCCAGTAATTGGCCTCGAAAAAAAGGATCTGACCGCCGGGTTTGAGCAACCGAAGCAACCCGCGTAGATTCTGTTCATAGAGATCGTGACAAAGAATGGCGGTACCCACGATGTAGTCGTAGGATTCTGCTGGAAGTTCATCGAGTCCGCTGCGGATCAGTTGAACATGCACATTTGGTAAAGACCGTCGGGCTGTGACGCTCGCGAGGCCATCATTGAAAACAGCAGCCGTGATCGGGTTCTCACCTCTGAGAACCTTCGCCAGATGCTCCGTCCAAAGGCCGCTGCCTGCGCCGAGTTCCAGGATGGTTTCTCCGGGGAGGACTTGAAAACAACGCCGCACCGTCATCGCGCGCCAACGCAGCTTGATGGGAGATGTATTGGGAAATGCGCGCCAGTAGCGCTCTCTCGTGCGCTCCATTTCCTGAAGATTGGCCTGAACTGACCCCATCGCGCTGATGGTACCGATCATAACAGCGGATGATCCCCGTTTGCATTTCGCGATGTGAGGTAATTGCCAGATGCCGCGCGTACGAACTACATTGAAAAAGTGGTTCTATTACGTTGAAATGTCATGCGCGTAGTCGTAACCGGCGTTCTTGGGTTTGTTGGTAGTCACCTGGCAAGGCGGCTTGCTCTCAATGGCTACGCGGTAACTGGTATTGACATCGCGGAACCTTCGCACCGCTGGTATGCAGACATACGAGATCCTCGCTTAGCCGACCATTTCAGGGGAGCGGAAATCGTCTATCATCTTGCGGCGGAATCATCCGTGTTACGCGCCGAATCGGATCGGGACCTATCGTTCGAGACGAATGTCTCGGGGACGTTTCAGGTTCTGAACGCTGCCGCTGCTGCTGGCGTGCGCAGGGTGGTATTTACGTCTTCGAGAGAAGTGTATGGCCAGGCGCGCTCCATGCCTGTTCTGGAATCGGCTGAGTTACTTCCAAGAAATCACTATGGTGCGACGAAAGCCGCGGCGGAGATGTTCTGCACCGCGGTGAGGGACGTCGAAGTCACCGTACTACGACTCTCGAATGTTTACGGCCCTGGCGATCGCGGGAGAGTCATACCCGAGTTCATTGGCGCGGCGCTCGATCGTCGTCCGTTGACGATCTTCGGATCCGGCAAGATTCTTGACCTGCTGTGGATAGAGGATGCCATCGATGCGCTTTGCCGTGCGGCGATGTACCCGGTGGCGGGAAAGATCCTGAATATCGGGTCCGGTATCCCGATTCAGCTGCCAGAGCTCGCCGGACACGTCGTCCGGCTTACAGGAACGAATTCGCCGATCCGCATGGCGGCGCGACGAGAGATTGAGGTGGATTCGTACGTAGCGGATATTTCGCTCGCCAGACGTTTGCTTGACTTTGAGCCGGAAACTCAACTGACGACGGGATTGGAGCAAACCATCATGAGCTTATCGCAGGATACCGGATATGCGCGCGTAAGTGTGAATGCGGATACAACGGCGAGACGCCCGAGCTTCGGTGCCTGTCTGCCTGAGTGATGCTGCTTTTACCGCGCCGAGTTGCAGCCGCGTTATCAGCGGCATGCGCCCGGCTTGGGCGTATTCACGTAACGCGCTTCCGGTAGCGGATCCGTTGTTTCAGGCGGGGGAAGTGCGGGGTACGGAGTTACTCGTGGTGGGTTCACGTCGGGTTCGATCAGCCAGGCTTTCCGCGACGAATAATATCTGAGTAAGTGACTCGTCCACTCCGGCTTCTGTTCGCGGGCCCATACCACTTTCTGGTGATCAATGTCGGCCTTGTTCCAGACCCATTCCAGGAGAACATCGTGCTGATGGGTGTATCTCACAATCGCCAACTGCGGCCCCGGCTGTTCTTCCAGGAAGTTTTCGACTCGACCCCGTTCTGTCAGGCGGTTCTCGTAGGACGTCATATAGAATGGCGCTTCGCCGGTGAGATGGAAGCCACTCACGGGAATAGCCGCCTGAACGGCCACCATAGTGATACATGCCAGGCAGAGATTTCGGGCGATGGCAGCGCCAAGGCGCCGTTCGCGCGACCACGCGTGCAAACGCCGAAAGCCATCGGCGACAAGTACCATCGCCGGCGCCAGAAACTCCGGATAGTAAGTGGGCATCGTGTACGTAGTAGCAAGCCTTAATCCGAATCCGAGAAAGAGCGCCACGATTGGCAAAATCAGTCGCCCGGATTTTGGGCCGAACCGTATCGCCAGCACGAATGCATAGGCGAGCAGCGCGAGAAATGCCGGATCTGTGCTTCGCCCAATGCGCACGAGAATCCCGATTCCCGCGGCGGGAAACGCCGCTAAATAGAATCCGAGCCATAATTTTGGATGTTTTCGCATTCGGCCGAGTGGGGGAAACAGCAGGCCAGCCAGAAAAAGTATGCCTACATCGCCACTGAAGAATTCAAGGACGTGCCCCGTCAGAATACTCATTCGGAGGAGCCAACCGCTATGCAGGGATTCATAAATATCGACCTCCCAAACGTGGAAGAACTGCCACGTTTGGAGCGAGTAGTAAACCAGATGATCGTGTCTGATGGGCGCTAGCCAGAAGATTGGCACGATCGCCTGCCCATGCCGCCACACCGAATAAGCGAGAACGTTCGGGCATCCGGTAGTCGCTTTGTTATACAAAAGCATTGCAGCGGCCGCAGTGACGCCGATCGCAAATACCGGAATCATGACCTTTACCGCAATATCCCGCCATGGAATCGGGCGTCGCGATTGAAACCACGCGATTGCCACAGCAATCGCGGCGGGAATGATGAACACTAGACCCTCGAGTGGCCGGTTCATAAACAGAATGACGCATCCGACGCCAAATAAAACGGCGGTCGACAGGGCGGGCTGTCTCGCGAGTCGCGGCACGGCTCCGAGCGCCAGTGCGCCTCCGAGTGCGGCGGGAGAGCCTGGCCAATAAGAATTCATCCAGTAAGTGAAAATTCCGAACCGCAATCCGAACAGAATGGCGCACACGAAGGCCCACAGCGGTCGCGTCCACCCTAGCAGCATCCAGTAAAATGCGCCACACATCGCCGCAACAGCAAGGCATACTCCGAGCCATGGCTGATGGAACATAGCCTCGCCCGCCCAGAGAAACACGGCAATTCCCGGCAGCCTCGCCGAAGCATAGGTCGGGTACTGAATGATATGCACGCTATCGAAGAACACCGACATAGGATGGGGAGGATTTGCCAGTCTGCCGTGCGCGAAAGTATCCGCTTGCAACAAGTCACTGAACTCTTCCTGGACCGCGGGGGCGGGGATCGGAATCGCTGGAAGTAACACGAAGCGGATCGCAAGCGGCAGGAGAGCCGCGATGATTCCACAAACTACATGCCGGGAGGCAAGTCTGCGCAGGCGTCCCGCATTCAGCCCCAAGGAACTCGCGGTCGGCCTTGCGGACGCTACGCCGACCGCCGCAAGCGCCAACGCGAGTTGGAGGAGCGTGATGTAGCCGGTCCAGATTGTTCGCATCGAATTCAACGGGTGGGACCCGTGCCCGTAACACTCCACTGGCATGCACAGAGCCTCTCGAGGTGCACGCTTCGGATGGTAAATTGCAGGGTAGCGGAGAAGAGCTGATCGGCAATAAGCCGCGATCGCAGGATAGGAGCAACTATAGTTAAGCCTCTGCGCTCGGATCTGTTGCAAATCGCGCGGCGATCAGCACCTGTTTTTGCCCAACCTGCCTGTTCATGCGTCCGAAGTATGTTAGCCAAGGCCGGATGTGCGCCGGGAAACTAGCATTTGCAACAAATCCTTGATTTCCTGTCCTCCACCGGATGCAGGCAAAACGTCGTGCCCAAAAGAAAACTGCATTCCGTTTGTACCACTTCCGGCACAGTTCCCGCCACCAGAACGAACAACTACCATACGGATCGCGCACGATGTCCGCCATGCGGGTTTTGTTCCAGCGCGCGTAAATCTGTGGATGGCACGTCTTGCAGGCAAGCGAGCCTGTATACGTCGCGGGCTGCTTCTGACCGAATGCTGACGCAACAAAGATCGTGGAACAAATCAGTAGTATGTTTTCGCGCATTGTCGTGGCGGCTGTCCCTCGCCAGCGCAGCTTATCAAAACGAGGTTGAATGATCTGAATGGCCGACGCTGAAGAGCCTGCACCCGCCAATCAGCGGGTTTCGCTGGGCTGTACCACGCCCTGTGCGATATCGGTTCACAATGATTTCAACAAGTAATTCTGACGAGTGAATAAAACTGCAACACGGCATATTAGTTCCGAGCCAAATAGTCAGTGATGCCTCGAATGGAGTGCTCATTGCAACTGCCGACCGTGGCCGCAATGTCGCGCCGTTGGGATGGCTGCCTGGCGGTACCGGTTGCGGTCAGGTGTGCGACATTGCGCGCAGCGGACTGTCGGTTAGCTCAAGCCAGGCCCTGATATCCATGCCTGTGCGCAACGCACGCCATCATATCCAGATCCGCTGCACCTGCGATCAGGTGGACTCTCGTCTTCGGCGCACCTGAGTTTCACGGGTTCCGCGCGTTCAATCGTTCACTATTACATCGTCAAACCAAAGAGTCTCTTGGCCGCGAGCTTCAGCACTTTCTCCGCACTCGCAAGATCACTGTCGCTCCGTAATCGAGGAACTTATGGCGGAGCGCGGCCCTGTCAGGAGCCGCTTACCGCGCGCCATAATAATCATGCCGTTGACGGAAATCGCGCAGCCGCTCCAGATCATCAGAGAGGATGTCGCGATCGCGCGCTGACATGCGGTTGTCCCGAACCACATTGCCAAGGGTGGCGATCACATCATCCAGCTCGCGTTCATCATAGCGGCCGGCAGAGAGTTTCGCCTGCATTTCGTCGAGTTCCCGGCGCGCTTGCCCGAGTCGGTACATGTCGCGGCCGTAAAATGTCTCAGACTCCACATGCTCGAGATCCTCGCGAACGCGCTCGAAAATGCGCGATCGCCACTGTTCGCGTCCCCAGCCACGCCGTTGGTCATGCCAGCGATCATAATCGCGATCGGGTCCCGGCGCGCGGTAGTCCCGATCGCCCGGCGGCGGCCCGAACTGCCCCTGATCACGGTAGTCGCCGCGATTCTGTGAGTAGTTATCCGCGCTCCACATGATGTCGAACGTGTATCCTTCACGGCCGCCCTGTGGATCCTCAATACGAATAACAGCGGCGCCGTTCCGCGGATCGCGCATCAGGCTCTGCCGCCCGCGTCCGTCGATCCCCTGAAAACGGAAGTTTACGGGATTCGGAGGCATTACGGCGTTGCACTCAAATCTGCGCCACTCGGCCGGTTGTCCGGAGAGATTGTGCAGCACAGCATTATTCCCTCTGATTTCAACGTCGGCCGCTCCATCCACGACCACTTCGATGGTGCATTTGCCGTCGCGCCCGTTGCCGCCGCCGCGCATCGTTGCCGTACGCTGCAAGTTTTGCGCGCACAGCGGCGTAATTAAGGCGACCGCTACGCTCAGTTGACGAAGACATATGTACATAGGCTCACCCTGGTGAATGTTCGAAGCACTTCAGTTTCCAGGATCGCGACCGCAACAGCTCAATCGCTCTTCGACGGAAGACGACGAGCTTTGCGTTCGTTGTAAGCCTGACTTGCGAACAAATTTGAAAGTGTATTACTTCACGGAAAGCGACAGGTCAACTCCTCATCGCGTGCGCCAGACATAATACATCCAATATGCGATTTTGTGCAACGCTGGCCGCATCTGCTCTCCTCACGACTTTAGTCGCGTGTAAGGCGACGACGCCAGGCAAGGTTGAAACGAAAGTCGCCCAGGAAACGAAGGAATTCGTGATCGGCGGGAAGAACCAGCCGAATCCGGTTCCGGACGACGAGGCCACAATAAACGCCGGTCGAGAACATTTTCAGCATCATTGCCAGATCTGCCATGGACTCGACGGCCAAAATACGGGCGTACCCTTTGCGGAAAAGATGTCGCCCCCGGTGGCGAACCTTGCAATGCAGGATATTCAAAAATACACTGACGGGCAACTGCACTGGATCATTCAAAACGGGATTCGGATGAGCGGTATGCCGGGTTGGAGCGGTCTTCTTGAAGATACGGAGATGTGGCAGATTGTGCGCTACATACGACATCTTCCGGCCAAAGGCAGCACAGGTATCCCGGCGGTGTACGCGCAGGAATCGAAAGAGCATGAGCGCGCTCACGACACAGAGAGTCGCCATGACCAATAAACCGCTTACAAACAGGCGTCGTCGACTCTAAAAATAAGACCTTCTGTCGAGAGTTAATGGCGCGCTGACAGCTGTCGGGTGGAGTCGGCACGTGCCCGGGTGCCCGCTCAGTCCTGCACTATCGAGCGCACTGCGCCGCCCGGTGCCCTCTGAAATTCGGCTCTGTTGCACCTGCCTCCGATGAGAATTAGAAATGCGCAGGAATCACCACAAATCTCGTAATCCGTTGTTCGCAAAGCGCTGGTTGGCCGACGACACCATCATCCGCTGCGTGCAGTGGTATTTGCGATTCAAACTCAGTTACCGGGATCTGGCGCAGATCATGGACGAACTCGGCATTTGCGTAGCTCCGTGCACGTTCTGCGATGGGGTCATCCGATATTCCGTCGATTTTGCCGAGGCCTGGCTTCCTTACGAGCGCGCCCTACGTCGGTCATGGCGCTGCGACGAAACATATATCAAGGTTGGCGGGCAGTGGATGTATTTGTACCGCGCCGTGGATGCATGCGGCAAAACGGTGGAATCGCATCTGAGCCGTACGCGGGATATCGCCGCCGCGAAGGTGTTCTTCCGCAAAGCGCTCGAGCGACATGGACAACCGCGGACCATCACGCTCGAGGGTTTCGAGGCGACCCATTCGGCATTGCGCCGGATGGGGACACGGACTGAGTTCAATTTCCGATGGGAGAATCCGGCCAGGATCCGCTCCTGCCAGTATTTAAACAATGTGGTGGAACAAGATCATAGACGCATCAAATCACGCGTCCAGCCGATGCTCGGGTTCAAGAAGTTCTACAATGCGCGGCGAGTAATTATCGGATCGAATTCGTCCACAAGCTTCAAAAGGGATCAGTTCCTTATCGGGTCCATCTGATAACTATTTCCAAGCTGCAACAGAACCGAATCTGTGAGGCGCTCTCGAACCGGACTATCGGACTCCGAGTCCTGACCGCCTCGGTCGCAAGCCACAGCAGGACGAGGCGATCCTGGCCGAATGGGATGCCGTATTCCGGATGACCGACGA
>Ga0157369_10007341_pt1 | contig 12687 bp, 10 predicted proteins | sample C25metaG_FD_113461 | JGI IMG/M metagenome (GOLD analysis project Ga0157369, IMG submission 113461) | Corn rhizosphere microbial communities from Kellogg Biological Station, Michigan, USA - C2-5 metaG | ecosystem: Host-associated > Plants > Roots > Rhizosphere > Soil | place: USA: Michigan...
CACCTCGGGCGGCGCGAACGAGGACTTCGCCCTGGGCAAGCTCGACATGTACATCGACGGCCCCTGGGGCAAGGCGACCATGCCGAAGAACTCGGTCGACATGGCCAACGTGTCCTCCTTCCCCATCCCCAGCCAGAACGGCCCTGACGCCGCCCCGGTGTTCGCCGGCGGCTCTGACCTGGCGGTCTTCAAGACCAGCGCGAACCAGGCAGCGGCCTGGGACCTGATCCAGGTCATGGATAACCCCACCAACTCCACCTCCTTCGCCAAGCTGGCCGGCTTCTTCCCGCCTTACAGCTCGGCCATCTCCAACGGCGTCTACCCAGGTGACCAGTTCATGGCCGGCTTTGCCAAGGCCGCCCTCAACGGCCAGACCGCGCCGCTGAACGCCAAGAACTGGGCGACCGCCGACAACGGCCAGTACCTCATCATCCCGACCATGCTCAAGAAGCTGATGAACGGCGCCTCATTCGACTCGACCGTAGCCGCCGCCAACACCCAGCTGGCAAACGTCCTCAACACGGGCAACCAGGGCTAATGCCCCTGGCTCGCCCCATACCCTCCTCATGGTGAAGACCGAATCCCGCCGGCCGGGGAGGCGGAGCATCTCCTCCTCCCCGGCCGGCGCCGTGACTGGACGCCTCCGCCGGCGGCGCCCGCCCAGCTCCAGCCCCCGGCCACCGGGGCTCACCGCCCGGCAGCGCGCCGCGATCTGGGTGCGCCGCCACCGCCTGGCCCCCTACCTGCTACTGATCCCCGCCACGGCGGTCATCGCCTGGCTGATCCTGTGGCCCGCCGCGCAGATCGGCCTGTTCTCCTTCCAGGACTACGGCCTGATGCAGATCATCGGCGCCCAGCCGACCCAGTGGATCGGCCTCGGGAACTACAGCCAGATCCTGCACGACCCCGAATTCTGGCTGAGCCTGCGCATCACGGTGCTGTTCTCCCTGGTCGTGGTCCCGCTCACGCTGACCGTCGGCACGCTGGTCGGGCTGCTGCTGTCGCGGCTGGGCCGCAAGATGGCCACGTTCGTGTCCACGTCGGCGCTGCTGGCGTGGGGCACCCCGGCGGTGTCGGCGAGCGTCATCTTCGCGTGGCTCACCGACCCCGACGGCGGCATCGTGGACTGGTCGCTGTCGAAGCTGCCCTCCTGGCTGGGCGGCGGCCCGCACTGGGCCGAGTTCAGCTGGCAGAACTCCGCGCTGCCCGCCTACACGGTGCTGACGGCGCTGCTGGTCTGGATGGGCTTCCCGTTCATCGCGGTCACCGTGCTGGCCGGGCTGCGCACCCGCCCCCCCGAGTTGCACGAGGCGGCCCGGATTGACGGCGCGGGCCCGTGGCGGTCCTTCTGGACGATCACCTTCCCGCTGCTGCGGCCGGTCTTCATGGTGCTGCTCATGCTGTCGATCATCTGGGACTTCGGCGTGTTCACCCAGGCCTTCGTCATCACCGCCGCCCCCGGCAACCGGGACGAGTTCAACCTCGGGCTCTATGAATATTTCAAGGCGTTCACTCAGCCGCCGGCCTACGGCATGGCGTCCGCGATCGCGTTCATCTTGACGCTCATCCTGCTCATCATCACGGTCGGCTACGTCCGGGCGTCGGTCAAGCAAGGAGAAGTCCGTTGACGACCGCACCGGCTCCCCTGGCCGCCCGGCGCGCGCGGCGCCCGGGCACCGCGGGCAAGCGGGCCCGCCGGGCGCTGCTGAACCTGGCGGGCCTGCTCGTGGCGCTGGTGACGCTGTTCCCGGTGCTGTGGATGATCTCAACGGCCTTCAAGCCGCCCACGGAGCTGTTCTCGCTGACCCCGCACCCGATCCCGCTGCACCCGACGCTGGACAACTTCCGCCACGTCATCGACGGCACCGGCGTCACCGACAGCAGTAACAACCCCATCCCGTACTGGACCTTCCTGCGCAACAGCCTGTTCGTCACCATCGTCGCGGTGGCGGTCTCCTCGCTGCTCGCGCTGCTGGCGGCGATCGCGCTGGCCCGCTTCAAGTTCCGCTTCCGCACCACGTACCTGATCATGTTGCTGATCGTGCAGATGCTGCCGCAGCAGGCGCTGGTCATCGCGCTGTACATCGACTTCCGCTCGCTGAACCTGCTCGACAGCCTGACCGGCCTCATCGCCGTGTACACCGCGTTCGCGTTGCCGGTCACGATCTGGATGCTGCGCAGCTTCGCCGCGTCGGTGCCCAAGGAGCTTGAGGAGGCCGCCGCGATCGACGGCGCCGGGGCGTGGACGGTGTTCTGGCGGATCCTGTTCCCGCTGGTCACGCCGGGCTTGGTGGCGACCAGCGTGTTCGCCTTCATCTTCGCCTACAACGAGTTCGTGTTCGCGCTGACGTTCCTCGGCGTCGACACCCCGCGGTTCACCCTTCCGCTGTTCGTGCAGTTCTTCCAGGGGCACAGCACCAGCGGCACCGACTGGGGCGCCATCATGGCCGCCTCGACCCTGTTCACCATCCCCGTGCTGGCGTTCTTCCTCATCATCCAGCGACGCCTGGCCAGCGGGCTCGTCGCCGGCGCCGTGAAAGGCTGACATGACGACTGTGGAGTCCGCCCCGCCGGAAGATCGCCGCGTTGACCCGGCGCTGGGCGCGCTGGCCGACGCGATCTTGATTCCGCCGTTCCCCGGCACGACCGCCCCCGGGTGGATCTTGCGGGCGCTGCAGAGAGGACTGGCGGGCGTCACCCTTTTCGGCCCCAACGTCACCGGGGACCTCGCCGGCCTCACCGCCTCCTTGCGCTCGGCTTCGGCCGACGAGCCGGTCATCGCGATCGACGAGGAAGCCGGCGACGTGACCCGGGTGTTCTACGCCGGATGCCCCTACCCGGGCAACGCCGCGCTCGGCGCGGTGGACGACGTGACGCTCACCCGGGACGTGTACGCGGCCGTCGGCGCCGAGCTGGCCCGGCTGGGCGTCAACACCGACCTGGCGCCGTGCGCGGACGTCCTCGCCCCCGGCGGCAGCCACGTGGTCGGGACCCGCTCGTTCGGCCGGGACCCGGCCCTCGTCGCGCGGCACGTCGCCGCGGCGGTGACCGGCCTGCAGGCGGCCGGCGTGGCCGCCTGCGCCAAGCACTTCCCCGGGCACGGCAGCACCGCCGCGGACTCGCACCTGTCGCTGGCCACGATCTCCGGCACGCTGGCGGAGATTCGCGCTCGTGACCTGCCCCCGTTCGAGGCCGCCATCGCCGCCGCCACCATGGCGCTGATGCCCGGCCACCTGCGAGTGCCCGAGGTGACCGGGGCGCTGCCCGCCTCGCTGTCGCCGGCCGCCATCACCGGCCTGCTGCGCGGCGAGCTCGGCTTCGGCGGCGTGGTGATCTGCGACGCGCTGGAGATGAAGGCGGCCAGCGCCGCCCACGGCATCCCCGAGGCGGCGGTGCTCGCCGTGCTCGCCGGGGTGGACCTGCTGTGCCTGGGCCGCGACACCGACGAGGCGATGTACCACGCGATCCGCGCCGCGCTGGCCGACGCGGTCGAGTCCGGCCGGCTCTCGGGGGCCCGGCTGGAGGAGGCCGCCACCCGCGTGGCGGGGCTGCGCGCCCGGCTGGCCGAGTTCCGCGAGGGCCGGGTCTGGGAGCACGGTGCCCGGGAGGCCGCCACGGCGGCCGCCGGCGGCGACGGCATCGGGCTGATCGCCGCGCGGCGCGCGCTGCGGCAGTCCGGGCCGTTCCCGGCGCTGCTGGCCAGCCCGCTGATCGTGGAGGTCGAGCCGGAGGAGAACATCGCCGCGGGCCGGTTCACCTGGGGCTTTTCCCCGTGGGCGTCGGTCTTGCGAGTTGATGCCGCCGCCGGTGACGGGGCCGCCAAGGGCAGCATCCTCGCTGATGCCGCCGGGCGGCCGCTGGTCCTCGCCGTCCGGGACGCGCTGGGCGTGCAGCCGCTGGTCAGCGGCCTGCTCGCCGCGCGCCCGGACGCGATCATCGTGGAGATGGGCGTGCCCAAGTGGACGCCGCCGAGCGGGACGGCCTACCTGGCCACCTTCGGGGCGTCCCGGGTCTGCGCCCAGGCCGCCGCGGAGGTGCTAGGCCTGGTTTAGCCCGCCAGCCGCACTGAGGAATGAGAGCGACGGGTGGAGCGCGGTGCGCCCCTGGCGGAATGAGGGCCGTCCTTCTCCGTTATCCCGAAGACTTCTCGCATTAGGTAGAGTTTTCATCGAATACGATGAAAACTCTACGGGAAGCGAAAAGTCTTCGGGAAAATATCCCTGGCCTTGACTTCTTACGCCACACGAGCCTCGCGGCCACCACGCCGCGCTCCCGCTTGCCCTCGCCAGAGGAAACAGGCGTTCGTACCGACGGGCTAGCTCCGCCCATCGAGAAACCGTCGAGTCCGCCGCCAGGCAGGGCTGCGCGCAAACTCCATACGGATGGCACTGGCCCGGTTGTCAGGCCGAGACGAGGTCGCACACGAAGATGAGGGTCTCACCCGGCCCGATGACGTTGCCCGCGCCCCGGTTACCGTAGGCCAGGTGCGGCGGGATGATGAGCTGGCGGCGGCCGCCTACCCTCATCCCCTGCACGCCCCGGTCCCAGCCGCTGATGACCTGGCCAACGCCCAGCTTGAACGGCAGCGGCTCGCCCCGGTTCCAGCTCGCGTCGAACTCCTCGCCGGTCGAGAAGGCGACGCCGACGTAGTGGACCTGGACGTTATCCCCCGCCTTCGCCTCCGGGCCGGTGCCCTCCCAGATGTCGGTGATCTCCAGGTCGGCCGGCGGGTTGCCACCGGGGAAGTCGACCTCGGGCTTGCTGATGCTCATCTGCGGGCCTTTCCTCATTCCTCAATGCCACGTACTGGTCACGTTCCTGAACACACACCCTATGCGGCAATCGGCGACCAGGCGGGGCAGGCCGGAGGTTCAGTCCGTCTGCAGGTAGCGCAGGACGGCGAGCACGCGCCGGTTGTCGTCTGCGTCCAGCGGCAAGTCCAGCTTCATGAAAATCGAGTTGATGTGCTTATCGACGGCCTTGGCCGTCACGACCATCTTGCCGGCGATCGCGGCGTTGGACCGGCCCTCCGCCATGAACCCCAGCACCTCGCGCTCCCGCCGCGTCAGCCGGGCCATCGCCTGGTTGCGGCCGTGGTGGGTGAGCATGCCGGTCACCACGTCCGGGTCGAGCACGGTGCCGCCGCCGGCCACCTTGCGAACCGTGTCCACGAACATGCCGACTTCGGAGACGCGGTCCTTGAGCAGGTAACCGACGCCTTCGGCGCCCGAGAGCAGGAGCTCGCGCGCGTAGAGCTGCTCGACGTACTGGCTGAGCACCAAGACGGGCATGCCGGGCCGCCGCGCCCGCGCCTCGATGGCCGCCACCAGGCCCTCGTTGGTGAACGTGGGCGGCATCCGGACGTCCACGATCGCGATGTCCGGCTGCTGTTCCTCCAGCGCGGCGGCGAGCGCCACCGGATCACCGACAGCCGCCGCCACGTCGATGTCATGCGCCCGCAAGATCCTGGCCAGCCCGTCCCGGAGCAGGGCTAGGTCCTCGGCGATGACAGCTCGCACGGCACCTCCATCGTGACCACGGTGGGACCGCCCGCCGGGCTCGTCAGCGTCATCGTGCCGTCGAAGACCTCCAGCCGGCGGGCCACGCCGCGCAGCCCGCTGCCCGCGGCCAGGCTGGCGCCACCGACACCGTCGTCGCGCACCGCCACCGACAGCACCCCGCCCCGGTAGCCCACGTCTACCCTAGCCTGCAGCGCGCCGGAGTGCTTGACGACATTGGCCAGGCATTCGCAGACGGTGAAATAGGCCGCCGACTCCACGGGCACGGGCACCCGGCCGGGGATCTCGCCGCCGACAGTGACCGGGACGGCCAGGTCGAGGGCCAGCGCGCGGATCGCTCCCTCCAGGCCGCGGTCAGCGAGGACCGGTGGCTGGATCCCCCGCATTACCGTGCGCAGGTCGGCCAGGGCAGTCAGCGTGGAGGAGCGCGCCTCGGCCAGCAATTCGGTAAGCGACTGCGGGTCTTTCGATAGCAGTTCCTCCGCCAGCCCGAGGTTCATCGCCACCGAGACCAGCCTGGCCTGCGCGCCGTCATGCAGGTCGCGTTCGATGCGCTGCAATTCCGCGGCCTGCACATCGAGCGCGCCGCGCCGGGTGCGGGTGAGCACCTCCACGCGGTCGGCGAGCGCCTGCTCGCGGGCGGTCGGCAGCGCGTGCCGGACCCAGGCGTGGCCGACGAGCACGACGCCCAGGCCGAGGATCGGCCACACGGGCCAGAAGGCGTGGCGCGCCCCCGCTAGGAGCCAGATGGCCAGCAGGATTGATGCCAGCACGCAGGTAATCGCTCCGTGTGCCGCGAGCAGCCGGTGGCCCTTCGGCGCCCGGAGCCCGCGGCGGATAGCGACCTGGAGCGCCAGCGGAATCGCCAGGCCGAACCATACCCAGGCGGGCCAGAAGTGCCTGGCGCCGGCCAGTGCCCAGATGATGAGCATCAGCAGGCCGATCCCGACCGAGATGCTCGCCTCAAGCCGCAGGATCATCCGCCAGTTCACGTCCCGCAGCGCCGCCCGGTCCGCGTCTTCCCTCGCCATCTCTCGACGATAGGCCACCAGGCCGCCGGGCTCAGTGGGGTTAACTCCCGGCTGGCGGGTGGTAAATCCGATCGACCGGCGGGGCGGGGCGAGAATACCGTGGCCCGGTGCTTGACATCCCCGCCGTGGTGCGCGCCAAGGCGCTGGCCTTCGGGGCGGGCCAGTGGCTGCGCGACCTGCCGGACCTGATCGCCTCCCTCGAGCGGGATTGGTCGATCGCCGTCGGCGCCCCCTACGACGGCGGCACCGAGGCCCACGTCGCCGCGGCGACGCTCGCCGGCGGGACGCCGGTGGTGCTCAAGCTGGCCGTGCCCCGGGAGGGCGAGAATGGCGTGGCAGCTGTACATTTCACCGTCCCGTCGCCCACATCCTGCCAGCCGGAACCCCGGCGCCCTAACCAGTCACGGGCACGAAGGCCGTCACATTGCCTGTCCCCTGGTTCTGGATGGAGCAGAACCGGTTGCCCAGGATCCTGTTGCGGTGGCCGGTGTTCACGATCGGACCGCCGCTGTTGAGCAGGCACCGGCCGAACCGGTCGAGGCCGATGTAGTTGGCCATTACCAGGTTTCCGCTGGCGCCGCTGGTCAAAGTCACGCCGACGCCAGTGTTCCCGCTGATCAGGTTGGACGGTAGCCGAGGGTCCTGGCCGATGAGGTTGCGGTAGGCCTGGCCCGCGATCAGGACGCCGCCCTTCCCGTTGCCTAGCGCCCGGACACCGAGGAGCCGGGTCCCGATGAAGCTGAGCAAGACGTTGTTGTCGTGCGCCCGTCCTGCGATCACCACCCCGTACCCCCGGTTGCCGGAGAACGTGTTCTGCGGGATCACCGAGTGCAGTGTGCCGCCGATGGTGTTGCCGTGAGCGGTGCCCTGGATCCGCAGGCCGTCGCCGCCGTTAGGCAGCACGCCGTTGCCCTTGGTATTCAGGCCGACGATATTGGGATCAACCGTTACCCCCGAGGCGTTCCCGGTCAGCTCGATTCCGTTCCTCCTGTTGCCGGAGAACACGTTCGTCCGGACCCGGTTGCCACCTCCGGTGGAGGTGATACGCAGCCCGTCATTGCCGTTAGGGGCTGCGCCCTTGAATGCCAGCAGCCCGCCGAATGTGTTGAACGTGACGAACCCGTGGGCCGTCCCCCTCACCTCTATGCCGTTCGTGCCGTTTCCCGCGGACACGTTGCCCAGCGGGATGACCCCGCCCACTTGGGTGTTCGCCGAGGACCCGTCGATTAGGATGCCGTCCAGCCGGTTCTTCACGATCGTCGTGTTGTTGGCGCCGGCGCCCAGGAAGTTTCCCTGGACGGTCACGTTGTCCGAGTTGGTGATGCGCAGCCCGTTCTGGCCGTTGCCGCTCAGGACGTTGTAATAGACGAACGGGTCATTGACGACCTTGCAGCCCACCAGTGAGTTGCGTGGCGCCCGGTCGATGTACACGCCGTCGCCGCGGTTGCCGAGGGCCGCGTTCCCGCTGGCCGTCGTCCCGATGAAGTTCCCGTTGAGCACGTTGCCCAGGGAGCCACCATCGATCGTCACGCCGTTGCCGCCGTTGCCTGATATCAGGTTGCCCAGCGGCGGCACCACGAAGACCGGCGTCACCGTCCCCTCGGTCCCGGTGGGATTGTTCACCCGCCCGGTGGCGGTGTCGACGAAGGCAGTGCCGCCGATCTCGTTGCCTCGTGATCTTTGGGTGATCCGAATGCCGTCGCGGTGGTTGGCGATGGCCGCGGTGCCAGTCGCGTCAGTCCCGATCCGGTTGGCCACCACCGTGTTCCCCGACGACCCGGCGAGCACGATGCCGCTCCCCTGGTTACCGGATATCACGTTCGCGACCACGCCCGAGGCGTGTGAGCCATTCAGCCCTATGAAGTTCCGGGCCGACGTGGCCGGGACGTAGACGCCGTTGCCGCCGTTGCCGGCCGCGGCCCCGGCTAGGTTCAGGCCGATGTAGTTGTCATTGAGCGTGATCGAGCTGGCGTCCAGCGTCACGCCATCGCCGCTGGCGTGGTCCACGGCTGCTCCCAGCAGCTGCGAGCCGGCCGAGCCGGCCGCGAATAGCAGGCCTGGATGCCCGTTGAAGTCGAGCGCTACCACCGGCGGGCCGCCAGGGACGTGCGTTGGCGCCGTTGTCGCGTCAATCGCCACGTTCCGCGTGATCGCGGGCAGCGGGGTGACCAGGATGATGGTCCCGTTTACGCTGAACCTGATGAGGACGGTACTTCCCACCGCGGTGGCATTAGCGGACCCGACGGCGGCACGGAGGGAGCCCGGCCCGGCGTCGCCGAGGCTGGTGACGACGAATGTCTGCGAGAACGCCGGCGCGTGGGCGGCGGGCCCCTGCGCCAAGGCCAGCCCGGCCGGGAAGGCGATCGCCGCCGAAACTCCCGCGACCAGGCCAGTGGCACCGGCGATTCGCGGCACGAAACGCCCCGGCTGATTAATCTGCATTTTTATGAAAGCAGCCCGCAGGGCATGAGGAAATATCATCTAAATTCACTTCTGTCCTTTTTGGCGGCGAGATGGCTCTCAGCTGCAATAAGTATGCACGCGGTTGAGCGCGCGGGCAAACAACGGAGATACTTCGTCGGGCGCGCCCGATGCAATTTACGGGAAAGCGGCCAACTTAAATCATTCTGGGCGCTCGCCCCGACGGGAGGAGCGCGGCGACGGCAGCGGGCCACTGCCGTCCGCACCCAGGCCGCGCGGCAGGTGTCGAGGGACTTTTCACTCACTGCCGGCAAATCGTCATGCGCTGGCAAAGGTGCTATCGACCTTCAATTGTGGAAGTTACTGAGGTCGAGGCCGGCCTTGGCGAGGGAGGCAGAACGATGTGGCAATGCCGCTTACCTCCGGTGTCCCGTCTTCACCGGATTCCCGGTGCGCCCCGGTAGCTGCTCCAGGTCACGCCTCCTGGCGGCATGAACTGGCGCGCTGCGCTCGCCCCGGGATCTCGTGAACCCAGGTGCGCAGCGTGTAGGACCGCCGGCCGTCGTTGACCTGTGCAGGCTCCTCGCCGCTGAGGCGGTATCCGAGTCCTTCCGCAATCGCGATGCTCGCATGGTTGCCCGGCTCGATCTCCGCCCGCACCTGCGTCATGCCGATCACGTGATGGGCGTAATCGGTCATCAGCGCGGCTGCCCGCCTGGCCAGGCCCCGGCCGCGGAACGCGGCTCCGACCGTGTAGCCGATGCTGCCCATGGCCAGGTTCAGCAGCACCTCCCCGCACGGCTTGCCGTCCTCGACGGTGATGGCCAGGTGCATCCGGGTTCCCTCAGCACGGGTCTGCTGAATCCTCTGGAGGTAGGCACTCGCCGCGTCCAGGTTGAACGGCGACGCGACCGGAGTGCGGTACGCCACCTCGGGATCGTCGAATACCTCGACCATCGCCGGAAGGTCTTCCACTGTCCACTCGCGCAGCGAAACGCCCATGCCAGCGATCCTGATCTCCGGTCGATCCACGCCTATGTCCTACCACCAGGGCGCATCACCAGGCCAAAAGACCGCCCCAGGGGCACTGCCCCGTACTCCGGCCCCTCCCTCGGAGATGGGGGAGCAGGCCAAGGTCATCTCCTCGCCCGGCCAGGGAGGGCCCGCGAACGCGGGCCCAGATCACCAGCTTCCGGGTACGCCACCGCGGAACCTTCGGCTACATCGACGCGACCGTGACCGGCGCCATCACGCTCACACTATGCCGGCTGCGTTATGCCGGCTCTCCTCGCCAACGGCAGTTCGCGTTCTACCGCGCTAGCAATGACGACTACGACGAGTCAGCCTTCCTCGCCGGCCCGCCCGACGGCACCTTCGGTTGCTGGGGTTACATTCCCGCCGCCGCCCCGAGCAGCGCCAGGCCAGCCCACGCGGCGACGGTCCCGGCGACGAGCAGCCACGCGGCCCGGTTGCCGAAGTTGGGCGCCCAGCCGACGCCGAAGCGGGCGCCGACCACGAGGGAGGGGTCGTCGCGGTTGACGTAGAGCAGGCCGGCCTTCCAGAACCGGTCGTCGTCCCGGTCGGTCCCGGCCGCCGGGGCGAGGCCGTGCACGTTGCCGTTCAGCCGCGACCCGCCCTGCCCCGTCCGGGCGGCGACGGCCCCCAGCAGCACCACGCCGGCCGCGAACGGCAGCACGGGCAGGGCCCGGCCGATCCCGGAGAGCCGATAGACCTGCCAGTCGGGCAGGGCGATCAGCAGCAGGCTGGCGTCTATCAGCGCGGCCATGGTCAGCAGGGCCCGGCTGAAGGCAGCGAGGAAGCGGCGGTAGCGCAGGGTTGACGCCGCGGGGTCGGCGGCCTCGATGTCCGGCCGGGAGTGGTGCACGATCAGCATGAGCCCGCTGTATACGGCGGTGAAGTACAGCTGGCCTGCCACGACCAGGGCGAGGACGGCAGACTTGGGCACCCGGTGACCGGACCCGGTGACGATGTGGGCAGGCAGGCCGGGGTAGCGCAGCGCGCCGACGGCGGCGGTCGCCGCCATGACGGCCAGGGCGGGCATCAGCCAGCGCACCGGGAAGCGGGGCGGATCGGTCCGCCAGGTGGTATCGGCGACGACCGTCTGCCGCAGTCCCGCGAACCAGCTGTCCGCGTTCTTGACCGCGGCGATCTTGCGCCGTGCGGCCCAGAAGCAGCCGAGGCCCGCGGCCAGCTCCGGCACCAGGATGACCCTGGGCACCCATGATGGACAGTGGCCTTGCACCGTCACCGCGACGAGGGTGAAGCCGGCGCCGATGGCCGCGGTCCGCCAGTAGTAGGCCCGCCGCTCCCCCCGGATAACCGGCGCCTTCGCCCGCTCAGGGGGCACGCGGACGCCAAACTGCAGGATCGGCCGCGTTACCGCGGGCAGCGAGCACATCAGTGCCCCGACGGCTAGGACGGGCAGGACCGCAGCCAGCAGGGTTCCGGTGCTCATGGCGGGTTTCCGGTTCCGCTCTACGCTTCTGCCGCCACGGCGGGAAAGGCGAAATCCGCTACGGCGGCCTCGCATTCCGCGACGATGTCGGTGGCCGACATCCCCTGGGCGGCGGCCTCGGCCAGCAGTGTCCGCAGCCGGCCCGTCCAGTCCTGGGTCCAGCCGGGATCCGGCGGTCCGCTGCCCGCGTCGCGGCGCACCACCGCGCCGGACTTCCGGCCGAGCCGCAGCAGCCCCTCCTGCCGCAGCAGGTCATATCCCTTGTTCACGGTGTGGAAGTTGACGCCCAGGTCGACCGCCAGCTGCCGGATGGGCGGCAGCGCGGAGCCGGCCGGCTGCCGGCCGCGGGCGATCGCCTCCACGATCCGGTCCCTGATCTGCTGGTAGATGGGCACGGGGCCATCCGGTTCGATGCTGAGCAGCATCACGCCTCCAGGGTCTCGCTGACCGCCGCCGCGCTCATCGCCGACTTCCCTCCCGGCCGGCGGGCAGACCCCGCCCGATGGCATCTGTGACAGCCGTCATAGAACAAATGTAACTCTGCCGTCAAACGCTCTGCCTCCTCACCCGGCGCTCGGGCCGGCCGACCGGAGGGAGCCCGCGCGCGGTACCGGTACGAAGAGGCCGGCATCCGCGGTCACCTACTGAAGGGCGTCCGCGACGGGCCGATAGGCAGTGATGCGGGTGGGGATCGCGGTGAGTACGCCGATGGCGGCAAGCGTCACGGCGATGCCTACTGGCCCAGGAGCCAGCGTCCAGGCTCGATGAGCTCGCGGGCCTGGGGTGGCCCCCACGATCCGGGCACGTAGGAGCTGACCTGGGGCGGCCTGGACAGCAGCGGCTCGGCGACCTCCCATACCGCGGCGAGGCCGTCCGGGCGGGTGAACAGCGAGCGGTCGCCGAGGAGCACGTCGTGGATCAGCCGGACGTAGGCCGGCAGCGGATCGGCGCCGGACAGTGCGCCCAGCGGGATCGCCGCGTGCGCCACGTCGAGGTCCAGCGCCGGTCCGGGCTTCTTGGCCACCAGGGACAGGTCGATCTCGCCGTCGCCCGCCAGGGAGAAGGACAGCACGTTGCCCGCGCTGGGCAGCTTCCCGGCCAGCGGCCCGGGCGGCTCGCGCAGGACCAGGCTGACCCGCTGCCTGGTTTCCGCCAGCCGCTTGCCGGTGCGCAGGTAGAACGGCACGCCGCGCCAGCGCGGGTTGTCGATCCAGAGCCGGGCGGCCACGTACGTGTTCTG
>Ga0157369_10007342_pt1 | contig 12687 bp, 8 predicted proteins | sample C25metaG_FD_113461 | JGI IMG/M metagenome (GOLD analysis project Ga0157369, IMG submission 113461) | Corn rhizosphere microbial communities from Kellogg Biological Station, Michigan, USA - C2-5 metaG | ecosystem: Host-associated > Plants > Roots > Rhizosphere > Soil | place: USA: Michigan...
AAGAGAACAAAAGGTTCATCGCAGTACTCCATTGGTGGTTCACTAATTCGTGCGGAACGACGTTCGAGAGAACAATTGCAGTTGTGCGGATCTGCCTAGAGCGTTCTGAGAGCAACGACGCTTACGCTCGGATCGGGCGCCCGTGGTGGCACAGTGATGAGTAATTCGTTGGGGGTTTGGCGGAAATGCAGCGGCTGGTTGGTGCTGAGAAGACGTGCACAGAGCACCTTTGAAGGCAGTCCCGTGACCATGAGCGAGCCTGAGGGCCATTCGAAGACGTGAACGTAGAGGTCACTGCCCTTCGCCGTCATGCGAAAGTGTGCCTGCCCTTGTATCGGGCCGTAGGTACTCTCATAGATGGACTCTCCGTTGACGGTGATCCAGTCACCGATGGCTTGCAGTCGCTGTTGAAACTCTGGTTGAATCAGGCCGTCCGGCTGCGGGCCCACGTTGAGGAGAAAGTTGCCGCCGCGGCTTGCGACTTCGACGAGTCCACGAATCAGGTCTGAGTCGGGTTTGAAATGTCGATCGTGAAGGTTGTAAGCCCAAGTGTCATTGATCGTCATGCAGGTCTCCCAGAGCTGGAAGTCCGCGGACGATGGGACACCGGCGTGGAACGCCGACTGGACACTCGCATCAGCGCCCCGTACCTCCACGCCTTTCGTCGGAATCGCGCGGGGGATGAACTGCTCTGGAGTGACGTAGTCGCCTGGAACGCCGATCCGGTCATTGACAAGCGTGGCAGGCTGCAGTCGATGAATTAGATCGATGAAACGACTGCCGTCGTATTTTTCCTGGTGGTAAGAGACCATCGAACCAGATGTCCCTGACGTCGCCATAGCGGATGAGCAATTCGGTCAATTGTAACTGCATATATTGCAAATAGGACGGCCACTCCGGCCGTTCCGGCTGGCCATTCCAATTTTCGCTTGCAGGGCGGCTGGTATCGCGAAAGCCGGGATGATTCATATCCGGTGGCGAATAATAGAGGCCGAGGGGCATGGCGCGGCGGGCGCATGCATCGGACAACTGCTTGACGATGTCCTTGCCGTAGGGCGCGTTGGTGATCTTGTAGTTCGTGTAAGCCGAGTCGAACATGCAGAAGCCGTCATGGTGCTTGGCGGTGAACACTATGTACTTTTGGCCCGCGGTGCGTGCTAGGTCGATGAAGTGGTCCGGGTCGTATTGGACGGGATTGAAGCGTGCCGACAGCGCACGATACTCGGCTTCGGTGATGCCCCAATGTTCAGGTTGCATGATGGGCCAGGAGGCCTCGACGCTGGCCACGGAGTACGGGCCCCAGTGGATGAACATGCCGAATCTTGCCGCTCGAAACCATGCCGTGCGGCTGCTCTCATAAGTGTCTGGATCGTGGCCGGCAGCCGAAGTGCCAAGCGCGATGCGTCCAAGAAGGGGAAGAGAGGCGGCAGCTAGGCTTGAGCGCAGAAAATACCGGCGGTCCACTTGAGCGCTCATATCGGGAGAACGATAGGAGCCAAATGTAAGCGCTGTCAAGTAGACAACGTTAAAGTAGACGGAGTATAAGCAGATCTTGCCGCACTTCGGCCGGATTTCAAATTCTGAGTGCCTAGAAAATCTGAGCGCCGGAAGACGCGGTCAGTCATGGTGGAAGGTTTCTCCCACGGGATCACACCACTCGCCCTCGGATCGATTCGTGAGCGGTTCCTGCATGGGCTCCATGATTGCCCGCCACTGCTGTGACAACTGGATCTGCGGCATCCCGCGCATGTCTGCTCCGTAGTCCGGCTCGACGCAGTCGGAGTATCGAACCCGCAGCCCCATGCAGAAAAATGCTCTGGCTGCGAATGTTGCTTGCCGTGGTTGCATTTGAGGACACCAAGCTCAGACTGCCTGATGATGCTGCCGGTGGGCTGCTTCGAGCTCCGGCCATAAATGAATGATCATTCCACGACCCGCATTGGGAAAAGGGCTGCATAGAGGTGGTGATCCGCCATTTGAGTGCTTATCGTCATTGACCAGCGACGATTGCTGAGGGTACTCTCTCGCAGACGCTGGGAAAAGCGCCGATGGCCAAAACGAAGAAGCTCGATACATCCTCCGGTTTCCTGGTGAAGTCGGCTCTCGCGGATCGTCTGCGCGACGAGATCAGCAGCGGCGCGCTCCCGCCCGGGGTACGAATCATCGAGGGAACATGGGGCAGAAAACTTGGCGTAGCGCAGGGATCTATCCGGGAGGCGATCAATCTGCTGGCGCAGGAAGGCTTCGTCACCAAAGTCTCCGGCCGAAGCGCGCGCGTGGTGAATTTGAATGAGCAGGATGTTCTGCAACTCTACGAGCTTCGCGGTGCCGTGGAGGGGCTGGCGGCACGCCTTGCGGCTGCTCGGCAAAGCGGTGTCGAGAGGCTGCAGGACGCCGTGAATGCGATGCGCCGCGCCTCAAAGAAGAATCGCACCGCGGACCTGGTAGACGCAGACCGCGACTTTCATTTGGAGTTGTGCCATCTTTCCGGCAATCCTCACCTGGTCGAGCACGCAAGCCGGGTTCTGCTGCCGTTTTTCGCATTCGCGCGCATTCGCGTGATCGCCAGCAAGCAGGACACATCCGCATGGGACCGCGATCTGGAGGCGCACCAGCGCATTGCCGACCTGGTCCGCGATGGTGAAGGTGAAATTGCCGAGCAGTACATTCGCCGGGCCATGGCCCGCTTTGCGGAGACCGCGTACAGCAATTGGGAGAAAACGCCGCAGCGTTTCAAACGGAAGGGCATTCGCGCGCCGAAGTGATTCTAGTCAGACTCTTCAGTGGCAAAGACGAGAAGATTCGAAGGGGAAGAAGAAGAATGGCTGTTTTTTTCATCGACCGGATAACAGTTTTCGATGTTCGATACCGGTTGCCTGCCGGCGCCGGCAGCGACGCTGTCCATCTTGAGCCGGAGTACTGTCTCGCAGTGACGCAACTTTCTTCAAGTGACGCGAAAATTTGCGGCACGGGATTTGCGCTCACGCTCGGGGAAGGGAACAAGCTGGTTTGTGACGCAATCGAGATGCTTGCGCGGCCGCTCAAAGGCAAACCGATCGATGAGTTGATGGCGGACTTCGGTCGAACCGCGCGCGAACTCGCGGACGATCCGATGCTGCGTTGGCTCGGGCCGCACAAGGGTGTGGTGCACTTGGCGTTGGCTTCTATCACCAATGCCTGTTTCGACCTCTGGGCCAAGAGCCGCGGCATTCCCCTCTGGCAGTTGCTGCTCGACCTCGCGCCGGAGCAACTGGTGGCACTGCTGGATCTCAGTTATCTCGAGGATTTGCTGGATCAGGAGGCGGCGGTCGAAATGCTGCGACAGGAGCTGCCACGGCGCGCTGAACGCGCAGCCATCCTGCAGCAGGGATATCCAGGTTACGACACCTCCGTTGGCTGGATGAGCTATGACGACGAGAAGGTCCGCGAATTGACAAAACGGGCAATCGACAATGGCTTCAGTGCATTCAAGCTGAAGGTGGGTTCTCGAGACCGTGTACGCGATCTCCGTCGAGCGGCTATGCTGCGTGAGTGTGCCGGCGAACGAAGCACGATCATGTTCGACGCGAACCAGCAGTGGACTCTGCCGGCGGCGCGGGAGATGTGTGAAAAGCTTTCGCAGATGAAGCCGCTCTGGATCGAGGAGCCGACGCATCCCGATGACATGCTGGCGCATGCGGTGCTGGCGCGTGAGATCGCGCCGGTGAAGATCGCCTGCGGCGAGCATATTCCAAACCGCGTTGTCTTCAAGAACTTCTTCGAGTCGGAGGCCGTGCATTACGCACAGGCAGACTGTACGCGCCTAGGCGGAGTGAGTGAGTTCCTTGCGGTGGCCCTTCTGGCGAGTAAATTCGGCCTGCCGGTTGCGCCGCACGTTGGAGACATGGGACAGATCCATCAGCATCTGGTCTTGTTCCTGCATATTGCGGTTGGGAACGAGCCGCTCTTTCTGGAGTACATTCCACACCTGCGATCTCACTTTGTCTCTCCTGCGGAACTCAAGGGGGGACACTATCGCATTCCGCAAGAGGCGGGCGCCTCTACGGACTTGAAAGAGTTGCCGGAGCAACGCAGCTCATAAGCTCGGGTCGGGCTTCTCATTGCAGTCTCACGCAATTTAAGTAGGGGAGTCTCTTCAGGCCGGGACGACTTTTCCGCAGGTCTAAGCGCTCAAAGACAGAGTGTCGCCCAGTTCCGTGAAAGACCAGCTGGGACGGCTGCTAACTTCGTCAACTTCCTGTAATTAAGCCAGGGCGGGACGGGCGATTAACGTTCCGTCCACGGGGTCGCCAAGCGAAGAAATACGGTTGTCTAGAGACTGGATTGACAGCGCTTACATTCAAGGCGTAGGGTTGCATTCGTTTGATATATGAAACGCTAAATTCATCAATAAAGAGACAAGCCATATGTGAATTTGAAATCCCTACGAAATCCTATTGCACTAGTCCGTCAGTATGAGCGCTCAAAAATGTTTGAAACAGAGGCGCGGCAAGCAGGGTAGTGGCCTCTGCGCAAAATCACCATCGATGGAAGGCCAAGATGCTAAGTATTCTTCAATCAACACAACGGCGTGCATGGTGGCTGATGTGCTTGTGCCTGCTACTCACAACTGGTCTAGCCTTCGCGCAGGTAGATCAGGGCGCAATTACAGGAACCGTTACTGACAATACGGGCGCGATCGTACCCGATGCTCAGGTTACGCTCAGGGCGACGGACACGGGCCTGACACTGCAGAGCAAATCCAACAGCAGCGGCAGTTACACATTCTCGCCGATCAAGATCGGCAACTACACGGTCAGCGCGTTTGCGCCGGGTTTCCAGACGACGACGCGGCAGAATCTCCATGTCGATGTGCAACAACGCCTGCAAGTCAACCTCCCCCTCAGCCCTGGCCAGGTTTCTCAGACCGTGACAGTTTCTGGCGGCGTCGCGCTGCTGCAGACGCAGTCAAGCGCGGTAGGGCAGGTGATCGATACCAAGACGATCAATGAGACGCCGCTGAACGGAAGGAACTGGGTTTACATCGCCCAGCTGACCGCCGGAGTCGCGCCGCCTTTCGGGAACACGCGCGGCAGCGGCAGCGGCGACTTCGTTGCAAACGGACAGCGCGCGGAGCAGAACAACTTCATCCTGGATGGTGTCGACAACAACACCAACCTGGTCGACTTCCTCAACGGATCCAGCTTCGTGATGCGGCCTCCTCCGGATGCCCTGGCTGAGTTCAATCTGCAGACCAGCAACTTCAGCGCGGAGTTCGGACACTCGGCTGGCGCAGTGATGAACGCCAGCATCAAGTCGGGCACCAACCAGATCCACGGCGATCTGTGGGAGTACGTGCGCAACACAAGCCTGGACGCACAAAACTGGAATGCGCTGACGATTCCCCCATATCATCAGAACCAGTTCGGCGCGACTCTCGGATTTCCTATCTGGAAGAACAAGCTCTTCTATTTTGGCGATATTGAGGCCAACCGGATCTCCATCGGCCAGACCAATGTCCTGAACACGCCGACGCCGTTGATGAGGCAGGGCAACTTCTCGGAATTGCTCAATACAAATCTCACCGGACAAAGTCCGGTGCGGCTCTACCAGCCAAACTCGGGCGACGTCACGCGGCCGCTCACCTGCAACGGCCAGCCTAATACCTTCTGTGCAAACCAGATCGATCCTGTCGCGCTGAAGATACTGAATATGTATCCGGTGCCGAACGCCAATGGAGGCAAGACGTACAGCAATCTGGTGGAGAACGTCTCGAGGAGTGACGATACCATTCAGTGGGATCAGCGCCTGGACTGGAATATTAGCCCCAAGGATCAGACCTATGCGCGTTACAGCTACCTGCACGACATCATTTTGAATGCCTTGCCACTTGGCCCGATCCTGGACGGCAGCGGCTACGGCGGCGAGAGAGACTTCATCTTTTCGCAGAACTTCATGCTCAGCGAGACGCACATCTTCACTCCCACGCTGACCAATGAGTTCCGCTTCGGTTACAACTGGAACCATTCTGCATACAAGCAGGCTAACGCCTATGACCCGACCATTGCTTCGTCTCTGGGACTGGGCGGAGTCCCGGCTCTCGGGCCCGGACAATACGGTCTGCCGCTGGGCTACTTCCCCCAGGGCGGTATTCAGCAGTGGGGCTCGGTGGGAACCAACAACGAAACGCAAAACGTCTATCAGATCCTGGACAACATAACCAAGATCCTCGGAAATCACTCGCTCCGATTTGGTGTGTCTTTCCAGGCTGTCCGCTTCTCATACCTTTACGCACCGGCATCCCTGGGCCAGTACTACTTCGGCGGCGGTTCGAATCACGGGCAGGGTGTGTACACGGGCATACCCGGAAACAGCAACACCGGCTATGACGTCGCCGATTTTCTTGCAGGCCAGGCGAACTACGCGGACATCGCGAATGCGCCGAACATCCGTGACGCGCAATGGTATGACGCAGCCTACGCGCAGGATGACTGGAAGGTCAGTCCAAAGCTGACGCTGAACCTGGGCCTTCGTTACGACTACTACCAGCCCTACAAGGAGATCGGTGGACTGCAGGCCAACTTCATCCCGACCGGTCCCCTCGGCATCGGCACGGGCTCTGGAATCTATCAGCTTCCCACCGCGGCCAGGAACGTTGACCTCGGAGCAGCATTTCTCAGCACGCTCGCCAAAGACAATGTCACCGTGCAGTACACGGATAACGAGCGCCTGGCGCATGCGCAGAAGACGAACTTTGCTCCGCGCATCGGTTTTGCTTATCAGGCACAGCCGAACACGGTGTTTCGTGGCGGCTTCGGCATCTTTTACGGCGGACTGATGGCGCAGGGAAATACAAATATCGGGGCAAACTTTCCCTTCTCTAACTCGGCTAACTTCTATGCTCCCACCTGCGCCATCGGCAACTGCCCCTCACTTGCCAGCAGTAAGGGCATCACGCTCGAGACCGGGCTGGCGCCCCAGATCAGCGGCGGCTTCCAAAACTTCGTCTCGTTTCCGGGCTTCCATGCAACCGACGTTGACATAAAGACGCCGTACACCATGAACTATAGCTTCTCCATGCAGCGGGCTCTTTCCAATGATCTTGCTGCCACCATCAGCTACGTCGGCAACGTCTCGCGCCACTTGTCTCTCTACGGCGCACCGAACACACCTCCGGGCCTCTTTGCTCCCGGCATCAACACGCAGCAATACCAGCCCTTCCCGGATCTTGGCGGAATTGGCCAGATACACTATGCCGGTGTCAGCACCTATAACTCGCTGCAGGCGAAGATGGAGAAGCGCTACTCGCATGGGTTGTCGTTCCTCACAACCTACACCTGGGCGCATGCACTGGATGACGCGAGCGACGCGGCCGGAAACTTCAGCGCGATCGGCGATCGCAACCTGGCTCTTATCCCATTCATTGATGAGTTCACGAATTCGGTCTATGACATTCGTCATCGCTTCACCTTCAACGGCAACTACGAGCTGCCGGTCGGGAGAGGGAAGGCATTCCTTCATGATTCACGTCTCGTGGATGAGACCATTGGCGGCTGGTCGTCGAGTCTGACCTTTGCGGCGCAGACAGGAACCCCGTTCACCGTCTCGCCGAATATCAGCACAGCGGCAAACGGCAGCGCACGCGCCATCCCGGTGCGTGACCCCTTTGGCGCAGGCGGCTCGCCCGATCCTTCCAACCCGGACGTCACTTGCGCGCCGAAGACGCGGACGAAGGCGAACTGGTATAACCCCTGCGCCTTTGCTAACCCACTGCCGGGAAATCTGATTGGAACAGCCGGATATCCTTCGGTCATCACGGACAAGCAGACGGCCATCGCTTTCCTGGGTGGCCGTTCTAACAACGTGTATGGACCCGGCTACTACCAGGTGAACATGTCGCTGTTCAAGAACTTTCCAACCTGGCGTGAGCAGTATCTGCAGTTTCGCGCGGATGGCTTCAATGTACTGAATCATCCAACATTGGCAAATCCGAACCAATCCGGCACTGCTAACAACAATAGTAATGGCGGTAACATCACCGGCCCGAAGACCTTCCAAAACAACACGCCGGATGCGCGCTTCTTCCAACTCTCCCTGAAGTACGCCTTCTAAAGCCAAGGCACAGGATTCTGTGCTTGGCGATAAGGCTCTCCCTCCGCGGGGATAGAACAACCTTGCTCTATCCCCGCGGATTGTTCCTTCTACTTTTTCGGCGTGTGTAGGCCGGGACGCTTGCCCGGGATGCGTCCCCCGATGGCCGCGGTGATCTCTCTCGAAGCCTTCTTCAAACTAGCACTTACCTTCGCGGTGTTCGCGACTGCAGCCATGTACTGGATATACGGCACCGTCAAGGCTCCTATCGCCGATCCTCTTCCATCAAAGATGGGATAGCTGATATTGATGACGCCGCGCACTTTGTAACTGGGACGCGACTCATATCCCTGTCGCTTGATCCGGGCGAGATGCGCAGGCAGATCCGCCGGCAGTTCACCTCCGGTGAGGCGCTTCCACTCGGCCAAAGTCCGCGAGCGATGCTCATCGTTTTGGTGGGCCAGGATGACATACCCGGTGCTGGCCTCCATCAATTCGACCGAAGAGCCGAGTTTTACATAGAAGCCAACGCTGGTGGGCGCATTGACCTGCGCAAGAATCGTTACCTCAGCCCCTTCGATTATGCCCATATGACACGATTGCTGTGTCTCATGAGCGACCTGATGCATCACCGGGAGAGCTTCGGCGATGAGCCGCTCCGTGGGCGGATGCTCCTGCACCAGCTTGAATAGCTTCAGAGTCAGCGCGTACCGTTCGCCATCCACCTGCGCGATGTAGCCTCGGCGTTCCAGGCAGAGGAGCATACGGAATATCTCGGAAACCGTCCGTTTGAGCTCACGCGAGATCTCGCTCTTGGTAAGTCCACTAGGCTGGTGGGCGAGCAGCTCAATAACATCGAGGCCCTTTTCGAGCGCCGGCGTAGCATAGGAGATTTTTTCTTCGGAGTCACGTAGTTGCGACGGCAGATTCTTTTCGGCTGACATTCGTTTAGTGCGACGTCCAGTAAGGATGGGTGGCGAAAAGACCGTCTGCGATGGCGATCTGAAAAATAATGAATGCCGGAGGCGATTCCGAGACCCTGATTGAACACCAATCCTATCTCCCATCGCACCGTCGAACAACAGAAAGTCCTCAGGCTGATCGAAGTTCACGACTTAATGGTTCGACTCCGCACTGCACCCGAGAAAGCAGTCCGCGGACTGACGAAGGCGCGCGGCTATCAGATGCCGGCCTCGTCGACGCGGTGTTTCGTCAAGCGGAGCCTGGCCGTTATGCCGCCGGGGCTGGCACAAGCGTGACTGACCCTCCTGACGTCCGCGAAACCTGCCTCCACCGTTGTTTGTAAATAGAGCAGGTTCGAGGTATAGGCCGCAGTCAAGATGCGGATCGGGCGTTGTGCCACTGAGCACGCAAATGTCAGGCCAGCCATCGTTGCATAGTCAATCACTGCGACGCCACGGGCAGTCGTCTCAATGAAGTATTCTTCGTGGTGACCTCACCGTTTACATTGAGCATAGTCAGGCCTGCAGCCTGACCTTCATCGACAAACCACGCCGGACCTGCGTTCGTGTTGTTTGGAGGATAGGGGGTTACATGGGATGGAGCAGCCGTCTTGGCAGGTGGAACAACGTTCGCCGGGCAGATGCAAACCGGACAGACGCAGCAGGCAATCCAAAGGGCAAGACTAAAGATGCTGCGGGGTTGCGTCCGCTCATGCTCGCACTCAGACTCCCGGCGATTTTGTGCTGGAGCTGTAACCACGCCCCAGCACTGCTGCTCGCGCTGACCGTGACCGGCGTATATAGTCAATCGCCGCCACCCCAGACGATTCAGCACTCTGCGTCGTTGCAGTCGGCGGAGCAGTTGCTTGATGCAGGTCATCCCGAGGAAGCCATCGCTCCGCTACGGCAGCTCGCGGCAGTGCAGCCGCCGGTCAAGGGCGCAGCCCATGCTTTGGGGCTCGCCTGTTATCGCACTGGCAAGCTGCTGGAGGCACGAACGGCGTTTGAGCAGGCGATCCAGGAAGACAATGCGGACATCGAATCCGTGCAGATGGAAGGACTCACGCTCTATCGTCTGGGTCAGCCTGCGGCTGCCATTCCTTACCTGGAGCGGGTGCAACAGTGGATGCCACATGCCAACGCCGATGCCAGTTATGTGCTCGGCCTCTGTTATCTCAATGCGCGCCGCTACGATGATGCGCGTCGTGCGTTCGCTACGCAGTACGGTATGGATCCGGCTTCGGCGGGAGCTTATTTGCTGCTGGGAAATATGTTGCAGATCGCCAGCCTGCCCGAGTTGGCCGCAGGCGCTGCGCAGAAGGCGATCAGTTTAGACCACAGGATTCCGCTGGCCCACTTCCTTGTAGGCGAAGTGGATCTATTCAAGAGCGATTTGAATGGAGCTTTGGCCGAATTCGAGCAGGAGCGCGCTATCAATCCGGGGTTCGCAGTGGTTTATGACCGGCTCGGCGACACGTACCTGCGATCCGGAAAATTCCAGGAAGCGCAGGCTGCACTGATGAAGGCCCTCTCCCTCGACACCTCCCGCACTGGCCCTTTCATTCTTATGGGCAAGGTGCTGCTGCGTCGCGATGATCCACAAGCAGCCGCGATGTACCTGCAGCACGCGGAAAAGATGGATCCGTCTAATACAATGACGCACGCGCTATTGAGTCAGACGTATCGCAAGCTCGGCAGGGAGGATGACGCGAAGCGTGAAATAGATCTCGCATCGAAGATCCACGCAAGCACGGAGCTGAAGTTACAGCCGGTCCAATAAACTGCGCAGGGCTAGTCGTTAGTGGACATGGATAGTGACGAGCCTGACCTGCAGAGGTACACCACCGATGATGGTGGTCTCAAGCAGCGCCTCGAAGGGCCGCACTTTGCCATCCGGCCCTCGTGCGGACTTCAGCAGTTCGGCGGCACCGTCTGGCCGGCTGGCGAATTCCACTGCGGCTTGTGTCCCAAGAGTTGTCAGCCCGCTGAGCCACATCATAGTCTTCCCGGATTGCATTCCGGGAAGCAGAGAGATAATCGCGTAGTCGCGGGTTAATGGATGTTCAGGCCGTACATAGTTGGCGAGTTCCCCTGGCCGGGGATGATTGTTGTGATAGCCAGACGCATCCGCCGAGCTGAAGAGCGTGAACTCCGAATGGGAAGGCAACGCCTGTACTGCCAGGTTTTCTGCAGGCGAACCGATAAAGATGAGATTCCGCTGCATGGCCTCATCCCACGTGACGAGATGACTGCGCTTCAGGATGAACGTAGCATGGGCCGAGTCGAAGAGCCGCGTCAGCTCATAGACACCGTCGGCCTCGCCGATTCCCGTGTAGTGGTCGATCAAGCGGACATCAGCCGGCGGGCTCTGTAACTCCTGCAGAGTGGCATAGCGCATCCCACTCTTTGAATCGCCCACAAAGACTCCGTTGCTGTAGATGAGCAGGGGAGGATCACCGGTAAGAAACGGCCGCCACAGAGTCGCCACGCTCCGGTTGATTCTGGAGTTGGACAGCTTAGAAAGCGCGAACACCACCACGGCGCTGACAATCAACGCAACGCCAATCCACAACCACAATCTGCGCGATTTGATCAAAGCACGAGCATCGGCCGGCAAGGCAGCTTCCGGCGCCTCGATTGATTCGAGACCTTTTACGCTGGCGCTTTTTACGATTACCGGAGAAGGCGCGATGACGGGCGAGGGACGTGAGGTAAATACAACCAGATAATGACCCTTCGGGACATCGATCCGGAGTTCCTCGTACGCACCTTCGGTTTCGAAATAGGCGGCTAGCTTTTGCCGCAGCAGGCGCGCATTGCTGCGCACGATGCTGTCTTCACTCGAATTGTAGCCTGGTGACCTTCCGAATACCTTCATCCCGATCTGCTGCTCTGTGGCGTCCTCCGGAGCATCCCGGATCGCGCATTCCGCGACGTAGAGCAGGAGGTCGCGCAGACGGGGAGAACTCTTGAAGCTCCGGCTGGACGCTACCCGCAATACAAGGGACCAGCGGGGATCCTGGAGGAGCGCGGAATGCATTTCACCCTTTGGTTTCGTGTCAAACATGACCCGTTGTTGAGTGTTGCATAGTGCTGAAAGGAGGGTCAATCACTCGCATTTCACCCGTGTTGCCACCGTGAAAGACTTGCTGCGGAGTTACCTGCCGTTGAGGATGTTGGGTCCTGTGCTCTCTTAGCTGGGGGGCGTAGTGAAAGCAAGAGGTCTCAAGTGCTCGATTGACTGCTGCGCATCAGTGGTGGTTGACAACCAGAGACCCGCAACAGGCGAACAGGCAAGTATCGGCTGGAAGTAAATGCCGCCCGCTTGTCGTTCACGAATTTTTGGGAGGCGTTATGAAGCGGTTTAATAGGCAGACGGCTCGGCTTGCAATTTACATGTGCACGACCAGCCTTTTGCGCGGTGGCGTCTTGGGCGTACTCATCGCCTGCGGGATCTTCCATTCCGCGGCCCGTGCCCAGGCGGTTTACGGCTCAATTATCGGGACTGTGACGGACAATACCGGTGCCGTGGTCCCAAATGCCACTGTGAAAATCACTGACGTGGCCAAGGGAACCTCCACCACCGTTCAGACGAACGATAGTGGTGAATACAGCGTGCAACACCTAATTCCTGATATCTATCAAGTTGAGGTCA
>Ga0157369_10007344_pt1 | contig 12686 bp, 8 predicted proteins | sample C25metaG_FD_113461 | JGI IMG/M metagenome (GOLD analysis project Ga0157369, IMG submission 113461) | Corn rhizosphere microbial communities from Kellogg Biological Station, Michigan, USA - C2-5 metaG | ecosystem: Host-associated > Plants > Roots > Rhizosphere > Soil | place: USA: Michigan...
GCCGCTCGACGCGCGCGGCGAGCAGCGACCGGATCGACGGCGGCAGCGTCTCCGCCTCGCCGTCGAGCCGCCACGTGCCGTCCAGCCGCAGCCGTCCGGACGCGCGCAGGTCGTGCACGAGCTCCTCGAGGAAGAGCGGGTTGCCGCCCGAGCGCTCGACCAGCCGCTGCAGCGTCGCGGGATCGACATCGCCGCCGAGCATCTCGCCGACGATCTCGCCGCATGCGTCGGCGGTGAGCGGCGCGAGCTTGATCGCCGGCCACGGCCGCGCCGGCTCGTCGCGTGTGGTCGCAACGACCAGCACCGCGTCGGCGAGCCGCTCGACGACTTCCAGGAACGCGGGGCTCGCCCAGTGCAGGTCGTCGACGAGGACGAGCGCGGGCGCGACGGTCTCGAGCAGGCGGCGCACCGCCCAGCCGGCGGCGTCGGGTATTTCGTCGGCGAGGCCCAGCACCGCGAGCAGCTGTTCGACCGCGGCCGCGGCGCGGTCGTCGTGCGCGAGGAGCCGCGTGAGCTGTGTTCGCGCGGCGTCGGCGGTTGCATCCGGCGGCAGCGCGGCCGCGGCGCGAATCAGCTCGGCCGCCGGCAGCAGCCCGATGCCGTCGCCGTACGAGAGGCAGCGGCAGCGGAGGACGCGCGTCGAAGTCGCGGCGAGGTCCTCGGCGAGCCGCGACTTGCCGATCCCCGCAGGGCCGACGAGCACGGCGATGCCGGCGCCGGCTTCGTGCAGCTCGCGCAACCGCTGCCGCTCGGCCGCGCGCCCGGCGAGCGTGCGGTCGAAGTGGAGGTCGCGCGGCCGCGCGCGTGCTTGTGTCAGCTCGTCGACCGCCACGGCGCCTGGTTCGGCGTCGGCGAGCAGTTGCAGCGCGTGCTCGATCGCGGGGCTCTCGCTGCCGAACGCGTCGCCGCTCGCGACGCCTGCGCGCGCTCCGAGCTCTTCGACCGCCTTCAGTGCGCGCGCCGCGTCGTCCTCGTGCGGGACCGGGGTGCCGAAGAGCCCGATCACCGCGTTGCCCGCGCGCTCGACGGCGGCGCCGTGCCGCTCGAGGACGAGCCGAGCCGCCTCACGCGCGCGTGCGGTCGAGTGCGCGTACGCCTCGGCGTCGAGATCGCCGGCCGGCTCGAGCCCGACGGCGACGACGGTGAGCGGAAGGCGACGCTGCTTCCCCGGGCGCGGCCCGGTCGGCGGCGCGAGCTCGGGATCCTGGACGAGGATCTGCCGCTCGAGCTCGCGCAGCGCCTGCGTCGGCTCGAGGCCGAGCATCGCGTTCAGCTCCTGCCGGAAGCGGCGGTACGCGGCGAGCGCGTCGGCCTGGCGGCCGCTGCGGTAGAGCGCGAGCATCAGCAGCCCCGCCGCGCGCTCGCGCGTCGGCTCGGCGCGGACGAAGGCTTCGAGCTCGGCGACGAGCTCGCTGTGCCGCCCGCAGGCGATCTCCGCTTCGAAGAGCTCCTCGCGCGCGTCGAGCCGGAGCTCGTCAAGACGGCCGGCGGGCTCGCGGAGAACGTCGGCGACGTCGGCGAGCGCGGGGCCGCGCCACAGCGCGAGCGCGGTGCGGAGCGACGCGGCCCGCTCCTCCGGCTCCTGGGTGCGCGAGTCCTGGAGCAGCCGCTCGAAACGGGTCGCGTCGACCGCGTCCGGATCGACGGCCAAGGCATAGCCGGGGTCGCGCGTGGCGATCGCCGCGATGCCGAGCAGCTTGCGCAGCTGCGAGATGTGACCCTGGAGCGCCGTGGCCGCGGTCGGCGGCGCTGCCTCGCCCCAGATCGTGTCGATCAGCGTGTCGGCGGTGACGACCGTCCCGGGCCGGCTGGCCAGCAGAGCCAGTGCCGCGCGCTGTTTCGGGCCGCCGAGCTGGATCGCGGCGGCACCCCGATCTGCCGCAACCGGCCCGAGCAGGCGAATCTCGATCTCGGGCGCCGCAGCCTCGATGGCCCGACGTTAGTGGATCGTTAGGCGATAGGGCAATGGTCCGTTCGGCCCATCACCTCACTGCGGCGGGTGGTGGGCTTCTTCCTAACCGAACGCCGCTCGGGAGGGCATTTCATGAGGGTCTCTGCGGTATTTGCGGCCGTTCTTGCGGGGGTGGTCCTGACGTTCGCGTCGGCGGCCTCGGCAGCGGGGCCGACGACTCTGAGCGCTTCGGCGTGGCAGGTCTACTCGAACACGAACATCTACGGGAACCCGGATCCCGCGCAGGTTCACGGCGATCCAGGCGAGTACGGCGCTGCGCCGGCGATCCCCGGCCAGAGCGACTCCGGCTGGGCGAACTGCGGCCCCACGGCGCCCTTCCGGTCGAGCCCGTACCAGGCGGCGCATTCGCTGTGCCCGAACCCCTCGACGATCGGGATGGGCGTCGGCTCGATCCTGTCGGACTGCTGGAACCACCTGAACTTCACGTTCTTCCAGTCGCTCGTCAGCATCCCTGAGGGCACGACGATCTCGTCGTTCAGCGTGAACATGAGCGGCGCCGATGACGGTGCGCGCATCTCGATCGTCAACTCGGCGCACCCGAGCGGCTTCACGCCGTCGAACGGCTACATCGGCCAGGCGCAGGGCCAGGCAACGGGGAACCTGGCACCGTACGTCGTCGCCGGTGAGGTCAACCGCGTGGTGATCACGCAGGTCGACGACTGCGCGGTCGGCAACAACCTGAACGTCGCGCAGGTGCTCCTGAACGGCACGGTCGTCACGCCGGATACGTCGGCGCCGACCGACGCGCCGGCGGTCTCGCCGGCCGCGAACGGCTTCGGCTGGAACAACTCGGACGTGAGCATCGCGTGGCATTGGACCGACGGCGGCTCGAACGCCTCGGGCATCGATGCGAACAACTGCACGCAGTCGAGCGCGTCCTCGGGTGAGGGCACGCAGACGCTGTCGGCAACCTGCAAGGACCTCGCCGGCAACTCGCGGACGGACTCGCGCACGGTGAAGGTCGACGAGACCGCACCGGCCGACGCGCCGACGTCTTCGGTGTCGGGGAACACGGTGTCGGTCGTCTGGAACTGGACGGACGGCCTCTCGGGCATCGACACGTCGCAGTGCACGCAGTCGAACTCGAACAGCGGCAACGGTCTCGTCACCGTGTCGTCCACCTGCTACGACCGCGCGGGCAACTCGAGCAGCGACTCGGTGCAGGTGCAGGTCGACAACGACCCGCCGGTGGACAGCCCGTCCGCGGTTCCGGCGTGGAGCAACTCGGACGTGACGGTCGACTGGAACTGGAGCGATGCGGGCTCCGGTATCGATCCGTCGAACTGCACGCAGTCGAGCACCTCCTCGGGCGAGGGTGCGGTCACGCTGACGTCGACCTGCTCGGATCTCGCGGGCAACTCGGCGTCGGATTCGGTCACGGTGCACGTCGACAAGACGGCGCCGTCTGCTTCGCCGGTCGCGCCGACCGGTTGGCAGAACACGGACGCGACGGTCGCGTGGAACTGGACCGACGGCGGTTCGGGCATCGACGCGGCGCATTGCACGCAGTCGAGCACCTCGACCGGTGAGGGCACGATCACGCTCACGTCGACGTGCTTCGACCTCGCGGGCAACTCGGCGTCCGCGACGGCGACGGTGCAGGTCGACAAGACCGCGCCGGTTGTCGCGTACACGGGTGGCGGCACGTACACGGTCGACCAGAACGTAACGGTCACGTGTTCGTCCAGCGACGCGCTCTCCGGCGTTGCGTCCGACACGTGCGCCGGTGTCTCCGGTCCCGCGTGGTCGCTCGGTCTCGGCACGCACACGCTGTCGGCGACCGCGACCGACAACGCCGGCAACACCAACTCGGGCTCGACGACGTACACGGTGAGGGTCGACGCGACCAGCCTGTGCGCGCTCGTCACGCGGTGGGCGAAGAACGCAGGCCTCGCGAACAGCCTGTGCGTGAAGCTCAACGCCGCGGCAGCCGCGGCGGCGCGTGGGCAGACGAAGACGAAGCAGAACAACATCGATGCGTTCGACAACGAGGTCAGCGCGCAGTCCGGGAAGGGCTTCACCGCCGCCCAGGCCGCGCTCCTCGTCCAGTTCGCAGCGGCGCTCTAGGGACCTGGCGGCAAAGGGGGCGGCGGCCACGCCGGCTCCCTTCAGGTCTATGACGACGGTGGGGCCTGCGGGCCCCTTCGTCGTTCGTGGGTGGTTTTCGCCGGCGCGCCGCCGCTACACTGTCGCGTGACCGGGGCGGTTAGCTCAGTTGGGAGAGCACCAGCTCGACAAGCTGGGGGTCACTGGTTCGAGCCCAGTACCGCCCACCTCCGGGACGAGCCACGTCTCGCATCAGGTGTACGAGTTCCTCATGGGCGGATTTCAGGCTCTCCTCGCCTGACCTCCGCCGCGTTCTCCCTGATCGCGCAATCGGATGCTGTCTTGGCGCCTCCGTACTATCGACCGTCTTATGAGGCGCGCGGATCCTGGTGGTTTGAAGGTTGTTGGTCTCTTCGCAGGCATTGGTGGCATTGAGTTGGGCCTCCATGCAGCTGGCCACGCGACCGCATTACTTTGCGATTACGAGCCGGCCGCACAGGCAGTGCTCGCCGCTCGCTTCCCGAATGTCCCCCTCGTCGGTGACGTGCGCGAGCTCATCGCACTCCCGCGGGCCGATGTCGTTGCGGCCGGATTCCCTTGTCAGGACTTGAGCCAGGCGGGCAGAACGGCGGGAATCAACGGCGGCCAGTCGAGTCTCGTCGGGGAGGTTTTCCGACTTCTTCGCCACAGCGACCCGACGTGGTTGCTGCTTGAAAACGTGCCGTTCATGCTGCAGCTCGAAAGAGGCGCTGCGATGCGTTACCTAGCGACCGCTCTCGAAGAGCTCGGGTTTCGGTGGGCGTATCGCGTTGTCGACGCGCGGTCGTTCGGGCTTCCTCAGCGGCGAAAGCGTGTCCTGCTGCTTGCATCAAGGACCGAGGATCCGCGTAAGGTGCTATTCCACGGGGATGTCGGCGAGCCTGACACGCCCAAGGACGTGTCTGAGTTGGCGTGCGGCTTCTATTGGACAGAAGGCATTCGTGGGCTCGGGTGGGCGGTGGACTCTGTGCCCACGCTCAAGGGCGGTTCAACGATCGGGATACCGTCTCCTCCCGCCATCCGCTTCCCTGACGGCTTCGTGGGCACCCCCCACATCCGAGACGCCGAACGGCTTCAAGGATTCGACGCAGATTGGACGCTCCCGGCCGCTGGGCTCGGCGTGCGCACCGGGGCGCGCTGGAAGCTCGTTGGCAATGCCGTAAGCGTCCCGATGGCCAGGTGGCTAGGTTCGCGGTTGCTCGATCCGCAGACTTACGACGGCGACAGCGACGAGCCCATCGCTGCGAACGTTGCGTGGCCGCGCGCGGCATGGGGTAACGGCGACGGTTCTGCGTATAGCGCCGACGTTTCGGCTTGGCCCGTACGCGCGCCGTACAGCCACCTCGCCGAGTTCCTTGAAGAAGAGCCTGCGCCGCTATCGGAGCGCGCAGCGCAGGGCTTTCTCAACCGAGCGAGCCGGTCTTCGCTCCACTTTCCCGAAGGCCTACTTGACGACGTCGCCGCCCATCTACATCGCGTCCGCGACCCAGTTCTCGCCGCATAACTAGGAGACAGCCGTCACACCGCGTACTCTCGCGGTGTTGGATGGCCCCGGCATCATCGTTGCGAGTATGAGCGTCGCGCAGCCGCGCGGGCCATCGAGACGACCTTGGCAGTACCACTCGCGGTCAGATCTTCATAGCAAGGTCGCGTGCTGGGCGGTGTTATTCGACCTGCTCCAACAAAGCGCACTTATGCGAGAGCACGCAGCGGCTGGCAAGATCGTTTTTGGAGTCAATCACAAGCTCACCGACTTCCGGACTGGGAAGGACAAGGATCTCGACCTGGTCATTGCGCGTCCCGACGGAGAACCGACCCCGCGCACGCTGACCGACCTCGCCGTCGAATACCACGTCATCCTCGACCACGATGCGCGGAAGGAGCTGTACGCATTACCAGCGATTCACCGCGCTCCCGTTGGGGCTGTCCTGGTCGCTCTCGAGGCGAAAGCCGCGATGACGGAACACGTCAAAGCGCTGCCCCGCTTCTACGACGAGCTCAATTCAAGCCACCAGATCGTCCACGGGGCGTCGAATCAGGCACTAGCTGTAGGGCTTGCGATGGTCAATGCGAGCCCGACGTTCATATCGCCGGATCGGAATAAGATCCAGGGAGCACCCGTGGTAACGAGCCACGATCAACCGCGTGTCGCGACCGTCGCTGTCGAGATGGTGCGAAACAAGCTTCCACGACGATCGGCCGGAACAGGTGCTGGCTACGACGGACTGGCAATCCTTGTGGTTTCGGCCGCGAACGATGGGTCGCCGGTGACGTTGATTACTGATCCCCCAGCTCCGCCGCCAGGCGACATCTTCAACTACGACAACATGGTGACGCGGGTAGCCAACGAATACGACACCACGTTCCGCAGCATTTGATCCGTCGTACGATTCGCACGTGAGCCGGACGGTCAATCCCGTGGCTTCGTCGCCTGAGGCCTTGCGCCGAATGCAGCGCCAGCGACAGAAGGACACGTCTGCGGAGATTGCCATCCGCTCGTTGCTGCACCAGCGGGGGTTTCGGTATCGCGTGAACTATCCGCTTCCCGGACTTAGGCGTCGTGCTGACATCGCCTTTCTAACGGAGCGCGTGGCAGTGATGGTTGACGGATGTTTCTGGCACGGATGTCCAGATCACGGGACGTGGCCAAAGGCGAACGCCGAATGGTGGCGAGAGAAGATCCAGCGCAACATGCAACGCGACCGCGACACCAATCGAATCCTCGCTGCCGCTGGGTGGGTGGTCGTGCGGATCTGGGAGCACGAAGAACCCATCGACGCTGCCGACAGTGTCGTCACAGCTCTCCTCCGACACCGGGTTGGGGCAGGGCCGAGGATAGCGGCAGATGACTGACTGCAGTCGCGTAGCTGAGGCACTAACGGCGTACGACCCTGAGGCAGAAGCTTCGAGTGTCGCCAAGGCGGAGGAGCAGCGGCTGCAGTTTGTCGAGCTGTTCCCGAGGGACGACTGGGCGTCTATGACCCTGGATCGGTATGCGCTCGGCCAGCCTGACCATCCAGACAACTTCTCTCGATGGATGGAGTTCGTCACTACCGAGCTCGGGAGCATGAAGGGCGGCAACGCAAGAAAGCACCTCATCTACTTCCAGAAGGCCGCGAAAGAGTGGTGGTGGGACGCGAAGCTCTTCGTCAGCCTCGATGAGGCTTGGGCGGCGGTGCATAAGGGTTTCGTCGATGCGATTGCTCTGGCGGAGGCTGGGCGATGGGACGAAATCGAGCAGATCCCGGCGCTTCGTTCCGCGCCCGCGCTCGTCAACAAGATGCTCTCTGCGTATTTCCCGGACGAGATCCTTCCGATCAACTCAAACACGCACCTTCGACACTTCTTAGACGAGCTCAGCGTTCCGGGTTCGGACGATCCGGCGCTCGGAACGACGACCCTGAATCGTCGTTTGCTGGCGGCGCTGCGCGAATGCCCTGACGTCTCCGCTTGGGGGACGAAGCAGCTCGAGCGACTGCTGTACACGACGGACCTGTCACCGTTCGAGCAACAGTCAGTGGGGCTCATATCTGATCCTGCGAGCTTTATTGCCGACGCCCTACGAGAAGCGACCGATGAACGCCTCGAGACCAGGCGACAGAGTGAGGATCAGGCGCGCCGACTTCTTGACGAGACCGCCGGCACAATGACCGAGGAACAGGCGCGAGAACTCTTCCGGCTGTTCAACATGGATTGGAACCGGGGTCGAGCTAACGCAACGCGCTTCTCGCCTGCATTCGTCGGCCAAACGTCGAACGGCCTGGTTGCCAATCTTGATTTGTTCAACGAGTGGACGGCACGTCTCTGGCGTGGCGACATCGACGATGCGCGGCAGTCGATGACCGAACTTCTTGCGAACCGGAAGGCTCTGCCGTCGGCGGGAACCTCATATCCGTCAATGCTCATGTACCTCCGAGATCCTGATCATTGCGCTATCTGGATGAGGTTCTCCGACCAAGGTCTTCGTCGCCTCACGGACTACGACAATCCAAAGCACGCGGGGAACGGGACGATTGACGACTACGACCGTTTCTCATCAACCGCAGTTGGGCTTTGCCGTCAGCACGACATACCCCCGGAACTCCTCGACTTCGTGTTGTGGAAGGCGGGTCGCGCGGAAGAGTCCGAATCTGGCGGAGGCGACGCGGCTAAGAAGCCCGCCTCCGCCTGGATCTTCCAAGCCAGCCCTTCGCTCTATGACATTGACCACGCCGTGAGCGAGGCCAGCGAGATTCCATGGGTCGTTCGTCAGCACAAAGTCGACGTAAAGCCGGGAGACGTTGTTTATCTATGGCGGTCGGGGTCCGATGCTGGTGTCATCGCGGTCGGCACCGTGGCCAGCAAGCCTGAGGAGCGCGCAGCCGATCCTTCGAGCCCGTACATCTTGAAGCCGGAGGCGTTCAGCAAACCTGAGCCGCGGGTGGACGTTCGCATCGATCGCGTTCTGCCTGCGGTGCTACGTCGAGCGGAGTTGCTTGAACATCCGGTCCTCAAGGACCTCCAGGTCATCGCGCAGCCGCAGGGAACAAATTTCCCGGTCTCCGCGGAGCAGAACGCGGCACTTCAGCCCCTGCTAGCGGGCGTTCGGATTCCTCCGCTTCGCGAGGAGCTCGAGGACAGGGTTCACCTTCCTTTGAACTGGCTTCGGGAGGCCGTGGATCTCTTGACGGAGAAAGGGCAGGTGATCTTCTTCGGGCCACCTGGCACCGGGAAGACCTTCGTGGCGCTTGCTTTGGCAGAAGAGATGACGCGGGACGGCGGCGAGTTGCAGGTGGTGCAGTTCCATCCCTCGTATAGCTACGAAGACTTCGTCGGCGGGTTCCGTCCTGTTGAAGACGACGGAGCCCAAGGTGTTCGCTACCAGCGTGTCGACGGACCGCTGCGCGCGATGGCCGCCGCAGCGAAACAGCATCCAACACTGCCGTACGTGCTCATTGTCGACGAGATCAACAGGGGCAACATCCCGAAGATCTTCGGTGAGCTTCTCTTTCTCCTCGAGTACAGACAGAAGTCGGTTCGACTGCAGTACTGGCCAGAGCGGGAGTTCACTCTGCCGCCCAACCTTTTTGTAATCGGGACGATGAATACGGCGGATCGATCGATCGCGCTCGTGGATGCCGCGCTCCGTCGGCGCTTCTACTTCATGCCGTTCCTCGCGACGGAGCCGCCCGTCAACGAGGTGTTGGGCCGATGGTTAGCTGAACACGAGCATCCTGACGAGGCAGCGCGACTTCTGGAGCTTCTGAATCGAGAGATCGGCAAGGACGACGTGTCAATTGGACCCTCGTACTTCATGACAGACCCCGACAGCGGGCCGGATCTCGAGCGGATTTGGCGGCGAGCGATCATGCCTTTGCTTGAGGAGTACTACGCCGGGATGGCTTGGGACAAAGAGCGATTCACGTTGCCGAAGCTCAAATCTCGACTTGCCAGTTCGAACGCCGCGGAGGTCGATCCTTCGCCAGACGACAATGGCGACGCGTGAAGCTCCTCGAACTTGCTGCGTGGTCCAAAGAGGCGGCTGAACTCACTGTCAGCGAAGTGGCAGAGATTGCGCAGACCGGACTTGTGGATGTGGTTGCGGGTAGCACTGCGGGCGAATTTAGGCTCGTGACAAATTCTCGTGTCGGAGTAGCGAGCGGGGACGGGTGGGAGCTCCGCGTTCGGCCAAAGCTGGCGATCCCGAGGCTGTTCTTTCTGATCGCTTACGCGCGTGATCCGAACGGATGGAAGGATCAGTCAGCCTTCTTCGAGGGCGCTGATGACCTCGTTGACGCCATAGCGAGCGGCTTCGCCTGGCAGGCCCTTAACGCAGTTGAGGGCGGCCTCTTGCGTGGCTACGTCGAGGTGGAAGACCGGATCCCAACGATTCGAGGCCGGTTGCGCTTCGCGGACCAGATCGCCCGAAACGCCACACTTCCGATTCCAGCCGAGGTGGCCTACGACGAGTACACCGAGGACATACTCGAGAATCGCATCCTGAAGACGGCCACGCTTCTTCTCCTCAGGCTTCCGCGGGTGCCCGAGAAGACGCGCCACCGGCTGTTGAGGCTCCGGTCGCTTCTGGGCTACGTGTCGGTCATCGATCGACCTAGAGACACGCGCTTCCCGTTGATGACCCGGCTGAACCAGAACTACGGGCATGCGCTTCGCCTTGCCGAGCTCATCTTTCAATCCGCGTCGTTCGATGCCGCAAGGGGGGAGTTCGCAGCGACTGCATTTGCGTTCGATATGAACAAGGTCTTTGAGGATTTCGTGACGACGGCCCTCAGCGAAGCGTTCGAGCAACACGGCGGTTCGTTAAGGGCGCAGTTCGACCGGCTTTCGCTCGATTTCGCGGAGCGCCTAAACCTGCGTCCCGATCTAACGTGGTGGGTCGACGGCGATTGCCGCGCAATCATCGACGCGAAATACAAGGCAATTGACGAGGGGGTTATGCGGAACGGCGACGCGTACCAGATGCTCGCGTACTGCACCGCCTTCAACTTGTCCCGCGGTTATCTGGTCTACGCCCGGGACTCAGGACAGGAACCGCGTGTCCACGTCATACGACATTCAGGTCACGAGATACACGTGGAAGCGATCGACGTTGAGAAACCCCCCGCGGACGTCCTGGCTGCCATTGCCGGTTTTGCCGCCCGCTTAGCAGAGGCGACGCCCGCTTCGGTGGCTGCCGCAGCAGCGTAAGCCAGCGCGATCGCTCAACAACTGTTACTCGTTCGAGTGATTACGTGACTTAGCGCCGCGGGCGATACCGACGCCGTGAGGGTCTTCGCCGCAGCGCAGCAGCAGCCCAACTACCTAGCGCAGTTAGTCGGCGGGCTCGCGCACGTTGCCCTTGAGCTTTGGCCGCTCTGGGGGTTGCTCTTCGTTATTTGGTTGGCGATTGAGCTGCAGCGTCAACAACAGCGGCGCCGCCTCGCGCGCTCGGGAATCTCGGAGGTCGACGAGATGGATGGCCGCACGTTCGAGGTGTTCCTTTCGACGGTGTTCGAGCGGCTCGGCTACGACGTTCAAGTGACGAAATACCGTGGCGACTATGGCGCCGATCTGGTCGTCGCTCACCAGGGAGTGCGTACCGTTGTGCAGGCGAAGCGCTGGCGCAAATCAGTCGGCCTGAAGGCGATTCAGGAGGCCGTTGCCGCGAAGGCGATGTACGACTGCAGCAAGGCCCTGGTAGTCGCGAATCGTTCCTTCACGGATCAGGCGAAGACGCTTGCGCGCGCGAATGGCGTCGAGTTGTGGGACAGAGACGTGCTCGTGTCAAAACTGCTCGCACATCAGGAAACGGTCACGGCCTCGGCGGTCGCTCCGATCTCCGGAGATGAGTGCGTCGTTTGCGGCGTTCACGTCTCATCCAAAGTCCGACAGTGGTGTCTTGACCGGCCGGAGAAGTTCGGCGGGCGTGTGTATTGCTTCGTCCACCAACGCACCGTTGGTGATACTGGCTCGCGTCTGACTGTCGCTTAGAGCGCGCGCAGAGCCGAAACCGCTTCGTCGACGTCATGCACGATCCGCCCGCACGACTCGATCGCGCCCGCGACAAACAGATTCATCCCGCCGCCGGCAACCTCCCGCTCGCGGCGCCGCTCCAATCGAAGATCCGTAGCGATCCCAACGATCCCGCGATACGGCGCACCGGACCGGCAGAGCTCCGCGAACATGCCGATCTCGCACGCGGTACCGTCGTCGACCATCGGGCCGTCGAGCCACGCGACTAGTGCTTCGCACGAACGCAGCCCTTCCGTGTCGATGCCGTAGATCGCATCCGCCGTCGGCTCTGGCGCTTCGCCGAAGTGCTCGTGCGGGACGAAGCACTCGAAGCCCTCGGCGCGCAGGCGCGCCGCCAGCGCATCCAGCCACGCTCGCTCCGCCTCCGAAAATAACGGCCCCGCAACATAGACACGCATGTCGCAGAAGCCTACGCTGGAGAGCGTGGGGAAGGGTTCGCGCTGGCCGCCATCGCGGTCGCGGCGACGCTCGCTGCGACCGGCGCCGCCGCGCGCCAGAGCAGCGACCCGCCGCTTTTGATCGGCGCGAACTACCTCTGGTTCGCGCAGGACAACTGCGACATCCTCAACCACGGCATCGTCCACGACGGCGCGGGCCACCAGGCACTGATCGCTGCGCAGCTCGACGCGATGCGCGAAGCCGGCATCCAGTCGCTCCGCATCATCGTCTGGAACATGCACGACGCCACCGGCCAGCAATGGGGCGTCGTCACCTCGGCCGGCGGCCGCATCCCTTCGTTTGCGGCAGCGAACTTCGTCACGTTCCTGCAGGACGTCCGCGCCGACGGCTTCAAGCAGCTGAGTATCGCGTTCTCGCCGCAGTGGAAGAACGACCCGATCGGCTATCCCTACAACCCCGACAGCGTCTACGACCCGTCGCTCTTCGACGAGAACTGGCAGTTCATCAAGCGCGTCCGCGCGCTCGCCAAGCAGTTCGGGCCGAAGATCACGCACTTCGACCTGCTCAACGAAGGCGCGCCGAGCGACTTCCTCGCCACCAAGCCGCAGATCGCGACCTACATCGAGCAGATGTACACCGACTACGTCAACGCGTACGGCAACTCCGACGTCACCATCTCCTCGATCGTCGACGACGGCGACCAGACGCGCATCCGCAA
>Ga0157369_10007346_pt1 | contig 12684 bp, 10 predicted proteins | sample C25metaG_FD_113461 | JGI IMG/M metagenome (GOLD analysis project Ga0157369, IMG submission 113461) | Corn rhizosphere microbial communities from Kellogg Biological Station, Michigan, USA - C2-5 metaG | ecosystem: Host-associated > Plants > Roots > Rhizosphere > Soil | place: USA: Michigan...
ACCTTCACGAAGTTGAGCTGCGAAATGCTCACGCCAGGTTTGCAAACCCTCTATGCCGGTAAGTTTGCAAGCTGCACGATTCAAGGCAATATAGCTTTCGCAGACTTTGATCAGGTTGTTCCAATCTGGTTCGCCATTGTTCCATAAAAAACCTGCAATTGGAGCAAGATAAGTTGCACTTAATATAATGCCCCGTTCGGCTTGATAATCGATGATCTTGGTTAAAATACCCGGTACTTCTTCCTGAATAAATTTGCCTTTCGCTGATTTCGATCGCAGCGATTTGATTATTGCACGTTGTTTTAACCATTTTGGTAAGAACCATTGCTGTCCGGCTAACTCCCAAGAGGACAGCACTTGTTCGGCAGGAAACTCTAAAATGCTTTTGTTAAAATCTTGTAGGAGATCCGCCCGTAGTGTATCGCGCTTTTGCCCATGCTCTGCGATGCCAATAACCTGCGCGAGTGTTTGTTCAAAGGCATCGACTTTAAGGAAAGAATTCGGGGAATCCGGTAGTTGTAGTAGCAAACCGGTCAGTTCACTTAGTACTTCGTCATCGGCTTTTATTCCATCGAAAGCCAATGCTGCAGTTATCGCAGAACGGTTGATGTCTAATTGCGAAGTGATTTGCTGCAATTCCTCCAACAATGTTTGGATGTTGACTTTAATCTGCTGGTTGAATTGATTTAATTGCAGTTCTCGCAAGGGGTGTCGCAATGGTTGTGGTACAATACCGGCTACCGTTTCTAATTCAGCAGCGAAATCATTCCAGAGGGTGATCTCTGCATCTGTTAATTTGATGACTTGTTCTCCAGTAAAATAGGCCACTGGTGCTGCGCTGTCTATTGCTTCATAGCGGCAAAATAGTTCAAACAATGACAAACCACTGGCCCGGGGTTGGTGCAATGCGTCTACATATACATTTAGCTCCTCACGCGTAGCCATTAATCGAGCGGCGGTCTGTTCAAATTGCTGGGGACTATCTTTTTTCAGGATTTCGGTAGCTTTTTTTAACTGGACGAGTACATCTGATTTTTTCGATTTATTAGAATGCAATTCCAAGCAAAAATCGCCAATGCCAATACTCTCTAATCGTTTTTCCACAACCTCCAATGCAGCTTTTTTTGCAGAAACAAATAATACTTTTTTTCCGTGGTACAGAGCATTGGCAATGATGTTAGTAATAGTTTGAGATTTTCCCGTACCAGGGGGCCCGTGCAAAACAAAACTTTGTCCTTTACCCGAACTTATAATCGCTTGCAATTGCGAAGAATCCGTGCTGATAGGCAAGGCTAACTGACCCGGATATACATCTAAATTCTTAGGTTGTGGTACGTTGTCCAGTTGTAACTGCCCAGAAATTAAACTAGCAACAACTTTGTTTTTAGCCAACTGGGCGGAATTATTATGAATGTCATTCCAGAGAATGAACTTATTAAATGAAAAGATACCCAACAATGCCTGATCTTCTACGTCCCAGCGTGATTGAGACATCACGGCTTGACGAATAATATTCAGAATACCACGAACATCCACGCCGCTTTCATCTTTCGGCAGTGGATCCAAGCCGCCAATACCCACACCAAAATCTTGGCGAATCATTTCAAGCAAGGTAATATTGAGGATAGTTTCTTCCTCACGCGAACGGATGATAAACCCTTTTTGAGCAGATTTACGGATAATCTCAACTGGTATCAATAGAATGGGAGCGAAGCGGGGACGCTCGCTGGCCGGTGTTTCGTACCATTTCAACAAACCGATGCCTACAAATAAGGTATTGGCACCATTTTCTTCCAGTGACAAACGGGAATTACGGAAGAGATGTGTTAAACTGAGATGCAATTCGGAATCTGATAGATAGGTACGTAGCCGTTGATGAGACAGTTCGTGATTGACTAGATCTGAAATCGGATCAGAAGCGTTGATTGCTTGATAGATGCCTATATCACGCGGGGAATTAGTCCAATCGGCGGGTTTTGCCAGTATCTGGAATTCTTTACCGGCAGCTAGTTGATCTTCTAATTTCCCAGAATTTATATTGATAAATTGGATGACACTTTTCGTCATCCGCGTGTTAAGCAATGTATTTCTTAATGTAAGGTCCAGTAATTTACGCTCCCAAATCTGTTGTTTTGAAACGCCGATCTTATCCACGAACACGGGTTTTTGATCTACGAATATTTCTTCTGGAGCATTGCCCGACTCTATAGGTCGTTCTTCGTATTTGATTTCCCAACCCTGCGCTCCCGGGATACGCAAAGGCAGTGGCCGAATACCACTAAACCGTGCTCGCTTAACGTCTATAAACAATTGAAAATTTTGCGTTTCCAACATACGTGCGTCTGCCGAGCGTATGGCATCATCAAATGACGAATGATTGCCGGCATTCATGCAGGTAGATTCTACGACAACAATATCGTTGATGCCAGCCGCCGTACGTTTGGTGATCAGTGATGGATCATCATTCACCGCATCGGGAAAAGATTCATCAGACAACCAGGCCCCTGCAAATGCGTGACCTTTAATCATCACAATTAGCGCGTTAATTCCCACCGCTTCCAAGCAGGCTGCATATAATAAAGATAAATCTAAACAGTTGGCTAGACGTTGCGCTAAAATCGCATCGCTTAGGCGAACACGTTGTCCTGTTTCTTCGAAACTTGCCGGAACTGCACAATACACGAGGTTCATGCTAGCAATCGCTTCATAAATGGCCGCCATTTGTTTTTTTACCCGGTCGGGGTTTCGGCTTTGATAAGCATTGAATGACGGATCTCCCGTCCACTGTTGCAATAAGTTCGATGCGTTGTGGATAATAGCAGGGATGTCCGGATGGTTTGGCGTGATAAATGCCGCGATGATTTCAGGTACTAATCCCGCGCCATTCCATTGATCGTAAGCCAGCAGATCTATATCATAAGCTTTCTCAAAAAGCTGCTGTTCTCCTGATAAAACTTTCAATTGCAGGTGGCCGCTGAGCCTTTCAGTTAGTTCCGCCAGATAAATTGCCGAAATTTGGAGAGGAACAGTATTGAATATATAACTTTCACCAGACTTCAGCCCCTGCAGACTGCCCCGCCAACCCAATGCGAAATTTGGCTGAGAATTTATTTCGAGCGTTATGCCGGATAAATCTGTATCGCTGACGTTGGTGATGACCAAGCGTTTAATGACCGGCACATGATTTTGTTGCATCGCGAAGTTAACCACCGGTGCCAGCGTCAGGTCAATCTCAATTGTATGTAAGGTTTCGGTATCCATAATATCCGTGAAAATAAGGATATTTAGTAAAAGCACGCCTTGGGCCCGAGTAACTATTCGCCTATCTGACCTTAAATCTTTTATTATTGCCACTGGTATGCATCATTACGAATTTAACTACTCCAATTATGCCGGTAACCATACCCAGGATGCAGGCTTGGTCGATTCATCATATTGTTCGCAAACTGCAAAATTTGTGGTTTCCCTAGCTCGGGAGGATGGTCCGAAGATATGTGAAGAATATATTAGAGAGTGGTGGGAAGCTGGCACAATGCAGCGTCATGAGAGGGTCTATGCCATTTATCTAAATCGCAAATTTCAAATTGTCTACACAACCCAGATTTGTAAAGGATCACATAGAGAAACCTCGTTTGATTTAAGAGAAACGATGCTAAATGCTTTTAATTTAAATGCCGATTATATAATAATAGCCCACAATCATCCAAATGGAAGCACTGAACCATCAGACGCTGATATTCAAATAACCAAGAAAATAGCAGAAGCGTTTCGTATGGTAGACTTGTTTTTGGTAGATCATCTTATTCTAACGCAAGAAGACTGTTTTTCATTTAAAACTGCTGGTATACTTCCAAAGCCAGGTTACAATTAAGTTTGTGATTAATCTTAACAGGATGCATCCGAAACATTTTATTATTGATTATCAATTTATTTAACTACGCCATATTTACGAGGAGATGATAAGAGCATTTTTAAAACTTCTAAGGAACTATTTAGCCCTCTTGGCTTGTTATTCGCTGTCGATGCATATCAAAACCGTTCTCATGGTATTCATTTCTAAACATAAGTATTATTAATGCTTAATCCCAGCTGCCTGATAGCATAACATCCATGTCTTTATTTTTGACATCCATCTCTAATGGAAAGATGATTTTATAACTGCCCATATTTACTCTTTGAGAACTTATCAAACCTGTTGAGTCGGCCCATAGCTGTACTATGCAGGTTTGCTTATATAGCGCTTGTTTAAGGCTTGATGTTATACCCAGCATAACGGGTAGCGGAAGGTTTGATGGATACGAAGCAGATTTACCGACAAGCCGCTGCGTATCTGCGGCGTCAACAATCCTCACGTAAACATGCTGTAAGCCTGAGCTTTTGTTGGTGTAGGCGTTTATGGTAACAGTTTTCAATTTAAAGTTCTGGTTATCTTTTTGGCATGCAGTTATGCTAACGATGACAATGGCCAACAGGGTTATATATTTCATTTGTGGTTTAATATTAAGCAATTAGATTATGCCGGTACAAGCCGACGCGAGCGCAGGTAAACCGCTGTACGATTCAGATAAGGAAATATCGCTATAAGCAACAAGGTAATGATCAGCATGATTGACATCAATTCATAATAATCCATTGCAAACCTAATTTGGATTTGCTGATTAACGGCGCCTATCAATTGCTTATTGGCACCTTTACTTGCTTGCTTTAACGAAAACCCTTTTGACAATAGGTTGGTGCCATTCACGGCCAGCACGTGCAGCGCAAATGGATCGACTTTTGTAAGGTGGTCTTGAAATGCATTGTAATGCCGGCCTTTTTCATAGAGCTCACAAAAATTGATGATTGCTGCACTAACGCAGAAACCAACATATCCCATAGTTGAGCAGATTGAGGTTGCCGATGGACCAAATGCAATTGGCACCGCAGAGATGGCGTATACAATGGTTGGTACCATAATCATCCCTACGCCTATTCCCTGAATAAAAAGCGGTGCATAAAAGTTATTTTCATTTGCCTCTGTAGCAAACAAAAAGAACATTATGATGTGAAAAGCCAGCAATAATATAAAGCCCGGAAACCAGATAAACCTGATGTTTTTTTTCTGTAGGATCATAGCTCCGGACACTATAATGCCAACTATAAGTCCGCCCAGGTTGCAACTGTTTACATAGCTAACATGAATGGGATCAAGCTTGAGCACGCCTGTAAAAAACGAATTGGTGATATTGATCGCAAACCGACATATATAAAGTATGAAGATGAGAAAGGCAGCGAACTTAAAATTGCGAAAGCGGAATATCTCCAAATGCAGATACGGCCTTTTTAAGGCCCTTTGACGTATAGTATAAATCAGCGTGCTAGCTACCATAGCGTCAATGCTGTAGTAAATGCGGGCATCCTCTAACCAATAATATTCTTGCCCGTAAATAGTAACATACCCCAGCAAAGTGAGCATAATACTCCAAAAAGCAAAGCTTTGCCAGTCGAGTTTGTAAAGATGAAAGCGGGCATTTAACCTGATGTTATTCATGCAGAGCATGATAAGGCAAAGGCATGGTAAATAAGAGAACAATGCACCCTTGTATACCAAGTTGAAATTATAAGAGTCTATCAAATCAGCGGTAACGAGATTGGTAAAAGGCAAAATACATATCAGCATTCCAAAAAAAACCGAGAAACTTATTTCGCGGGCCCTTTCGCTATGCAGACGGGTAAACATGATGGATAAAGACAGGTTAACCGTACTGGAGAACAACATCCCCTGGAAAAACCGGATGGGGAATAATATGTAAAGATCATTGGTTAGATAACATACCATTGTTGTCAGCAACTCCAACATGGTAAAAATGATAAAATACTCTTTTGCTGCAAGGAAGTTAAAGAACCGGCGCTCCAGGCTGTAAAAGGCTATATACCCTGCGTAAAATAAGGCTACTGCAAATTGTATATCTGCTGGTTCGCTGCCATAATAGCCTGCCGCCGCGTTGATGTTTGCAAACGGCAGAAAAAAAAGCACCAGCGTAGGCAGGATAAGCGAAAACAGGATGATCTTGATAGCCCACCCCGGAACCCACCTTCTAAAAATTGGAATACCCTTATCCACGATGCTGCTGTTTTTTAGGGACGTAAACATTAACATTCATTCCCACTCTAAGCATGGCTAGCTGCTTTTTCTCAGCGTCGACCCTGATACGCACCGGCACACGCTGAACAATTTTCACATAGTTGCCAGTAGAGTTATCAGGAGGCAGTAAAGAGAAGCTGGAACCTGTCGCGGGCGACAATGAAATGATAGTGCCCTTAAACTCGTGGTCCGGAAATGCGTCGGCAACAAATTTTACGGTATCGCCTATATGCATGCCCGCAATCTGGGTTTCTTTATAATTGGCTACCACCCATTTGTCGGTTTCGTTATCCACTATGTAGGCAAGCACTTCGCCCACATTAATCATTTGGCCAACCTCAACCGTACGGCGGCCCATTCTTCCATCGTACGAGGCTTTAATAACGGTGTACTCTACATCAAGCATGTTGCGGTCAAGCAGGGCTTTTAAGCGTACAATTTCTGCCATTAGCACCGTCTTTTCTGCTATTATATCTTCTATTTTGGATTCTGCAGCTCCGTAGTTTTCTTCTGCCGACTGGAAATCGCTATTGTTAACATCCAGGGTAGCCTGCACATTTTCAAGCTGTTGTTTGGTTGCAGATTCCTCTTTATAAAGACGAGAATAACGCTCGAAGTCAAGCTGTTGTTTCCAAACCTTTGCGGCGCTCGCTTTAATTTGAGCCTTAGCAGATCCTGCGGTTTTTTGCATGGTATGTACGTTACTTTCCAATACTTTCAACTGTGCCTCAGCTTTTTGTATAGCTGCCCGGGTCTGCGCCACTTGTAAAATGTATTCTCGGTTATCTATAATTAACAAGGTATCACCCTTTTTTACCGGCTGGTTCTCTTCAAACTTTACAGCTACTATAAAACCTCCCGCACGCGAGATAACGGGGTTTACATACTCTTGTACCTGTGCATCATTGGTTTGCTCATACTCATGATAACCCCAAAGTGTAAATGCAGCCCAAATAGCCAGAGCTATAATGGTAATGCCCGCTATCCAACCGGTTATCCTTGTAATAATTCGGTCTGTTACTGTATGCTTTTTTTTCATGTTAAAGTACGCCGGTGATATTTTGAAGTAAATAATATTTGTTTTGGGCCATGATGCGTGCCGTTGCCAGCTCAAAGCGCGTTTGCAGTACCTGCACATCGGCATCAAGCAGGTCTGTAATTAAGGAGGTTTGATTGAAGTAAGTATTTTTGATGATACGGGCATTTTCCTGGGCATGGGCCACATTCACTTCGGCCACACCAATTTGCACCAACGACTCTTTGTATCGCAGGTAAGCCTCTTTCACCTGCTGTCGCACTTTGTCTTCAATATCTTTGTCGGTGGTTTCTTCTTTATCAAGCTCTAGTTTAGCTGCACTTACTTTATGCGTGTTTTGGTAAAGTTGCGATAACGGCATGGTAATCCTGATACCAGCAACACCAAGCGAATACCAGGCGGGATTGTAGGGGAACAGGAATATTTGCGGATTGGCGTATGAAAAATCGCTGTAAAGCCCAACTTTAGGCTGGTAATTGGATTTTACCTGGCTAAGATGCACTTTGCTAACCTCCGTTTGCTTTTCAGAAATTTGGTAAGAAAAGGAATGTTCCATAGCCTCGGCGAGATATTTTTCATAAGGCAATGCCGGCTGGTCAACCGAATCGAACTCCGTGGGGATGACCAGGCGTTCATCCGGTTCACCTATAATAATGTTTAGTTTCTGCGTAGCAATAAGGATGTCGTTCTCAATGGTTACCAACGCCATCTTACGCTTGGAAAGATCCAGGTCAATACGCAGCACATCGCTTTTTAAGACCACACCATTTTTTTGCAGGGCTTTTATCTCCAGCAATTGCTTCTCCTGATCGGCAATATCCTTAATGATAAGTTTCCTGAAGATCAACGACTTTTGAAGATCAAGATAAAGCGTGGCCGTTTTATACCTAATGGCAGAGATCGCATCGTTGTTTTGTATAACCGCTATCTGGTACAATAACTTATTCTCCTCAATTTTAAGGTTGAGTTTATTGCCATTATAAAGGTTCAAATAAAAATCAGCCCCGGCCTTGTATAGGGTGTGTATAATTTCGTGCTCTTGCGTATGTGCCGAAAAAAGGCCGTTTTCATAAATAGGCATGTTGGTTGCCTTTTCAATGCTGCCCAGCAAACCTATGTCGGGCAGACGTTCCATTTTTGCGTCTTTGATCTCTTCATCAGCGATCATTTGACCTTTTCTGGTAATTTCAATCTGCCTGCTGTTTTGTTCGGCTTTGCGCCAGGCATCCGGCAATGTAAGGAGGGTTGTGTCTTTAGACTGGGTGTATGCGCTATTGGCAGCTAACAAACCAGCAAATGCTATAAGTATTTTACTGTAGTACATATTTGCGGCAAAAATATGCCACTTATAATTGTGCGCTTTCGCCTAAGTTGCCAATCTTTTCATCATTCCGGCCAATTTTAATTAACTTTGAATTGAGAGATATTCTGATGACGAAAATTGGATTAATAGCTTCCCTTCCCGAGATTGATAACAACCCCGATTCGGTTTTTGTGATGCATGAAAGATCTGAGAAATTAATCCCTTTTCACATGCACACCAAGGGCCAGTTAAGCTATGTTGAAGGCGGCCTGGCTTATATTACTACTGAGAACAAAACCTATGTAGTGCCGGCGAGACACTATTTTTGGATTCCGCAGGGCTTGGTTCATGAACTCCGGGTGGGCGTTTTTGCAACGGCTTTAAGATCGCTTTATTTTTATTCTGCCAACGACCATGCGAACGAATTTTATGGCAAACTGGGTATTTATCCAGCTAATGAGTTGCTGATCCAAATGATCAATTATACCGAGCGTTGGGATGAACGCCATGTAGGTATTGGAGATCATAATTTTGAGTTCCTGGTAGCACTAAAGAATATGTTGCCCAACTTAAACAAAAGGTCATTGCCTATTATGCTGCCTAATACCGAACATGCGCTAATGCAAAAGATCATGGAGTATTTACAAGACCATATTAGTGAGAAATTGGTTATAGCTGAGGTAAGCGAACATTTTGCCATGAGCGAGCGGTCGTTATCGCGCCTGTTTCAGTCGCAATTACGGATTTCGTTTTTGCAATATGTGAAGACCCTGCGAATGATAACGGCGATAGAAATGATCGTTAAAACGCAAAAGCCGGTTGCAAATATTGCTTTTGAGGTTGGGTATGCAAGTGTTGCGTCATTTAGTGATACCTTTTATGCTTTCACCTCATCACGTCCCTCTGACTTGCGGAGACGTTGATCTCAAAAGTCAGCTAAACGGGCCAAGCTTCTCCATTACTAATTGTGCTTAAATGCCGAATGACCGTTTATGTCGCAGTTCATTGCTAAGTAGCCATACTAATACCTAATTTTGTTTTAAATATATCAGATCAGTCTTACCCCCCCTTAACCTTTCGACTCCGAACCTTGGTATTATTAATTAACCGGTTTGGACGAGCTGGCTAGCCAAGACAGCAGATTAATAACACTTATCAACAGAAGTCGTAACAACGATACCCCGAACTGGAACTATTTCGAAAACTTCTGTAGTCTTCATTTTCGGGAACGTTGTTTCGTAACCGAATTATCCTTCAGTAGTGCCGGATATGTTAGAATAGGGTAGACGGGATATTTTAGCATCATGACTAACGCCAAAGCGTACCTTGTCACTACTGTTATTAGTGAATATGTCAAATATCAGGGAAAGTACAATAGCATCGTTTTGCTGACCATCGCCGCGGTACCACAAGCCAACATTTACATTTTTGTACTTGCACTGCATCCCACCACTAAATGAACTAATACCCGCTTGTCGATAAAATATTGCTGTGGGAATTAATACCGGACTATCTTCGAAGTTTTCATGCGAATTAAGCGAAAGGTCATTGTAAAAAGAGTTCGAAGTCTGTGGTGAATATCTACCAATAGATTGGTGTTTCTGTTGAGTAATGCGGATAACATTGGCTTAAACGCCTTATTCTTGGCCAACAGCGGCAATAATTAATTAAAATTATTGTTTTTCAGTTCATTTTTTAATATCTGCAAGGCTTTTTCCGACTGCTCTTGCAGATATTCATCCCTTAATGGTGAAGATAAAATTTCTGATTCAAATACCGCAGGAATATTGTCTTCATAGGTTTTGCTTAAGTTGTCATAATCGGCATCCATATCTGCCGCAAGATGTTTTAACAGCAACGCTTTTAACACCCTAATTTCTGCTTGTTGGTATAAGATAACCCCGCTTTATATTCGTCGATAATATCATGAATTGTATAGGTTTGTTGAAGTGCAATAAATCGCTTTTCTATTGACTGGATGTCTGCTGCCATTTTTGCCAGGCCTGCATTTACATCTTTGATTTCCTTCTCGGTTAAAATGATTTTGTCGAGATCATAGACAATGTCCTTTAATTCTTTTTTAGCTTTAGGGAATGGCATAAACACAGCTTGTTTCTGTTCAGAATCCCAATTAAGAGGATGTACCTTAGTTTCGTAAGGAACGAACTTTCTATCTCCGGAGATTTGATATATAAGCTGAACCGTACACTTACCGTATTTATCCGGTCTATCTAGCCGGATAGCAAATCTTAATGTGCTACTCATAGAAAATCTAAATCAGTTTAAAGGTAACATATATCCATAATGGGTGCAAATTTGGGTGCAAAAAATGTGTCAATCAGGTTAGGTTTTAGTAAACCCGGGAAATAACATTTATGAAAAAAGCCTCTTATTTGGCTAATAACGAATATTTTCGCCAAATCTAACTTTAGATGGTTATCAAAGGTTCTGGTGCCTCCCTCACCGCTTGATTTTACATCAAAATGAATTAAAAGCCTGCAAATCAAATGATTCCAGGCTTTTTTGTTCTTACCAAAACGCTATTTTATTCATCAGATCACCACAAAAAAGTGAGTAATTCGGTGAGTAAATTGGAGAATTCGCTGATATTGACCATCTGATTTCGCTGCAAACTGACCACCGGTTCCGGGCGAAACTGAGCACCTGATTTCGGAGCAAACTGACCACCCCGATCGGGGCAGAAAATGCTGTAGAAGCAACCATACTTTTGGAGGTTTAACCACCTACCAATTATGGCCAACACTACTATCAGCATGAGTAAGATTAGACAGATCTTAAGGATGTACAGCCAGGGCCGGGGCAAGCTATCGATAGCTGCTCAGACGGGCGTATCGCGCAATACGGCAAAGAAGTACCTTGCCGCCTTTGACGCCAGCGGCTTTACCTTCGAAGAGATCAATTCCCTGAATGACAAAGAACTGGAGGACTTCTTTGGTGGCAGCAGGAAATGCCTCCGGACAAGCGTTTACAGGCGCTCAGACGCTGTTTCCCCACGTAGATAAAGAACTGAAGCGGACAGGCATGAACCGCCGTATCCTGTGGGAAGCTTACCGCAAAGAGTTCCCTGATGGCTTCCAGTACACCCAGTTTTGCTTCTATTACAACCAGTGGAAAGCAAGGGGCAACCCAACGATGCATATGGATCACAAAGCAGGCGACAAGCTGTATGTGGACTTTGCTGGTGAAAAGCTAAGCATTACCGATAAGGAAACCGGTGAGGTTATTGAAGTTGAAGTCTTTGTAGCTATCCTCGGCGCCAGCCAGCTTACCTATGTGGAAGCGGTGCTGAGCCAGCAAAAAGAGGACTTTATAGCGGCCTGTGAAGATGCACTGCATTATTACGGTGGCGTCCCTGCGGCCATAGTTCCTGATAACCTGAGAGCGGCCGTAACCAAAAGCAACCGCTATGAGCCAACACTGAACGAAACCTTTGCAGACTTTGCCGATCATTACGGAACTACCATACTACCAGCTCGGGCGTACCGCCCTCGCGACAAAGCATTGGTAGAAGGTGCTGTCAAGATCGTGTACAGTCGTATTTATGCGCCCATACGCAAACAGGCCTATCATACCCTTGCAGAGTTGAATACTGCAATCAAAGAGGCTTTGGAAGTACATAACAGCCAGCCGCTCAAAGGCCGTATTACAGCCGCAGGACACAGTTTGAAGAAGTAGAACGCGAGGCACTCGCTCCATTGCCAACACTGCGTTACGAGTTTAAAAAGCAGCACCAGGCTACCGTGATGAAGAACGGGCATGTCTGCCTGGGGATCGATAAACACTATTATAGCGTTCCTTATCGCTTTATCGGTAGGAAAGTAAAGATACTGTACTCGCGCTCCAATGTCGAGGTCTATTATCATTATGAGCGCATTGCTATGCACAAACGTATCAAAAGCCCCTACAGCTATACCACAGACAAAGACCACCTGGCCACTACACACCGCTTTATGACCGAATGGACACCGGACCGATTCCTGGAATGGGCCTCATCCATTCACGAAGATGTACGTCTGTATATCCTCAAGATACTGGACCGGAAACAGCACCCTGAACAGGCTTATCGCTCCTGCGTGGGTATATTGAGCTTTGCCAAGAAAGCGGGCAATGAACGTTTAGCCAGCGCTTGCAGAAGGGCGCTCGGCTATGGCCTTTACAACTATAAAACCATTCAGCAAATACTGGAAAACAAGATGGATC
>Ga0157369_10007347_pt1 | contig 12684 bp, 14 predicted proteins | sample C25metaG_FD_113461 | JGI IMG/M metagenome (GOLD analysis project Ga0157369, IMG submission 113461) | Corn rhizosphere microbial communities from Kellogg Biological Station, Michigan, USA - C2-5 metaG | ecosystem: Host-associated > Plants > Roots > Rhizosphere > Soil | place: USA: Michigan...
CTCTCCCGTGCATGTCTCTCCCCTCGAGGGGTGCGCGCGCGAACCGTCGTCGAAGCCACCCCCCTATGGCTCAGCGAGCGGCGAGCACGCTCACCGCGTGAGCATTTGTTTGAAGCGCACGCAGGAACCTACGCCTCTGTTGTCACGAAATGCAACTGAACGGAGTGCGATGCGCGCTGCGCGACGCGCGTTGTCGTTCGCGCGCAACGAACACATCGATTGCACGCATTGCGATGCGCTTCAGTCGCGGAGCCGTTTCAGCGCAGCGCGCGCAACCCGTGGGTACGCCACCTCCGGGAAGGCGAACGTCGAGCTGCAGTTGATCTCGCAGAGGACGTGTTCGCGTTCCGACCCGCGGAGGAAGTCCGCGTCCCAGATCACCGGCAGCTGCTCGCGAGACAGCCCGAGGATGCGTTGCAGTTCCGGGATCCACTCCGAGGCCATCCGCTCGCGCAGGTCGGCGTACGCCTGCGTGTCGGCGGCCTCGAACGCCTTCGACGACGGCAGCGAGCGCTGATCGATCGACGGCGAAAGCAACCCGCGCGGATACTGCAACGCGAAGCCGACGACCTCGTCGTGGCTGCAGTACGCGCGCAGCATCCCCTCGGCAAGTCGTATCTGGTACGGCTGCTGCACGAGTCTGCCCTCCCGTTCGAGATAGCGGTCCAAGAGCGAGATGCAGCGGTCGAGCGGCATTCGCACGACCGGCGCACCGCGCACGGCCTCCTGGATCTCGACTGTGTCGTCGTCGACGCGCTCGACCTTCCAGACGCCGTCGCCGCCCATGCCTCGGTATTGCTTCAACACGACCGCACTGTCGGCGTCGAGCAGGCCGGCGCGTAGTTCATCGGCGGTGCGGTAGACGTGCGTCGGCGTCCCCCACGTCATCTCCTGCGTGTCGAAGAGCACCTGCTTCGTGCCCATCCGAAGGATCACGTCCGGATGCGCGCTGACGAACACGCCTGCAGCCGCGACCTCGCGCAGCAGCTGATCGAGCAGCGACCGGTCGAGCCCGTGCTGAACCGGGTTGACCCACACGAGCACCCCGTCGAGGGCGAGGAGCTGCGCGCGCACGCGCTCGACCGCATCGTCGGAGTACACGACGGGCTCCGCCTCGGCCCCCAGCTCCGCGAATGCGGCAAAGACACCGCGCAGCTTCGACGCCGCCGGATCGTCGACGGGGTCCCATTCCCTGCGGTAGAGGAGGCCGACACGCGGCACATCCCTATTCTGGCGGCGGTGGAGCGCCTGAACCGAGCGCAGTTCCTCGCGGGCGCCGCGGCGCTCGCACTCGCAGCGCGCCTGCCCGACCGCGCGTTCGCAACGGGCGAGAACCTGCAGCACTTCGTCTCGCGTCCGGACCTGAAGCCGCCGGTCGTGACGGCGCGCGGCGCGACGCGCGATTTCGTCTTCCTCGCGCCGTCGTCGGGGCCCGGACAGAACGGCGCGATGATCCTGGACGGCCGCGGCGAGCTCGTCTGGTTCCACCCGTCGCCGGGCGTTGCGACGACCGACTTCAAGGTGCAGGAGCTGCACGGCAAGCCGGTCCTCACCTGGTGGGAGGGCAAGGACGCCGGCGGCATGGGCAACGGGCACTGGGTCATCGCCGACTCGGCATACCGCGAGATCACGCGCATCGGCGCGACGCGCGGCCTGCACGCCGACCTACACGACTTCCAGCTGACGAGAAGCGGAACTGCGCTCGGCCTGAGCAACGAGGCGGTGCGGTGGCCGCACGGCACCCTGATCGGCGGCGTCGTGCAGGAGCTCGCGGTCCCGGGCGGGCACCTACTGCACGAGTGGCGCAGCGTGCAGCACGTCGAGCCGGCGGAGACCGCGATCCGCGCGAAGCCCGGCCCCCGCTTCGACTACTTCCACATCAACTCGGTCGACCAGGACGCCGACGGCAACCTGCTCGTTTCCGCGCGCAACACGTGGGCGGCGTACAAGCTTGACTGGCCGAGCGGCCGCATCCTCTGGCGCCTCGGCGGGAAGCGCAGCGACTTCACGTTCGGGCGGGGTGCGCGTTTCTGGTGGCAGCACGACGTCCGCCGCCACGCGAATGGGATCGTCAGCGTCTTCGACAACGGCGCCGCGCCGGCGGAGGAGCTGCAGTCTCGCGCACTCCTCTTGCACCTCGACGAGCGACGCCGCCACGCACGCCTTCGGCACGCGTACACGCACCATCCCGAACGCGTGCTCTCGCATTTCATGGGCAACACGCAGCTGCTCGCCGACGGCCACGTGTTCGTCGGTTGGGGCGGCTCTCCCTTCGTCACCGAGTTCGCAGAGAACGGCGCCGCCGTCTTCGACGCGCACCTGCCGCCGGGAGGCCAGAGCTACCGCGCATTCCGCTCGCCGTGGATCGGACGGCCGAGCGAGCCACCCGCGGTCGCGGCAGCGAACGGGCTCGTCTACGCCAGCTGGAACGGCTCGACGGAGGTGGCGTCGTGGCAGCTCGTCGCGGACGGCAGCGCAGCGCAGACCGTGCCGCGCGCGGGCTTCGAGACGACGCTGCGCCCGGCAGGCGCGGCGAAGCGCGTGGCCGTGGTGGCGCTCGATTCGCGGGGAGCGCCGCTCGGGCGCTCCACGACGATTGACGTCTGACCGGGCCGTCGCGAGACTTCCGCGATGGACCTCCGGAGACTGCTGCCGATCGGGCTCGCCGTGACCGCGCTGCTCGTCGTCGCCGGGATAGCGAGCCACGGCCGCCCTCTCCGCCCGGGCCTCGGGGCCGGTCCGAGTGCGACGTTCTTCGACTACGTCGCGACGACGTCGCTGCTCGTCGCGATTCTCGTGATCGCGGTCTTTCTCTATGCGATCAGAACGGAGCGCGCCGGCCGGAAACAGCCACGCAGCCGGATGAACATCGTCAGCCTCGTCCTCATGATCGCCGCGTCGGTGATCGTCGCGATAGCGATTGCGAACAGCAAGTTCGAGAAGCGGCTGCGTAACGCCGAGCGGAAGGCGCAAGCGACCGCGACGCCCCGGCCGCATAGTTCCGACCCGGTCATCACGAAGGGCAAGAACCTCCGCAACGCACGCATCCGCTGGGACGAGATCGCGGTCGTGCTCGTACTTCTCGGCGGAGTCGGCGTCTATCTCTACATGACGCACGACGCACGTCGAAGACTTCGTCCCCTGCAGCGCCGCCGCGACGCGGTCTCGCGCGCACTCGACGACTCGATCGACGACCTGCGCCACGATCCGAACATTCGCCGCGCCATCGTCGCCGCCTATGCCCGGATGGAGACGGCGCTCGCGCACGCCGGGGTCGCGCGCGCGCCGGCCGAGGCGCCGTACGAGTACCTCGAGCGCTCGCTCGTCGAGCTCGACGCCGGCTCGAACGCTGCCCGCCGCCTCACCGACCTCTTCCAGCGCGCGAAGTTCAGCAACCACGAGCTCGCCGAGTCGATGCGCGACGAAGCGATCGACGCGCTCGTCGCCGTCCGTGACGATCTCCGTCGTCCCGCGAGCCGGCCGGTGCCGGCGTGATCGAGGTGCGTCGCCTCGCGATCGGCGTCGTCCTCGCGACGCTCGCGTTGATCGTGCTGCTCGGCGTGCGGCCCGTCTCGCGAGAGACGATCCTCGCCGGTTACGCAATCGGACTCGCGTCGATCGCGACGGCGGCGCTGACCCGGATGATGCGGAGCGGACGGAAGAACGCGCCGTCCCGCTTCGAGCACGAGCTCACGCGCGAGCGGATCCCACTGGGGCGCCCGAATGCTCTCGTCCGCATCGAGCGCGAATTGACGCTCGCGACATCGAACGCCGGCCACGTGCACGACCGGCTGCGTCCCATGGTGCGCGACATCGCACAGGCACGACTCGGGCGAGCTGCAACCCGGGAACGGCTGGGTGACGAGACGTGGGAGCTCATCCGCCCCGATGCGCCGGAGCCACGTGACCGTTCGGCTCCCGGGCTTTCGCTCCGGACGATCCGTCGTGTGATCGAGGCGCTGGAGCGCGCGTGATGGATCTGACGGAGCTCCGCGATCGCGCGTCCGTCGTGCTCGACGAAGTCGAGCGTGCGATCGTCGGCAAGCGCGAGGCGCTCGAGCTGATCCTCCTCGCACTGCTCTGCGACGGGCACGTGCTGCTCGAGGACTTTCCCGGGCTCGCGAAGACGCTCATCGCGCGCTCGTTCGCCCAGGCGACCTCGCTCGAGTTCGCGCGCATCCAGTTCACACCCGACCTGATGCCGTCCGACGTCACCGGGTCGTCGATCTTCGACCAGCGGAACGCGGAGTTCCGCTTCCTCCCCGGACCGATCTTCACCAACCTCCTCCTCGCCGACGAGATCAACCGCGCCCCACCGAAGACGCAGGCCGCTCTCCTCGAGGCGATGCAGGAGCGTCAGGTGACGAGCGAAGGCGAGACGCGACGCCTCGCTGCGCCCTTCCTCGTGCTCGCGACGCAGAACCCGATCGAATACGAAGGCACGTACCCGTTGCCCGAGGCGCAGCTCGACCGGTTCCTGATCCGCGCCGGCATCGGCTACCCGAGTCGCGAGGACGAGATCGAGCTCCTCGCACGCCGCCTCGAGCGCGGCGAGGACGAGGTGGAGCTGCGGCCCGTCGTCGACGCGCCGACCCTCCTGGAGATGCAGCGCTCGCTCGAGAACGTCCACGTGTCGCCGGCGATCGAGGGTTACATCGTCGACCTCGTGACGGCCACGCGCACGTCGCCGCGGCTCGCGGTCGGCGCAAGCCCGCGCGGCACGCTCGCAGTCCTCAAGCTCGCGCGCGCGAAGGCTGCGCTCGACGGACGCGATTTCGTCGTCCCCGAGGACGTGAAGGCGATCGCATCGCCGGCACTCGCGCACCGGCTGACGCTCCGGCCCGAGCTGTGGGTACAGCGCGTGCGCGGCGAAGACATCGTCGAGGAGGCGCTCGAGACGGTGCCGACGCCGCCGGCCGAGGATGCAGTGCGCGCCGCGACGGGATGACACGGACGGATTCGCCGCGGCTCGTGGGCTATGCCGGGCTCGCGGCCGTCGGTCTCATGACCGGGCTCGTCGCCGGTCGGGTCGAGCTCGTGGCGCTCGCGGCGCCGTTCGCGCTCGCCGCGGCGCTCGGTGCATCGCTCACACGGCAACCGCAGATCGCGGGAACGCTGACGCTCGACCGCGAGCGGGCTCTCGAGGACGAGGACGTCCTCGCGACGCTCGAGCTAACCGGCGCTGAAGGCGCTGCGCGAGTCGACGTCCTCCTACCACTCCCGGACGAGCTGACGACCAAGGGAGACGGAAACCCCGTCGCACTCCGCCCTGACGTCGAGCGCTTGGAGCTGACGCTTCACTGCGGTCGCTGGGGCGCATTCCGCGTCGGCCCGGCGATCGTGCGAGCCCGCGACGCGCTCGGCTTCCACGCCTGGGAGAGCGAAATCGGCGGCCCCCACCCACTGCGCGTGTATCCGAGCGTCGAGACCATGCGTGCGCTGCTCGAGCCGCTCGAGACCCAGGTGTACATCGGCAACCAGGTTGCGCGCACGCGGGGCGACGGCATCGAGTTCGCCGACATCCGGGAGTGGACTCCCGGCGACCGCGTGCGGCGCGTCAATTGGCGCGCCAGCGCGCGCCGGGGCGACCTCTGGGTGAATGAGCAGCATCCGGAGCGCAACACCGACATCGTCCTCTTCCTCGACACGTTCAGCGACGTCAGCCTCGGCCCGCGCGGCACGCTCGATCTCACGGTGCGCGCCGCTGCTTCACTCGCGCACCGGTACCTGCAGCGGAAGGATCGCGTCGGCGTCGTCAGCTTCGGGGGCTTCCTGTCGTGGCTCCTGCCGGCATCGGGAACGCGGCAGCTCTACCGCATCGTCGACTCGCTGCTGCAGATGGGGATCGTGCTCAGCTTCGCGGCGAAGAACATCGACGTCCTGCCGCCGCGAACGCTGCCGCCGCGCGCCCTCGTGCTCGCGTTGACACCGCTCCTCGACGCGCGCTCGACCGCTGCGCTCGTGGCTCTGCGGGCACGTGGCTTCGATCTCGTCGTCGTCGAGATCTCGCCGCTGCCGTTCGTCGAGCCGCAGCGTGACGAGCTTTCCGGCCTGTCGTACCGCCTGTGGTCGTTGTCGCGCGACGCCCAACGCGATCAGTACGAGCGCGCCGGCATTCCGATCGTGCCGTGGACGGAAGGCGAGTCGCTCGATGCCGTCATCGAGGAGGTGAGGACATACAGACGTCACGCAAGACCCGCACGCGCCTGACGACAGGGGTGCTCTCGGTGGCGGCGTACGGCGGCGTCCTCGCGTGGTCGTCCCTGCTGGCCCCGAAGTTCACGCCGGTGACGCTCTTCCTCGGCGGCGTCGGCCTCCTGTTGCTCGTCCTCGTGATCGTGCGCGGCCTCGACGACCTCCTCGGCTCGTCGCTGCTGCTCGTCGGAGCCTGTTACGTCGTCGCACTCTTCGTCGGCCGGCATCCGCTCGACGAGGCGGCGCCGCTCGTCGGCGGCGCGCTGCTGTTGTGCAGCGAGCTGGCGACATGGTCGCTCGAGGAGCGGCACTCGGTCGCTGCGTCGCGCGCGCTGCGGCTCGCGCGTGTGCGCGCCGTCGGCCTGCTCGTCTTCGCAGGGATCGGCGTCGGAACGCTCGTCCTCGTCGCCTCGAACACCTCGGTCGGCGGCGGCCTTCTGTGGACCGTGCTCGGTGCCGGCGCCGCAGTGTTCGCGGTCGCGATCGTGGCACGACTCGCCGTTTCGCGTTAGCCGCGGTCGCGCTCGCGCCGCTCGTCCGGCGACAGGTCTTCGGGAACTGCACCGCCGGGGCCGCCCATCGCAACGCCGGCGTCCTCGACGATCTCGACGGGCGCCGCGTGCCGGTACTCGTCGCTCTGGACGCCGCCGCGTGGGTCGTCGCTGCGATCGAGCGCATGCACGTCGCCCTGCTGCTTCTCCGGCTCGGCACGGGGCGACTGGAAAAGCCTGCTCAACCAGCGGAACACAGATTCCATGTGTCCGATCCGCGGCTACACTAACCCGCGTTCCAGGGCGCATTCGTCTAGTGGCCTAGGACACCGCCCTCTCACGGCGGCGGCACGGGTTCGAATCCCGTATGCGCCTCTTCACCGAAGCCCCTGCTAAGCGGGGGCTTTTTATATGCGGCTTCCTCTCGCGGCGCGAACACGTAGTGACCCCCGCCGCCCCAAGAGAGCGTCCGTACCGCGTCCATCGCCTTCTGCTTGTCCTTGCGACGGAGGTACACGAGTGTCTGATCTATGCGCGCGTGCCCGAGCAACTCCTTTAGAGCGATGACGTTGTTCGGGTTCGCCTCATCGAACTGAACTGCGAACGCAGCGCGCAGCGCATGAACGTGCGCCTCGACTTCCGCGCGTCGCGCGATTTTCTTCACCGTCTCCCAGATCACCTTGTCCGAGCGGTCATCGACGCGCTTCACCGCGCCGGGACGACGGTTTGGGATCAGGTAGTCGGCGCTCGACTTCCAGATTCCAACCTCCATCGCTGCACGGAGAATGCGCTCGTATTCCTCCGGGATCGGCTTCGTGACCACCTTCGGCCCCTTCTCCACGAATCGGATTCGTCCGTTGTCGAAGTCGACGTCCCGGAGACGCACGCGCGCGAGTGCAGCGCGACGCGACCCGAGGTAAATCGCCGTCGTCAAACACAGGTACTCCTGCCACGTCTCACAGCTATCGAGCATCCGCGCAACATCTGCCGCGGACACCGTGACGACGTCGATGTCCTCCGGCCGTGGACGTGGAGGTCGACGCAAGGGCAGCGCAACATGCTCCACTGTGTGCCCTCGCTGCCAGAGGTATTCCGAGAAGCCCCGTGCGAGGCTCACACTGCTCGCGAGCGTCGAAGGCGCGTCGCCGACCCAACGGTTAAGGAAGCGCTCGTAGTCGCTGAGCCGAATCTCGTGGACGTATGCATCGCGAACGTCGTCCGCAAGCAGGTTGAGCTTCCGCCCGTACTCACGCGTAGTCAGCGGACTTCGACCGCGACGCGCAAGCTCGCCCAGGTAGAGATCGATTGCCGCACCGATGCGCATCAGCTGATCCATCAGGCGACCACCCGCAGGGTCATGGGAAGGCGCGCGACGTCTTTCCGAGCCGTGAGCGCGTCGAGATGCTTCACGATCTGCTGCGCGAGCTCGTTCGGGTTCTCGAACTCGGGCCAGAGCTCGCGGAACTCGTTCTGAACCCGATACGCCTGACGCTCGTTCTCGTTCCAGTACCGCTGGTACTCAGTGATCGAGTAGTCGTCGCGCTTCTCGTCCTGCATCGCGATCGCCCAGAAGACGATGAAGGTGGCAACCCGACTGGCCCTCGGCGTCGCCTTCGTTACCGCCCGCAGCTTCGCCCAAGTCGACCAGCGCTCGGCGTTCGGGCCGAGCTTCGTCTTCGCAGCTTCAAGCCCGCCTTCGTCGTGGATCACCGCGCGGGCGATGCAGTGGCCCAGCAGAGTGTCGAGCGCCTTAGACATCGTTAGGCCTGACAAGAACCGTCACCTGACTAACTATGTCAGGTAGGCCCGGCCTCCGTCAAGCCAATCGCGAGCGAAATGCGCGTGTTGATACCTCGCGCGTCGACGGCACTCGCAAGACTGCCGATCCCGTGGTTAGCTGAGGGGCGTGGCAATGCGTCGATGGGTCCGGCTCGCGGCTTTGGCCGCGAGCCTTGCGGCGATCTCCATCACCGCAAGTCAGGCCCCGCCCGTCCCCTCACTTTCCGGGATCGGAAACAGCTTGAGCTTCGTCGACGCGCCACCTAGAGCCCCGAAGGGCGCTACTCGGTGGTACTACGTCGTTCTCAACCTCAACTCCAGCGCAACTGCATTTGAATCCCGGTCACTGAAAGGCTTTCTCGATTTCGACCCGCACGTCGCGACTACCCGTTATGTGAGTTGCGAGGCGCAGTCAAATGCCATGCTCGCCTTACTACACGAACCTCCGAGGAAGAGCGGTTGCAACTCCGGCGGGAACATCGGTTTGACTCCCGAGTTCTGTCTCACCGCCCGTCCCGGCCCGCATTCAGAGGCGGCGGCTTGGGACCTCACCGTTCGCTACTCCGAGATTCAACTGCACGGGCTCAGCGGGGCGACCATGCTCATCTCGAAGAGTCCCGCGCGGCTGTGCCAGGTCCTCGTGGAACACGCTTATGCGCCGACTGCGCCTCCAAAGTCAACGCGGTGGATCCCCACAGGATGGCAGGGCTGGGTATCGGCGTCCAAGCCTTTAGCCCTCAAGTACTCATTACCCCTGTCATGGCGCTCGGGCCGCGCTGGCACAATCTGGAATCCCACAACTCGTGGAGTCCTGGACATAGAACTCGTGCATCGGAAATCTGCAGCGACGTTCTTCCCGTACCAGCTAAGCCGCGCCACTCGCTTCTATCGCAAGATTGACCCGGCAGCGGCGATTACGTCGCGAGTCGTGCGCCTTCCCGTGGGCTCCACGCTTGAAGTGAGCACGGAACTAACCGAGCACGTAGGGTCGAAGCCGCTTCGGTACTCACATCGCGACTACTTCTTCCGGGACGCCACCCGCGCGTACGTCTTCTCCTATTCAGGACCAATGACAAAAGATCCTCTCAACATCCCGGTATTCGAGCGCTCGGCTCGAACCATCCACTTCTCATTGACCGTCGCATCACCGCCTCGACCCTAGGCTCGAAACGGCGTTTCCGTTCCCTTTTCAGACGCGAGCCGTTGTCAGGCCGCAGCCGCCCAGGCACCCCGAGGAACTTCGAGCGCAGCGTCGAGCGAGACGTCAAGCTCGTCCGCTTCGGCATCACCGGCGGAGACCCCGAGAGCGCGTGCGAGCGTCCGCCTCCTCCTCGCGGTCTCTCGCGAGTACGCCTTCTCCACCAGGCCGAGGCGCTCCGCCGTTAGGAACGCCGAGAGTTGCTCGTACTGGATGGTCGTTATTTCCCCCAGCGCGACTCTGTCTATGAGCTTCATCGCCTCCACCTCCCTCGGCATTCTCATAACCCGCCCCGACGCCCTGCCGCGACCGAACGCCGAACCCCAGTAGACCTCTGCTGCGCTCTCACTCGCAAGCTCTCCGACCGGCCGCGCCGTGGCCCAGTCGAAACGATGCTCACGCTCGAACCGAAGCTTCCCCCAACGCTGGCCGCCGTTCCGGAGCTTCGAGTTCCTGCAGTAGGCGCGCGCCACCGTCTTCCGGCCCGACTTCACAGCGACCGTCGTATATGGCGGCGGCCCTTGCCACTCGGCATACCAACCCTTCGGCCACCGCGCGAACCGCAGCGCCTCCAGAGTCGCCCACCCTTCTTGTCCATCTTCGTAGCGCACATCGACGGCCACGTCGACGCGCACGACGCGCGGCTCCTCCGAAGGCAGTACGCCGAAGAGGCCCATTCGACTAGCGAGGTCGTTGTATCGCTGCTCGAACATCGACGGCGAGCAGAGGTCGTCCTCCCCATCCGGCCCGAGGTGCGCCTGCACCTCGAGTCGACGGATCTCATTACCCTTTGGTTGCACGACGTACGCGAGCATCACATGCCGCGGCCCCAGGAAGTGATCCCACTTGCCGAAACGATCCTTCGACGCGAACAGCGTTCGACCGGGCTGGGTCAACGAACCAAGCGACGTGATCCCCATCAGACGCGCGATGCAGGGCTGGGGCGTCGAGATGTCCCAGCGGAAGCAGGTGTCGTGATACCCGCAACCGACCACCACGGCAGTCACGTCAGCGACCCACTTCTGCTGCTTCAGGGGGTGTTACAAGACCCCCCAACACCTTCAAAGACTGGGCGATGCAACGGCTCATGCAGCGTCCGCCAGAACCTCAGCGACCTCACGAAGCACGATTGCGATGACAGTGAACGCGGTCGCGCTCTGAGCGTCGCCGCCGGCGGCGCCTAAAGGCGCTCGCTCGGCATGCGACGCGGCCAGCAGCTCGTACTCGCGTGCCTTCTGATTCAGCGCGTCAGCGGGATCCACGCCGAGTCCGCCGATCCGTCTCTACCCGAAGCTCAGCAAGCTTCCGGCGAAGCGGCTCAGGGACGACGTTCTCCCCGGACACGGGTTCGAATCCCGTATGCGCCTTTCTATCGACGCCGGATCGCGTAATTCCCCGGGGAGTTACGTGGTTCAGGCGCGCACCGTGGCCGAGCGCAATCCGGCGGTGGCGATTGGCCGAAGTAGACGCAATGCTCGCCCAGGTGCCGAACCTGCCGCCACCGCTGCAGCGGATAGCGGCGACGCCCATCCTGGCGTCCGAGATGCCCGCCGGATTCACCCGCGTGAAGGTCGTGCGTCTGGCGGCCAACCCGCGCCTTCACACACTCGGTGCGGTCCGTCTCGACTTCAGCAACGCCCATACCACCGACTCGGCGAGCTATGCGCTCGCCAGGACGAACGCGGCCGCCGCTCGTATCGTGCAGACCGAGCTCAAGGTCGACGGCGGAAGCCTCTTTCAGGTGCGAGCCGTCGCGGTCGGACGGTTCGCGGTAGCAGTCGCAGCGACGACCGCCGCCCAGGCGCGCGCCCTCTTGCTGCTCGCCGTCGCTCACCTTCGCCGCAGCTGACGCGGCCCGATCGCCAGCCGGTCACGACCTCCAGACGCCGGAGCCCGTGTTCGCGTGTCCGACCGTCCGCCATGCCGCTTCGATGTCGGACAGCTCCGCGATGACGACGTGCGGGGTGGAGACGTAGCGCTTGACCTCTTCCTGCGCCTGATCGTCACTCGGATCGGCGAACGCGACGCGGACGCGGCCGGCCAGGAACCCGATCGGAATCGCACCGACGCGGATGCCGGTTTCGGCGGGCATCATGTTCGCGATCGACCGGTCGACGCCTGTGACGCGGATGTTGACGTACGGGAGGTCGAGCTGGGTGGCGAGCGTGCGGGCGAGCTCGTCCTCGAACAACCACCCTTGCTTCAGGAGCACGCGCCCGAGGAGGACGCCGGTCGAACGGCTCTCCACGACCGCCTCGGCCAGCTGGTCGACGGTGATGAGGCGCCGGTCGACGAGGAGCTCGCCCAACCGGGGGCGCTCGTTGAAGAACGGCTCGGGCACCAGGGCGAGCGGCTGGAGCGCCTGCTCGAAGACGGCCGAGATTCCGTTCACGGTCGACCAGCTCTGGAGGTAGTCCTCGATGCTCGCGTCATCGTCTTCGAGCTCGACGGCGACGAGGCCGTCTGCGAGGATTTCCGCCTTTGCGCCCAGGCGCAGGAAATAGTCACGGAGCCTGACGGGCTCCGAGACCCGGATTCTCCGCATGGGGCTGAGATCGTCCGCGGGGAACGGACGCACGCCAACTGCATTCACATCGAGCTCCTATCGCCGCAGTGGGCCTAGACATGTGTCAGGCCGACGCTCTGCGCGTCCCCCAAAACGGGTATTGCTCGTGCGCTCGACGAAGCAGTCGGACGGCGATCAGCGGCGGCGGTCGTCGCGCGCGCGTGCCCGTTCCCGTGCCCGGACTCGGAAACCCCCGGATGTGCCGTCGAGCGCGGCGCGCAGCAGCGTGCCGCCGCTCCAGAACGCGAACGTGAACATCGGGACGGCTATCGCCAGGAGTGCCGCTGCCGGGTTCATCGAATGAATCGCCCAGCTCATCGCCGGGCCGGCCCCTTGCAGGAGGAGGAGGCTCGCCGCGACGGCGAGCAGCGACGAGCGAATGGTCTGCGGGCCGAAGTCGCGAAAGCGGGCGAGCGCCCACAGCGCCAGGAGTGCGCCGCCGACCGCCGCCCCGA
>Ga0157369_10007351_pt1 | contig 12681 bp, 11 predicted proteins | sample C25metaG_FD_113461 | JGI IMG/M metagenome (GOLD analysis project Ga0157369, IMG submission 113461) | Corn rhizosphere microbial communities from Kellogg Biological Station, Michigan, USA - C2-5 metaG | ecosystem: Host-associated > Plants > Roots > Rhizosphere > Soil | place: USA: Michigan...
GACGGCGTTCCTGGCGGCGTTCGTCGGCAGCATCGCGATGTGGTGGATCTATTTCCACAAGGGCGCCGAAGCCGGCTCCGAGATGATCTCGAAGTCGGCGGAGTCCGGCCGCGTGGCGCGGCTGGCCTATACCTATCTGCACATGCCGATCGTCGGCGGGATCATCCTTGCCGCGGTGTCGGACGAACTGGTGCTCAAGCATCCGAACGGCCATGCCGACGTCAAGACGATCGTGAGCACGATCGGCGCGCCCCTGGTGTTTCTGGTCGGCACCATCCTGTTCAAGCACGTGATCCGCAATTTCCTGCAGCTCTCGCACGGCGTCGGTATCGTCGCACTCGCGGTGCTCGCTTACTTCGCCGGTGACATGTCGCCGCTGCTGCTGTCGGTGCTGACGACGGCCATGCTCGTCATCGTTGCAGTGTGGGAGTCGCTGTCGCTGGGCTCTAAACCCGAGACACCGTAGGCGCCGCGGCCTCGAGCTCGGCTTTGCCCTTGCCGGCAAAGGTCTCGTGAATCTTGCCGTCGACGATATGGACGCGGCGGTCGGCGCGGGCGGCGAGCGCGGGATCGTGAGTGACGACGACGACGGTGCGGCCCTGATCGGCGATCTCGCGCAAAATGCCGAACACCTGTTCGGTGGAGGCGGTATCGAGCGCGCCGGTCGGCTCGTCCGCGACAATGATCTCGGGCCGGTTGGACAGGGCGCGCGCAATCGCGACGCGCTGGCGCTGGCCGCCCGAAAGTTGGTTCGGCCGCTTGTTGGCGTGATCCTTCAGGCCAAGGGAGGCGAGCAGCTCGAGCCCACGCTCGCGCATTTCCTTCTCGCTCATCTTTCCCGCCGCGCGCATCGGCAGCAGCACGTTTTCCAAAGAGGTGAATTCCGGCAGCAGGAAGTGAAATTGGAACACGAAGCCGCATTTGGTGAGACGAACATGGGCACGGTTGTCCTCCGACAGCTTTGAGGTCGGCTCGCCGCAGATGATCACTTCGCCTTCGGTCGGCGCATCAAGCAGGCCCAGCAAATAGAGCAGGGAGGATTTGCCCGAACCGGAGGGACCGGTGATGGCGATAAACTCGCCCTTGTTGACGGCAAGGTCGATGCCATTGACCAGGGTATGCGAGACCGCGCCCTCGATCCGCCGTGCCAGTCCAACCGCCTGCAATGCAATCTCGCTCATGATGCGCCCCGGATGATTTCGACGGGATGAACCCGCGTGGCCTTGCGCGCGGGGAAGAAGGCCGCGCCCGTGCAGCACAGCAGCGAGATGCCGCCGGCCACGATGTAATGCATCGGCGAATAGTAGATCGAGATCGGGACGGTCGTTCCCGTCAGCGTGTTGTAGATCGTGATCTGCGACCAGCTGTAGCAAAGAGAATAGCCGAGGATCCATCCGAAGAAGGTGCCGACCACGCCGATGATGGCGGCCTCGATGATGAAGATCCGCCGCACGGAAGTCTCGCGCATGCCGAGCGACTTCATGATCGCGATGTCCTGGCGCTTCTCGTTGGTGATGGTGGAGATGATGTTGTAGGTCGCAAAGGACGACGTCAGCAGCATCGCGCCCATCACCGTGAACACGATGAAATCGCGCACCGCAAAGCTCGACAAGAGATCGGAATTGGCTTCCTCCCATGACACTGACTTGTAGCCGGTCTGCCCCTCGACTTGTGCGGCGACCTTTTCCGCCGACAGCGGGTCGTTCAGCCGCAGGCGTAGCTCGTTGATGATGCCGCTCTGGCCCATCATTACCTGTGCAGTGCCGATCATGGTGTAGATCTGGCCTTCGTCGACGCGCTTCAGCCCCGAGCGGAAGATGCCGACCACGGTCGAGGAGACTTCGGTGCCCTGGCCGCCGATCAGGGCGACGCTGTTGCCGGTCTTGACCGCGAGCTTTTCCGCCAGCGCCTGGCCGATGATGATGGCGTTCGGCGCGCGGGCGAGGTCGGTGATCCGGCCTTCGCGCATCTGCGAAGCGAGTTTCGAGACCTTGATTTCCTGCCTGGGATCGATCCCGATCAGGGTGACGCCGATGCGGCCGCCGTGATCGATGATCGCGGTGGTCTTGACCGAAGGCGCGACGTCGCCGGGGATCCAGGAGCGGAGCGAGGCCATCACCGATTCCGGATAGCGGATGCCGGGCCGGTTATTGACATTGGCGACATTCGACATCTGCACGGCGCCATATTCCTGGTCGGCAGGTTGTGGCGGCGCCGTGCGGCGCTCATCCTGCACCGTCACATGCGGCATGGTGTCGACGAGCTGGCGCAGGAAGTCGATCTGCGAGCCCTGCATCAGGCCGGCCATCATGATGGTGAAGCCGACGCCCATGGCAACGCCGGCCATGCCGACCAGCGTCTGCCGGACGCGGGTCGTGACATGGGTCCAGGCGATGTTGAAGAGGAGGTTCGAGGCCATGCCATTCACATTCGATTAGCGGGTCGCGCCGAGTTTGGCGGCATTGCGCCTGGCGTCATTCACGACGGAGTCGATGTGCGCGGAAATCGCGCTCGAGATCACGGCATCGTCCGGGTTGGCGCTGGCGACGACGGGCGGGGCGGACGAGGCGGAGGCGAGCGCAGGCGTATCGGCCGGTTGATCGGGCGTCGCGTCGGGCGCGGTGTCCTGCGTCGTCGGCGCCTGTTTGTTGCGTTCGATTTTAACCCGCGTGCCGTCGGCAAGATCGGGACGGAAGGGCGAGAGCACCGCCATGCCGCGTGAGACATCGCCGATGATCTCCACATTGCGGCTGCCGCGAATGCCGACGCGCACCGGCACGCGCTCGATCTTGCCGTTGTTCACGGTCTCGACGGCATCGCCCGCCACGGCTTCGGCTGGGACCACGATCGCGGACGGCTTCTCGCGGAAGATGATATTGGCCTCGACCGACATGCCGATCCGAAGCGGCGTGTCGTTCGGCAACAGCAGATAGACGCGGAAGGTCTTGCGGGTCGGATCGCCCTTGGGGGTGATCTGGGAGACGCTGGCGCGGAGCGCTTGTCCGGGGAAAGCCTCGCTGCGCAGGAAGGCCTTCTGACCGACGGCGATGCGATTGATCTCCTCTTCATTGACCTCGGCAACTACCTGCATCGGCATCGGCGGGCCGACCCAGAACAGGACATCGGTGGGGCCGACGATCTCCCCGACTTCGCCGTCGCGCCGCAGCACCATGCCGTCGAGCGGCGCGCGCAGCACCATCTGGTCGATCCGCACCTGCTGCGCGGATATCCGCGATTTGTATTCCTCGGCCTGAGTCCAGCGCTGCTCATATTCCTTTTGCGCGGCGTCGCTCTTGGTGCGGTCCCTCTCGGCGCGATCGAGGTCGCGCTGCGCCTGCTGGTAGGAGATCTGCAACTCGTTCATCGCGCTGCGTTCCTCGGCGTCGTCCTGGCGGCCAAGCACCTGGCCGGCTTTCACCGTCTGCCCTTCGCAGCGGCAGAGATCGACCAGGCGGCGGCGCTGCAAGGGCACGACCTTGGCCCATCGCGCCGGTTCGACTGTTCCGGTGCCGTAGATCGCCTCCGAGACCGGGGCGAGCGTGGCGACGCCGGTCGTCACCGTCTGCACATGCAGGTAGTCGTTGTAGGCGTAGTAGCCGCCGCCGGCCGCGGCCAATGCCAGGATCGCAGTTCCCAAAGAGCGCAGCATGGTGGTCCCCTTCTGGCTAGAAGCCGAATCTCTTGCGCAGACCCGACGGCACTTGGTTCAGCAGGCCGTCGACATCGCCCTTCCTGACGTTGCCGATGGCGTCGAGCGGGCTCGACGGCTCGTTGCCCGTGGTCTTGTCGCTATTGGTCTTGGCCGGGGGCTGCGGGGTCGTAACCGGGGCTGGCGGTGGGGGCGGCGCGACCGCCGCTTGTGGCTGCGGGGCCGGGGAAGCGAGCGGCGTGCTGCGGGAGGTGTCCTGCGGTGCTGCGCTCTGGACGGGCCTTGCGGTCACGACCGGGTGCCACTGGCCGGCCTCTGACCTCGCCTGGCTGATCTCCGCGGCGCTCATCCGGGTCTCGAGCACGCCCATGAGCTGCAGGGAACCGTTGCGAAATTCATCGACGCGCGATGCGGCGCTGACGATGTAGGCCCATTTGTAGGCCTTGACGTTGTCCTTCGGTACGCCCCGGCCGGTGGCATAGAGGCCGGCAAGGATCAGCATCGCATGCGAATGGCCCTGATCGGCCGCGTGCGAGAACCAGCGGAACGCCTCCGCGTCGGAGCGTGGCACGCCGATACCGGCCGAATAGAGCGCACCGAGATAGAACTGCGACTCGTCGTCGCCGGATTGGGCCGACCGCAGATAGCGGCTCGCCATGTCCTGATCGGATGCCGGATCGGCCTTCGCGCCGGGCGCGCTCGCCAGGAAGGCACAGCAGAATATCGCCAGAATGGCCCGCTTCATCGAAGTGCTCTTAAAGCTTCGTGTCCCGAATGATCGGCGTCACCCGACGCGTTGTCCCGTCGGCGCCTCGAAGCTTTGTCGAGCAGAATTGCAGCGGGGTTCAGGGTTCAGGAAACGGCCAGCGCCAGCGTGACCTATCGCACGTTGGCGCTCTATTCCCTGAGTTCCCGATGTAGGCTTACTGCGACAGGCGTGTCGCGATAGCGGCGATTACTCCGCGACCAGCGCGTGTACCGAAAACATCGCCTTGGGGTCGGTCCAGGATTCCTTCACCTGCCAGCCTGCGCCGCGGGCGAGCGCCGTGAAGCGATCGATGCTGTATTTGTAGCTGTTCTCGGTGTGGATGCTCTCGCCGGGGCGGAACGAGAAGTTGGTGCCGAGCATGCGCACGGCTTGCTGCTTCTTGCTGATCAGATGCATCTCGATGCGATGCCGCTCGCGGTTATAGATCGCCCGATGGGTGAAGGCGGACAGATCGAAATTGCCGCCGAGCTCGCGGTTGATGCGGACCAGCACATTGAGGTTGAAGCGCGCGGTGACGCCGGCCGCGTCATTATAGGCGTCGTAGAGCACGCGCTCGTCCTTTTCGAGATCGGCGCCGATGATCATCAGCGCGCCCTTGCCCAGGATGTCGTGTGCACTTTTCAGGAAGGCGCTGGCCTCGTGCGGCTCGAAATTTCCGATGGTCGAGCCGGGGAAGAAGCCAACCTTGGGCAGGCTCGCGACCTCGGCCGGCAGCGCGAAGGGCGCGGTGAAGTCGGCCGCGACCGGATAGACCGCGAGCTTGGGGAAATCCCGCCGCAAGACATTGGCCTGCGCCTTGATGAAGTCGCCGGAAATATCGACGGGCACATAGGCGCCGAACGCGCATTTCTCGAGCAGCAGGCGGACTTTCGTGGTTGCGCCGGCGCCGAATTCGATCAGTGCGGCCCCTTTAGGGATGATTTTCGCGATCTCGTCGCCACGGTCGCGCAGGATGCCGAGCTCGGTACGGGTCGGGTAATATTCCGGCAGCCGCGTGATCGCCTCGAACAATTCCGATCCGGTGGCATCGTAGAAATATTTCGGCGACAGGCGTTTCGGGTGCTGCGACAGATCGCCGACCGTATCGCGCGCGAAAGCGGATGTCTGCTCGTCGGGAAGGTGCGCGTCGGCCAAAGCGGTGGCGTGCATGTTCATGGTACTCTCCTGAACGCGCTTTCCGGCGCGCTTTTGATCCGTTGTGTGAGCACGAACCGGTTTCCACGCGCCGGTCGCGCCCTTTTGAGGAAAAGTCAGGCGTAGTCGGCTAGGCGTAATCCCGTGAATTGCCAGCGGTGATGTGGATAGAAGAAGTTGCGATAGGTGATACGGCTGTGGCCGTCAGGGGTTGCAAGCGAGGAGCCGCGCAACACGAGCTGGTTGACCATGAATTTGCCGTTGTATTCGCCGAGCGCGCCCTCGATGGCGCGGTAGCCGGGGTAGGGCGCGTAGGCGCTGCGGGTCCACTGCCAGACGATGCCGAAGGCGTCGTTGAGCCCGCCTGCGCGCGCAGCGACCTCCCACTCCATCTCGGTCGGCAAATGCTTGCCGGCCCAGCGCGCAAAGGCGTCGGCCTCGTAATAGCTGACATGACAAACCGGTGCTGACGGATCGACCGGCCTCAGCCCGCCGAGGGTCATGATGTGCCAGGCGCCATCGACCTCGCGCCAATGGCCGGGCGCCTGCCAGCCTTCGTTGCTGACGGTGGCAAAGCCATCCATCAGCCAGAGTGTCGCGCTCGAATAGCCGCCGTCTTTCATGAAGGCGAGCCATTCGGCATTGGTGACGAGGTTGCGGTTGAGCTTGACGGGCCCGACGAGCGCGCGGTGCGCCGGCTTCTCATTGTCGAAATGGAAGCTGTCGTCGGCGTGGCCGACGCTGTGAATGCCCTCGTTCAGCATGACCCATTCGCCGCCGGAGCGGGTCGGAGCGGGGGAGCGCCATGCCGCGTCATAGGCGGGCGGGATCGGATTCTGCGCAAAGGCATGCAGAATGTCCGTCAGCATCAATTCCTGGTGCTGCTGTTCGTGATTAAGGCCGACTTCGACCAGCGGCGCGAGCCTCTTGAGCGTGGCCTCGTCACTGGCCTGAAAGAATTTGACGACCGCGGCGTCGACATGCCTGCGATAGGCGGTGACGTCCTCGATACCCGGACGGGTCAGAAGGCCGCGGGCGTGACGGGCATGCCGCGGGCCGGCGCTGACATAGTAGGAATTGAATAAAAAGGCGTAATCGGGATGGAAGGGACGATAGCCCTTGCAATGCTCGCCGAGCAGGAATTGCTCGAAGAACCAGGTGGTATGGGCGCGGTGCCATTTCGCGGGGCTGGCGTCGGGCATCGACTGCACGACCTGGTCCTCGGCGCTCAAGGGCGCGGCGCGGCGTTCGGTCTCGCCACGGACGGCCAGATACGCCTCCACCAGATTCTGGGCTGACGTGCCGGAATCGGAGAAAAGCGACGGGGTGGGCGCTGAAAGCGTGGCAGCAGCAGATGCTGGTTTCGTCACTGATATCTCCGGTCACGCGAGAGAACGTCCGATGCGCGGGCGGGTTCCAAGGCGTAGCCCGTCCTAAATAGGGGCTCCCGTTCAGGAAAAAAGCCTCCCCCGACCATGATATTAGTGTCGTCAGGTTATGGCGGGGTCGGGGCGCGGCACCGGACCGACCACCCCCGCATATCAAATATCCGCCATTTTACTTTGGATCACCAAAGGTTTGCGCTACATATAGGGTAGTAGCAGGTTAGAAGGGCCGGATGAGTTGGCCCGAAAGGCGAGCCGCAGGGGGCTTGTCGCAAAGGAAAGCAAAGAGATGAGCATCGAGCAATTCATCGCGAACGAAGTGAAGTCGAACGACGTCGTGCTGTTCATGAAGGGCACGCCGCAGTTTCCGCAGTGCGGGTTTTCCGGTCAGGTGGTGCAGATCCTCGACCATATCGGCGTCGGCTATAAGGGCCTGAACGTCCTGGAATCGGCGGAGCTGCGCAACGGCATCAAGGAATATTCGAACTGGCCGACCATTCCCCAGCTCTACGTCAAGGGCGAGTTCGTCGGTGGTTGCGACATCGTGCGCGAGATGTTCCAGGCCGGTGAGTTGCAGCAGCTTTTCTCCGAGAAGGGCATCCCTGTCGACGCGGCGGTCTGATCTTGGCCGCGCGCCAGATCGCTTCTGCGCGGCTGGAAGTCATTGTTGCTGACATCACAACCCTCGGCGTTGACGCCATCGTCAACGCCGCCAATACGTCGCTTCTAGGCGGTGGCGGAGTTGATGGCGCCATCCATCGCGCGGCGGGGCCGGAGCTGCTTGCCGAATGCCGCACCCTTGGCGGTTGTGAAACCGGCGGCGCCAGGATCACCCGCGGATATCGCCTGCCGGCCAAATATGTGATCCATGCCGTCGGGCCGGTGTGGAATGGCGGCAGCCACGGCGAGGACGCTTTGCTCGCGTCCTGTTATTCCACCGCGATCGGGCTCTGCCGCGATCACAATCTCACCTCGATCGCCTTTCCAGCCATTTCGACCGGCGTCTATCGCTTTCCCGCCGACCGCGCCGCCGGCATCGCGCTCACTACGACCGTCAAGGCGCTATCCTCCGCGCCGTCGCTCACCCGCGTCATCTTCTGTTGTTTCTCGCCGGAGAGCGGGCGGCTTCATGAAGAGGCCATGACACGGCTTTAGCGGGTCTTGTGCGGGGCAGGCCGGCGGCTACACTCGCCGGCGTCAATTCCGGGGAGGGGTTATGACGCGATTTGATCCGTTGCAGTCGTTGGCCTGTGGCCTGCTGCTGACAGCGACGATGGCATTGCCGGCCCGCGCCGAGGGCAGCTACGAAATTCCGGCCGGCGCGCATTTCAATCCGCAAAAGCTGGCGAAGGTCGGCGACTATCTGCGCGAGGAGATTGCCAACGGCAAGATTCCCGGCGCGATTCTCCTGATCCAGCAGCACGGCAAGGCGGTCTATCACGAGTTCTTCGGCGTCCGCGATGTCGCGACCAAGGAGCCGATGACGGACGATACCATCTTCCGGCTGTTCTCGATGAGCAAGCCGATCACCAGCGTGGTGGCGATGCAACTCATCGACGAAGGCAAGATGTCGCTCGATGATCCCGTCTCGAAATACATTCCCTCCTTTGCCAATGTGAAACTCGGCGTCGAGAAAAAGGCCGAGGATGGCAAGACGACGCTCGACCTCGTTGCGCCGGCCAGGCCGCTGACGATTTATGACCTGATGACCCAGACCTCGGGCATCACCTACGGCTTTTACGGCAACAGCCTGGTCCGCAAGGCCTATGTGGCCGCCGACATTTATGGCGGCGATCCCGACAATGCCGAGTTCGCCGAGCGCATCGCGAAGCTGCCGCTGGAAGCCGGGCCCGGCGCCCTCTGGGACTATGGCCATTCGACCGACATCCTCGGCCGCGTCATGGAAGTCGCCAGCGGCAAGTCGCTGCTGGCGGTCGAGAAGGAGAAGCTGCTTGATCCGCTCGGGATGAAGGACACGGTCTTTTACGTGACCGATCCCGCCAAGAAGCACCTGATCGCCAAGCCCGTGCCGAAGGACAGCGATTTCCGCGTCGGCTTTGTCGGTTATGCGGATGTGCCGATGAAATGGGAGTCCGGCGGTGGCGGCATGGTCTCGACCATGGCCGATCTGTCGCGCTTCGCGCAGATGGTCCTCGATGGCGGCAAGGCCGGCGGCAAGCAAGTTCTCGGCGACAAGGCCTTCAAGAACATGACGACCGACCATGTCGGTCCGGGCTCGGGCGTCGGCCGCGACTACCTCTATTTCCCCGGCGACGGTTTCGGCTTCGGGCTCGGCTTTGGCGTCCGCACCGATCCCGGCCTCGCCAAGCCGCCGCCCGCCGGCGATCTCGGCGAGTTGAAATGGGACGGCGCAGGCGGTTGCTATTTCGTGATCGATCCCAAGCAGGACATGTTCTTCGTGCTGCTGGAGCAGACCCCGTCGGAACGCCAGAAGATCCAGCCGATGGTGAAGAAGCTGATCTATGAGGCGATGGAGAACTGACGCCGCCGCGCTGGGGCTCGCCGCGGCGCTTCTGCTCGTCGCGGCCCTTGGCGCCGCGACGAGAGCCTACAGCGATCCCAAGCCTGCGAACACGAGCGCCTTTTCGGCCGAGGGGCTGAAGCACGTCGGGGATTACTTCGCGAATGAAGTCGCAACCGGCAAGATCCCGGGCGCCGTCGTCCTGATCCAACAGCACGACAAGCCCGTCTATTTCGAGACCTTCGGCTTCCGTGATGTGGTCGCGCACACCCCGATGACGAAGGATGCAATCTTCCGGATCTATTCGATGTCGAAGCCGATCACCTCGGTCGCTGTCATGATGCTGGTCGATGACGGCAAGCTCGCGCTTTCCGATCCGCTCTCGAAATACATTCCTGTTTTTGCCGATGTGAAGGTTGCTGTCGAGAAAAAGGACGGGAGCGGCAAGCCTGCGCTCGCGACCGAGCTGCTGGCCCGGCCGATCACGATCGAGGATCTGCTCAGACACACGTCCGGGCTGACTTACGGCTTCTATGGCGACAGTCCGATCCGCAAGCTCTACGCCGGCTCGGACCTGTTCGCCGGCGATTTCGACAATGCGCAATTTGTCGAGCGCCTGGCCAAACTGCCGCTCGCCGAGCAGCCGGAGACACTGTGGGATTACGGCCATTCCACCGACGTGCTCGGCCGTGTGGTCGAGATCGTCTCGGGAAAGCCGCTCTATCAGTTCGAAAAGCAGCGGCTGTTCGATCCCTTGGGCATGAATGACACCGGCTTTTTCGTGCCCGATGCCAAGCGCGCGCGCATCGCGCAATTCCTGCCCGACGATGGCTTCCAGCGTCCGGTTGCCGGCCTCGGCGATCCCACGGATCGGCGGCGCTGGGAATCCGGCGGCGCCGGCATGGATGGCACGGCGAGCGATTATGCGCACTTTGCCGAAATGCTGCTGGAAGGCGGCGCGTTCAACGGCAAGCGCTATCTGAGGCGCGAGACGGTGGCGTCAATGACGTCGGATCATATCGGCCAAAAGACGCATATTGCGCGCGATGGCTTCTATTTCCCGAGCGGCGATAGCGGGTTCGGCCTCGGCTTTGCGGTCCGGACTGTCGCGACGCCGCCTTTGCCAACGGGCGAGTACCGCTGGGACGGCGTCGGCGGCACGTTCTTCTTTGTCGATCCCAGGGACGACATGCTTGCGATCGTGATGATGCAATCGCCCTCGCAACGCGGGCGGATTCAGCTCGAGGCGAAGAAGCTGATCTACGACGCGCTGGAAAAATAGCGCTTACGCGGCCCTGACGATCTCCCGCACGTGACCGATCATCTCCTCGATCATCGGCGCGGTGACGTCGAGATGGGTACAGGCGCGGATGCGGCCATCCATCATCGCCAGCATCACGCCGCGCTTGCCGAGCTCGGCCACCATCTTGTCGCCGGAGACGCCGGCGCCATCCGGCTTGAAGAAGACGAGGTTGGTCTCGGGCTCCTGCACCTCGATGCCGGCGATCTGCGACAGGCCGCGGGCGAGCGCACGGGCATTGGCGTGATCTTCAGCGAGGCGATCGACATGATGGTCGAGGGCGTAGACGCAGGCCGCCGCGCAAATGCCGGCCTGCCGCATGGAGCCGCCGAGCCTCTGCTTCCAGCGCCAGACCTCGTCGATGAAGGCGCGGGAGCCTGCGACGGCGCCCCCGATCGGCGCGCCGAGGCCCTTGGAGAAATCGATCCAGGCGGAATCCCACCCCTCCGCCATGTCGCGCGCGGAGATGCCGGTCGCGACCGACGCATTGAGCAGCCGCGCGCCGTCCATGTGGGTCGCCATTCCGGCAGCCTTTGCGATGGCGACGACCTCGTCCAGCGCCTTCTTCTTCCAGATCGTGCCGCCGCCGATATTGGCGGTCTGTTCGACGCTGACCAGAACCTGCGGGGCCTGATAACGGGTGCGCGGATGCAGCGCCTGGCGCAGCGTGTCCGGCGAGAACTGGCCGTCGTCGCCCTTCAGCGGCGTGATCTGGAACCCGCCGAGCGCGGCGTGCGCGCCGCCCTCGCGCGCGATGACGTGGGCGGTCTCGTGCGCCAGGATCTCATCGCCCGGCCGGCAGTGCACCAGCGTCGCCGTGACATTGCACATGGTGCCCGACGGCATGAACACCGCGGCCTCCTTGCCGAGCAGTTCGGCCACGCGCTCGCAGAGAAGATTGACGGAAGGGTCATCGCCGACCTGCTCATCGCCGACCTCGGCGCGCGCCATCGCCTCTCGCATCGCCGGCGTCGGTTTGGTCTGGGTGTCCGAGAGGAGATTGATCCGTACCGGCTGCGCCTTCGGATCGCGCGGGGAGGGGGTGTAGTGCATGTTTAGGTCCGGTTATTAGTCAAAAAGCTGGGGCCTGATGTCCTGCGCGTGATGGTAGATCGCGCGGATCAGGATGTCCGTAGCTTCTTCTGTGTAGAATATCTGAAGCTTCTTCTGTGTAGAATATCTGATGGGATTGGAAACGAAATCGACGAAGTCGCGGCGCCAAGTCGTCAATTGATTGTCCGATGCGGGGGAAATCCGCCAGAAGGCTGAACGTGCGCTCGAGGCCAGCGTGATAGGCCTCGGCCTGATATTGGCCAAAAGTTCTGACGGTGAACTCGAAGATGTCGAGAAGTTGCGAGCGCGCGCGGACCGAGAGACGATACTCAGCCATTGCGGGAGGCGACTCGCTGCCGGGCAGCGGCAAGAATGTCGCTCATGGTATCGTTAGTCGGCGTGCTGCAATCGGGATGAGCGAGCGCCTCCTGATAACGTCGCATTTGTTCGTCGCGCGGAAGGGCTGCCCACGCCGCAAGCTCCGCATCCGTGGGAGTGGCGGACGGCATGACCTTTGCTAGCTTGTCAGTCGTTTGTGACATGATCAGAGCATATCACAACAAAAAGGCCCCGGCAAAACCGGGACCTTTGAAAATCGCTGGCAGCAAAACCGATCAGCGCGAATAGAATTCGACGATCAGGTGCGGCTCCATCTGCACCGCGAACGGTACGTCGGAGAGGCCGGGAACGCGGATGAACTTCGCGGTCATCTTGCCGTGATCGGCCTCGATGTAATCGGGAACGTCGCGCTCGGGGAGCTGGGATGCTTCCAGCACGTGGGCGAGCTGCTTGGAGGCTTCCTTGACCTCGATGGTATCGCCGATCTTGAGCTGGTAGCTTGAGATGTTGACCTTGCGGCCGTTCACCTTGACGTGGCCGTGGTTGATGAACTGGCGCGCGGCGAACATC
>Ga0157369_10007357_pt1 | contig 12679 bp, 10 predicted proteins | sample C25metaG_FD_113461 | JGI IMG/M metagenome (GOLD analysis project Ga0157369, IMG submission 113461) | Corn rhizosphere microbial communities from Kellogg Biological Station, Michigan, USA - C2-5 metaG | ecosystem: Host-associated > Plants > Roots > Rhizosphere > Soil | place: USA: Michigan...
CGGGCATCGAGCCGTCCTTCCTCGTCTGCCCGGTCTGCACGACGCAGCTCAAGACCCGGTGCGGCCAGTGCGCCGCCCCGCTCGAGCCCCTCTGGCAGGCCTGTCCGCACTGTGCGACCCCGGTCGGGGCGACCCCGGTCGGGGCGAGCCGCCTCGAGCTCGCCGCCCCCGACCTGGAGACGGCGCTCACCGCCAGGGCCCTCGCGCCCGAGACCGGGATGGACGACGAAACGGGCAGCGAAACGGGCCGGGCGAGGCGCGTGAGGGCCTCGTAGGGGGCATGGCGCGAAGCCGACGCGCGGATTCGAACCGCGGACCCCTTCATTACGAGTGAAGTGCTCTACCAGCTGAGCTACGTCGGCCTGGGTCGCGGGCATACTACAGCGGCCCTAAAACCCCCGAGTAGCAGGTGTTATGGGATGTTAGGGAATCGCAAATTTGCGATGTTCGGGAATGGACGTGGGAGGTACGCCGTTCTATAACTTAGAGCGGGGCGTCCGACCAATCGCGGGGTACCCGCGCACGGACGCCAGAGGAGGCCGCGACGGAGCGGCCCCGCCACGAACGGCCCCGCCACGACCCGAGAGAGGGATTGAACTGAGCGACACGATGCACCTGCACGATCTCACCCCTGCCGAGCGCCTCGTCGAGGAGGCCGCCGAGCGCGGCTTCGTCGAGGAGAAGGAGCTCGAGGCGTTCGCCGACGAGCACGAGCTCGCCGACGACGAGCTGGCCGCCCTCCGGACAGCGCTCGAGGAGCGCGACGTCATCCTGCGCGCCGAGGCTGCGCCGAAGACCGGCCACGTGCCGGCGTCGTCGGGCACCCTCGACCCGCTGCAGCTCTTCATGGACGCGGCCGGCCGGCACAAGCTGCTGACCGCGGCCGACGAGGTGCACCTCGCCAAGCGCATCGAGCGCGGCGACGCGGCCGCCAAGGAGCGGATGATCAACTCGAACCTGCGCCTCGTCGTCTCGATCGCGAAGCGCTACCAGGGCCACGACGTGCCTCTGCTGGACCTCATCCAGGAGGGCGTCATCGGCCTGAACCGCGCCGCGGAGAAGTTCGACTGGCGCAAGGGCTACAAGTTCTCGACCTACGCGACCTGGTGGATCCGCCAGGCCTGCCAGCGCGCCGTCGCAAACCAGTCCAAGACGATCCGCATCCCGGTGCACGTCCAGGAGCGCCGGATCAAGCTGAACCGCGCCTCGGCGGAGCTGCAGGCGAAGCTCGGCCGCGAGGCCACGATCGACGAGCTCGCCGACGCGACACGTCTCAAGCCCGAGCACGTCGTCGAAGCGCTCGAGGCGGTCGACTCGATCTCGCTGAACCAGGGCCTCGGCTCCGACGGCGACTCCGAGCTCGGCGACCTCTTCGCCGACGAGAGCGCCCTCGACCCCTCCGAGGAGGCCGTCGACGCCGTCCGGCGCCAGCGCATCCAGCGCGCGGTCGCCGACCTGCCCGAGCGGCAGCGCCGGATCATCGAGCTTCGCTTCGGCTTCGGCGGCGAGTCCGCCTCGCTCGAGACGATCGGCAAGGAGCTCGGACTGACGCGCGAGCGCGTGCGCCAGCTCGAGTCCGAGGCGCTCCACCGCCTCCAGCTCGAGCTCGGCGACGAGCTCGTCTGGGCCGCCTAGAATCTGGGCGGCCTAGAGAACGAAACGAACGCGCGACGCTAGCCGGTCGGGTCCTTGCTCTTGCCGCCGCCGGTTGCGGCTGCGCCCGACGCTCCGGCGGCGAGACCGGCAGGCTTCTGCTTCCCCGAGGCGGGAGCCGCGGCCGGGGTGACCTTCGCGCGCGCGGAGCGACCCTGCGGGACGCGGGTCGCAGCGGGGCTCTTGCCGCCCGCGCCGTGCCGGACCTTCGAGCCCGGCGTCACCGCCGCACGGGCCGTCGGCGGGGCTCCCTGAGACGCCGTCTGCTGCAGATGCTGCCGCAGATGCCCGGGGGTCGAGGAGGACGCGCCGGGGGCTGCGAGCGCCCCGGGTGCCGCCGTGCGGGCCGCGGAGGCCGTGCGTCCCGCACGGAGCGGCCGCCGCCGCACGGGCGCGGGAGGAGCCGGCCTCGATGCCGCCGGCACGACGACGCTCTCCGTCTTCGTGTGCGAGGCGGGCGCCCGCGGCGCAGGAACGGCCGTCCGCGCCGGCTTCGGGGCGTGCGAGTGCTGGCGATGCTGGACGACGGGATCGGCGGCGACGACCGTCGTCGCGCTCGCGACGGCCACGACTGCGGCGATCTTCGCCGCGCCGCTTCCGCCGACGAGCAGCGCCTTGAGCCCCGCCGCGAGGCTGCCGAGATCGAGGCCCCGAAGGAGCCGGCGCCTCGCACGCTCCGGTGGCTCCTCGAGCCCCGCGGCCAGCGCGCGCCGCGCTCGGAAGATCAGCGTCTCGACCGCGCCCTGCGAGACCTCGAGCTCCGCGGCGATCTCGCGATACGAGAGACCCTGCCACTCGCGGAGCAGGATCGCGCGTCGCTGGCTCTCGGGCATCTGCTCGAGCACGTCCTGGAGGCCGATCAGCTCGTCGGCCGCGCGGGAGGGGGCGGGCGTCAGCTCCTGGACCGTGTCGAAGTCGGCGGGCGACTCGACGCGGCCGCGACGCCAGCTCGAGCGGCGGCGCGAGAGGCAGACGTTGTGCGCGATCTTGAAGAGCCAGGCTGCCTCGAGCTCGGGCACGACGCCGCGCTTCAAGCCCCGGAACGCGTTCAGGAACGTGCTCTGGACGGCGTCTTCGGCCTCCTCGCGCGAGCCGAGCTGGTGGAGGCAGTAGCGAAAGATCTGGTTCGCGTACTCCTCGTAGAGCGCCTGGGTCAGGCCGGCCTCGGGGGGACTCGTCCCCTCGATCCGAGTTGCACGGCCTATGGACGGAACGGCTGCCAAATCTTCGCCCCCCGGTGGAAGATCGGGTTTCTCTCGGCGGCTCCGCCCGAGACGCCTGGGGTCACATCATGTGCGAGGACCCGCCGCTGGGCAACCGCCCCGGCGGGGCCTTACGCAATGTTCGCGTAAAACCTAGTCGCTCCCGCCGGAGCCGCCGTCGCTTCCACTCGAGCCGCCGTCGCTTCCGCTCGAGCCGCCGCCGTCCCGGCCGTCGGTCGTCGTGGTCGCCGTCTGCTCGGGTGCCGTCAGCTGGGGCGCCGTCTGCACCGTCGTGCTCCCGTCCTCGCCCCCACTCCGGTCGCCCCCACTCCGGTCGCCCCCGGTCCGATCGACCTGCACCGGCGCACTCGTTGGCACGCTCGCCTGGGCGCCCGGCGACCCGTCAGTGCCGCCGGACCCGGTCTCGCCGCCCTCGTGGCGCGCGCCGTCGCGCGTCGTCTCCTGCTCCCGCACCGGGCTCCGGACGGCGGTCGTCGAGGGACGTGCCACCCGAGCGACCGGGCGGGAAACCGGCGCCGGCGCCGCCTCGTGGCGCACCTTCCGGGCGTGCTGCGCGGGGACGTGCGCATGTACCCCGCGGCTCCCGCCCTCCAGGGCCTGAGGCACGACGACTGCCGAACCGGTGACGGTCGCGGCGCCGACGCCGAGCGCCGCGACCTTCGCAGCGACCGGCGCACCGCCGATCAGCCGCGCGATCGCGTCGAGCCACGCCCCAGCGCCGAGGGAGGCGTACGCGGCCCGCAGCCGCAGCCGCAGCCGCTGTCTGGCGCGGAAGAGGAGCGACTCCACCGCCGGCCCGGACACGGCCAGCGCGGCAGCGAGCTCCTCGTAGGAGAGCCCGCCGAACTCGCGGAGGAGCAGGGCGTCCCGCTGCGGCCGTGGCAGCTCTTCGACCGCACGCCAGAGCGCCGCGAGGTCGGCACGACGGATCGCCTCCTCGAGCGGGTCGTGCCGGGTCGACGCGGTCTCGAGCTCGCTCACGGGCAGCGGCTCGCGCATCCGGCCCCGGATGCGCGCCCAGCACTCGTTCCGGGCGATCGCCGCGAGCCACGCGGCCGGCTCGCGCGGGTCGGTGCCGCCGAGGAGGGCGCGATGCGCCGAGAGGAAGGTCTGCTGCGCCGCGTCCTCGGCCTCCGCCCGGTCGCGCAGGAGCGCATGGCAGAGGCCCGAGACCGTGCGGCGATACCGCGTGTAGAGCTCTTCGGTCCGTGCTGCGGCCGCCCCGGCGACGACGGTTCGTTCGCCGGGGCGGCCGCTCGGGTGGAGCGAGTCGTGCGGCGCGCTAGCCGTCGCCACCCCCGCCGCCGTCGTGGGAGCCGCCGCCGTCCGAGCCGCCGTCACCCTGGTCGTCGCCACCCTGGTCGAGGGAGAGCGAGATGGTGACGGTCTGCCCGACGAGCGACGCCGGCAGCGTGAGACCGCCCGGCAGCTGAACCGTCAGGGTCTGGCCCTGGACGTTGAGCGTGACGGTGCCGACGCCGACCGCGGAGATCGTCGCCTGAACCTGGATCGAGCTCGAGTTGACCTGGCCGACCTCTTGCTCGTCCTGCTCCTCGAGATCGCCGTTCGAGACCGAGACCTCCGCCGACACGACGGCGCCCGGTTGCGGTGTCGTCGGCGTCGGTGAGCTGTCGGCGAGCCGTCTCGCGTTGTGGATCGCGAGCAGATGACGGTTGCTCGACAGGAACATCGTCGTTCCGACCCGACGCACGACGATGCCGCGAACGAGCGCCCTGCGCGCGCGTCCGACGACCGCCGCTCCGGCTCCCGTGACGACGACCCGCGAGCCGACCGCCGCGCGACCGCGCACCGCGCGGACGACGCCGGATTGCGAGGTCACGAAGAGCGACCCGTGCTGCTTCGCGACGACGACGCCCTTGAAGGTCGCGGCACCGCCTGCGGCGGGCCAGAACGCCGCGCCTGCGGCCGCGACGATGAGAACGGCAAGGACACCCTTCAGCTTCATGTTCGGCTCCTTTTCTCTCTACCGGCCGCCCGGAGATTTGGATTCCGTACGGGGTGAGAGAGGGCAGCCCCGGAAAACTTGCGGCCCGGAGGTTCTACGCCCGCGAGCGGACGGGCCCGGCGAGCTCGCGGCGTAGCCGCACGAGCAGCGCCTCGAGCGCGAGCGGGACCGAGAGCTGCAGCTCCTCGGCTTCACGCCAGGCGGCGCGCAGGAGCTCGCAGGCGCGCTCGGCGCCCTGCGAGCGCTCACGGGTCGCGTCCGCGCGGAGCTCGTCGAGGCGGTCGACGTGCACGACGGCGGTCTCGGCGCCGGCCGCGAGGACGACGAGGTCGCGGTACCACCATTCGAGCTCTTCGAGCGCCGCGAGCAGCTCGTCGCGCTCGGCGCCACGCTGTGCGCGCCGCACGCGCTGCTCGGCCTCGCGCCCGGTGAGCTCGAGCGAGACGACCGTCTCCTCGGCGGCCTCCTTCGCCTCGAGCCCCCGCTCGGCGATTCCGGCGAGGAGCGCCTGCGCGCCGTCGCCGGCGTCGAAGTCCCGGTCGAGGTACACGGAGCGCGCGACCGCGAGCAGGGTCTCGCGCCGGCTCGCGGCGGCAGGATCGAGCAGGCGCGCCGCCCGGTCGAGCCGGCCGGCGGCGGCGCGGGCGAGCGTCGTCAGCTCGTCGTCTCCGAGCTCCGGTGCGCGGCGCCGGATCTCGGCACGCACCGCGCTCTCCGAGAGCCGGCGGAACGGCACGAGCTGGCAGCGCGAGCGAATCGTCTCCGGCAGCGGGCCGAGATCGGCGGCGACGAGCACGATCACGGCGTACGGCGGCGGCTCCTCCAGATCCTTGAGCAATGCGTCGGCGGCGTCCTCGTTCATCGTGTCTGCGCCGAAGATGAGATAGACGCGGCGCGCGGCTTCGAAGGGACGCATGTGCAGGTCGCGGCGGAGGCCGCGGATGTCGTCGATGCGAATCTGGTCGCCGACCGGCTCGACGACGTAGAGATCGGGGTGCGTGCGGCGCTCGACCCGCAGGTGCTCGCCGAGCAGCTCGGCCGCGAAGAGAAGCGCGAGGTCCTTCTTTCCGACGCCCGGCGGGCCGTGGAGCAGGTAGGCGTGCGCCGGCCCCTCGGCGAGAGCGGCAGAGAGGAGGCGCTTGGCCTCGCCCTGCTCTGCGACGGCTTCGAAGGTCATCGAAGGAGCGGCTCGGCGCTCGACCAGATCTCGGCGGCCACGTCCTCCACCTCGCGCACGGCGCCCTGTTCGTCCGCGGTCGAGACCACCCGCCAGCCGTCCTGCTGCGCGAGCTCGAGATACACGTCGCGCGTCGCACCGCTGTGGCCGGCGTCCGACTCGTGGATGTCGGCCTCGAGCGTCGTGTACCCACGGGCGGCTTTCCGTCCGACGAGCTCGCGGGCGAGCGCGACGGGCGCGTCGAGCAGCACGACGAGGTCGGGCCGCGGCAGCGCGAACTCGCCGTACTCCACGTCCTCGAGCCAGTCGAGCAGCCGGCGGCGGGCGGCGCCCGCGAGCTTGGCGCCCTGGTGCGCCGCGTTCGAGGCGACGTAGCGGTCGCATACGACGAGGTCGTGCTCCTCGAGGGCGGCGAGGAGACGAGGGCGCGCGTGGAAGCGGTCGCCCGCGTAGAGCAGGCCCGCGAGCTCGGGATGGACCTCGTCGGCGGCGCCGAAGTCGCCGTTCAGGTAGTCGGCGATCGCCCGGCTGAACGGATTGTCGTCGTAGAGCGGGAAGCTGAAGGACGCGACGCTGTACCCCCGCCCGAGCGCCGTCTCGCGGAGCCGCCCGGCCTGGGTGCCCTTCCCGGAGCCGTCGATGCCTTCGATCGCGAGCAGGACTCCCACGCTCCTAGGATACGAGGCGGATGCGGGCGATCGTCACGGGGGGCGCGGGTTTCATCGGCTCGCACGTGGTCGACGCCCTGCTCGCCCGCGGCGACGAGGTGCACGTCCTCGACGACCTCTCCACGGGCAAGCGTGAGCGGGTGGCGGCCGCCGCCGAGCTCCACGTCGCCGACGTCCGCGCCCCGGTCCAGGTGTTCGACATCGTCGCACCGGACGTCGTCCTCCATCTCGCGGCCCAGGCGGACGTGCGGACCTCCGTCGAGCGGCCCGACCACGACGCCGACGTGAACGTGCTCGGCACGCTGCGCGTCCTCGAGGCGGCCCGCCGGCACGCCGCGAAGGTCGTGTTCGCGTCGACCGGCGGCGCGATCTACGGCGAGTGCGACGGTCCGGCGCCGGAGACGGCCGAGCGCCGGCCGCTCTCGCCGTACGGGACGTCGAAGCTCTGCGGCGAGGAGTACCTTGCGATGTGGAACCGCCTCTACGGCACGAGCCACGTCACGCTTCGCCTCGGCAACGTGTACGGCGCGCGCCAGGAGCCGCACGGCGAAGCCGGCGTCGTCGCGATCTTCATGGGCGCCCTTCGCGACGGCGGCGCACCGAGGATCTACGGCGACGGCCGCCAGACGCGCGACTACGTGCACGTCACCGACGTCGTCCGGGCGATGCTCGCGGCGCTCGAGGCGGGCGGCGGCGTGTTCAACGTGGGCACCGGCGTCGAGACGTCGGTGCTCGACCTGTGCGGGGCGATCGCCCGCGTCAGCGGCATCGAGCGCCCGCCCGGCTTCGGGCCGGCGCGACGAGGCGAGATCCAGCGCAGCGTCCTCGACCCCTCGCTCGCCGCGCGCGAGCTCGGCTGGCACCCCGAGCGCTCGCTCGATTCGGGGCTCGCCTACACGTGGGGGTGGCTGACCGCGTAGAGAGCCGGCGGCAGGAACGGGCGCGCCGAGCGCGAATCGATTCGCGCTGTGCAACACGCCGAACGCCTCCCGAGCTCGTTTCCATGGCGCACCTCGACGATGGTCGCGGGCACGATCGCGATCGTCGAGCTCGTCGCGCTGATCGCGATCGGCGCCGTGCACCTCGCGCCCCAGCGGGCCCACGTCTCGGCCGCCGCCGCCGCGAAGACCGCGCCGCATACGGTCGCGCACGTCCGGCATGTCTCACCCGTGCCGTCCCACCCGCTCCGCCCGCGCGGCAGGGTCTCGGTGCTCGTGCTGAACGGCAACGGCGTGCAGGGGGCTGCGTCGAGCACGGCCGCCCGCCTCCAGGCCGCCGGCTACCGCATCGGCGCCGCGACGAACGCGCAGCGGCACGACTACGCGCGGTCGATGGTGATGTACGTGCCGGGCTGGGTGAAGGAGGCGAGACGGCTCGCGCGCGACACGGGCGTGAGCCTCGTCGCGCCGGTCGACGGCGTCGGGCCCGCGCAGCTCAAGGGCTCGCAGGTCGTTTTGATCCTCGGCACCTGAGCGTCGGCGGCGTATAGCCCGTCGCCTTCGTCCGCGCCTGGTCGAGCAGGCCGCACGGACGCGCGAACGTGCCGAACCGGTCGTACGTATACGCGTTGTTGAGCGCGGTGTAGGCGCTCTTCCAGGCGGCGTGGTCGAAGTAGAAGACGCCGAGCGCGTACCAGGTCTCGGCATTCTGCGGCTCCAGTGCGACCGCGTCGCGATAGAGCTCGTCGGCCCGCGCGTATCGGCCGGGGCGGTCGTCGAATGCGGCTAGACCCTGCAGCGCGTCCACGGACAGGGGGTCGTAGGAGTGCGCGCTCGCGAAGGCCGCCGGCGTCCCCTTCGCGAGCTCGCGCTGCGCGAGCCACGGTGCGACGAGCGAGTAGACGGCCGCAAGGGCGACGGCGGCGGCGCAGGCCGCGAGGAGCGGCTGACGTGCCGTCGCCGCGCGTTCCTTCGCGAGGAGGCCTCCGGCCAGGAGAAGCATCGGCCCGCAGGTCGCGACGTAGTTCCAGTCCTTGTCGACGACGCCGTGCACGAAGAAGGCCGCCACCGCGACGCCGAGCGCGAGCCCCGCGGGCTCCCGTCGGGCCCGCCACGCGCCCCAGAGCGCCCCGCCCGCGACGCCCAGGTAGAGGAGGAAGCCGACGATGCCGGTCTCGCTCAGGAACTGGAGCGGCACCGAGTGCGGCTCGTCGACGACGACGGGCGCGCGGTGCAGCATCTGGTTCGTAAGCTCGAACGTGCCGGCGCCGGTGCCGCCGCCGGGATGGCGCGCGAAGGCGTGCCAGGCCTCCTGCCACCAGATCCACCGGTTGCTCTTCGCGCTCCCGAGATGGGAGACGTTGTTCGAGAGCTGGCTGCCAGGATTCGTGAACTCGCTCCAGACGCTGCCGGCGAAGACGATGCTCACCGCGAGGCCGGCGAGCGCGAGCGCGAGCGCCGCGAAGCCGGCGACGCGCTCGATGCGGGCGCGCCGCTCCGGCGGGACCTCGCGCCCGGCGAGGGCAAGGGCTGCGAGTGCGACGAGCGCGGCCGCCGCGAGGACGACGAGCGCGAAGATCCACCCGTCGTGGACGCGCGCCGCCCGCGGCTGCCCGTCGCTCGTGATACCCGGTAGCGCGAGCGCGATCCCGAACACGGCGGCGCCGGCGCCTCCTCCGACCGCGAGGGCGGCAAGGCTCTCGACGCGCCTGCGGTCGAGGACGACCCACGCGGCGGCGGCGAGGCAGGCGAGCGCCACGCCGAAGCGCGAATAGGTGAGGAGGAGCGTCAGGACGAGCGCGTAGAGGAGCACCACGCCTGCAGCACGTGCGCGCGGCAGCCGCACATGGGCCGCCACCCACAGCGCGAGCGGCACACCCGCGTCGCAGAGGAGCGCCAGCTCGTTCCAGTAGCCGAGCGGCGAGCGCAGCCGCGCCACACGCCCGTAGTCGTAGAGGGCGGGAACGCATTTCGCGAGGAGTGCGAAGCCGGCGAGGAGCGCGAGGAGCGCGGCGGCCGAGGCGGCGAGCCGCGCCCGTGAGAGGCGCGTGCCGGCGACGAGGCCGAGGAGCGCGAACGCGGCGTAGACCACGGTTCGGTTCGTGTAGCCCCAGCTTCGATCCGGGGAGATCGACCAGACGGTCGAGAGACCGCACCAGGCCGCGAGCCCGAGGAGCGCGCCCAGGAAGAGCGCCGCCGGGCCGTCGAGGCGCGGCGCCGGAAGCACGCCGAGGAGCGCGGCTCCTACGAGGACGGCGGCCAGGACGAGTGCGAGCCCTCCGATCCACGCGATCGTCGCGGCTGTGAGGCCGCCGCCGAAGAAGATCGCGCAGAACGAGACGCCGGCCGCCGCCGCAGGGCCGAGGGCGCGGCCCAATCCGCCGCGGGCAGGACCCGATCCGCCGGCCCGTTCACCCGCAGCACGCACGGGCGGGGACGCTAGCATCGGCGAAACGGCGCGGTTGACCCGTTCACAAACGGTTTACATCGGCATTACCGCGAGAACACCCCCGTCTTGGAGACTGAGGCACCCGCCGCGAGGACGGAGTGCCGCGCTTGCGGGCGATTGGCGATGACGACGACGACGGCACGGACCTCATACCACGCGACGAAGCTGCTGCTCGCGACGCTGCTCGCGGCGCTCGTCGGCGCGACCGCGCTCCTCGCCGGCGCGGGCGCCGCGTCCGCTGCGCCCGCCGCGTCCTTCCAGGCGACGAGCACGTGCTGGCAGCAGGTGATCAACGACTGGCTCGACAACAACCAGGTCGACCGCGTCTATGCGATCCCGTGCTACACGCAGGCGATCCAGCACCTGAGCCAGTATCCGGACGTCGCCGGCTACTCGAGCGCCGAGGACGACATCCGTCGCGCGGAGCTCGCGGCGATCCGGCTCGACCGGGGGAACGGCGGCCCGCCGAGCCTCGGCGGCGGCGGCCCCGGCGGCCCCGGCGGCCCGGGCGGCGGCGGCTCGACCGGCCCTGGGAAGGGCGGCGGCGGCTTCTTCAACGCGATCGGCGACCGGCTCGGCCCCGGCAACGCCCAGTCGATCCCGCTGCCCCTGATCGTCCTCGCGGGCCTCGCGCTCCTGCTGCTCCTCGCGGCCGGCGCGACCTGGCTCGCACGCCGGATCCAGTCGCGCCGCGTCTCTCCCGCGCCGGCCACCGCGCCCGCGGGCCCGAAGCGCCGCTAGCACAGGCTCCGTCCGGTGCGGGGCCTAACCTCCGGTCCCCCGCTGGGCGGACAGAGGCTCAGCGAAACTACAGTGTTGGAGGGGCCGGAATGGCGAGCGTAGAGGACACGACGAACATGGACACGACGGTCGGGGAAATGGTCAATTCGGTCGCCGACGAGGGCGCGCGTCTCGGCGTTCGCCGGTTCTTCACCATCCCCGGCCGGGACCCGTTCGACGAGATCGAATGGGAGGTCCGCGACGCGACGATCCCCGGCAAGAACGGGCCGGCATTCGAGCAGCGCGGCGTCGAGTTCCCGAAGTTCTGGTCGCAGACCGCGACGAACATCGTCGCGCAGAAGTACTTCCGGGGCCGGCTCTCCTCGCCGGAGCGCGAGTCGAGCGTCCGGCAGATGGTCGGCCGCGTCGTCGACACCGCCGTCGCCTGGGGCAGGCAGGGCGGCTATTTCGTCGACGACGAGGAGGCCGAGACCTTCGAGGCGGAGCTGAAGGCGATCCTCGTCAACCAGTACGCCTCCTTCAACAGCCCCGTCTGGTTCAACGTCGGCTTCGAGGAGAAGCCGCAGTGCTCGGCCTGCTTCATCCTCTCGATCGAGGACTCGATGGATGCGATCCTCGACTGGATCCGGCGCGAGGGCGTCATCTTCCGCGGCGGCTCCGGCTCGGGCGTCAACCTCTCGCGGCTCCGCTCGTCGAAGGAGCAGCTCTCGAAGGGCGGCTACGCGTCTGGCCCGGTCTCCTTCATGCGCGGCGCCGACGCGTCTGCGGGCACCATCAAGTCCGGCGGCAAGACGCGGCGCGCGGCGAAGATGGTCGTGCTCGACGTCGACCATCCGGACGTCGAGGAGTTCATCTGGTGCAAGGCCAAGGAGGAGCGGAAGGCGCGCGTCCTCGAGTCGGCGGGCTACGACATGTCGCTCGACTCACCGGACTGGGCCTCGATCCAGTACCAGAACGCGAACAACTCCGTGCGCGTCAGCGACGCGTTCATGGAGTCGGCGGCCGAGGGTCGCGAGTTCAACCTGACAGCGCGGGTCGACGGAACCGTCGTCCACACCGTCGACGCGCGCGACCTGTTGCGGCAGATCGCAGCCGCGGCGTGGGAGTGCGCCGACCCGGGCGTGCAGTACGACACGACGATCAACTCGTGGCACACGCTGCCGAACACCGGACGCATCAACGCGTCGAATCCGTGCTCGGAGTACATGTCGATCGACGACTCGGCGTGCAACCTCGCGTCGCTCAACCTGATGAAGTTTCGCCGCGAAGACGGCGAACTCGACGTCGACGCATTCGAGCACGCGTGCGACGTCGTCTTCCTCGCGCAGGAGATCCTCGTCGGCTACTCGTCGTATCCGACGCCCGAGATCGAGCGAAACGCGAAGACGTTCCGCCAGCTCGGCCTGGGCTACGCGAACCTCGGCGCGCTCCTGATGGCGCGCGGCCTGCCCTACGACTCGGACGAGGGCCGGGCGTATGCGGCAGCGATCACGGGGCTGATGACCGGCCGCGCGTATCGCAAGTCGGCCGAGATCGCGTCGCGGATGGGGCCGTTCGCCGGCTACCAGACGAATCGCGCGCCGATGATCGGGGTGATCGCGAAGCATCGCGCGGCGGTCGGCAACATCGAGAACACCGACGTCGTGCCGGCCGACCTGCTCGCCGCCTGCCGCAAGGCATGGGACGACGCGCTGAACCTCGGCGAGGTGCACGGGTTCCGCAACGCGCAGGCGACCGTGCTCGCACCGACGGGGACGATCAGCTTCATGATGGATTGCGACACGACGGGCGTCGAGCCCGACTTCTCGCTCGTCAAGTCGAAGAAGCTCGTCGGCGGCGGCGAGATCACGATCGTGAACAAGAC
>Ga0157369_10007358_pt1 | contig 12677 bp, 12 predicted proteins | sample C25metaG_FD_113461 | JGI IMG/M metagenome (GOLD analysis project Ga0157369, IMG submission 113461) | Corn rhizosphere microbial communities from Kellogg Biological Station, Michigan, USA - C2-5 metaG | ecosystem: Host-associated > Plants > Roots > Rhizosphere > Soil | place: USA: Michigan...
CGGTCTCGAAGCGCTTGAGATCGATGCGCGCGATGCGCGGAGTGTTGTTGGCGTTGATGAACAGCCAGCGGCCGTCCGGAACGCCGTTCGTCAGCGACATTTCGGTGTGATGCGAGTCGTCCCACGGCACGGAGCCGAAGGTCGTGGAGAGCATCGCCTTCGTTTCTTCGCTGTAGCCGTATCCAGTCTGCGGATACTGCGAGAAGACGGGGATCTGCTTGAAGAGCCTCCCCGACGGCAGCCCGTACACCGTCACCTGTCCGCTGAATCCGCCCGAGAGGAACGCGTAGAACGTGTCGTAGGAGCCTGGCGCGACGTAGACGCGCGAAGCCGCATCTCCCGCCAGAAGGTTGGACGTGCTCGCGCTCTTTCCGCTGGGCGCGCAGGCGTAGCCGAGAACGCCGAGCGCGAGAACGATCGAGGCGGCGGCGCTGGTGCTCCTGATCCGTGAAGTCGACATGAGTCCTGAGGTTGAAGCGCGCGGGGTTGGCGCGTGTGACTCGAGGGAACGCTGAACTTCCCCGAAGCTAGGACTCGTCGATTCACGCCACAGTCGGGCGTTGGGTGCATCTCACGTGAGAGATCTTCCGCTCGGCCCTCAGGGAAACGCTGACAGATCAGGCCGTTCGCTCCGCACCACTAGATTTCTCCAATGCCATCTCACCAGCCGCTGGCCCTCCTCTTCGATCTCGACGGCACCCTGGCCGATTCGATCGCGCTCCTCCTCGCCTCCTTTCAGCACACCTTCCAGGCGCACGGCAAAGCCGTTCCGCCGAACGAGGAGTGGATCGCCGGGATCGGCACGCCGCTCATCACGCAGATGCGCCACTTCGTTCCGACGGAGGAGGAGGCGCAGCGGATGATCCTCACGTATCGCGAGTTCCAGCGCACGCACCACGACGAGATGCTGCGCGAGTTCGAGGGAGTGGACGAGACGCTCGCGCTGCTCAAGTCGCGCGGGCATCCGATGGCGCTCGTCACGAGCAAGGGAAACGATCTCGCGCACCGCGCGCTCGAGTGGCTGCATCTCACTCGCCACATCGACGTGGTCGTGGGCATGGAATCGACCGAGCGCCACAAGCCGGAACCGGATCCCGTGCTGCACGCCCTGGCCGAGCTCGGGTCCAGCCCCTCGAATGCCCTCTTCCTGGGCGACTCCCCGCACGACATCGAGGCCGGGAATGCCGCAGGCGTCATCAGTGTGGCGGCACTTTGGGGGCCCTTCCCCCGTACGGTGCTGGAAAGGGCGTCTCCGACCTACTTCCTCGAGCACATCCGTGAGCTCCCGGCGCTCGTAGGCCGGCTGGAACCTGCCCGCAGCTCCTAGACCCTGGATTCAAACCCTTCCGAGGCTTCCGTCATCTGATCTCCCAACGAGACCAGAGGGTCGATCTGGATGACGGCGATGGCGACCGAGGTGTTTCCGATTCAACACACCGATGACAGCGGCACCGCGATCGACCGCGCCGCCAGCGGAGACAGACATGCGTTCGAGCATGTCTATCGCACGCATCTGAATCACGTCTATTCGCTCTGTGTGCGAATGACGGGGGACCGGACGCGCGCCGAAGAGCTGACGCAGGACGTGTTCGTTCGGGCGTGGGAGAAGCTGCCGACGTTCAGGGGAGAAAGCGCGTTCTCGACCTGGCTGCACCGGCTCACCGTGAACGTCGTGCTCAACGAGCGGCGTGTGGAAGGACGCGATCGAAGCCGGACGGTGTCCTCGGACGACGATGATGAGAGTGTGGCGCCCGCGGGCTCCTCCGCCCAGTCGCTGCACGCGGAAAAGCTGGACCTCGAACGGGCGATCGCGAAGCTGCCCCGGGGCGCACGGCGAGTGTTCGTGCTGCACGACGTGGAAGGCTTCACGCACGATGAGATCGGAACGATGCTCGGAGTCACGGCGGGTGGATGCAAGGCGCAGCTGCACAGGGCGCGGCTGCTCTTACGGGAGGCGTTGACGCGATGACATACGACAAACACGACTGTGATCTGATGTGCGAGCGGCTCGCGGCCTATCTCGAAGGCGATCTGTCGCCGGCCGAGCAGGCGCAGGCGGATCAGCATCTGACCGAGTGCGCGGCGTGCGCCGAATCGTTGGTGGAGCTGCGCGCGATCGCGAGCGAAGCGGCACAGCTCCCGCTCCTCACGCCATCGCGTGATCTGTGGGCCGGCATCGAGTCGCGGATCTCGACACCCGTCACGCGACTGGACACGACACGCACACCGATGCACCGCGCTCCCCGCCGCTCGTGGCAGCTCGCGATCGCCGCGGGCGCGCTCGTCGCGGTGAGCGCGGGCACCACGTACCTGATCACGGCACGCTCGGGCGCGGCGGGCCCGCAACCGGTGACCGTCGCCGCGACCAGCGCCGCCCCTCATCAGAGCTCGCAGGCTGGAACCGCGCCTGCTCCGGCAACCGTCTCCACGCAACAGGCCGGACCGGTGCGGGCCGCTGCGGCTCCGGTCGCGCCCTCCGCGGGCACGGGAACGCTCGTGTCGGGCAGGAAGTACGTGAGCGCCACCCGCGTCTACGATCGCGAGATCGCGCTGCTCGACAGCCTCGTGCGCACCCGGCGCGAATCGCTCGACCCGAAAACCGTCCAGATCATCGAACAGAATCTGAAGATCATCGATCGCGCCATCGCCGAGAGTCGGGCGGCGCTCGCGAAGGATCCGAGGAGTCCGCTGCTCACGAACCGACTCGACAACGTTCTCGGCAGCAAGGTCGAGCTGCTCCGGACGATCGCCTTTCTACCAACTCAAAGCTGATGGAGCCGCTCATGTCCGCCCCCTGGCGCCTTGCCACACTCGCGTTTCTCGTCGTTGCCGTTCCGCTGCAGGCGCAGCATCGCAACAGGAAATCGCACGACGAGGACAGAGACGACTCCGAGTTCACGCTCGACACCACCGTCGCGTTCAACCGCTCGGGCACCGTCGACCTGCAGAGCTTCTCGAGTGACATCAGGATCACCGGCTGGGACCGGAACGAGGTGAAGATCCACGCGAAGTCGCGCAACGAGATCCGGTTCGACTCGTCGCCGTCTCGTGTCTCGCTCGTGGAGAATCCCGGCGATCACGGCGATGAGGATCGCAACGAGTCGGGACGTGAGTACGGGTTCGAGGTCTCGGTTCCCAGGTCCGCGCGACTGGTCACGCGATCGATCTCGGGCGACATCAACGTGAGCGATGTCGCGGATATCGAGGCGCACACGGTCAGCGGTGATCTCGGCGCTACGAACGTTGCGAGCCACGCGGATCTGGAGACGATCTCCGGCGACCTCACCGTCACCAACGCGGCCGCGGGAATGCGCGCGAGCACGGTGAGCGGCGACATCCAGGCGCGGAAGATCACGGGCGAAGTGTCGGCGCAGAGCGTGAGCGGCGACGTGGTGCTCCAGGATGTGACCTCGGCGTTCGTGCGCTCCGAGACCGTCTCCGGCGAATTGCACTTCTCGGGACCGGTGGATCCGAAGGGACGCTACGAGTTCCACTCGCACTCCGGCGATGTGGATCTGGATCTCACCGGCGGTGCGGGGAATGCCACGCTCGACGTGGAGACGTACAGCGGCGACCTCGACACCGGATGCGCGATGACGCTGCAACCCGGGGGCCGCGGCGACCGTATGGGCAAGCGTGGAACTCTCACGATGGGCAATGGCGGCGGGGCTCACTTCGTTCTCAGGACCTTCAGCGGCGACCTGCACATCAGGGGCTGCCGCGCACATGGAGACAGATAACATGCGTCACGTCCACTCCGGCCTGCTCGCCGCCGCGGCGCTCATCACCTTCGCCGCTCCCGCCTTCGCGCAGCGCGACTACGATCGCTCCTCGCAGTACGACAGCAGCTTCACCACCCAGCAGTCGATCGCGCCCGGCGGCACGATCCGCGTGGAGAATCTGAACGGCAGCATCGACGTCGAGGCATCCGACAACGGCACGACGACCGTGCGCGCGGTGAAGCGCTGGAGACGAGGTGATCCCGCCCGGGTGCGCATCCTGGTCGAGCCGGGGAAGAACGGCGCGACCGTGTGCGCGCTCTGGGATGACGAGCGAAGCTGCGACGATCATCCGAGCCACCACGGGGATAACCACGATGACCACAACGATGTCTCGGTGCAGTTCACCGTGCGCGTCGCGAAGGGTGTGAAAGTGGATCTCAACACGGTCAACGGCTCCGTGGATGTGAGCGGCGCGACGGCGGCCGTGGATGCGGAGACCGTGAATGGACGCGTCGAGGTCGCGACGCTGGGCGGCCCCGTGAGCGCCCGAACGGTGAACGGCAGCGTTCGCGCGACGATCGAGCATCTCGTCAAATCCGATGAGCCGCTCGAGCTCGAGACCGTGAACGGCTCCGTCCAGCTCGAGGCGCCGGCAGATCTGAGCGCCGATGTGGACGCGGAAACCACGAACGGAGGGATCCAGAGCGACTTCCCGCTCACGATCAGCTCCGGAATGATCGGCAAGCACATCCACGGTACGGTCGGACAGGGCGGCCGGCGGGTGGAGCTCCATACCACGAACGGCTCCGTGAAGCTCAGGAAACTCGACTGAGCACTTTCACGTAGGGACGGGAAAGGTCAGCCAGACTTGCCCGTCCCGGAGCTCTCTATGCGCAGCATTCTCTGTGTTCTCGTCGTCGCGTTCGTGGCCGTCTCCTGCTCGAGCGGCCGCACCTATCCCTCCCGCACGTTCACCTGGTCGGGTGACGTGACGCCCGGCACCACGGTGAACGTTCGCAATCTGGACGGCTCGATCGCGATCGTTCCGGCCGCGGATGGGAAGCTCAGCGTCGATGCGGTGATCGTGAATGCCGCACCGAAGGCGGTCGAGGTGAAGCAGGCGACGATCGGCAACGACGTCTACTTCTGTACGCTCTTCCAGCCGAAGGCGGGTGACACGTGCGGCCCTGCAGGGCACAAGCACGACGTGTCCATCTCCCCGTTCTCGTTTTTCAATCGCAGGCACACGAACACCGTCCGCTACACACTCCACGTGCCATCGAACGTCACGGTCGATGTCGAGACCGTGAACGGCAAGATCGCCGCTCAGAACATCGACGGAAACGTGAAGGCGACGACGGTGAACGGCGAGATCGCGGTATCGACCACGAAGGGCACCGTGAACGCGGAGACGGTGAATGGCTCGATCATCGCGAGCATGGCGTCACTCCCCGACTCCGGGGACGTGCATCTCGAGACGGTGAACGGCTCGATCACCTCCGTGCTTCCCGAGGGGATCGGTGGCTCGATCGATCTGGAGAACACCAACGGCACGATCACCACGAACTATCCGAATGCCGTTCCCGACAGCGCGGACAAGCATCACCTGCGAATCAAGCTGGATGACGGCAATCGTCGCGTCAGGCTCGAAACGGTGAACGGCTCGCTGAATCTCACGAGGTACGTGAAGACCGCGCTGGTCTCCCTGATGAGCCAGGAGTGAGCTCGCTAGCGCTCACCCTCGGGCTGGTCCGTCGAGCGCACGCCGGCGACGACCACGCCGTGCGCGCCGTTCACCGGCTTGAAGTCGCGACGAGGCTCGAATCGCTCGTCGCCGAGCTCCACTCGATGCAGGCGCGCGAGCTCGAAGTTCTTCCAGCCGTGCTCCACACCGCCTTCGGTGAAGCCCTGCACCTGGAATGCCTCGAGCAGCTCGGTGCCATCGGGCTTTCTCAGGATCGCATGCGGTTGAATCATGCGCATGCCGCCGAGTGCGTAGACGATGCGGAGTATGCGCCGTTCCTCAAGCGCCTGCAGAACGATGGCTCGCGACATTCGATCCTCGAGTGGACGCAGCTATAAGAAATGTCTCGCGACGCTCGAGCGCAACTGTGACGAGGCGGGTTACCTTCGTCGCGCTCGCTGAGTATCTCTCGGGCCATGCGCATCCATCGCTCGCTCATCGTGACCGTCGTTCTCTCGCTCGTGCTGGTGGAACGGGATGTTCCAGCACAGGCTGTGTCCGCTGACACCACCGCCAGAAAAGCGGCGCCGACTCCGCAGCATCACTACAAGCTCCGCTTCGCGCTCGGATTCGTCTCGAGCATTCTCGCACACGAGAGCGGACACATCATTGCTTCGTACGCGGTGGGGGGGCATCCCTCGTTCGGTTTCGATCGCGGACGTCCAACGATCTACTCCGGCATCGACGCGAGCATCGATCCGCACAAGCAGTTCATCTTCTCGAGCGCGGGGCTGACCGTACAGACGCTGCTCGACGAAACGCTGCTCGACGTTCCGCACGCGAAGGGAAGCATCGCCGGCCCGTTCGAGCGCGGGCTGCTCGCGGGTGGACTCGGCACGGTGCTCTTCTACATCACGCTCGGCCGCAACGGCTCCGTGAGCGATGTGAGCTTCATGTCGAGAACCTCCTCGCTCTCGAAGAATCAGATCTCGCTCATCTTCGGCGGCATCGGGCTGCTGCAGGCCGTCCGCATCCACCTGAAGGATCGGTACGCGCACTTCTTCTCGGTCCCTGACGATACGGGGCGCTTCCGAATCGGCGTGTCGCTCGCGCCGAACTGAGAACCGCGCACTCCTGGAGAAATCGTCAGTTCCAGTGAGGGTATGATCTTGTCCGTTCAATCCGTTCAATCCGTTGAATCCGTATTTCAGTTGTTAACGCCTTGAAACGCGCGGCTCTCGACCGAACGGCAACAGCCGCTCGGGCTGGCTTCGTCAATTGGAACTGCAAAAACGGATTGAACAGATCGAACGGATCGACTCCGTGCACGGCGGTGGGACTGTGTGCCGATTTCAGTGATCCGTCTCTTTGCCGCCAGCGAACGACAGCCACATCGACGCCTCATCATGGTACGCGTCACCCTGGCGCACGGCCTCCGGTTCCGTTGCGTAGTGTACGAAGCCGTGGCGCGCGTACAGCGCTCGAGCGCGCGCGTTGTTCGCCAGAACCGTGAGCTGCACCTGCCGCACGCACCCGCGAGCGTGAGCGACGAGCGCGCGCATGATCGCGTCCGCTGCCCCGGTGCCCCGCGCATGCGCACGAACGTACATCCCCCAGATCAATCCCTTGTGCTGGAGCTTCTCGCCCGCGAGCCGACTGAATCCGCCCACGCCGAGGATCTCGCCATCCCGCACCACCGCCACCACGAAGTCGCGATCGAGCCGCTCGGCCCACATGCTCGAGCTCATCGCCTCGTCCTCCGCTACGCTGTATCGGAAGCCGGTCGGGTCGCTGCGGAGTCCCTCCAGTCGCACCGCGCGAAAGCGCTCGACATCCGCGGATGTCAGTCGCACGATCCGCATCGCCGCCGTCCGCGACTCAGCTCGCTGCGCTGCGATTCTGCCCGGGAGGCAGCTGCTCGGCCGGAGGCGTTGCGCGCTCGCTCAACAGCTTGGTGACGAAGCGCTGGCCCTCGCTCACGCGCTCCATCTCGATGGCGATCGAGTCCACCGCCTGCTCGATCCGCTCGATGCGTGCGTCCGTGATTGCGCTCGCCGGCCGGCCACTGTGAAGACCAGCCATTTTCTCCTTGTGGCTGAACCACATCTTCGTGATGATCACGACTCCCGGAATTCCGAACACGATGGGAATGACGATGTCTTCGACCGGGATGTACATGTGCGTGATACCTGTGCTGTGAGATGATGGATGTTCGCGACGCTGCTCTAAGCTCTCCTACGGCCGACGAGGCGGGAAGGTGTCGGCCGCCGGCGGTTGATGCGGCGCGAGCACCCGTCCGGTGGGCATGGTGACGACCTCGCGCAGCGGCATGCGCGCGAGCACTGAATCAGGATTGTCCAGGTCCATGCAGCTCGGGTCGAACTCCACGATGAGTGCGTTTCGCCGGACGAGCGTATCCAGGAAAGCCGAAGCCGTTTGTGCATCTCGCTCCTCCGGGAGCTCGTGCGACAAGCGATTCGCCTGGAAGAACAACGCCTCCGGCACGTTCGTGAACAGCGCGTGGCCGTTGCCGTTCGCTCGGACCCACGCCAAGAGCGGAGAGCGGCGCCAGCAGATGTCCGCCAGGTCGTTACCGGTGTGCATTGCGTATCGCGCACTCTCACGACTCACCCGAAGCGACGCGCTCCACCAGAGCGCTCCGAGCACGATCGTGAGCACTCGCGCGGAAGCCGGCCAGGTGCGCCACGCGTGCGCCACGATCAGCACCATCGCGACCTCGAGCAGCAGGAAAAGCGGGGACATGAGGCGGTAGTCGAGCGGGATCGTGAGATCTGCCACGAGACGCGACACGAGCAGCAGCGCGAGGTAGCACGCGGCGAGTACTCCAGCCGCCAACGCCACCGCCTGCTCCGCGCGCAGCGGACGCGCCCTCCACAGCACAGCGAGAAGCAGTATCACCACGCAGATGGCTGCGAAGCTGCTCCACAGCTGGCTCATGTCCGGCACGAGCCACGCAGCAATCGTGTGCCAACCCTCTCGCAGCGTCGGACCGAGCTGTCCGTACCAGCTCAGGTCTCTGATCGAGCTGCGGCCGGCTTTGTGTACCGTGCGCGTCACCCATGCTCCCTGCAGCAGGATCGCGGGCAGCGCCGCGGCTGCCGCGCGCCCGATGCGCTCGCGGAGCGCGCCCGCGCGCAGGAACTGCCACAGCACGACTCCCCCCACCACCGAGAGGCCCGCATAGCGCACGATGCTCGCGAGCGCTGCCAGCGTTCCCGACACGAGCGGCTGCTCGCGCGCGCTCACCATGGTCATCAACGCCAGCACGAGCAGCGCGATGAACAGAGGCTCGCTCAACACGTTCTCGTGCACCTGCACCACCGCCGGTGTCGTCATCACGAGCAACCCGGCCACGAGGCCGGCCACGATCCCCGCCGCGTCGGCGAGCAACCACGTGATCCCCGCGATCGTCACGAATGCCGAGATTGCATTGAGCGCGCGCGCGCCCTGCACCGCAGTGACGCCGAGTCCCTCGGCGCCGGCCAGGGCCATGGGAAAGCCGGGCGGCCAATGCGACAGCGGCATGGTGCTGTCCGCGCTCGTCCAGTCGCGATCGACATCGCGCAGTCCTCGGCCGTGCGCGAACGTGGTCGCCGCCTCGATGTACGACATGCTGTCCGGATCGAGCCCGGGCCCCGCGCCCGATGTGATGGCCAGCGTACCCGCAAAGGCGAGCGCGCCCATGGCGATCGAAGCGGCGAGACGTGAGATGCGCATGAGAGAATGTTACGCTGCACGATGCACCTCCTCACAGCGCGCCCAGCCGAGCGCGCGTGAGGGACGCTTGCCGGGCCCGTGCGGCACGTCTATGATAGCCATTCACGCTCTCGTCCCTCGCCAGGCCGGCGCACATGACTGACGACGCGGACCCGGCGGACCAGTTCTCCTCGCGCGAGCGCGGAGCAGTCATCGCCGGACGCTACCGAATCGAGCGCGAGATCGGCCGCGGCGGCATGGCGACCGTCTTCGTCGCGCAGGACATTCGGCACGATCGTCAGGTCGCGCTCAAGTTCATCCACGCCGAAGTCGCCGATCGCCAGGCCACCGAGCGCTTCCGGCGCGAGATCGCGCTCCTCGCGCGGTTGCAGCATCCAAACATCCTTCCCCTGTACGACTCCGGCGAGAGCGACGGCGCGCTCTACTACGTCATGCCGCACATCGCCGGCGAGTCGCTGCGCGGACGCATCACGCGCGAGAAGCAGCTCCCCGTGAGCGAGGCGATCCGCCTCGCCTGCGAGATCGCGGATGCGCTCGAGCACGCGCACGCGCACGACGTCATCCACCGCGACATCAAGCCGGAGAACATCCTGCTCTCCGAGGGACACGCGCTCGTCTGCGACTTCGGAATCGCTCGCGCGGTGAGTCGTGCGGGTGGCAAGCGGCTCACCGATGCGGGATTCGCAGTCGGCACGATCTCCTACATGAGTCCCGAACAGGGCGCCGGCGATCCCGTGGATGGGCGCAGCGATCTCTATAGCCTGGGCTGCGTCGCGTACGAGATGCTCACCGGCGTCGTGCCCTTCAGCGGCGCGACTGCGATCGCGATCATCGCGAAGCGCTTCGGGGAGCCCGCGGCACCGATCCGCGTGAAACGGCCCGAGGTGCCGCCCGCGGTCGACGCCGCAGTGCGCAAGGCGCTCGAGCCCCTGCCCGCCAACCGGTTCGCGAACATGGCGGAGTTCTCGAACGCGCTCGGGCGCGCGGAGGACGGGCATGGCGGGCGCGCGAGCCCCACCCTCGCGATTCCGAAATGGTGGCGGTGGATCGCCGCGGTCGCGGGACTCGCCGCACTCGCCGCCCTCTTCTTCGCCTTCCGTCCAGCGCCGCTCGATCGCGGACTGTACGTGGTGCTTCCCTTCGTGCACCGCGCCAACGCGGCGCCGCAGCTCCTCAATGGTGACAATTGCCAGCAGCTGCTGTACGAGGCCTTCGGCCGCTGGAACGGCATCACGCTCGTCGACGACATGCGCGCACACGATGCGCGTGCGCGCGTGGGCAGTGCGCCGCTCACGCTCGACAACGCGCTTCGCACCGCACGGTCGCTTCGCGCCGGACGCATGGCCTGGGGCGAGGTGTGGTCGGGCCAGGACAGCATCAACGTCCGCGGCCTCGTCTACGACGTGGCGACCGGCGCTCCCATCAAGCAGTACACGGTCGCGCTGCGGAACGATCTGGGCGATGCCGAACGAAAGTTCGACGAGCTCGCGGATACGCTGCTGGTGCCCGTCGCGCAGTCTGGACGAGCGACGCTGCCGTCGAGCGGCGAGGGCGTGCGTGGGACTCGCTCCATTCCCGCGCTCACGGCGTACTTCCAGGCGCACGAAGCCCTCGGCGCATGGAAGCTCGACAGCGCCGCGTCCCTCTTTCGCGAGGCCCTCGACCTCGACCCTGGGTACCCGCACGCGAACTACTGGCTCGCGCAGGTGCAGGCGTGGCGTGGGGATGTCGATCCGGCGGAGTGGCGCGCGAGCGCGCAACGGGCAGTGGCGCAGTCGTCTCGGCTCTCGGCGCGCGACAGCATCCTGGCGGTGGCACTGCTCGACATGAGCGACGGCCGATTCGCGGATGCGTGCGGCCGCTACGATCATCTGCGTGCCACCCGCGACTCGCTCGACTTCGCGGTGTGGTACGGCCTCGGCGACTGCCACGCGCGCGATACGGTGATCGTCAAGTCGCCTGCGAGTCCGTCGGGCTACCAGTTCCGCAGCGGCTATGAGAGCGCCATCCGCGCGTACACGAAGGCGCTCGCGCTGGTGCCGATGGCACATCTGGCGTTCGCGGGCGTGGGCTTCGAGCGGCTGTCGGATCTCCTGTTCACGCAGAGCGGAGAGCTGCGCCGCGGCGCACGGGACGGAGACAGCACGATCTGGACGGCCTATCCGTCGCTCGCGAACGACACGCTCGCGTTCGTCCCCTATCCGTATGCGGAGATTGCGAGGGGACAGGTGCGCGAGCCTCGCACCTCGGCCGCTGCCGTGTCGAGGAATCGTGCGCTGCTTCAGCGTCTCGCTACGGATTGGACGCTCCAGATGCCTCGAAGCGCATCCGCCTTCGAGACCCTCGCGCGCGCGCGCGAGCTGCAAGGACGCATCGGAACCGTGGCCGCACGGGACAGCTCCGCACTCGATGCGCTCGGCCGGGCACGAGCGCTCGCGACCGACAGCGCCGACCGGCGGCGACTCGGAGTGATGAACGCACGGCTGCTGCTGGTGTCCGGCAACTTCGCTGCAGCGCGCACGCTGGCGGATTCGGTGCTCGCAACGACGGTAACGACGCCCGCTGAAGCAGACCTCCTCTCGGCGACGGCGGCACTCACCGGGCGCATACAGCGCACCATCGAGATGCTGCGTATCGAGGCGCCGACCGAACGCTTCATCTCGATGGACAATCGCCTCGTGCAGCCGCCACCCGCGGTCGCGCAGGAAGCGCGTGCGCTGCTCGGTTACGCATCGTTCGGCGCTCCCCTCGACAGCCTCATCGCCACCAGAGAGCGCGTCGAGCGCTCGATCGACAGCTACGTGCCGGCTGGCCAGCGGGCCGCGATGCGCGAGACCGTGCAGAACGTGGCGCTCACACTCGCCTATCCGGTTGCTCCGGCGCTCGCGCTGCAGCGCGCCGGAGGCGGCGGCGACTATCTCCTCGAGATCCAGCGCGCCGCGAACAGACACGACACGAGCTCCGTGCATCGCCTGCTGGACGCCGTCGCACGAATGCGCGCACCCGGCCGTCCCGGCGACCTCTCGATCTATCTGACCTATCAGGAAGCGTGGCTGCGGCTGCAGGTGGGCGACAGCGTGGGCGCGGTGCGTCAGCTCGATGCGACGCTCATGGCGCTCCCCACACTCACTCCCTATCTGCTCGATTACGTGCAGGATGCGGCCTTTCTCGTGCGTGCGATGGCGCTTCGCAGCGACATCGCGGCGGCATCGGGCGATGCGCGCACGGCGCAGAAGTGGGGATCGGCCGTGGCGGAGCTCTGGGCCGGAGCCGACGCACCGCTGGCAAACACTGTGGCGAGAATGAAGGGTCGGGCGACGAGCGGTGTGCGGTGACGCACGCGCGAGGGCGTGCACAATCTTTTCGAAAGGAGCATCGATCATGAACAGGAGCGTGACGCGCGCACGCGTGCGCCCACGGCATCTCGCGCTGCTCGCCACACTCGGCGTGATGTTGGGCTGTCCGCGCGGCGGCGCCGGACATTCGGACGACTCGCTGTACGCGCACGGCCGAATTCACGTGGACGAGGCAAC
>Ga0157369_10007359_pt1 | contig 12676 bp, 9 predicted proteins | sample C25metaG_FD_113461 | JGI IMG/M metagenome (GOLD analysis project Ga0157369, IMG submission 113461) | Corn rhizosphere microbial communities from Kellogg Biological Station, Michigan, USA - C2-5 metaG | ecosystem: Host-associated > Plants > Roots > Rhizosphere > Soil | place: USA: Michigan...
GGAGACGTGAGGGACAGGACTGAGCGGCGGCATTGAGGGTGCGGTGAATGCAATTCCCCTGAGCACAGTTTTCCTGAGCACAGTTTTCCGGAGATCCTGGCGTAGGCAAGGAATGCGGCATTCTCGAAATTCCCGCAGAATGCCGTTTGCTCCCAAGTTGCTAATAAGCTACTGAATCCATTGCCGGTAACCCTATATCGCACCAGAAAGTGGCACTGCATGGGGGGGAGGAGGTGGAAATTTTTTTTTTGCACCCCTTCTTACGGCAAACTCCCGGATTTCTCCGGGAGCAAAGATAAAGTAGCATGGCGGCGGTACGCGGGATGTGATCGCGGTCACGGGTGTTAAAGGGAGGGCACATGGGACGGGCGATAGGCAAAAGGGAACAGGAGGCCAGCGGTCGTGCCTGGCGCGTTGCGTCACCCAGAGATCCGGAGATTGGCGCTCAGGTGATTGACACAGCCATTCGCCGGGCGGGGAGTGAGCGGGGGCTGAAGCCGAATCAATGAAACGTGAAGCTCAGGCGGCTCGACTCAAGAGCTTGCTGAAAAATGCGTTTGAGGGCCCCAAAGTTGAGCAGGGGCTAAAGCCCAGATCATAAGAATGAGCAGCTTAGCCGGCACGACTAGAGTCATGCCCTGTTATAAGGCCCGATGCGCGGCATTTTTCAGCAAGCTGTAAAGTCGCGCCCTGTTACAAGCCGTGAACCCCATTTGAGTTTTTCCGCGGCATGTAAGGCCGAAGCCTGTTGTTTGGAGCGTTTCGGCGGGACTGAACGTCCCACCTCACGCGTTTTGGGTTCTCATGCTGGGGCTTTTGCGCAGGCTGTAAAGCTACTGGCCTTTCCGCAGGAGCGGCTTAAGTGCGGGGAGGAGCGTTTCGGCGATGATCTGGGATCCTTTCGCCGTGGGATGGATGCCGTCGGACTGGATGGTGCCGGGGATGTGGACCAAGCCTTTGTAGATCATGGGCACGAACGCTGTGTGGTGCTTCGCCGCCAGATCGCGGAAGATGGCCTCGAAGGCGTGGATGTAGTCTGGCCCGTAATTCGGCGGCAGCGTGATGCCGGCGAGCAGCACCTTGATGTGCGCGTTTTCGAGGCCGCTGAGCACTTCGTCCAGGTTGTGCCGCGTCTGGTCCGGGGGAATTCCGCGCAAGCCGTCATTGCCGCCAAACTCCACCACGACGATGCGCGGATGCAGACGCAATACGCCGGGGAGGCTGTCCACCGCGTCTTTGCTGGTGGCGCCGCTGGCGCCCTCGTTCACCACTTTATAGTGGTATCCGGCGGCATCGAGCTTGCGCTGCAGGGCCTCGGGATACGCCTGCTCCGGCTGCAGCCCGTGCCCAGCGGTTATGCTGTCGCCGAAGCAGACCAGAATAGGCTGCTCGGGAACGGGCCGCTCTGTGCCCAACGCGGGAAACACCGCCGACAGCAGCAGAATTGAAACGAGAACCGAACGCAGTACGTCCACGTAAATAGTGTAGAAGCAGGGACGAGGGACGAGGGACAAGGGACAAAGGGACAAAGGGACAAAGGGACAAAGGGACGAAGGGACAAAGGGACAAAGGGACGAAGGGACAAAGGGACAAAGGGACAAGGGACAAAGGGACAAGGGACAAGGGACAAAGGGACAAGGGACAAAGGGACGAGGGACACATATCTTCGAGCTGTGAACTGCGTGCTTTTCTTGGGAGACCGAATTGATCGAGGTTCGAGACGTACTTAAGTGGATTCAGAATGGCGCGCGCCGGGTGGACATTCTGAAGGGACTCACGTTCACGATTCCCGCCGGCCAGTTCGTGGCCATTGTGGGAGCGAGCGGCAGCGGCAAGAGCACGCTTCTGGGCCTGCTTGCGGGCCTCGATTCGCCCTCTTCCGGAGAAATCTGGCTGGACGGCGTGCCCATTCACAACCTGGCCGAGGTGCAGCTTGCCGCGGTTCGCGGGCGCAAGATCGGTTTCGTCTTTCAGTCATACCAGCTCATCCCCACACTCACGGCGCTGGAGAATGTGCTGCTTCCGTACGAGCTTAATTCGAACGGCCAAGGTCTCAAGAAATCGCGCACGCTGCTCACTTCGGTCGGGCTGCAGGACCGCATGGATCACTACCCCATCCAGCTCTCTGGCGGAGAGCAGCAGCGCGTCGCAATCGCCCGCGCTTTCGTGGTGGAGCCGCCCATCATCATGGCCGATGAGCCCACCGGCAACCTCGATTCGACGAACGGCCGAATGATTCTCGACCTGCTGCTCGAGCACAACAAGCGCGCAGGCACCACGCTGGTTCTGGTGACCCACGATGCCGATGTGGCGGCTTCGGCCGACCGGCGAATCACGCTGCGCGACGGGCTGATCGTGGAAGACACGCTGCCGTTTGTGCCCGATCCGGCTGGCGATGGGGTGCGCCATGTCTGACACGCCGTTGCTCCGCAAGCAGGCCCTGAGCTGGCGCCGCGCCGCGGCCATCGCCATGCGCGACCTCAAATCGGCGCCCGGCAAATTCGCGTTCGTGGTGCTTTCGGTGGCGATCGGCGTGGCAGCGCTGGTCGGGGTGAGGGGATTTTCCGAGGCATTTCGCCACACGCTCGGGGTTGAAGCCCGCTCTCTGATCGGCGGTGACCTGAGCGCGCGCGTGTACGGGCTGCCTACCGCCGAGGAAAGCGCCAAAGTTGCCGCAGTTGAGAAGAACATCCCGGGCACGCGGTCCACGTGGGTGACGGAAACGCTTTCGATGACCTCGGTGCCACCCGATCCGGTCCCCATACTGGTGACGCTCAAGGCGGTCGACCCCGCGGTCTACCCGTTCTACGGTGAGGCGACGCTCGAGCCGGCAATGAGTTTGCAGCAGGCGCTCGCAGGAGACTCCGCTGTCGTCGCGGACGAGTTCCTCGTACGGCTGAATGCGCACGTGGGGGAGACGCTTCGGCTTGGCGGAAGGAATCTGCGTATCACGGCAGTGCTCGCGCAGGAGCCGGACCGCATCAGCGCGGGGGCCGGCATGGGACCGCGCGTGATGATTTCGCGCGCGACGCTGGCCGCCACCGGCCTGCTGGCGCCGGGCAGCCGCGCTTCGGCACGCTTGCTGATGAAGCTGCCCGAGCCGATGCCGAGCGGGCTCACTCCGCCGGACGTGCGCAAGGACCTGGAGAAGGCCCTGCCCGATGCACAGGTGATCGACTATCGCGAAGGCAATCCATCGATCACCGAAGGCCTGGACCATGCGACCGCGATTCTCTCGCTGATTTGCCTGGTGGCCATGGTGCTGGGCGCCATCGGAGTGGCGATGGCGATGCACGCGCACCTGGAGCAGCGCATGGACGTGCTCGCCATTCTGAAGGCGGTGGGCGCGGGCTCGTCCGATCTGCTGCGCATTTTTCTGCTGCAGACTCTGGGGCTGGGGCTGGCCGGAGGACTGATCGGCGTGGCTGCGGGATTGGGCGTGATGGAGGCGCTGCCGGCCGTGTTTGGCAAGCTGCTGCCGGTGCACACGGTGATGGCGTTTCCGTGGCGCAGCATCGGCGCGGGCCTGGGAACCGGGCTGCTGACCACACTTCTGTTTTGCCTGCCGCCTCTGCTCGATGTGCGCAAGGTGCGGCCGGTGCTGGTGCTGCGACGGCTGGTGGAGTCCGGGCCTGACGGAATTGGCGGGTTCTTTGCGCGCATCTGGGCGCGATGGCTGCAGCTCGCGGTCGGGCTGGTCGTGCTTGTGGCTTTATTCGGAATTGCCTGGGCGCTGTCGGACTCGGCTCTGGTGGGAAAATGGTTCGCCGCCGGCCTGGCCGCCGCGCTCGCCGTTCTGCTGGTGCTGGCGTGGGTCACACTGCGGTTTCTGCGCTTCGTGCTCAACCGCGTTCGCCTGCATTTGCCGTCTTCGCTGCGTCACGGGCTGGCCAATCTCTACCGCCCCGGCAACCAGTCGGCCGCGGTGCTTGCCGCGCTGGGCACGGGGGTCATGCTCATCCTCTCGGTCTACCTGTTGCAGTCGTCGCTGCTGCGCCAGATCAAGGAGACCGCTTCGCCCAAGCTGCCCAACGTGTTTCTGATCGACATCAGCTCCGACGAGATCGATGGGGTGCACAACTTCTTCGCTCACCAGCAGGGGGTCACCGAGCCGGTGGAGTTGATGCCGATCGTCCGCGGGCAATTCAAGTCCATCAACGACAAGCCGGTCGACCAGATCAAGGGCGAGCACATGCCGCAACGCATGCTGCAGAATGCCGAGCTGACGTGGGCAGACAGCAAGCCGGAGGGCGACAAGCTGCTGCAGGGAAAGTGGTGGACGAAGGCTGACGCGCAGGAAATTGCCGTTGCGGAGTGGATCGCTCAGCGGCTGCACCTTTCGATCGGTTCCACCGTGGAGTTGAACACGGCAGTTGCCGGCGATCGCAAGCTCAAGGTTGCCGCGATCTACAGGAGCGACGAGTTTCACATCGCCGGCCGCGCTTCGTTCGTACTACCGTCGGGACTGCTCAAGGACGAGACAGCCACCTGGTATGGAGGCGCACATATTGTGCCGGGACGCATCCCGGGCATGGAGCGGGCTCTGTTCGCGGCGCATCCCACCATCACGGTGATCAATATTGCCGACATGCTCACGCGCATCGAGAGCGTGATCGACCAGATCACGTTCGTGATTCACTTCCTGGCTGGGTTCTCGATTTTTGCCGGGCTGACGATTCTGGCGTCGTCGATCGCGAGCACTCGTTTCCGGCGAATGCGGGAGGCAGTGGTGCTGAAGACGCTGGGCGCTACCCGTATGCGGATCGTCCGCACGTTCAGCGTGGAATTCAGCGTCCTGGGTCTGCTGGCGGGAGTGGTCGGGGTGATCTTCGCCAACCTTCTGATTCGCGTGCTGCTCGATCGCATGAAGGTGGGCTTTCAGATCCAGTGGGCCGCGGCGGCGGTGGCGCTGGCCGGGACGGCGCTGCTGGCGACCGGCACGGGCTGGATTGCGAGCTTCCGAATTCTGGGTTTGCGTCCGCTCGAAGTGTTGCGGGAAGAATAATCGGACGAAACTTTCAGGGTGGCAACAACTTTTTTGCAAAGCAAGGGTTTATGTCGGTTGACGGGCTGTCGCCCTTGATGCAATTTAAGTAGAGTCGCTCAATACCCGGCGAGTTTGCATCGGCCAGATTACATTCTGCTCATCGGGATTCCCCATTGCCGCAACACATTCATGCTGGAGGTCAGCACATGCCAGACGACGGTCTTCGCAAACGCATTCTGATTGTCGACGATGAAAGGAACATCGCCGACACGCTAGCCATGGTGTTCAAAATAAAGGGACACGAGGCCATGGCGACCTATAGTGCCGAAAGTGCCGTTGAAACCGTCGAAGTGTTTGAGCCGGACATCGTGCTGAGCGACGTGATGATGGGCAAGATGACTGGCGTGGACCTGGCGATCTATTTGTCGAAGGCGCGGCCGGAATGCAAGGTACTGCTATTTTCCGGGCAGGCGGCGACCGCCGATCTGCTGCGCGAAGCCAGCCGCAAGGGCCACGAATTCCGGCTTATGGCCAAGCCCATCCATCCGCAGAAACTCCTCGACGACATTGCATCAATGTAACTGTTAACCGCAAGGCTCGATCACATAAGGCCCGGGATTCCCCTCCCGGGCCTTTTTTGCGCGTGCCATTTGAGCGGCGAATTCCGGGCGAAATCGGACAATTACGCTCGAAAAAGAGCCCTTCTTCAAAATCCATCTTTTACAGGCACCATTGTGATGGCGATCATGCCTGGTGGAGTTCCGCGGAGTTTCTGGTTGATTTCCGATACAGATCCCGCTACGCTCTAACCAAAATAACCCGAGATTCACGGTCGTGTAGATCTGTAGAGTCAGTCTGGTTGGGCCCAAGGGGTACCCCTGCCTGCCCAGGTCTTGCAAGCCGACGAGTGCCTCCGGAGAAAATGCAGGCCTTGTAGTGAAAGCTCTTTCCTGTTTTGCTTTTGCGCTGCTATGCGCGGCGCCCTCTCTCGCCAGCGTTACCGTCACGAGCCCACTGAACGGCGCATCCGTGACGTCGCCCTTCACTCTTTCCGCCACAGCGAGCGCCTGCTCCTCTCAATCCATAGCGTCGACAGGCTATTCGCTCGATAGCGGCACCACCACGCTCGTCAAAGGTTCGTCAATTTCCACCAGCATCGCAACCTCTACGGGCAGCCATATTCTGCATGTGAAATCCTGGGGAGTCTCCGGTGCATCGTGCACCACCAACGTCAGTATCACGGTGGTGAAGGGGACCACCACTAGCGTGACGGTGACCTCTCCGGTAAGCGGTTCCACCGTGTCGTCGCCGTTTTCTGTGGCGGCCACGGGCACTCTGTGCTCCGGCCAGTCGATCACGAAAATGGGGTACTCGCTCGACAGCGGCACCACAACGAGTTACTCCGGCACGGCTCTCAACACGAAAGTGAGCGCAACCGCGGGCGGCCACACCTTGCATGTGAAGTCGTGGGGCAGCGGCGGCGCGGTCTGTAACAAGGATATCGGCATCACGGTTGCAGCCAGTACCAACGTAGTGGTATCCAGCCCGCTTAATGGAGCATCCGTAAAGACTCCTTTTTCGCTCGTGGCTTCGGGCACACTCTGCTCCGGCCAGGCAATCACCACCATGGGCTACTCCCTCGACAGCAGTTCGACGACTGTCACGAAGAGCGGCACTTCTCTTACAGCGTCAGTGACCACCAGTGCCGGCAGCCACACACTCCATGTGAAGGCGTGGGGAAATGGCGTATCTTGCACCGCCAACGTTGGCATCAGCGCAACGGTCGCTCCGCCGGGGCCATCGATTCCATCCAATGCTGTGGCCACCAAGCTGATTCAGAACCTGGACAAATGGACCAAGGCCCACGATGAGGGCACCAGCGGAACGTCGAGCGGAGCCATGTCGCTCGTCGCATCCCCATCGATCAGCGGCTCGGCGCGTAAATTTGAGACGTCGTATACGAAGTACGGCGGAGAGCGATATAACGTGGGGCTTGCCCCTGACGGAGCTTCGACAAATTTCGTTTACGACACGCAGATCTATCTAGCCAGTCCATCGAGTGACATTTCGAACATCGAGATGGATCTCAACCAAGTCCTCAGCAACGGCAACACGGTCATTTTCGGCTTCCAGTGCGATGCATGGTCGAAGACGTGGGACTACAACGAGAACGCCGATACAATTGCCAACCCCGACGCGCACTGGCTTCACTCGAACCAGACGTGCGACCCGCATAAGTGGTCCACCGATACCTGGCACCACATTCAGATCCAGTATTCACGCGACACTACCGGCAACGTCACCTACAAGGCGGTGTGGTTCGACGGCGTTGAGCAGGACTTGAATATCACGGTGATGTCGACGTTCTCGCTGGGTTGGGATAAGTGCCTCAACTCGAACTTCCAGATCGACGGCTTCACCTCGACGGCGGGTTCGTCCACCGTATATCTCGACAACATGACGCTCTATAGCTGGTAGCAGAATCGGCCTGGGTGGCAATGCCAGACCGAGATATTGGCACCCTGCGGCGGGTACATCGAAAGAAATAGGGGATAGAGAGCCAGGCTCTCTATCCCCTATTTTTTCGCTTTTCGCAAATCCTGAACGGCATTGCATCGCCGTCTCCGGCGCATTCGTGTCCGCAGGAGTACAGGGTCCGACGCTACTGTGTACGATCGTTTACACGTGCCTCAAAAAAAGGAGTTAAAGGCATGAAAACACACCCGCATGAGGGCTCAACTGTAACCAAAATAGTAGATTGATTTCTCATTTGAATCGAGTTACTTTCAATTCAAATAAATTTCTGAGTAATACAGTCGTGTAGACCTGAAGAGGAATCCTGGGGAGCACCATGGTCGGTGTGTTCTCCTCTATATCCTCAAGGCAAGACAGCGTCTAGTTAGCCGGCGTGTGCTCAAGAAGAGAAACGGTCAGGCTTTTTGCCATGAAGGCTTTCTACCACATTGCTCTTGCGCTGTCTTGCGCAGCGCCCGCCCTCGCCAGTGTTACCGTCAGCAGCCCGGTCAACGGCGCAACGGTCACTTCACCCTTCGCTCTCAAGGCTAATGCAAGTTCCTGCTCTTCTCAGGCGATCGCCTCGATGGGTTATTCACTCGATAGCAGTTCCAGCACCACGATCGTGAAATCCAGCTCGCTTTCGGCCAGCGTTGCCACCTCCCTCGGCAGCCATATTGTGCACGTTAAATCGTGGGGTACCGAGGGAGCGGCGTGCTCGGCCAGCATGACGGTGAACGTGGTGCAGGCTCCAACGCCTTCCACCACCACGAACATAACTGTCGCCAGCCCGCTGAATGGCACTCAGGTAGTTTCGCCAGTCCCGGTTGCAGCCACCGGGACTCTCTGCAAGGGCCAGCCGATCGCCGCCATGGGGTATTCGCTCGACAGCTCGTCGACCACGGTCTTCAAATCGCAAGCGATCAGCGGAAGCGTCTCCGCCGCGACGGGCAGCCACACGCTGCACGTGAAGGCGTGGGGTAACGCGGGCGCATCCTGCGCCGTCAGCCTGTCGGTGTCGGTCCAGGCTCCGCCGCCGGTAAAGTCCGGGCCCTCGATCCCAACTGACGCCATTGCCGTGAAGTCAGTTCAGAACTTTGACAGCTGGGGAGCGTCATACGACACGCGCACCAGCGGCAGCGCGAGCGGCGCAACGCAACTCGTTGCGACGCCCGCCATCAGCGGCTCGGCGCGCCGGTTCGCGACATCCTATACCGACTACGCCGGTGAGCGTTATCACGTGAGCCTCAAACCCGCAACCGAGGCGACCGACTTCGTCTACGATTCGCAGATCTACGTGGCCAACCCATCCAGCGATATTTCCAACATCGAAATGGATCTGAACCAGGTCGCGCCGAACGGTCAGACTATCATCTACGGATTTCAGTGCGACGGCTGGTCGCATACCTGGGATTACGCTGAAAACTCAGGCACGCCCACCAGCCCCAGAGCACACTGGCTGCATTCAAACCAGACCTGCTATCCGCAGAAATGGGCTACGGGAACATGGCACCGCGTGCAGATTCAATACTCGCGCGACAACTCCGGCAACGTGACTTACAAGGCGGTGTGGCTCGATGGAGTGGAGCAGGACCTGAACATCACCGTTGCGTCCAGCTTCGCACTGGGGTGGCAACCAACATTGCTTATCAATTTCCAAATCGACGGCGCGACCTCGACTTCTGGCTCGTCGACTGTGTATCTCGATAACACCACGATCTATAGCTGGTAGCGCGCGGGCGGCAAGGAATTCCTCGCGGCAAAACGGCTATCGATGCAAGCCTCTGGAAGCTGCAAGAAATTAAAGCGGGATGGAGATCAAGAACCTTCTCCATCCCGCGATTTTTTTTGCGCTATGCCGGCGCGGCGGATCATGCCATTGCGAACGCGCGGATCTGCTCCTTGCGCACGGTGAGCCTGTCGATGAAGTCGGTGCGGACCTCGTATCCGCGGCCGGGAATATCAGGGATGTTAATTTCGCCTTTACTCGACACCGTCACCTCGGGCTCGATGATATCTTCGGCCCAGTAGCGCGCTGATGCCGACACGTCGCCGGGCAGCGAGAAGTTTTCAAGCGAAGCCAGCGCGATGTTATGCGAGCGGCCGATGCCGGCTTCGAGCATGCCGCCGCACCACACCGGAATGCCGCGCTCCAGCGCCGCGTTGTGGACCGCAATAGCTTCAGAGAATCCGCCGACGCGGCCGAGCTTGATGTTGATGATGCGGCATGACTCCATCTCGATGGCGGCCAGCGCGTCGCGCCGGTTGCGAATCGACTCATCGAGGCAGATGGCGGTGTTGAGCCGCTTCTGCAGCATCGAGTGGAAATAGAAATCGTCATGCCACAGGGGCTGCTCGATCATGAGCAGATCGAACTGGTCGAACGAGCACACATGGTCCGCGTCGTGCAGCCGGTATGCCGAATTGGCATCGCAGCTCAGCAGGATTCCGGGCCAGCGGCTGCGCACTTTATCGAACACCTCGATATCCCAGCCGGGCTTGCACTTCAGCTTGATGCGCTGATAGCCGGCGGCAAGTTCTTTCTCGATGATGGCCATCAGCTCGGGAATTGACTTCTGAATGCCGAGCGACACGCCGCAGGGAATGGCATTGCGCACGCCGCCCAGCAGGCGCGAGAGCGAAATCCCTTCGCGCTGTGCCTCGAGGTCCCAGACCGCGTTCTCAAGGGCGGCTTTCGCCATGGGGTTGCCGCGCACCAGTTTGAAGAGCCTTGGGCAGTCGCCGCCATGTTCGATTTTTTCAGCCGAGGCCAGCATGGGGCCGAGTTCGCTCAGGATCACCTGCCATGCGGTGTCAGTGGATTCGCCGGAAAAGAACGGCCGCTCGCCGGCGGTGCACTCACCCCAGCCGATGAGTCCTTCGGATCGCACTTCTGCCAGCAGGATGCGCCGCTCGCGCGTGATGCCGAAGCTGGTTTCAAAGGGGCGCACCAGGGGTAACTGAATCTCCCGCAGAATGATTCCGTCAATTCGCATATCCGGCTTTCCTTGTGTGCTTAGATGCTTGATCCCGGCTGGGAGAGGGAGCCCAGTTCGTAGATGCCATTTCCTTCGGCGTCGCGCTCAAACCCAATGATGGCGAACCCGTTTGCAAATGCTTGCTGAAACTTGAGGCGGTTTTCCATTTGTATGGCGAGAGCCCGGGGACGGTCCTCTTCAGACGATTTCCAGCGATACACCAAAGCGGGGACGAGGATGCGTTCTTGGATCGCGAGTGCGGGGCGCGGCTTGCCTTCGAGCACCGACAGTACACGCGAAGAATCGAGGTCCCACTCCGCCACGAGCCGGTCGGTCGGCAGGCCTCCCTGCAGTCGAGAAGAGGATACACCATAAAAATTCTCGCGATAGGTGCGCGCGATGGCTCCCAGCTTGTGGATATTTAGGAAGGCGTTTTTGATTTCCACAGGGTCGAACGTCCACTCCATGTGCCGGATGCCGCGGGCCAGTGCATCTTTGCGCTGAGCCAGCTTGAGTTGCGCACCGAGGCCGCGATTGCGGTACGACTCTTTCACCGCCAGCATGTGGGAGTGGAGATAAGGACGCGGTTGGCCGTCAGGAAAATTCCGGCCGTCCTTCACCCCGGGCAAAGACATGGCGAAGGCCACCATGGACGCAGCATGTCCGTTGGTGGGCGCGCCCGGCAGATCGGTGTCGAAGGCGCCGATTACCTGCCCGCCCACTTTCTGCATCACGAGGAACGCTTTGCGCGGAACAATGTCCGCCTGGTCGTATCCCCAGGTCTCCACCTGCAACTGGACAACGGCTTCCAGCTCGTCCAGCCCGTCACATGTGCGAATCACGATCATGTTTTTACGAGTCTTCAGTTGTTAGTTTTCGGTTGTCAGTTCATCGTTCCCGGTTCGCAGCATCCCTGTTTCCCATCGCTGTTGCCCGCTCGCTGCTTTTCGCTTGTTCCCACAGTTGTTCCAGCTCAGGCGGGGAGAGCTGTTCGAGCGGTTTGGGTGCGGCGTGTTCCATGGCGCGGAATCTTTCACGGAAGCGCAGGTTTGTGCCGCGAAGGGCCATCTCGGCGTCGACGTGCAGATGGCGGGAAAGGTTCACCACAGTGAACAGCAGATCGCCCATCTCGGCTTCGGTGCGCCCCGCGTCGCCGCGCTCGGCCTCTGCGGCGAGTTCCGCTGTCTCTTCGGCTATCTTCGGCAGCAGGCCGCGCCAATCGGGCCAGTCGAAGCCCGCCTTCGCCGCTTTGCCGCCGATTTTCGCCGCTTCAGCAAGCGCGGGCATCGCGCGCGAAACTCCGTCGAGGCGCGATTCCCCCGTTGCGGACGACCCACGGCTCTGCCCCGTTTTCGCCACCGCTTCCTGGGCCTTGATCTCTTCCCAGTTGCGGAGCACCGCGGCGGCGGACCCTTGTACGTCCGCGTCCACATCCGCGCGATTGCCTGCCGCGCGGGAAGCCTCTTCCCCGAAAACATGCGGATGGCGCCGGATCAGCTTGCGGTTCAGGTGGTCCAAAACGTCGCTGATGGTGAACCGGCCTTCGTTGGCGGCCATTTCCGCGTAGAAGAGCACCTGCAGCAGAAGGTCGCCCAGCTCTTCCGCCAGGTGCGGGAAGTCGCGCCGCTCGATGGCGTCGAAGACCTCGTAGGCCTCTTCGAGCGTGTATTTGCGGATGGTGTCGAAGGTCTGCTGGCGATCCCAGGGGCAGCCGTCAGGGGCGCGGAGGCGCGCCATGATCTGAACCGATTGCTCAAACAGGGGTGCCGCTCCTACGGGGTCGGTCTTCATGGCCGAACCGTGCGCTGGAGCGGATGGATTGGGTTCTGGACTGTTCGCACTGCGTGCCGGGTCCATCCATCTCAGGATATACGGTCACTCCGCGCAACGTGGCAGATACGTGAGCGAGCTGAAGAAGCGACAGGATGAGCGCCGCCGCTCCCGGATTGCCGGGAGCGGCAGGCGCGCATTCTGGCTAAAAGAAAAGTTTCGTCATCGGCTTGGAACTCATCGCCGGGGCGGCCAGTTGAGTTTTGACCGCCGACTGAGCCGGCGTCGGAGGCTGGCACACGAAGCTCAGGTAAACACGAGCGTTCGCCCAGTCTGAGGCAGTTGAAAAGTTGATCAACGCGAAATTGACGTACATTCCGACTGAAAGGGAGGCGACGCTGGAAGAGGTGCAGGATACGCGCGCCCC
>Ga0157369_10007360_pt1 | contig 12676 bp, 7 predicted proteins | sample C25metaG_FD_113461 | JGI IMG/M metagenome (GOLD analysis project Ga0157369, IMG submission 113461) | Corn rhizosphere microbial communities from Kellogg Biological Station, Michigan, USA - C2-5 metaG | ecosystem: Host-associated > Plants > Roots > Rhizosphere > Soil | place: USA: Michigan...
ACCGATACGCTTGGTTACGCCCATGATGCTGGTAGGATTGACTGCCTTATCAGACGAGATCATGAGCAGTCGCTCTGCCCGGTGTTTCTGGGCCGACATCACAACGTTGTATGTGCCGATCACGTTGTTGATAGCAGCTTCGAGCACGTGAGATTCCATAAGTGGTACATGCTTATATGCGGCTGCGTGGAACACCACCTGGACCTGATATTGCGATATCGTTTCGTTCACGCGTTGAAAGTTCGTGATATCTCCCAGTTCAGTCGCTAATTGAATCTCGGGGAAGCGCCCACGCAACTCCATTTCCAACATGAACATTTCACTCTCGGCCTGATCGAAAATCACCAGAACACTCGGTGAGAATCGAGCGACCTGTCGGCAAAGTTCGGAACCGATGGACCCGCATCCACCAGTGACCATGATGACTTTTCCGGTCAATTGCGCACCGATCGCTTCATCCGAAACCGTAACGGGATCCCGGCCGAGCAAATCATCGACTGATACTTCTCGGATTTGCCCTGCAAGAAGTTTCCCTTCAAGCAACTCTGACAGGCTCGGAACTGTCCTAAACGGTGTCTGAGCGGCTCGACAATTTGCGATCACCTCACGCATTTGCCGTTTGTTTGCTGACGGGATCGCGATGATGATTTCGGAGATCGGGGTACACCGCCGACTGTAATGTCGAATCATCTGGGCAGCCGAGTACCCTGTTCCCAGGACACGCAGTCCTGCAAGAGAAGCACCTGCTTTGAATGGATCATCATCTAAAAAGCCGACCGCTTTGATGCCGAGCTTCCGGTTTCCGCGAATCTCTCTTGCAAGCATCAGTCCTGCGGTGCCCGCACCATATATCAGTACAGACTTCGATTCCTCGCCTGCACGAGCTCTCAGTGAGACTAGCTCTCGAACCAATCGAGGACTGAACACCAATAGAGCTGTCAACATAAAGAACACCATTAGATCTAAGAAGTAGATCGACCCTGGAAATGAAGGTCCAATAAGGAGCCATGTGCCGGTAATGGTCATTGCAACTCCTGACAGAGTGACTGCGAGCACCCCCAGAAGATCTCGGAGACCCACGTAGCTCCACAAGCGGCGCTGTCGCTCAAATACGTAATATGCCGGCAGTTTCGCCAAGGTGAAAATCATCATCCCACCATAGAAGTTGGAGTACTGATTCGCTGGCAGGGAGAAATCGAATCTCAAGGAGAATGAGACCGCCAGAGATAAGGCAGCAAGTGGTCCTGCTGCCATCAGCATCAAATGTCGTCGGAAATTCACGTTAGCTCCTTGGTTGAACCGGCATGATGCGTCTTCTAGGGTTCAGCCGCCCAATCGAGGGGATTGGAAGGTCGATATGCGTCGGGAAGAAGGTAGGTCTTCTACTGTGCTTGATTAATAGCTTCCTGACGGTCGTGCCGACATAATCGACCTCCGCTTCGGTCATCGCAGGATAGAGAGGCAGAGTCACGAGGCGCGGGTACAGCGCCAATGCAGTCGGGCACTGATTCTGCGGTAGACCGGCAAAAGGCTCGAAAAAGGGATGCATTGGGATTGGTATGAAGTGGACGCTCGCCGCAATGCCCCTTGAACGGAGTTCCTCGATGAACATCGCGCGGTCGATACACAATCGTTCTAAATTGAGGCGGATTGAATACAGATGCCATGCGTGGCGATCGCCTTGGGCAGCAGTGCGAGGCAGCTCAACTTCTTCAACATTCCGGAGGAGCTCCCCATACCGAGTCGCGTAGCGTGTGCGGATCATAGTGAACTGCTCAAGTTTCTTAAGTTGATGAATCCCGAGCGAGGCTTGAAGATCGCTCAAGTTGTACTTGAACCCACACTCGTGGACTTGGTAAAACCAGCTGCCGGATCCGGAGTATCGGTTCCAGGCGTCGCGGCTTATCCCATGCAAACACAGCAGCTTCATCTTGTCGTAGAGACTCGGATCTGCGGTAGTGGTGATTCCGCCCTCTGCTGTTGTCATGTTCTTCGTCGCGTAGAAACTGAAGCAGACCGCGTCACTTCCACTCGATGGCTCCTGATTCACGGAACCGATGAGAGAACCCCGATAGATTGTGCCAGATGCGTGCGCAGCATCTTCGATTACCCGCAAGCCATGCTTCCTTGCAGTCTCCCAGATCCGCGAAAGATCACAAGGGAGACCCGCGAAGTGAACTGGGATGATCGCTCGAGTGCGGGGGGTTATTCTAGACTCAATCGAGTTTGGGGAAATGTTTCCATTAAGTCCTATGTCGGCCAGCACGGGCGTGGCGCCTACATGCATAATTGCATTTACGGTTGCGCAAAATGTTAGGGGCGTAGTAATGACTTCATCGCCCCTCCCTATTCCCATTGCAGCCAGAGCAAGATGAAGGCCTGCAGTGCAGGAATTGACCGCAAGTGCGAACGGAGCGCCTACGTAGCTGCTGAACTCCTGCTCGAGTCGCGCAGTCTTAGGCCCGGTCGTAAGCCACCCTGATCTAAGAGTATCCAGAACCTCTTCAATCTCGTCATCTCCAATACTCGGCCGATGAAAGGGTATGGACTTGTGGTCAGGCATCATAGCTGATCTCCTCTCTATACTTAAACTCTTGCGCGATATGCACTGGCTCACACTGACTCGGAATGAGAGAGTGCCGGATCGTCATGATGAGCAGCTTGATATCTGAACTCAAGCTGCGTGTGCGAATGTAATGCGCACTGAGGCACAGCTTTCGAGGCAAGAGCCAAGCGCAATAAAAGCGCTCGATATCGTCTTGCCCGGAAAGAAGGATCTGCTCGTTTCGGAAGGCGAGTGAGGCTAAATCGGTGATTCCCGGGCGGACAGAAAGTATTGTTTGCCATTGCCGATCCGACAGATCGACATATTCAGGAACTTCTGGACGAGGTCCAATGAAGCTCATTTCGCCCCTAAACACATTCAAAAGCTGTGGCAGTTCATCGATCTTGTAATGACGCATCAGCCGTCCTGCCGCGGTGATCCGAGAATCATTATCGGCAGTGATCTTGCGGGGGCCCGATACGCGCTTCATCGTCCGAAGTTTCAGAATCACAAATCGTCGCCCATAAAGACCGACACGCTGCTGTCGAAAGATGATCGGCATGCCATCTTCTAAGAAGATGGCAGCAGCGCAGATCCCAAGCAGAGGTGCTACTGAGATCAGGAGCAGACCGGCCGCCGCACGTGAAACTAGATCTTGTGCTTTCATTCTGTGCTGGCCGGCAAGCGGGATTCAGCTGTCGACGCTGAGTTCTCTCCTGGATACCAGGCAGATGCTCGCCTCAGCGAATGATCTGCTGAGGCATGCGATGCGACTTCCAAGGCCCCCAGCCATCTTCCGACGATCGTCGACCAGCTGTATTCATGTTCGACATAAGCCCTTCCATTCCTGGAAAGCTGGTCTCGCATTCCGTAATCGTCTGCCAAGAGCCTGATAGCGGCAGCAAGATCCGCCGGAGATTCAGGCCTTACTGCAATTCCACAAGCGTGCCGCGTTAGCAATTCTCCGGCCTCACCAACCCCCGAGTAGATGACCGGGACACCGCAGCTGAGCGAGGGAAAGACTTTTGAGAGGCGCATGCCTTTCGCAACCGGAATATTCCGCAATGTCGCGACCGAGGCATAGGCAACCGAATATAGTTCGGCCGTTTTCTCGTACGGAACGTCGGCGAATGTCATGTTCGTTAGTCCCTTCTCAAATGCGAGTTGCCGGATCCGCTGTCGCTCCGGTCCGTTACCGACCATCAGAAATGTTATGCGAGAGTCCATCGAAAGTAGCTCCGCAGCATTCACCAGCGTGTCTAGGCCGTGATAGTAGGCATGCGTTCCTACATAGACAATGGCGAGCTTCCCTTGGAGTTGCCATGTGTCGACATATTCAGGTTCCGGCGAGCGTGGGCATAGAAGATCGGTATCAGCACCATTGGGGAGAAAGGATATGCGACTGCGCGGAACCCCACGCTCTTCGAAATGCTTGATGAAACCATCTGTCACTGTCGACACGCTCATTGCATGTTTCAAGAGAATGGTCTCGATCCAGGAAGCAACACGGAGCAGAAGATCGTGGCGTAAGAATCCAAGTTCCCGGGCTACGTCGACCTGAAGATCAGGAACGTTATAGATATAAGGCACCCCGCGGATCAGTTTCATCAGAATAGCCACTATTCCGAGCGGGAGCGGTTGGCCCTCGACGAAGATTACGTCCGGTCTACGCCCCAGCAATATGAACGGACACACGGTCATCGCAAAGCTGAAGTAATTGGCCATGCGGGCAATTGCCGCGCGTCCTGTTGCCGCATACGACCATACCCGTTTCACGGGGACTCCATCGACCATGTCTCGGCCATAAAAGCGTCCGCGATACTCGGCAAAGATCTTTCCTGTCGGATAGTTGGGCATAGTGGTTGCCACAACGACATCTTTGCCTCTCCGTCGAAGCTCTCGAACGAAGCAACGAAGTCGGATTTGTGGCGCGCCCGTCTCTGGCGTGTAGTACTGAGTCAGGATGAGCCATCGCCGCAGTTCTGAGCTCTGCTGTTCGTGCATTGTTTGTCGCTCCGATCGACTGGTTCCTGCTACGTTTTGTGATCCCTCGGTCCCAAGTAGCTAGCTGGGTTTAGAAGTTGGAGTAGGGCCGTGGACCAACAAATGCGAGAGTAAGAGAAGAGTGATCGCGCCCAGACCCACGTGACCCTGCAAGCGATCACCTCTGGGAGCGTCGTCGGACGTGCTTACAAGATCATGCTTAGTTCTGCGCTACCAAGAGAAAGTCAGCTGTTTCGCTCAGTTCGGCGCCTTCACGTCGAAAGCGCGTACTCTGACGTCGAGTGGGCCGGACTCTGAGCAGACTTTCTACGGCCGAGCGCGCCAGACTGCGCAATCAATAAGCCGAACAAGAGCCAAGTAGGCTTTCGGTGCTCCCAAGTCAGGGATGACACCGCGACGCACCAGGTAAGAAGCAGGATGAGCCAGGCTCTACGCTGTACTTTGGGTAGATTCTGAATCATGTACAACAAGGCGCACAGGAGCGCAGCAAAAAGAGTGGCTCCGACGGTTCCGAGCTCAACAAGAATCGAGAGATAGGAGTTGTGGGCAACATACGGGATATCAAGCCTGCTATATACGCTCTCCCCGAATGCTCCAGACCCGACTCCGATGATCGGATGTTCCCGATACACCTCCAATCCGGCAGCCCAGATTCGAGTTCGGTTCGTGAACGTACCTTCAGCGACCTCGCTATGAATAGTCCCCAGTCTTTCCCAAGTTTCTTTTGGTATAACCACGAGTGCCACGCACAAACAGAGTATGAGCACTGCAATAGCTATCCATCGCTTTCGAGTGTCGAGCGTCGCGAAGCTGAACGGCATCGTGAGGGCCCCGACACACGTTGCTAGGAATGCCCCACGAGATCCAGTAAGACAAATTGCAAGAAGCGAGACGGGGATGTGCAACAACCATGCAAGCTGGTACTTGTGATTCAGTGAAAGCAGATAGCCCGACATGGCCATCGCCAAGGCCAACGTAACCCCAAGTTCATTCTCATCAAATCCGCTTGCGGTAAACCTTCCTTCGACCAAGCCGAGATTGCTTCCCGAATGTGTTGCAAAGGCGTAGAGCACGCTGGCCGCGGATACGTAACTTCCAAAGATGTAGGCCGCAATCAATGAGCGCTGCTTCATCGGCGTCGGAGCGAACTCCCAAATCAGCCATGTCATGACAAGCAGCTGAGCACTAGAAGTGGCTTTGGTGATCGTGGCAGGTGGTGAATGACTCCAGAGATAGCTGATGAACATCCAAAGAACGAGGGCTGCCAGCAAATAATGCGCGGGGTGAAGCTTGCGAATGCGCAATTTTGCCAGAACTGCTAACAGTCCGATTAAGGATGCTCCGACCCCAATCGCGAGGCTTATAGAGGTTCCCTGTGCTACCGCAAGCTCCTCCTCCCAAGGCACGCAGAAGATCAAAAGCCAGAGCGACGCAAACGCTATTTCGGCCACGTTTGGAGTCCGCGTGCGACGCCTGCTCACTGCATTTATGATCATCTTGGGATGACTACTTCTTCTCCATAACTGGGGATAGAGTTGTTGCGTTCCAGTGGACTGGATGGCCCTCCCTGATGTAAGCGAGGAGGACAGCGTTACAGATTGCAAGGAAGAACGCTCCCAGGATCCACGCCTCTGCCGCACCAACAAGACCTCTTCTTGGTACAAGAGCCCAGCAACAGAGGCTAGTAACGGCGCCACTGGCCGCCAACGGCGGAATCTGGACAAGAAGCTTGCGTGCCGCAGTTAACGTGTAGCCTTGCGCACATACCACGTATCCAATTGCGCCAGCTGCCATTATGCGGGCGAGAACGCCAGTACTATGCGCGTATTCTGGGCGAAACAGTAGAGCTAGCAGCGTAGATCCACAGACAACAGCAAGCAGAACGCCTCCTGAACCGACGATCGCGCTAACGGCTACGAAACGAAAGAATAGCGACCGGCATGTCCGTCTGTCCTGCGTGACCCACGCCTTTGCGAGCTTAACGATCATACAGCTCGCAAGGGCTGCCATTACGAGGTTGCCAGCACCGATGAATGACGCCAAAGCTGAGAAAATGCCCAACTCTCGTCTGGTCAAGAAGTATTCGATGAAGTAACGGGGGATGTTGAGATTGAGACCGCCCAGACCGATAATGACTCCTAAAGGAAGTGCCGTTACGAACAATTTGCGTTGAGTGCGCATGTTCCACTTGAGCCGATGAAATCCACACGAAGAATGTGCACTGGGGATATCGAAGAATATGAGGACGGTACCTCGTGCGAGCACAAGACCCAAGGCAGCCACGAGCACGTTTTGAGTCAACCACATAACGAGCCACAAGGAGATGAGGCACAAAGGGCCCTTTAGCATAAGTGAGAGCGAAACCCGGTCCAGTCGGTCATGTTTCTGCAGAAGCCCAAAGTACGTTTCACTCACATATTCAAAGCTTTGTGCTAAGCCGATCAACATGATGATCACAATGTTGCTAAGGGAGTGCTGCGTAAGCACGGCGATAATGCCAACGATAAGCAATGCACCGGTCATCGATGCAACCCGAAAGGTGATGTATTCGGAGAACGTGTACTCGTCACGAACATCCGCGGCAACGAGATTACGCTGTTGAAAACTCGCAAAGAATAGAACCGGAACGGTGACGGCGAGTCCCAAGGCGTAAGCACCAAGGTCCGCCGGGGTACCGATCTTGGCCAGGACAATCATTAAGCTCCACTGGCAGCCGTAGTAGATCACATTGCTAGTCAAAGCCCAGCTGAAATCTCTGGCAAGCCCCCCGAGGGCTCGGTTGGCGAACTTAGCGATCCACATGTCAGCACTATGCCGTGTGATAGCTCTTGTAGTACTCATAGGCGCGGCGACCATGACGAAGGTCAGCACGGTTCCGAATCGTCCCAAGGATATTCGTGCCATCCTCCGTGAACTGACGACACGTAGCGGTCAGAGCATCACACCGTGCGCGCTGCTCATCAAAGACGAGGATGACCGAGTCAGAGAGTCGCCCGAGCGCTCTCGCATCGAAAAACAAAGAAGTGGGCGGAGTGTCAATCAAGACCCAATCGAAATCGTGACGCGCCAAGGCCAGGAGATCGGCTATGCGAGGAGACCGCAAGAGCGGCGTGATGCTAGGTACACCAGGGCCGCTTGGCAATAGGTAGAGGCCCGTGAATTGCGTCCTGCGATAAAAGTGCACGAGTTCATCGCTGGTGATCGATTTATCCTTCGCCAGCAGTGAAGTAAGTCCAGTGTCGTTGCACTGGTCGAAGACACGATGCAGAGACGGGCGACGGAGATCTGCGTCTATCAGCAGAACGCGGTCATGACACTCGGCCAACATCATCGCTATAGTCGTAATTATTGTTGTCTTGCCTTCCTGTGGGTCAACACTGGTGACTGCCAAGGCCCGATGCTTACTTGCACACCTAGGGGAGAACAGGATCGAGCTAATAATAGAACTGTATGCTTCTGTCAACGGACCATGCGCATCCCACGTTGTCATCTCGAGTGTGGGGGGAGTTGGCTGATTCCATGCCAGGGCAAGGGAATGAGTCTCGCTGATTCCTGGGATGCTAGATGCATCGGGAATCGATCCGAGTTCCCGCAATAGGGGCAACATTGATTGCGCATTGACTCCTCTTGGTACGGCACCCCTAGAGTGGATCAGAATGGTTAGTAAACCTACTAGAATGCCGAGCCCGGAGCCGATAGCGCCGTCCATTGGCCGGTTCGGCGAGTACGGGGTTGTGGGTGGCCTCGCAGGATCGATCAGCCTTACGTTGGTGGTCTTGAGTGATGAAGCAATCTCGGCTTCCTTGATTTTCTGCAAAAGCGAGTCATACAGATGCTGAGTCGTATCTAGGTCGTGCTTCAGTGTGTTGTAGCGAAAGACATCTGCGCTTTGGGACTGCAATTTCTGAGTCTGTGCGCGATATGCACTTTCAATAGAGCTTTGAAGGCTTACAGTTGACTGGTATTTCGTTCTCAGTCGATCGAGGAGGCTATACCGCTCGCGCTGAATGGATGCCTGGATCTGCGCAACCCGTGCTTCCGCGTCGGCTACCTTGTAGTTCTCTTGCGTGTACACACTGCGCAGCGTACCTAGCTCCTTTTCCGCTGCCACCAGATTCGTCTGATACTCGTGAAGCAAAGGATCGCTTGCACCCTCGAGTAGAGCATCGTTCGTGCCTTTCGGGGTGGAGTCAGGTGCATCTGAGAGGGCAGTCTCGTAACGGGACTGCATGGCGGCGCGATCTGCTTCCGCCCTCGTCAGCTGCGACTGGATCTCGCTCACACGCTGCTCCGCCAAAGCTCCCTGATTCGCAGAATAGATTAGTCCGGCCGCACTCGCGAATGCCTTCAGCTCCTGGTTTTCGCGATCCAGTTTTGTCTTTAAATCAGAAATCTGAGAGGAGAGCCATTCTGTTCTGTCTTGGGCGGATTTTGTCTGAGCGTCTTTGTTCATTGAAATATACTCAGAGACAACTGCATTTGCTCCCGCCGCAGCTCGGATGGGATCGGTTGAATCGAAGTAGATCTCCACTACCTGCGATTTGAGGGATGTGTGAATATTCACAACTCGATGAATCGAAAGAATACGAGCCTGTTCTGGCGATGGCCTTTCGCGTCGCATGAGATGAGTCAATATTTTCTGCAGGGGTGACGATATTCGTAGCTTCTCTCGGCCGGGTCGAAACTGCGCGTCCAGTCGGTCAGCAACTCTCTCAGCCAACGAATCGCTCTGAAGCACTTTTATTTCGTTCTGCACATAGGATTCACTCGTTGAGACTTCTTCGCCCTCGGATGACGGCGACTGCGTCGAAACTGTTGCGTAGGGATCAGGAGGTATCTGCAGGCGGATTGCCGTTCTTGCGCGATAGATCGTGGTGGAGAATAGACTCGCAAGAATGGCGATGGCCAACCCCGCGGAGCCAAATGCAAACAGCAAGTTCCGATGCCGCCATACCGTCGATGCGAGTTCATCCAGTCCGACGGAACTCGCGTATTCTGGCAGCGCCTCTAGAGTCTGTGCCGGCTCAGAGGGGAGGCGTTCTGCATGAGATGTTTGCTCGTGCAAAGTCGAGGCCAGAGCCGCGAATCTGAGCATGTCCGCCCGTTTTAGTGTCCCTTGCGCCAGCGAATTCAGCAACTCACTCACGTTGCACTCCTAGAATCGACCATAGATTGCCATCCCAGTCGTGAGTTGAAGAAGCGTATCGAGAGTTTTCATCCCAGCAGCTTTGGCCGCATTGTTCGGGATGAACAATACATCTTCGGGCTGCAATGGTACATCCGGAGCCCTGCCTGCTAGTATCCGTGCAAGATCTACCGGCACCTCGACGCGGCCTGACTTTCCCTGCTTCCTCAATATCGTTGCCCTCTTCGGCGCTGCCGTGCTATTCAAGCCTTCCGCAAGAGATAGGGCTTGGAGTACGGATACACCAGAGCGGCCGGACATCGAGAAACCTCCTGGCTTACGCACCTGCCCAACCACGTAGATCACCTCCGCCTGAGACACAGAAATCACGTCGTGTGGCCGCACTTCCATGTCGGCGAAAGCCTCGCTCCCGCGAACAAGTTCATCTATGCTGACTTCAGACACGGTGAAGTCACTGCCTGTTTGCACGTCTGGAAAATGCGCAGTGGAATCTGCCCGTCGCGTAACCTTGAGGGTATCTCCTGCATCTGGTCGCAGACCGCCGGCCATTGCCAATACTTCTGTGAGGGTCCTCTCGCCTTCCAATTGGTAGACGCCTGGATTCTTGACCGCGCCGAACACGGACACTGGCTGACTGTGGCTGTCCACCACGTTTAGCTCCACCTCTGGGTGCCTCATGAACTTCGAAAGTTGCGCGGTGAGTTGTTTCTCCGCATCGCTTACCGTAAGACCTGCCAATACAACTCGCCCGACAAAGGGCAACGTAACGTGCCCATCTTCGTCAATCCGGATGGGGGTTGACGAGAAGTCATCGCTATTAGGGCAGCGCAGGACAATTCGATCGTTTGGACCGAGGACATAGGAATTCTCTCGCGCGGGGACCGCGGCGGGGCTCGAGAATTGTAATGCGAATGCCAGCGACGAAATGAGCGCTATTGTCGTCATGGGAACTGGATTTGAAGACTTCACTTCCTTGGGGTTGTTATCGTGGCACTTGCCGCGCCGGAGGATCCGAATGAGTTGAAACTTACGGCTCGGTAGTAGTATTTCGTGCCAGCCTTCAGGGCGGTGTCGCTATAGGATGTTGCGTTGGAACCAGTGGTTACGATGGAGGTAAAGGTAACGTTATCCGTAGATCGTGAAAGGACGAATCCGTCCTCATTACTGGAATTGTCATGCCAAGTGAGATTGATCTGAGATGTACTTAGTGCGCTACCGGTTAAGCTGCTTGGCGCTAATGGCGGCGTGCCTACTGCAGACCCTAATGTTGCGTACGGAGAGTTCCCGCCTGCATTGAACGCGACCACTCGATAGTAGTAGCCGGAGCCCGGAAGCACTGTTCCATCCGAATATGTGGTAGAGTTTTTGCTAACTTTTGCGAGGACCGTGAAGTCGATCCCATCATTCGACCTCTCGATCTGGAATCCGGTCTGATTGCTTGCATTGTTTTTCCATGACAATGCAATCTTGGTCGAAGATGCAGTTGCGGCGAGATTCGTTGGGCTCGCTGGCCTGTTGGTGAGGAACTTCGTCAGAATGTTGGTCGTGATCTGCTGAAGCTGTGCACTCGGTGCTGCCACTCCCCGGGTGTTGATCCCCGCCGGCGGGACATAGCTGTCCAGCCCCCAACTCCAATCGATTGTTGCAGCGTTGAACACCCAGGCTCCACTTGGCGCTTCATAGATCGTCGCATTGGCAAAGTTCGTGCCGTTCGCGCCAGAGAACGGCGAATTAGAAAGCGAGAAGTAGGTGTTGGGGTCTGCAGCGGGACCGGGGAAACTGCTGAATACTTGATCCAATTCATAGCCCGTGATCCCCGGGATGGTGTAGCCATCCTGGAGATTAGTTCCCGCGTACACCCAGTTCGCGCTGTTCTGTACAACATAGGGTTGAGCGGGAAGTTCCGCGGCGAAATAGTCAGCGTACATGCTGCCCAGCAAGGACTGTTCAGGGTTGTTAACCGGACTATTGCGAAATGGAACCGTGACTAGAGGGATGTTAGGGTTGTCTAACGGGTATCCGTCGGGATCAACCTCGGAGTTCTTGTAGCATGCGATGACCCGATTAGAAGTCCCGGTAGTCTGAGATGGCTCGAACCGAATTTGCTCGTATACTGAATTCGCAGCAAAAAAGGCGAGGCTCGTACCGGAGTCGCGCGCATTCTCGAATGCTTGCCGCATTTCATGCGTCCAGTACTCAGGATGCCCTACGACCAATGCCAGACTGTGGTTCGTGAGGATCGTGGCGCCTGAATGCGTGTCGACGTCTGTAGTGTAGGTGACATCGTATCCGTTTCGCTCCATCCAGCGCACGAAGTACAACTCCCAATGAAGGAAGTCGCCGGCTCCTGTGTGATCGGTGTATGTGTAAGGCCGATCGAACGAAACCTTTGCAGCTCTTGTCGCCGTCGGTTCAGCTGCGGAAAAGATGCTAGGGGTCGGACCGAAACTCCCGCTATCGTATAGGCTCTTTCCATAGGTCCCATCATTCGGGTAGTCGTTATAGGCTTCGTACGTTGAGATCGGTTGTTGATAAATGATCTGCGAATTGCGACTGTCCTCACGGATCACGAAGATGATGTAGCTTTGGTGATCGGGGTCGCACGGGTCGTTCCCTGTTGATCCGCACCCGGTAGGATATTGCACCTGCCGCGTGGTAAGCAGCGCCAGATAGATTCCGCTGGTCCAATCGGCAGTGGTGCTGCCATCAGGCGGCAGCGAGGTATCTAAGGTGTAGCTCCCGTTTCCGAGCCCGTCACCGCCCCACTGACACGCGATGATCCCCGTGGCCGCGTAATCTGCGGCGCCAGTCGTGGTGACCCCGCAGGGGTCGACCGTAACCCCGCCGGAAGAAGTCCCTCCAGGCTGCTGCACTCCTGCAAATGGTCCGAGATGCTTCATCAACCGGCTCCCAAGGCCGCTGTACCAACCGACACGGTACACATCAATTGTGTACGGGACGGAGGCGGGATTTGCCTTCCA
>Ga0157369_10007361_pt1 | contig 12674 bp, 13 predicted proteins | sample C25metaG_FD_113461 | JGI IMG/M metagenome (GOLD analysis project Ga0157369, IMG submission 113461) | Corn rhizosphere microbial communities from Kellogg Biological Station, Michigan, USA - C2-5 metaG | ecosystem: Host-associated > Plants > Roots > Rhizosphere > Soil | place: USA: Michigan...
CAAAAAGGCTCGAGTGCGATGCCGCACAAGCGCAACCCGATCCTGTGCGAACGCATCTGCGGCTTGGCGCGGGTCGTGCGCGCGCAGATCGTGCCGGTGATGGAAGGCATCCCGCTGTGGCACGAGCGCGACATCTCGCACTCGTCGGTCGAGCGCGTCTCCCTGCCCGATGCCGCCATCGGGACCGACTACCTGTTGCACCTGACGCTGCGACTGGTCAACGGGCTGGTCGTCAACACCGAACGGATGCGCGCCAACCTCGACGCGACCGGCGGCCTCATCTACTCCAGCGCCGTACTGCTCGAACTGGTCGAGAGCGGCCTGTCCCGCGAGGACGCGTACGGGCTGACGCAGGGCGCGGCGATGGAGACGTGGCGATCCGGCGTGCCGTTCCGCGAGACGTTGCGCAAGCACGCCGCCGATGCCGGCCAGACCCTGGACGAGTCGAGGCTCGACGAGGTCTGCCGCCCGGAGCGCTACCTCGAACGGTTGGCCGGCGTGTTCGACCGCGTCGCCGCACTGTCGTGACCGCGGCCGGCGTGACGATCCCGGGGCACCTGCACTCCGGCAAGGTGCGCGACCTCTACGCCGTCGGCGACGAGCACGTGCTCATGGTGGCGAGCGACCGCATTTCCGCGTTCGACTACATCCTGCCGACCGCGATCCCCGACAAGGGCGCGGTGCTCACGGCCTTGACGCTGTGGTGGTTCGAGCAGCTCGCCGACGTCGTACCGAACCATCTCGTCACCGCGAACGTCGAGGACTATCCGGACGAGCTGGCGCCGTACGCCGACGCGCTGCGCGGCCGCTCGATGCTGTGCCGCCGGCTGTCGATGGCACCGGTCGAGTGCGTCGCGCGCGGCTACCTCACCGGCAGCGGTTACAACGACTACGTCGCGACCGGTGCGATCTGCGGGCACGTGCTGCCGGCCGGGCTGGTCGACGGCGACCGGTTGCCCGCCCCGATCTTCACCCCGGCGACGAAGGCCGAGATGGGCGAGCACGACGAGAACGTCACCCGCGAGCAGGTCGCGGCGACCGTGGGCCCGGCGCTGGCGGCCGAGCTGGAGGAGCTGACCCTCGCCGTCTACGCCCGGGCCGCGTCGCTCGCCGAGGATCGCGGGGTCATCGTCGCGGACACCAAGCTCGAGTTCGGCCACGACCGCGAGGGCCGGCTGGTGCTCGGCGACGAGGTGCTGACGCCGGACTCGTCGCGGTTCTGGCCGGCCGACGGCTGGGTGCCCGGCCGCGCGCAGCCGTCGTTCGACAAGCAGTACGTGCGCAACTGGCTGCTGCACGAGTCCGGCTGGAACCGGAACTCGCCGCCCCCGCCGCTGCCGGACGACGTGGTCGAGCAGACGAGAGCGAAGTACGTCGAGGCCTACGAGCGCCTCACCGGCCGCCCGTTCTGACCGCGCATCCTCGCGCCGCCTCGATAGGGTGATCGTCGTGACCAGGGTCGCCGTCGACGTCATGCTCAAGCCGGAGATCCTCGATCCGCAGGGGCAGGCCATCCTGCGCGCCCTGCCCGGCCTCGGCTTCGACCAGGTGAGCGCGGTCCGCCAGGGCAAGCACTTCGAGGTCGAGCTCGACGCCGCCGATCCCGCCGACGCGCAGGCTCAGGTCGAGAAGATCGCCGCCACCCTGCTCGCCAACCCGGTCATCGAAGACTTCGCCGTCCGTCTCGTGGACTGAGGAAATACCGGGTTACACCCCCGCCGACCTCGGGAAGCCTTGAGGAGGCGGAGGGATCACTCGTGGAGATCAAGGTCACGCTGCAGCTGCCGCGGGACGCGTTGAGCGTTCCGGTGGTCCGGCGCGTGCTGGCGACGTCGATGCACACGCTCGGCGTCGAGGCCGGCTGCGTCGAGGACATCGGGATCGCGCTCACCGAAGCGTGCACGAACGTCCTCGACCACACCAACGGCGACGACGCGTATGAGGTCATCGCCGGCATCGACGACAACGTCTGCACCATCAAGGTGGTCGACACCGGCCGCGGCTTCGACGCCGATCACCTCGGGCACGCCGAGGCCGATCCGAGCGCCGAGGAGGGCCGCGGCATCCAGCTGATCCGCGCGCTGGTCGACCGCGTGCACTTCCAGTCCAGGCCCGAGAGCGGCATGGTCGTCCAGCTGGAGAAGACGCTGGCGTTCCGGGACGGGTCGGCGATCCAGAAGCTGGCCGACCGGACGCCGCTGGAGGCCGAGATCGACCTCAACCGCGCCGAGGCGGCGCGCCGCGAGGGAGCCGCGGCCCTCGACTGACGCCGGTAGGATGGGCCTCGCCGCGATCGGATCGACCTAGCTGGGAGCCCACCCGCGCATGACCGCCCGCATCGGCGTCGTCACCTTCCCCGGCTCGCTGGACGACCGCGACGCCCTGCGCGCCGCCGGCGCCGCCGGCGCCGAGCCGGTCCCGCTCTGGCACGGCGACCACGACCTGCGCGGTGTCGACGCGGTCGTCCTCCCCGGTGGCTTCTCCTACGGCGACTACCTGCGCGCCGGGGCGATCGCGAGCTTCTCGCCGATCATGGCCGAGGTCGTCGCCGCGGCCGGCAAAGGCCTGCCGGTCCTCGGCATTTGCAACGGCTTCCAGGTGCTCTGCGAGTCCGGCCTGCTGCCCGGCGCGCTCATCCGCAACGCCGGGCTGCACTTCGTCTGCCGCGACCAGCGGCTTCGCGTCGAGTCCGCCGACACGGCATGGACGAGCGAGTACGCCGCCGGCGCGGAGATCGTCGTACCGGTGAAGAACGGCGAGGGTCGTTACGTCGCCGACGACGCGACGCTGGACGAGCTCGAAGCCGCCGGGCGGGTCGCCTTCCGGTACGTCGGCGGCAACCCCAACGGCGCGCTGCGCGACATCGCCGGCGTCCGCAACGAGGCCGGTAACGTCGTCGGCCTCATGCCCCACCCCGAGCACGCGATCGATCCGCTCACCGGCCCGAGCGCGGACGGCCTCGGGATCTTCACGTCGGTGCTCAAGCAACTGACCGCGGCATGAGCGAGCAGCCGTACGCCGAGCTCGGCCTCAAGGACGACGAGTACGAGCGCATCTGCGCGATCCTCGGCCGCCGCCCGAGCGACACCGAGCTCGCGATGTACAGCGTCATGTGGAGCGAGCACTGCTCGTACAAGTCGAGCAAGGTGCACCTGCGCCAGTTCGGCGAGAAAGCCCCCGACACCGACATCCTGCTCGTCGGCATGGGCGAGAACGCCGGCGTCGTCGACGTGGGCGACGGGCTCGCCGTCACGTTCAAGGTCGAGAGCCACAACCACCCGTCGTACGTCGAGCCCTACCAGGGCGCGGCGACCGGCGTCGGCGGCATCGTGCGCGACATCCTGACGATGGGCGCGCGGCCGATCGCGGTCATGGATTCGTTGCGGTTCGGCGAAATCGACCAGCCCGACACGCGCCGGCTCGTCGGCGGCGTCGTCGCCGGAGTGGGGGGTTACGGCAACTGCCTCGGCCTGCCCAACATCGGCGGCGAGGTGGTGTTCGACCCGACGTACGCCGGCAACCCGCTCGTGAACGCGTTGTGCCTCGGCGTGATGCGGCACGAGCAGATCCAGCTCGCCCGCGCCGAAGGCGTCGGCAACAAGGTCGTGCTGCTCGGTGCGAAGACCGGTCGCGACGGCATCGGCGGCGTCTCGGTGCTCGCGTCCGCGACGTTCAACGAAGAGGGCGGGCCGTCGAAGCGGCCCAGCGTGCAGGTCGGCGATCCGTTCACCGAGAAGGTCGTCATCGAGTGCTGCCTCGAGCTGTTCGACCGCGGTCTCGTCACCGGCATCCAGGATCTCGGTGGCGCCGGATTGTCTTGTGCCACAAGCGAAACCGCCTCGCACGGCGGCAGCGGGATGCGGGTCGAGCTCGACCTCGTCCCGCTGCGCGAGCCGTCGATGACGCCGGTCGAGGTCATCACCAGCGAGTCGCAGGAGCGCATGCTCGCGATCGTCCGGCCGGACGACGTCGAGGAAGTGCTCGCGCTCTGCGCGCGCTGGGGCGTGCTCGCGACCGTCATCGGCGAGGTCACGGAGACCGGCCGGCTCGAGATCCGCTGGCACGGCGAGGTCGTGGTGGACGTGCCGCCGGCGTCGCTCGCCGACGAAGGACCGATCTACGAGCGGCCGTTCGCGCGACCCGACGACCAGGACGCGCTGCAAGCCGACGGCCCGGAGAAGCTGGTCCGGCCGCGTACCGGCGGCGAGCTCGCCGACACGTTGCTGCGCCTCGCCGGCTCGCCGAACCTCGCGTCCCGCCGCTGGGTCACCGAGCAGTACGACCGCTACGTGCTCGGCGGCACAGTGCTCGCGATGCCGCACGACAGCGGCGTCGTACGTCTCGTCGACGACAGCGACCGTGGCGTCGCGCTCGCCCTCGACGGCAACGGACGCTATGCGCGCCTCGACCCGTACGCCGGCGCGCAGCTCGCCCTCGCTGAGGCTTACCGCAACGTCTCGGTCAGCGGTGCACGACCGCTCGCGGTCACCAACTGCCTCAACTTCGGCTCGCCCGAGGATCCCGCGGTGATGTGGCAGTTCGCCGAGGCGACCCGCGGGCTCGCCGACGGCTGCCAGGAGCTCGGCGTCCCCGTGACCGGCGGCAACGTCAGCTTCTACAACCAGACCGGCGCGACGGCGATTCACCCGACGCCGGTCGTCGGCGTGCTCGGCGTCATCGAGGACGTCAACCGCCGGGTGCCGAGCGGCTTCACCCGCGCCGGTGACGTCGTCATCCTGCTCGGCGAGACGTACGACGAAGTCGGCGGTTCGGAGTGGGCGTGGGTCGTGCACGGCCACCTCGGTGGCATGCCGCCGCAGCCCCGGCTCGCCGCCGAGCGCGCGCTGTCCGAGACGTTGCAGGCGGCCGCCGCGGAGGACCTGCTCACCAGCGCGCACGACCTGTCCGACGGCGGCCTCGGCCAGGCGCTGGTCGAGGCGGCGCTGCTGAACGGCATCGGCGCGACGGTGACGCTCGCGGCCGATCCGTTCGTCGCGCTTTTCAGCGAGACGGCTGCCCGCGCGGTGGTCACGTGCGCGGACGCCGATGTCGACCGGCTGCTCGAGCTCGTCGCCGAGCGCGACCTCGTCGTGACCCGGCTGGGCCGGACCGGCGGCGATGCGCTCGACGTCACCGGCCAGTTCACGGCGCCGCTCGCGCAGTTGCGCGAGGCGCACGAGGCGACCCTGCCGCGACACCTTGCCTGACGTGAGGGCCTGACGTGCGGTTCGACGTCGAGGTCGCGCGGGCCGGCGTCGTCGCGCAGCACCGGCTGATCGACGTCCTGGTCGACGGCACCGACGCGGCCGACTTCGACCGGCCCACCCGGCTCGGGCACTGGACCGTCGCGCAGCTCGTCGCGCACCTGAGCCTGGGCATGTCCGCGATCGCCCGCTACCTCACCGCCGACCCGGCGGCGACGCCGACGATGGACGCCCGGCTGTGGGCCGACCGGTGCGCCGACGCGGCGCCGTCGGTGGACGAGCGGGCGAGTGCCATGGCCGACGGCGCCCGCCCCGTCGAGCTGCGCAGCGGCCTGCGCACCGCACGTGTCGAGGCGGAGGCGGCGCTCGCGGACGTGGCGCCGTCGTTCGTCGTGGAGGCCCGGTTCGGCGCGCTCCGGCTGGCCGACTACCTCGCCACCCGCTGTGTCGAGGCGGCGGTGCACGGCCTCGACCTTGCCGCCGCGCTCCGTGCCGCGCCGGTGGTCGATCGCGACGCGGCCGCCACCGCCGTACGGCTGCTCACCGGCGTCCTCGCCGAGCGGTCGCCGGGCAAGTCGGTCGAGCTGCGGGTCCCGCCGTACGCCGCGGTCCAGTGCGTCGAGGGGCCGCGGCACACTCGAGGCACCCCGCCCAACGTCGTGGAGGCCGATCCGGTGTCGTGGCTGGAGCTCGCGACCGGCCGGATCGCGTGGCCGGAAGCGGTCGAAACCGGCCGGGTCCGGGCGAGCGGCGAGCGGGCCGACTTGTCCGCGCTGTTGCCCGTCCTTCGATGAATCGCCCGGCTACCATGGCACCTGACCGGCTTCCCCGCCGCCGATCATGAGGAGCACCGCCGTGGTCCCAGCCGGACCGTACGACGATGCAAGTGAGCAACCGCCCAAGGACGCGTGTGGCGTCTTCGGTGTCTGGGCTCCGGGCGAGGACGTCGCCAAGCTGACCTACTTCGGCCTCTACGCGCTGCAGCACCGCGGCCAGGAGGCGGCCGGCATGGCCGTCTCCGACGGCACGACGGTCGTCGTCTACAAGGAGCTCGGCCTCGTCGCGCAGGTCTTCGACGAGGCCACGCTCTCCGCGCTCGGCGGGCACCTCGCGGTCGGGCACTGCCGCTACTCGACCACCGGCTCCTGCACCTGGGAGAACGCGCAGCCGTCGTACCGGCCGTCGCCGCACGGCGGCGGAATTGCGTTGGGGCACAACGGAAACCTGACCAACACGGCCGAGCTCGCGTCGAAGGCGACCAACCCGATCGACCCGTCGCGGCCGATGCCGAAGGCGACCAACGACTCCGACCTGATCACGTCGCTGCTGTCGGCGCATCCGGACCTGTCGCTCGAAGCGGCGGCGATGGAGGTGCTGCCGCTGCTGCGCGGCGCGTTCTCGCTGGTGTTCATGGACGAGCACACGCTCTACGCCGCGCGCGACCCGCACGGCGTCCGCCCGCTCGTCCTCGGCCGGCTCGAGCGCGGGTGGGTCGTCGCCTCGGAGACCGCCGCGCTCGACATCGTCGGCGCGTCGTTCATCCGCGAGGTCGAGCCGGGTGAGTTGATCGCGGTCGACGAGCACGGGCTGCGCACCCAGCGGTTCGCGCCGGCGACGCCGAAGGGCTGCCTGTTCGAGTACGTCTACCTCGCCCGCCCGGACACCTCGATCGCCGGCCGGTCGGTGCACGAGACCCGCGTCGAGGTCGGCCGGCGGCTCGCCGCAGAGGCCGCGGTCGAGGCCGATCTCGTCATCCCGGTGCCGGAGAGCGGCACCCCGGCCGCGATCGGCTACGCGCAGGCGTCCGGCATCCCCTACGGCACCGGCCTGGTGAAGAACTCCTACGTCGGCCGCACGTTCATCCAGCCGTCCAACACGATCCGCCAGCTCGGCATCCGGCTCAAGCTCAACCCGCTGCGCTCGGCCATCGCCGGCAAGCGCATCGTCGTCGTGGACGACTCGATCGTGCGCGGCAACACGCAGCGCGCGCTGGTGCGGATGCTGCGGGAGGCGGGCGCGGTCGAGGTGCACGTGCGCATCTCGTCGCCGCCGGTGCAGTGGCCGTGCTTCTACGGCATCGACTTCGCCTCGCGCGCGGAACTGATCGCGAGCGGCCTGGCGGTCGAGGAGATCCGCGCGTCGATCGGGGCCGACTCGCTCGCCTACATCGCGCTCGACTCGCTGGTCGAGGCGACGACGGTGCCGGCCGAGCGGCTGTGCCGGGCCTGCTTCGACGGGCAGTACCCGATCGACCTGCCCGCGCCGGAACTGCTCGGCAAGCACATGCTCGAAGGGATCTTCGGCGCCGTGCACACCGACGCCGACGGCGCCGTACCGACCGCTCCCGCGGCCGGCGCGGCGGACGCGCTGCAGCGGCCGTGACTTCTCCGGTCGAAGGGGCGGCCACCTACGCCGCGGCCGGCGTCGACATCGAAGCCGGCGACCGCGCGGTCGAGCTGATCAAGCAACGGCTGACCTCCACCCGCCCCGAGGTCGTCGGCGGGCTCGGCGGGTTCGCCGGTTTGTTCCGGCTCGACGACTCACGCCTGCTGGCGACCTCGACCGACGGCGTCGGCACGAAGGTCGCGATCGCGCAGGCGATGGACCGGCACGACACGATCGGCATCGACCTCGTCGGCATGGTCGTGGACGACATCGTGGTCTGCGGCGCCGAGCCGCTGTTCATGACCGACTACATCGCCTGCGGCCGCGTCGTACCGGAGCGCATCGCGTCGATCGTCGCCGGCATCGACGCCGGGTGCGCGATGGCCGGCTGCGCGCTGATCGGCGGCGAGACCGCCGAGCACCCAGGCCTGCTCGAACCCGACGCGTACGACGTCGCCGGGGCCGCGACCGGTCTCGTGACCGCGGATCGCGTGCTCGGGCCGGAGCGCGTGCGGGCCGGCGACGTCGTGATCGCGATGCGGTCGAGCGGCCTGCACTCCAACGGCTACTCGCTGGCCCGGCACGTGCTGCTGACTGTGGCCCGGCTGCCGCTGGACTCGACCGCCGACCTCGGCGAGCCGCTCGGCGAAGTACTCCTGACGCCCACGCGGATCTACACGAAGGACTGCCTCGCGCTCGCGGCCGCGGTCGAGGTGCACGCCCTGTGCCACGTGACCGGCGGCGGCCTGACCGCCAACCTCGCGCGGGTGCTGCCGGCGGGGCTGGCCGCAACGATCGACCGGACCTCGTGGACGCCGGACCCGATCTTCGACCTGATCGCCGACCGTGGCGGGGTCGCGCCGGAGGAGATGGAGCGAACCTTCAACCTCGGCGTCGGAATGGTCGCGGTTGTTCCGGCTGCTGCCGTCGACCCGGCGCTCGCGCTACTGCGCGACCGCGGCGTCGACGCCTGGGTCGCCGGGCACGTGGGCCCCGGGTAGCTCCTGCTGGTCGAAATCGGCGCTCGGGACCAGCAATCGCTACATCGCAGGCAAGCGCCTACTCGTCGTCCTCTTCGTCCTCGTCTTCGTCGTCGACCTCGTCGGTCGCGCCCGATGACCCGCCGCGCTCGGCGGCTAGCTCCGCCTGAAGCCGCTCGAGGTCGGTCATCCCGCTCGAGTACTTCAGCTGGCGGGCGACCTTCGTCTGCTTGGCCTTGGCCCGGCCGCGCCCCATGGCTCGACCCCCTCGATGCGCCGGAATCCGGCGGTCAAATGACGACAGTGGCGACAAGAATCACGTACGCCGGCCGCAGCCGGCACCTTCCACAATAACGCGCGCCCTGGCTTACCGATCGGCCAGCCAGAACCTCCGCAGCCGGCCGATCTCCGACATCCGCCGCTCGGCCAGCCGGTCGGCTGCGACCGCCGGCGGCACACCCTCCTCGGCGGCCAGCGCGAACACCCGCCGGGTCGTGTCGAAGATCTCCGCCGCCTTGGCCCGCGCCCGCGGCTCGGAGTACCCCTCGATCTCGTCCGCGACCTGGATCAGGCCGCCGGAGTTGACCACGTAATCCGGCGCGTAGAGCACGCCGCGCTCCTCCAGCACCTTTTCCACGCCGGGGTGGGCGAGCTGGTTGTTGGCCGCGCCGCAGACCACCCGGGCCTGCAGTACGTCGACCGTCTCGTCCGACAGCGCTCCGCCCAGCGCGCACGGCGCGTAGACGTCGAGCGGCTGGCCGACCAGCGCGTCGACGTCGACCACGTCGACCTCGGGGTGCAGCACCCGGACCCGGTCGACCGCGTCCCGGTTGACGTCGGCCACGACCACCGAGGCGCCGTCGTCCAGCAGGTGCTCGACCAGGTGATGCCCGACCTTTCCGACACCGGCGACGCCGACCCGCTTGCCGCGCAGCGCCGGCGATCCCCAGGCCGCCTCCGCCGCCGCACGCATGCCCTGGAAGACGCCGTACGCCGTCAGGATCGAGGAGTCGCCGGCGCCGCCGTGGGCCGGCGAGCGGCCGGTGACGAACGACGACTCGCGCGCGATGACGTCCATGTCCTCGACGTACGTGCCGACGTCGCAGGCGGTGTAGTAGCGGCCGCTGAGCGACTGGACGGCCCGGCCGTAGGCCCGCAGCAGCGCCTCGGTCTTGTCCGTGGCCGGGTCGCCGATGATGACGGCCTTGCCGCCGCCGAGGTCGATGCCGGCGCAGGCGGCCTTGTAGGCCATCGCCTTCGACAGGTTGAGCACGTCGGCGAGCGCGTCCTCTTCGGACGCGTACGGGTAGAACCGGGTGCCGCCGAGCGCGGGGCCGAGCGCGGTCGAGTAGATCGCGACGATCGCGCGCAGGCCGGAGGCAGGATCGGAGAAATAGGTGACTTGCTCGTGGCCGGTGCCACGGTCGAACACGCCCATGTCAGGGTCTCCCACAGCTTCATCGGTGCGGGTTGGCGCTCCGAGGGTACGCGGGTCGCGTGGTTGGATGCGACTGATGACCGGCCACGCCGCCTATCTGCGCGTATACGAGCCGCTCGCCGCCCTGCCCGAGGCCGAGCGGTCTCGGTGGCAGGCCTACCTCGACGGTGGATCGACCCCGAGCCGGCCGGTGCTGATGGCGGCCGAGCACGACCGTGCGATGGCCGCGACCCTCGCCGCCCCGCCGCGTCTCGATGTCGGCAACGGCGGCGACCAGGCCTACGTCCGTCACCTCGACGGGCTCACCTACGTCTGCCCCTGGCGGCTGCAGGTCCGCACCTGGGAGGCGCTCACCGACTTCCGCGCCGGTCTGCCCGATGAGCTGTCCGAGGCGTTCGTGCCCGGCCGGGTCGCCGAGGCCGCCGAGATGGCGTACGACGCGTGGCTGGCCGCGCACCCGGACGAATCGGTCGGCATCCTCACCTCGACCTGGCAGGTGCCGGTGTCGTGGTTCGTGCTGTTCGAGGCGGAGGAGCGCCGGCTGGTGCTCGGCCAGCGCCGCTCCGACGCGCCGGCGGGGGCGCCGGCCCGCACCGGCCTCGATCGCGCCCTCGTCTACCTCACCGCGATGTCGCGGGCCCGCCGCCGCGCGGCCAAGGCGCTGTCCGTCGTACGGCGGGCGTTCGCCGACGGCCCCGCGGTCGACGCGCTGGAGGAGCTCGCCCGCTGGCTGGAGGACTTCCACCCGCACTCGCTGGTCGAACTCGACTACGGCGGCCTCGTGCACCTGCTCGATGACGAGACGCTGTCCGAGGACACCTCGGTCGCGGAGATCACCGACGCGCTCGACCGCCTCGCGACGGGCGACATCGAGACCGCAGGCGCGATGTACACGCAGGTTCTTGAGCGTTGGCGCGGGGTTGCCGCACTGGAGCATGCCAACTGAGAAGCCGCCAATCAGGCGTTCTCCGGCGGTTCAGGGACGAGACGGACTAGTCCGTCTCGGGGAAAAGATGGCCCGAGCTAGCCATATCGGACAACCTGCCGGAAAGCGCACTATGACAACCAAGGCCGCCACAGGGGTTGCGGCCCCTGACAAGGAGAACGCGCCATGAGCACTCGCACCCCCGACGCTGAGCCGCTGCTCACGCCAGCCGAGGTCGCGACGATGTTCCGCGTCGACCCGAAGACGGTCACGCGGTGGGCGAAAGCCGGCAAGCTGACGTCGATCCGCACTCTCGGCGGCCACCGCCGCTACCGCGAGAGTGAGGTTCGGGCCCTGCTCGCGGGCATCCCGAGCCAGCGCGACGGCTAAGACTCACCACGTGTCGTCCCGCCGTCGCCCAGTGCCGGCGGGGCACTGACGGTCAGGCCGCGTTCCCGGCCCACGGGAGGCGCGGCCTGTCGTTGTCCGGGCCTCGTCCGGGTAACAGGGTCCGTGCCATCGTGAGCCGGTGACCCATGTTGTCCGGGCGGCTTTGCCGCCGGAAGAGTCCGAATACGTCGCGACGATCAGCCGGTTCGTGGACCGCGAGGTCCGCCCGGTCGTCCGCGAACTCGAACACGCCAACACCTTCCCCGCCGACCTGGTCGAGCGCATGCGCGCGCTCGGCGTCTTCGGGCTCGTCGTGCCCGAGGCGTACGGCGGTTCTCCTGTCTCCGCGCCCTGTTTCGCCCTCGTCGCCGCCGAGCTCGCCTGCGGCTGGATGAGCCTGGCCGGCGCCATGGGCCCGCACTCGGTCGTCTGCTCGCTGCTCGCCGCGTTCGGCACCGAAGAGCAGCGAGCACGCTGGCTGCCCCGGCTGGCCACCGGCGAGATCCGCGCCGCGATGGCCCTGACCGAACCCGGCGGCGGCTCCGATTTGCAGGCGATGCGCACCGTCGCGCGCCGGCAGCCTTCTTCTAGTGGTGAGTACGTCGTCTCCGGCGCGAAGACGTGGATCACCAGCGGCCGCCGCGCCGGCCTCATTGCGTTGCTGTGCAAGACCGATCCGGACGCGACTCCGCCGCACCGCGGTGTCTCGCTGCTGCTGGTCGAGCCGGGGCCCGGGTTCACCGTCTCGCGCGACCTGCCGAAGCTCGGCTACAAGGGCGTCGAGTCGTGCGAGTTGTCCTTCGACGGTTACGTCGCGCCGGCCTCCGCGTTGCTCGGGGGCGTCGAAGGCGAGGGGTTCGCACAGATGATGCGCGGCCTCGAGCTCGGCCGGATCCAGGTCGCGGCCCGCGCCGTGGGCGTTGCGCAGGCCGCGCTCGATGCGGCGATTTCCTATGCGCAGCAACGTGAATCGTTCGGCGTACCGATCTGGCAGCACCAGGCGGTCGGGCACCTGCTCGCGACGATGGCGACGAAGACCGAGGCCGCGCGCCGGCTCATGCTCTACGCCGCCGAGCGCTACGACTCGGGCGAGCGCAGCGACCTCGAAGCCGGCATGGCCAAGCTGTTCGCGTCGGAGGTCTGCCTCGAGGTGACCACCAACGCGATGCGCGTGCACGGCGGCTACGGCTACTCGCCGGAGTACGACGTCGAGCGGTTCTATCGCGATGCGCCGCTGATGGTGCTGGGCGAAGGGACCAACGAGATCCAGAAGAACGTGATCGCGCGCCAGCTCATCGCCCGGGCCAGACCGGAGGGCGCTTCTCGTTGAACGCGGCGATGCCCTCGCGCCG
>Ga0157369_10007362_pt1 | contig 12673 bp, 7 predicted proteins | sample C25metaG_FD_113461 | JGI IMG/M metagenome (GOLD analysis project Ga0157369, IMG submission 113461) | Corn rhizosphere microbial communities from Kellogg Biological Station, Michigan, USA - C2-5 metaG | ecosystem: Host-associated > Plants > Roots > Rhizosphere > Soil | place: USA: Michigan...
CCCAGCGCGCCATCGCGGCCACCCAAGCCGGCCACTTCAAGGACGAGATCACCCCGATCAGGATCAAGGACGCCGAGGGGAACGAGAGTCTCCACACCGTCGACGAGGGGATCCGCTTCGACGTCTCGCTCGAAGGCATCAAGGGCGTGAAGCTGCTGCGCGAAGGTGGCGCCATCACGGCCGCGACCTCGAGCCAGATCTGCGACGGCGCATCGGGCGTGATGATCGTCAACGAGAAGGGCCTGAAGGCGCTGGGCGTGAAGCCCTTGGCGCGCATCCATCACATGACCGTCATCGGCGGCGATCCGGTGATCATGCTGGAAGCGCCGCTGCCGGCGACCAAGCGTGCGCTCGAGAAGAGCGGTATGAAGATCGACGACATCGATCTCTACGAGGTCAACGAGGCGTTCGCCTCCGTGCCGGCGGCGTGGCTGCAATACACCGGTGCCAATCCCGACAAGATCAACGTCCATGGCGGCGCGATTGCGCTCGGCCACCCGCTCGGCGCCTCCGGCACCAAGCTGATGACGACGCTGATCAACGCGCTCAAGCAGAACGACAAGCGCTGGGGCCTGCAGACCATGTGCGAAGGCGGCGGCTTGGCGAACGTGACGATTGTCGAGAGGCTTTGATCGTTATTGTCATCCCGGCCGAGCATAGCGAGTGCCGGGACCCATCGAGACATGTCCCAATGGGTCCCGGACTATCTCGCTGCGCGAGATATCCGGGATGACACTGAGTTTGTGAAATGGATCTTTCCCACTCGCCGGAATACGAAGCTTTTCGTGAGGAAGTCCGTTCGTTCGTGCGAGAACACGGCGGGCGCGCGCCGCGTAGCTTCGGGTTCAACGAAGAGACGCGCGCGTGGCAACGGCTGTTGATCGAGCACGGCTATGCCGCGCGGACGATCCCTAAAGAGTATGGCGGCTTCGGCGGCACGCCGGACATCCTGAAATCCCGCATCATTGCGGAGGAGTTCATCGCGGCCGGCCTCCCGATGGGCATGGCGAACCAGGGCATCTCCATGCTGGTGCCGACACTGCTCGATCTTGGCACCGAAGAACAGAAGCAGCGCTGGATCGGCCCTACGCTTCGCGGCGAAGTGATCTGGTGCCAGGGCTATTCGGAGCCCGGCGCGGGCAGCGATCTTGCCTCGCTCTCGACGCGCGCAGTGGAAGACGGCGACGATTTCGTGATCAACGGCCAGAAGATCTGGACGTCCACGGCCGCACAAGCCGACATGATCTTCTGTCTTGTGCGCACCGAGCCCGACAAGCCCAAGCACGAAGGCATTTCCTATCTCCTGTTCTCGATGAAGACGCCGGGGATCGAGGTGCGGCCGCTCGTCACCATGACCGGCCGCGCCGAATTCAACGAAGTGTTCTTCACCGATGTGCGCGTGCCGAAGAAGGATGTCGTCGGCCAACGCGGACAGGGCTGGCTCGTCGCCAACGCGACGCTGAAGCACGAGCGCGGCATGCTTGGCGATCCCAATCAGGCCGGCACGCGCTTCAAGGCGCTGGTCGACATGATGATGAGCGAGGAGGCCGATGGCCGCAGGCTGATGGACCATCCCGTCTACCGCGACCGGCTCCTGAAGCTGCAGGCGCGCGTGATGGCGATGGAATATCACGGCCTGCGCCTTCTGACCGCGAGCCTGAAAGGCGAAGACCCCGGCATCGCGCGACTGATCGTGAAGCTGATGGGCTGCGAGTTGAATCACCAGCTCGCCGGTTTCGCCAACGACATTCTCGGCGAACTCGGAATCCTCTATGGGCACTCGCCGCATTTGCGCGCGGGCGGTGCATGGCAGACGAGCTTCATGTTCGACCTCGGCCTCATCATCGGCGGCGGCACGGCGCAGATCCAAAAGAACATCATCGCCGAACGCGGCCTCGGCATGCCGCGCGAACCGAAAGCGGCAAGCTGATGGAATTCGGTCTCACCTCCGACCAGACGATGATGCAGGAGAGCCTCGACCGCACACTGGCGCGTGTGGCGCCGCTGGAGCGTGTGCGCAAGGCGGCGAATGAGCCGTTCGCGCGCGATGTGTTCGACGCGCTGGCCGAACTCGGCGTGCCCGGCATCCTGATCCCCGAAGCGTTCGGTGGGCTTGGCCTCTCGCTTCTGGAGGCGGCGCTGGCGGCTGAGATGCTCGGGAAGCATGTCGCCCCCGTGCCTTTCGCGGCGAGTGCCGTGATGGTGCCGCTGGCGCTGACCGGCGCGGGCACGGACGCGCAGAAGAAAACGTGGCTGCCGAAACTCGCACGCGGAGAAGCCGTCGCAGGCGTGGCGGTCAGCGAACATGCCAGCGGTGCGCGCGAGAAGGCCCAGGTCACCGCGAGGAATGGAAAGTTGAGCGGCAAAGCGCTGTTCGTGCTCGACTTCAACGGCGCGGACATCTTCATCGTCGCCGACAAATTCGGCGATCTGCACCTGATCGATGCCGAGGCGAAGGGGCTGGAGAAGACCGTGCTCACCACCATCGATGCGACGCGCGCCATCGGCGAGTTGAATTTCGATAACGTCGAGGCCGAACCGCTCGCCGTTGGTAACGGCCCCGCAACCCTGGAGCGCATGATCGACGCCGGACGGATCATCCTATCCGCCGACACGCTCGGTGCCGGCGAGCGCATGATCGAGAAGGCCGTGACCTATGCGAAGGAGCGCAAGCAGTTTGGCCGCGTCATCGCCTCGTTCCAGGCGGTCAAGCACCTGTGCGCCGAGATGACCGCCGAACTCGAACCCTGCCGCGCGCTCATCTGGTACGCGGCCTATGGCTTCGATGCGCTGCCGGACCAGTCCCGCCGCCTCGCCGCCCACGCCAAGGCGCATCTGTCGGAGATCGGTCCCTTCGTCGCGCGCACCGCGACCGAGGTGCATGGGGGCATGGGCTTCACCGACCTGCTCGGCCTGCACTACTGGTTCAAGCGTATCGGCTTCAACCGCCAGATTCTTGGCGGTCCGGAAAAGGCGCGCCACGACGCCGCCATGGCACAAGGCTGGATCGGAAATTAGGGCGTCAGCTCGAACACCGTGCCGCCGCCGCCATGAGCACCACCATTGCCCGTCGTTCCCACGACCTTTCCGTCACTTGTCAGAACGACACCAGCCGGCTGGGCTCCATCGGCGCAGTTGGCCTCCGAACAGAAGCTATAGAGAAGCTTGAACGTCCCTCCGCTCAACTCAAATGCGGTGCCGCCGCCAGAGTCTGTGTTTTTGGTGTTGCCGCCATTGACTGTCGCGCCGAACAGATTTCCCGACGCGTCCATTGCCAGAGACCCTGTCGGATTAAAGCCGTCCGCGCAGTTGTTCCGCGAGCAAAAGCTGTAGAGAATCGTGTATTGTGATTGAGCGCCGTTGGGCACCAACGAAAACGCTACACCGCAACCCCCGCCGCCACACTGCGAACCGGCTCCAGCGGACGCCGTCCCATAAAGCTTCCCGGACGCATCCAGGATCAGGCCGTTCGGCAAACCGCCGTCCGCGCACTGCGCCATGCTGCAGAAGTTGTAGAGTACAGTCTCATTCCACGCTGCTTTCGCGTTTGGCGTAAGCATGAACACGACCCCGGAATTGGCACCACCGCGAAACGTGGTACCGAACAAGTTTCCGGAGCCGTCCACGGTAACGGGAGCGGCTGGCTGCGCGCCGTCTGCACAGCCGCTCTGGGCGCAGAAATTGTAAATCACCTGCTGGCGCCATTTCTTCGCGCCCTGCGCCGGCGGGGTCAGCGTGAACACGACGCCCTGATTGAAAGCACCACCGGCATAGGCCGTGCCGAAGAGGGGGGAAACGCCATCATAAGGCTGACCGGCGCTTTGCCCCTGGTAGGCGAGCCCTCCCTGGACACTGGTGCCGTCAGGACAGTTCTCTTGCGCGCAGAATTCGTATAGGCGCTTGAATTCCAGCTTTCTTTTGCCGGGTTGGCGGGCCAGCTCGAATACAACTTCGTTGGCAACGCCCGTTATATACGTCGTGCCATACAGATTGCCGTTCACATCCATGATCATTCGGGATGTCGGGCCAGCTCCGTCAGCACAATCGGTTTTGGCGCAGAAGGAATGAAGGACAACCTCGTCCCAAGTGCCATCCCGGCGATGGGTAAGCTTGTAAGCGGTGCCCTGTTGCTTATCTCCGCCACCGATCGTCGTGCCGTAGATGTTGCCAGAGGCATCCAGAGTTACCGCGGCCAAGGGGACCGCGCCGTCCGCGCAAGCGCTTTTTGCGCAAAACGAGTAGAGATTTTCCAACGTGGCGGCCTGCGCATCGTCGAAGACGAGCCCGCTTAGAGCCACCACAATGATGGCAGCAACAAATAGCCGCAGCGCAACCAAGCGGCCGCGCGACCTTCCTGCGATTTCCAACTGCGTCCCCCCCAAAAGGCGCCCAACTTTGCGCGACGCCCTCGCTTTTTACGCCCTTGAATCAGCGTGGACGGAGCGTAGCTCAACCAGCAATCGCACGAAAGCAGTAACCATCTGGACTGGTCGCCCGCTCGTCGCTCGGTATGGGCTTCGCCGACCTGCTCGGCCTGGTTCAAGCGCTGGCAGGAAGCTAAGACTGTAACTCCGCGCCCCCCTCCTGCGAACTAGGGCCAAAGCCGCTATGGTTGCGGCCTGATCTGGCGGGAGCATCCATGTCGTCCACCGGCACAGCGCGTCCTGTCGCGCCACGCATCCCACCCTGGCTGCGCAAGGCGCTGGGGCTCGCGCCGGAAGGACCGCATTATGTCTTCTATCGCCATGCCTGGCTGGTGCGGGCGACCCACTGGCTGAATGCGATCGCGCTGTTCGTCATGCTGCTCAGCGGTCTTCAGATCTTCAACGCGCACCCCGCGCTTTATTGGGGAAAGACGTCGCACTTCGACCATCCGATCCTGTCGCTGACCGCGCGTGGCACCGATACGGAGGTGACGCAGGGCGTCACCCAGATCGGGTCCTGGCACTTCGACACCACCGGCGTGCTTGGCGCGTCGAGGGTGGATGGTGTGATGATGGCGCGCGGATTCCCCGACTGGGCGACAATTCCCGCGCCGCAATGGCTTGCGATGGGCAGGCTATGGCATTTCCTGTTCGCATGGATCCTGGTCGCCAACGGCCTGATCTTCTTCGCCTATGCCTTCTGGCGCCGGCATGCGCAATGCGATCTGCTGCCGACGAAGAACGACTTCAGGCATTTGCCGCAGGAAATCGCCGATCACGCGCGGCTTCGCTTTCCGAAGGGCGAAGCGGCGCGGCACTACAACGGCCTTCAGAAGATGGCCTATTCCTTCGTCCTCTTCGTGCTCGGCCCGCTTGTCGTGCTCACCGGACTCACGATGTCGCCGACGATGGACGCGGCTTTCCCGCAACTGCTCTGGATTTTTGGCGGACGCCAGACGGCGCGCACGATCCATTTCATCTGCGCGTTTTCATTCTTCGGCTTCTTCATTGTTCACATGATCATGGTGGTGCTGTCCGGAGCCTGGAACAACGTCCGGTCCATGATCACCGGCCGCTATGTCATCGAGGGGCGGGGCCATGATTGATAACCGCCGCAATCTGCTCAAGGCCCTCGCGGGCAGCACCGTCGCTTCGGCACTTTCGGGTTGTACCCCACTCTCGCAACAGCTTTGGGTCGGCAACATTCTGGGCGAGGTGGAGAATCTTACCCGCCGCGTGCAGCGTCTGTTTGCCGGTTCGCATGCGCTCGCGCCGGAATTCACGAAAGCGGATATCGCGCCCATCTTTCGCGCCAACGGGACGCTCAATCCGCAGACCGCAGACTATGCCGCGCATGCCGCGAACGGATTCCGTGACTGGCGCATCGAGATCGGCGGTCTGGTCGAGCACAAATTGTCCCTCTCGCTCGCCGATCTGAAAGCCATGCCGTCCCGTACACAGATCACGCGGCACGATTGCGTGGAGGGATGGAGTTGCATCGGGCAGTGGACGGGTACGCCGTTAAACCTGATTCTCGCGGCCGCCCGGCCAAAACCCGACGCCCGGTATGTGATGTTTTACTGTGCAGATCCGATGGGCGATGCCGCAACGGAAGACGCGCAGCGCTACTACGAAAGCCTCGACCTCCTGGAAGCCACGCATCCGCAAACCCTGCTGGCCTATGCGCTGAACGACCGGCCCCTGCCGGTCGAAAACGGTGCGCCTTTGCGTCTCAGGGCGGAACGGCAATTGGGTTACAAAATGGCAAAATACTTGCAGCGGATAGAACTTGTGGAGAATTTCAGCCAAATCCGCGGCGGCAAGGGTGGCTATTGGGAAGATTTGGGCTACAGCTGGTACGCGGGAATTTGACGCCGGGCCTTGTCCAGTACGGTGCCAATCCCGATATTGTGGGTTGCATCGATTCTCAGATTAGAACGTTTCCCAAATTCGGATAGGTCGAGGGTGGGGCATGTTGCGTCCTGTATTGCTGTTGGCGGTTTTGTTGGCGGGTGGGGCTCTGGGTGGCTGTGCGACCACGACCAACCCGGAATCGCTCGCCCAGAACGATCCCTATGAGCCCACCAATCGCAAGATTTTCGAGCTGAATCAGAGCTTCGACAAGAACCTCGCCCGTCCTGTGGCGGTTTTCTACAATCACGCGGTCCCCGAGCGGATCCGGGATGGGCTGCACAACACGCTCGAAAACATGGACCTGCCGGTAACGTTTGCGAACGACATCCTGCAGGGTGCGCCGGTCCGCGGCGCCCAGACGCTCGGCCGAATCGTGGTGAATTCCACCATGGGCATCGGCGGCTTCTTCGACATCGCGTCGAAGATGGGCATCCCACCCCATACGGAAGATTTCGGACAGACTTTGGGTGTGTGGGGCGTCGGAGAAGGTCCCTTTTGGGTCCTGCCGTTCCTAGGGCCCTCCCCGCCGCGCGATACGGCCGGCAGGGTCGTCGATATCTTCTTCGATCCGTTCACCTATGCGCGGTTCGACGGTTATCACACGCTGAGTTACGCCCGGACGGGTCTCAGCGTGCTCGACCTGCGCGCGCGCAATGTGGAGACGCTCGACCAGATCGAGCGCACCTCGATCGACTATTACGCGACGCAGCGCAGCCTTTACCGGCAATATCGCAATTCCGAGATTCATAACGGCGAGACCAACACGGAAGAGCTGCCGAACCTCTGATCCTCCCCCGCTTCGCAGGGGAGGATTTGCTATTCGCCCGGCTGCGGGGCGCGATCATCGCCCAATAGATGCGCGTACCAGCGGTCCCAGCCGCGCTTCGCCCATTCGCGGAAACGATCCAGATAGAGATAGACCACCGGCGTCGTGTAGAGCGTCAGAAGCTGGCTGACGATGAGCCCGCCGACGATGGCGATGCCGAGCGGCTGGCGCAGCTCCGATCCCGTACCGAACCCGATCGCAAGCGGAAGCGCGCCGAGAATCGCGGCAAAGGTCGTCATCATGATCGGACGGAAGCGCAACAGGCACGCCTTGTAGATCGCGTCGCGCGAGGACAGTCCCTCCTCCCGTTCCGCCACGAGCGCGAAGTCGATCATCATGATCGCATTCTTCTTCACGATGCCGATGAGAAGGATGACGCCGATCAGCGCGAACAGGCTGAATTCGACATGTGCGATCAGAAGCGCGAGCACCGCACCGACGCCGGCCGACGGCAAGGTCGACAGGATCGTCAGCGGGTGGACATAGCTCTCATAAAGAATGCCCAGCACGATATAGACTGCAACGATGGCGGCCAGGATCAGGAGCGGCTCGCCCGAGAGCGATTGCTGGAAGATCTGCGCCGATCCGGCAAAGCCGCCATGGACGGAAACCGGCACATGGATACCGCTCATCGTGCGCTGGATCGCGGCCGTCGCCTGGCCGAGTGAGACGCCCTTCGCCAGATTGAACGAGAACGTTGCCGACACGAACGGGCCCTGGTGGTTGATCGAAAGCGGCGTCGTCCCCGGACCGAAACTCGAGAATGCCGCAAGCGGCACCATCGTCTCCCGTGCCGTGCTCACGGCAGCACCGGTGGAAGCGCCGCCGCGCGCGCTGTTGGTGAGGGCGTTGAGCTGCTGGTTGCGCAGAGCATCCTGGGCAACCTGGTCCACGGTGAGCGCCGTCGTATTGGCGAGCGTCGTGGTTCCTGCCACCGCACCGGTAGCCGCCGTGCCGCTGACGGCCCCGCCTGCGGTCGAAACATAGACATCCTTAAGCGTCTCCGGGCTTTGCCAGAACTCCGGCGCGACACCCATCACTACGTGATACTGGTTGAGATCGTTGTAGATCGTGGACACCTGGCGCTGGCCGAAGGCGTCGTAGAGCGTGTTGTCGATCTGGGACGTGGTGATGCCGAGCCGCGCCGCGGTGTTGCGGTCGATTGTGAGTTCGATCTCGAGCCCCTTGTCTTCGCGATCCGAATTGACGTCTTCGAGCTCGGGAACGTCCTGCAGCGCGTTGGTGATCTTGGGCATCCACTCGTCGAGATCGGCGAGCGTGTCGGCCTGCAGGGTGTACTGATAGGCGCCGTTGCCCTGACGGCCGCCGGCACCCGGCACGCCGCCGGCGTTCTGCAGGAACATGCGCGCACCGGCGACGGTGCTGAGTGGCGCGCGCAGACGCTCGATCACCTGATCGGTGCTCAGGCCCCCGCGTTCGGATTTGGGCTTCAGCTGGACGAAGACATTCCCGGAATTCGTGGCGCCGCCACGCGGGCCGCCGCCGCCACCGCCCGCAAATCCCACGACGTTCTGTACCGCAGGGTCCTTCGCGATAATGGACACGAACTTCGTGAATTTCTGCTGCATCAGCTGGAATGAGATGCTCTGGTCGGCGCGGATGCCGCCATTGACATCACCCGTATCCTCCGACGGGAAAAAGCCCTTGGGCACGATGATGTAGAGATAGAAATTGAGAAAGATGGCGATGACGAGCACGAGCACGATCGTGCCGGGATTGGCCAGCACCCATGTCAGCGAACGGTCATAGGCCCGCAACCCGCCATCGAACAAACGCTCTGAGGCGCGCAGCAGCCAGTTTTGTTTTCGGTCTGGCTTGTGCAGGTCGAGATTGGCGCAGAGCATCGGCGTTGTTGTCAGCGAAACCACCAGCGAGATCAGGACCGCGCCAGCCAGCACCATTCCGAATTCGTTGAAGAAGCGGCCGACGATGCCGCCCATCAGTGTGATCGGCAGGAACACCGCGATCAGCGACAGGCTCATCGAGAGCACCGTGAAGCCGACTTCGCGCGCGCCCAGAAGCGTCGCCTCGAAACGGCCCATGCCGGCCTCGATATGGCGAGTGATATTTTCGAGCACCACGATGGCGTCGTCGACCACAAAGCCCGTTGCCACCGTCAGCGCCATCAGCGAGAGGTTGTCGAGGCTGAAACGCGCGAAATACATGAGGCCAAAGGTCCCCACGAGCGACAACGGCACTGCCACGCTTGGGATCAACGACGCCCGGCCGCTGCGCAGGAACAGGTAGACGACGAAGACCACGAGCACGATCGAGATCAGCATCGTGATCTCGACGTCGCGCACCGAGGCGCGGATCGTACCCGTGCGGTCGTTGGCGATGATGAGCTTGATCGAAGGCGGGATCGCTGCCTGAAGATCGGCAAGCTCTGCTTTCACGTTGTTGACGGTCTGGATGACGTTGGCGCCGGGCTGGCCGAACAGGATCACCAGAATTGCGGGTTTGCCATTCGCCATGCCGATATTGCGCACGTCTTCGACGCCGTCGCTGACATTGGCGACGTCCTGGAGCCGCACCGCTGCGCCGTCGCGGTAGGCCACGATCAAGGTGCGATACTGATCCGCGACGCGTGCCTGATCGTTCACCGCGACCTGGTATTTGATCGGGCCCTGTTCGATGGCGCCTTTGGGGGCGTTCGCATTGGCCGCGGAGAGTGCAGCGCGCACGTCTTCCAGCGCGATGCCATATTTGAACAGCGCATGCGGGTTCAGATCGATGCGCACCGCTGGCAACGACGAGCCGCCGATCTGCACCTGCCCGATGCCGTTCACCTGGCTGAGCTTCTGCTGGAGGATCGTGGAGGCGGAATCGTAGATCTGCCCCGGCGACAGCGTGTCGGAGGTCAGCGCAAGGATGAGGATCGGCGCCGATGCCGGATTAAGCTTGCGATAGGTCGGATTGGATTTGAGCGACGCGGGCAAATCTGCGCGTGCCGCATTGATCGCCGCCTGCACGTCGCGCGCGGCACCGTCGATGTTCCGGTCGAGACCGAATTGAAGAACGATGCGCGCGCTGCCGACCGAGCTTTGCGAAGTCATCTCGGTGACGTCGGCAATCGAGCCCAGATGCCGCTCCAGCGGCGTCGCCACGCTGGTGGACATCGTCTCCGGCGACGCGCCGGCCATCGACGCCGTGACGAAGATGGTCGGGATATCGACATTGGGAAGCGAGGCGACCGGAAGCAGGAAGAAGGCCGCTATCCCCGCGAGCGCGAACCCGATCGTGAGCAAGGTGGTCGCGATCGGGCGGCGGACGAAGACGGACGAGAAGCTCATGGGCCGGCCGGTTCGGCGCGGGGACCGCGCGAACGCCAGCCGAGACGTTCGCTCATGCGATCGAAATAGATGTAGATCACCGGCGTCGTGAACAGCGTCAGGAGCTGGCTCACCAGCAATCCGCCGACGATCGAGATGCCGAGCGGATGGCGCAGCTCCGAACCGGTGCCGTTGCCCAGCATCAGCGGGAGGGCTGCGAACAGCGCGGCCACTGTCGTCATCATGATCGGGCGGAAGCGCAGCAGCGCCGCCTGATGGATCGCGTCGCGCGGGCTCTTGCCCTCCTCGCGCTCGGCTGTGAGCGCGAAGTCGATCATCATGATCGCGTTCTTCTTCACGATGCCGATGAGCAGGATGATGCCGATGATCGATACGATGCCAAGATCGTTGCCGGTCAGGATCAGGAACAACAGCGCGCCGACACCCGCGGACGGCAGTGTGGAGAGGATCGTGATCGGGTGGATGAAGCTCTCATAGAGCACGCCGAGCACGATATAGACCGTGACGATAGCGGCCAGGATCAGGAGCAATTCGCTGGACAGCGCGGACTGGAACGCGAGTGCCGAGCCCTGGAAATTCGTCGTGATGCTGGCGGGAAGGCCTGCATCCCTCTCGGCCGACTTCACTGCATCGACCGCAGCACCCAGCGAATAGCCCGACGCGACATCGAACGAGATCATCGCCGCCGGGAACTGGCCGAGATGATCGGTTTCGAGAGGCACGCGCTGTTCCTCCACCCGCGCGAAGGCCGACAGCGGCACCTGCCCACCACCGGCCGAGGGCATATGGATGTCGCCGAGCGAGGCGATCGTGTTCTGCACCTGCGGATCGGCTTCCATGATCACGCGGTACTGATTGGATTGGGTGAAAATGGTCGACACGATGCGCTGGCCGAAGGCATCGTAGAGCGCGTTGTCGATGGTGGCAGCCGTGATGCCGAAGCGCGCGGCGGTGTCGCGATCCACGATCACGGTTGCGGAAAGGCCCCGGTCTGTGAAATTGGTCGAAACGTTCTCCAACTCCGGCCGTTTCGAAAGTACATCGATCAGGCGCGGCACATGCTGGTTCAGCATGGCTGTGCTCGCGTCTTCGAGCACGAACTGATACTGCGCGCGGCTGACAGTGGAATCGATGGTCAGATCCTGAACCGGCTGGAAATAGACCGATATCCCGGCGACGCCGCGCGCCGAATGCGCAAGCCGGCGCAGCACCGTCGAGATATCGCTCGAGCGGTCGTCCTTGGGCTTCAGATTGATAAGGAAGCGGCCGCTGTTGAGCGTGTTGTTGGTACCGTCGACGCCAATGAAAGACGACAGGCTCTGAACGTCCTTGTCCTTCAGGAGTTCGCGCGCCAGCGCGTTTTGCCGCTCCGCCATCGCTGCGAACGAGACGGTGGGGCCGGCCTGGGTAATACCCTGCACGAGACCGGTGTCCTGCACCGGGAAGAAGCCCTTCGGAATGACGATATAGAGCAGCACCGTCACAGCCAGCGTGATGACAGCGACCAGCAATGTCAGCGGCTGGTGATCGAGAACCCAGACCAGCAGCCGGTCATATTCCCTGATCACACGGTCGAAATATTCCTCGGCCTTGCGCGCGATCTTTCCCTGTTTCTTCTGTTCGGTCCGGTGGCGCAGGAGCTTGGCGCAGAGCATCGGCACGAGGGTCAGGGACACCGCAGCTGAGATCAGGATGGTGATCGCGAGCGTCACCGCAAATTCGCGGAACAGGCGGCCCACCACTTCCTGCATGAACAGGAGCGGGATCAGCACCGCGATCAGCGAAACCGTCAGCGATACGATCGTGAAGCCGATCTCGCCCGCGCCCTTCATCGCCGCATCGTAGGGCTTATCGCCCCGCTCGATGTAGCGCGAGATATTCTCGATCATCACGATGGCGTCGTCGACCACGAATCCGGACGCGATGGTGAGCGCCATCAGCGAGAGATTGTTCAGCGAATAGCCGAGCAGATACATCGCCGCAAACGTGCCGACAATCGAAAGCGGAACGGACAGGCTCGGGATGAAGGTCGCCGGCAGATTGCGCAGGAAGAGGTAGATCACGAGCACCACGAGGACGACCGCAAGCCCGAGTTCGAATTCCACGTCGGCGACCGACGCCCGGATGGTGTTGGTACGATCGGTCAGGATCTTCACATCGATGCTGCCGGGAAGACCGCCCTCGATCTGCGGCAG
>Ga0157369_10007369_pt1 | contig 12665 bp, 9 predicted proteins | sample C25metaG_FD_113461 | JGI IMG/M metagenome (GOLD analysis project Ga0157369, IMG submission 113461) | Corn rhizosphere microbial communities from Kellogg Biological Station, Michigan, USA - C2-5 metaG | ecosystem: Host-associated > Plants > Roots > Rhizosphere > Soil | place: USA: Michigan...
AATTGCGGCGCATGCTCGACAACTGGGGACTGGGCTGCATCTCCGCGCACTGGTCGGCAGAGGAGCTCTTTCAAAACGCCGACAAAAGCATCGCCTATGCCAAGGAGTTCGGCATGACGCAGATGGCGATTGCCGCGCTCGGACCGTGGAAGCCCAGAACCACGGAGACAGCCGACGACGTGAAACGCTACGTCGAGCCTTTCACCGCCTTCGCCGAAAAAGCCCACGCCGCGGGCATCGTTGCCCTGCTCCACAATGAAGGCTTCGTCTCCGAATACATCGATGGCAAGCCGGTCTACGACATGATGATTGCGGCGCTTAATCCCGCCACCACCAGCTTGCAGTTTCAGGTCTCCACCCTGCAGCAGGGCTACAATGCCGTCACCTATTTCCAGAAGTACCCCGGCCGCTTCCTCTCCATGCACTGTCAGGACTGGGTGAAGGACCCCTCTACCAAGTCCGGCTTCCGACAGGTTCCCATAGGTAAGGGCGTCGTGGATTGGAAGGCGGTATTTACTGCCGCAAAAACAGGGGGCGTCAAGAACTACTTCGTCGAGCTTGAAGAGGATCCGGCCCTGATGCCTCAGAGCGTGCCTTTCTTGAAGTCTCTCAGCGTCTGAAACTCTCGATCGAAAGCCCCATTCGGTTTTGACATTCGCAATTCGAAGAAGACAGAAAGGTGACCAACACCATGAATCGCCGCGAGCTTCTCAAAACCGCATCCGTATCCGCCGCCGGTTTCACGATTCTCCCAAGGCATGTACTTGGTGGAACCGGGTTTATCCCTCCCAGCGAAAAGATCACGCTTGCTCACATCGGCACAGGCACGCAGGGTCTTCGCGAGATGCCGCGATTGATGGCGAACCCGGAAATCCAGATCGTCGCCGTCTGCGACCCTTCAAAGCATGCGATCGGATACCGGGATTGGGGAAAGGACGACCTTCTCAATGAACTGCGGACCGTCCTCGATAAGCCCGCATGGAGGTCGGGAACTGAAGGAACTGTTCCCGGAGGCCGCGATGTGGCCAAGGACTTTGTCGAAACCTACTACGCGTCCGACCAACCGGGCGGCGCGTTCAAGGGCTGCTCTTCCTATGCCGATTTCCGCGAGTTGCTGGACAAGGAAAAGGACGTGGACGCAGTCAAGATCATGACGCCCGATCATCTTCACGGGGTCATCAGCGTCGCCTGCATGAAGAGAGGCAAGCATGTCATCATGCACAAGCCCATCGCCAATCGATTGCAAGAAGCCAGACTGGTGATCGATACTGCGCGCAAAACCGGTGTTGCGACGCACTTCATGCCCTGGGAAGCCAATGGTTCGATGGATCAGGTGATGGCGTGGATCAACGCTGGAGCCATCGGCACCCTCCGCGAAATCCATAACTGGACGCAGCGTCCCGTGTGGCCGCAGTACACCACCATCCCCGCCGCCGCGCCCATTCCGGATGGTTTTGACTGGGATTTGTGGCTGGGCCCTGAAGCCGAGCGGCCCTATTCGCCCGATTACACGAACATGGTGTTTCGCGGGTGGTATGACTTCGGAGGCGGTTCCATGGCGGACATGGGGCATTACAGCCTGTGGAGCGTGTTCAATGCCCTCGAGTTGGGATCACCCACCAGCGTCGAGCCGATGCTCAGTCACACTTGTGGGTTAAAGGACAGCATCGCGTTCACAGTGCAAAATGACTTTTCCTTCCCGACGGCCTGTACCGTTCGCTTCAAGTATCCGACGAGGGGAACAAGACCCGCTTTGGACCTCGTGTGGTACGACAGCGGGATGCGTCCACCCACTCCGGACGAACTCGAAGTCGACAGCAAAGAACTTCCCGAGGAGGGCATGATGTTCGTCGGCACAAAGGGCAAGATACTTGCGGGCTTCTTTCTCGAAGATCCGCATCTGATTCCTGAAAGCAGGGCGAACAAGGATGCGGTTGCACCGGCTCATGTACGAGGCAAACAGGTTTCGCCAAGCATGCGCCAGTGGATTGCCGCCGTGCGCGGAGGAGCGCAACCGCCTTCGAGTTTCCTGAATGCGTGGCCTATTTCAGAGGCCGTGAACTTGTATGCCGTCGCACTGCGGACGGGCAAGAAATTGCTTTACGACGGCGAATCGCGGAAGATCACCAACCTGGCGGATGCCAATAAATATTTGGCCCGCGAGTACCGCAAGGGTTGGGATCCACAATCGGCCTGAGAATCGTAGCTTGATCACAGGATCGGCATCAGGAGAACGGCTTCAGTCCCGCGCTCTCCGACACGGAACGTTGATTCGCGCTTAATTCCCAAGTCGTAAACTGGCCCGCTTCGGAGTTCCCCGCTCGACGAGCTGTAATGCCCGCAATCTCCAGTTGAGGCGCTAATGCAGCGGTGACAATGGAAAGCAAGTCAAGACTGACGCTGATTGGGTCCGGATGCCACCGACCGGAAGTTTGACTATAGCGATCACCAGGCGTCCTTCCACGGCAATTCGCTATTTGTCCGGAACGGAAACGGTGATGTTGCGGTAGCGGACGACGCCGTGGTGATCGCCCTGTAGGTAAAAGGGACCTGGCTCTGCTTCATCGCTGTCGAGAGCGCCTCCGGTGGGCCCGGGGAGCTCGACATTGTCGTGATACATTTTGCCGTCACGCAGGACCGTCACGTGTCTGCCAACCAGGGTGATGTCGAAACTGGTCCACCTTCCGAGCCCGTTTTCCGAGCCCTGCGGCGGTGGGTACCAACTATAGATCGCACCCATTTCATGCGTCGGCAGCTTACCCCCTTCGGTGCCCACCTGGACTTCGTATCGGCCGCGGAGGTAGATGCCGCTGTTGCCGCCTTCCGGACAGTTCACTTCTACATGGAGTTTAAAGTCCTGGAACTTTTGAGTGGTCTTGATGTTGGCTGCGCCGTGAACAGTTTGCCCCGGCACTTCCGGGTTGTCATTCACCAGCTCGCCATCGCGCGCCACCCACTTGTTGTTCTCGACGTTGCCAATGGGTTCCCAGCCCGCCAGATCTTTGCCGTCGAAGAGAGGCCTGGGCGTGGTCCATTTTTTCGGCGTCGGCCGGTCGAGCGAAGGCGCCTTTACACCGGCCAGTTGCGGGCCGTCGCTATTACCGTGCTTCTCAATCCCCGCCAGCTTGTCAGAAGCTGGAGATGTGAGCTCCCAGCTAACTGAACCGGGGCCTGCGTGCCCCAACTCCACAATCAGTTTGCCCGCGTCCATGTGGGCGCCTTCGATCGGATGCCATGCGCCGCCTCTCGGCTGAACCCGGCCTTCGATTCTGCCGCCATTCTCTGTAAGTTCGATCCACTGCGGATAAGGATCGCCCGTGGCGGGGGTGACAGTCATATCCCAGCGCCCGAGAAACTGCTTCGGGTCTTGCGCGGAAGCGGTCCAAGCGAGTGCAGTGGCAAGGGCAGTTACGACCAGGATTTTCATTTTCAGTCCTCAAGGATGGGGTCGGCCGGTGAGCAGGGCCTTGAGTGCACTTCAGGATTGCAGCACCCGTGGCCGCTTCAAGTGTTGCACATGCGCCCGGACAAATTTCGCGCGAGAGTGTTGAAGATCACTGATAATTCCATGCTCTAGAAGGGCGGCGTCGATGCGCCAGGCTGGACGTCAAAGCTTTTGAAGGCGGGTGTTTGAGCGCACTTCAGGAGTAGAGTTGCGGGTTCGGAGGAAGAACAATTTTGATGATCGCGGAGCAGGGACCCTGTTGACTGGGAGCATATGGCGTGTATGCTTTTCCGTAAGTGAAACGTTTCCATCACATCATCCAAAATGAAGAATCCTGAAACCTCATTGCTCTCGTCTCTGGACCGCCGTGCGTTTATCAAAACAAGTTCCCTGGCCGCCGGCGCGCTCGCGTTTGGTGTGCCAACACTTCTACGCGGACAAAACCTCAACAGCAAGCTGAACATTGCCTGCGTCGGAATCGGCGGGAAAGGCCGGAGCGACACCGATGCCTGCGCCGGCGAGAACATCGTCGCTTTGTGCGATGTGGATTCCGGCTCCGAAGCTTACGAGAAGCAGACGCAGAAATATCCGGACGCGAAGTTTTACAGAGACTTTCGCCAAATGCTCGACCAGATGGATCATCAGATCGATGCGGTGACGGTCTCAACTCCGGATCATATGCACGCGATCGTGGCGTCCGCAGCAATGATGCGAAACAAGGCCGTATTCGTTCAGAAGCCGCTCACGCAGACCATCTATGAAGCGCGCTACCTGCGCAAGATGGCACACGACCGTAAGCTGGTGACCCAGATGGGCAATCAGGGCAGTGCGGCAAATGGTCTGCGCCGTGGGGTGGAGACGATTCAGGACGGGCTCATCGGACAGGTGCACGAAGTACACGTCTGGACCAATCGTCCGATATGGCCGCAGGCAATGGATCGTCCGCTCGAAGAAGATCCGGTGCCGTCGACCCTGGAATGGGATATCTGGATTGGACCGGCTCCGCTGCGGCCCTATGTGGGCAGCCATAAACCGGAAGAGCGTTATGGAATCTACGAGCCGTTTAACTGGCGCGGCTGGCAGGATTTTGGTTGCGGCGCGCTGGGCGACATGGGATGCCACACCGTCAACATGCCGTTCCGTGCCCTCGATCTGGGCGCCCCCACTGAAGTCGAAGCCATGCCTTTCGGCACCATGAACAAGGAGTCTTATCCAGTGGGCTCCAAGATTCGTTTCGCCTTCCCCAAGCGCACCGGTCACGTTCCCCTCGAGCACCCGAGTTGGTTCCATCACTCCAGAAAAGTCGAGCACGATCCAATGACTCTCTGGTGGTATGACGGCGGCCAACCTGATCCTTCCGCGCGTGGTGGGCATGACCTGAGCAACAAGCCGCCTGTCGAACTCACTGCGGACATCGTCGCGCTGCTCGGGGACGTCCCCGATAGCGGCTGCCTGCTGGTTGGTGAAGGTGGCACCGTATTTTCGCCGGATGATTATGGAACAAGCTTCTTCGTGAAGCTCAAGGGCGAGCAGAAATTCGTCCACTATCTCAAGCACCCGGCCATGGCGAAGTATCCGGAACGCATTCCACGCAATCCAGATGGCGGCAAGAAGGGCGCCGGTAGTGTAGCTGCCCATGCGCAGGAATGGCTCAAGGCAATCAAGGAACACAAGCCGCAGAACTGCTACTCGCGTTTCGAAGTCGCCGCGCCTCTCACTGAGATCATGCTGCTCGGTTGTGTGGCCCTCCGCACCGGCAAAAAGATAGAGTGGGACTCGCACAAGATGGAAGCGAAGAATTGTACTGAGGCTGCGCAGTTCATACGACGGCAAGACCGCGCCGGCTGGGCCCTCTCTTGATGCGGGGCCCGGCAGCGCCGAAAGGCGTCTGATTGTCTGTTCGAAGTGGGTGGATTCAAGGTCCGCAGGAATATGGTGTTAACCCTTCCGTTGCAGGCTGGACCTTCGAATCAAAAGGGTGATAAAAATCACTTAATTCCGCGAAATGAAAAGGTATCGGTAGATCATGCCTCCAGACTCCAGTCTCGGCCCGCTTCGTCCCTTCAATCGCCGCAAGTTTCTGACGGGCGCGGGATCTGCCGCGATGCTGCCCTGGGTAGCCCGTGCCGCCGCTGGGCAGACGCCGGCGACCCCTGCCAACAACCGCATCAACCTGGGCGTAATCGGCATGGGCTGGCAGGGACCCGGCAACACGGAAGCCTTCCTGAATCTGCCGGAATGCCAGGTTGTCGCCGCCTGTGATATCGATGCCAATCATCTGCAGGCCGCGGTGAAGAAGATCAACGAGACCTACGGCAACGAGGATTGCAAGGGATATCACGATTATCGGGAGCTGCTTGCCCGCGACGACATCGACGCAGTCATGATCGCCGTACCAGATCATTGGCATGAGATCGTCGCCACCGAGGCCGCGCGGCGCAAGAAGGACATCTATGCGGAGAAGCCCCTCGCGCATACCATAGCCGAACAGCAGTCCATTGTGCGCGCCGTTCAGCAAAACGGGATTATCTGGCAGATGGGTTCCTGGCAGCGGTCCGTTCCGATGTTTCATAAGGCCGCGGAGATCGTTCGCAACGGGCTCATCGGAGATGTAACTCGGGTCGAAGTCGGCCTTCCGGGGGGAAATTCGGATTTCGACGATGTGGGCAAAGATGCGCTGGCCAGGGTTGCTGCCGCAGGGGCGCAGGCCAACAGCCTGGAGCAGATTGTCTCCGGAACACCCGCATGGAGCGCCCTCACCACCGACCCGCCGAAGGAATTGGATTACGAGATGTGGATAGGCCCATCGAAGATGGAGCCTTATATCCGGGCTCGTTCCCACAAGTCCTGGCGCTGGAATTACAACACCGGCGGGGGCCAACTTATGGATTGGATCGGCCACCATTGCGACATCGCGCACTGGGGCCTCGGATTCGATCAATCCGGTCCTTCTGAGGTGGAGGGCAGCGGCGAACTCCCGGCTCGCAATGCAGTCTGGAACACAGCTCCGAAATACCGGTTCGAACTGAAGTATCCGCGCGGCATCACGATGATCATCGCCGGCGGCTACCCCGACATCAGGTCGGGAGTGAAGTGGGTCGGCACTGAGGGATGGGTCTGGGTGGACCGCGGTGGCTTTGATGCCTCGAACCCTGCCTGGAAACCAGGTAAGCACTTGCCGCGGGAACTGCGCAAGGTGAAGCTCTACACCTCGTCGGACCACATGGAGAATTTCTTGGACTGCATTCGTACACGGCAGGCCACCGTCACTCCGGTGGAGGTCGGGCATCACTCGGCGATTCCCGGCCATCTTTGTCTTATCTCCATGCTCACGGGAAGAAAGATCCGCTGGAACGTGAAGAGCGAGGAGATCCTCGGCGATCCGGAAGCGAGCAAACTGATGACCCGTGAGTACCGTGGTCCCTGGAAGATGAGTTGAGAGCAGTTTCAGTGCTGCGGGGATCACCTCCCCGTTGGATTTGCGGTGGAGGCTTCGTGAACAATTCGACAGGTGAGCCTGCGATCGACGGCAGGCAGGGGACAAACTTGAGTCAACCGCTTTTCGGCCGCTCGAACCAGTGGGATTACACCTTTGCGTTCTGGGCTCTGCGCTTGTGGCTGGGCGTACGTGCGCTGTTCGTAGGCGTTCAGAAATTTGCTGCCTATAAAGCAGTGGCAATGCCGCTTATCGATCCTTCCACTGGGCAGCCCGACGCCAGCGGCGTAATGGTCAACGTGAACATCAAGTCTTACGCCCTGGCCAACTACGCCGGCATTCCGACGGGACTCGCGGAGAAGTTCGCTCATGAGCCTCTGTTCCCTAAGTGGGCTTTAGTTGTGTTCGATAAGATGCTTGGGCCCGCATTCATCCTGACCGGAATCATGCTGATCCTCGGCATCGGCACGCGGCTGTCTCTGCTTGCCCAGGCGTTGCTCTACGTCGCGCTTACGGTGGGCCTGGTTTTGATCGATCAGAACGAAGGCGTGGCGTATCTTGGCATTCACATCGGCCTGGTGGCTGCCGCATTCCTGCTCGCCCAACACAACAGGCTGGCGGTGCTCAGGAAATGGTAGACAAGTTAAATCGCCGTGAATTCCTCAGCGCCACCGCTGTGGCAGGGGCCAGCCTGCTGCTGGAAGGATGCAAGTCCGACTCTCGCTCACAGACAGCAGCCGTTCCGAAATCTTCCCTCAATACCATCAACGTGGCCCTCATCGGCTATGGCGAGGAGGGCAAGGTCCTCCTTGAGTCCCTGCTGAACATTGAGGGTGTGCGACTCGTCGCCCTGTGCGACATCTGGGACTACCACCGGGGCGAGGGCCAACGCTATCTGCAGAAACTCGGCAACGAGGTTCGCGCTTACGAAAATTACGAAGATCTGCTGGCGAAGGAAAAAGACCTGCAGGCGGTTCTCATTGCCACGCCGGATTTCTGGCATGCGCCAATGACCAACACCTGTCTCAAGGCCGGACTGGATGTGTACTGCGAAAAGATGATGAGCAACACGATTGAGGGTGCGCGCTCCATGGTGCAGACCATGCGCGAAACCGGAAAGCTGTTGCAGATTGGCCATCAGCGGCGCAGTAATCCACGCTATGTCTTCACGCTGAACAGGCTGCTTCACGACGCGCAGTTTTGCGGCCGCCTGACCGCCGTCCAGGGACAGTGGAACCGCGCTGTCAAAGAGGACTTTGGGTGGCCGAAGAAGTTCGAAATGCTCCCAAGCATGCTGGCGAAGTATGGCTACAAGGATATGCACCAGTTCCGCAACTGGCGCTGGTACAAAGGCCTCGGCGGCGGTCCGCTATCAGATCTCGGCGCTCACCAGATTGATATCTTCAACTGGTGGCTCGGCACCACGCCCAAGTCGGTCGTCGCCAGCGGAGGCCTTGACTATTTCAAGAATCACGACTGGTACGACAATGCGATGGTGATCTACGAATACGCCCTGCCTCAGGGCGTCGCCCGCGCCTTCTATCAGGTGCAGACGACCACCAGCGCGGGCGGCGGTTACTTTGAACAGTTCATGGGCGACGACGGCACCATCAGGATGTCGGAAGACCCGGCCATCTGCGCCATCTATCGTGAAGTTCGCGCCACAGCCGTCTCCTGGGATGATCTCGCGCAGAAGGGCTACGTGAAGGCGAAGCCAACGGTTGCGGACGCCACACGAGTAGACGTGCGCGAGACTGCCCAACTCGCGGAATACGAAATCCCTGTGTTCTTCAACAAGCCGCCGCATCAGCCTCATCTGGAGAATTTCTTCAACGCCATCCGCGGCAAAGCAAAGTTGAACTGTCCTGCCGATGAGGCGTTCTCCAGTGAATACGTGATCCATAAAGCAAATGAGGCTGTAGGCGCCGAAAAGAAGATTTCCATCACCGAGGAAGAAGTGAGAGCCTGAGACCATGAAGATTTTTTTCCGCAGTCACGCCTTCGTATCCGTATTGCTGGTAGCCACTGCCGCCCTCGCGCAGGACAAGGTCCCGCTGAAAACTCAACTTCCCAGGCCTCTCTTCGTCGGCACCCCGGTTCCGCTGAACGTGCCCAATCTTGAGCCGCCGATGAAGGGCAAGCGTCCTGATTTCATGATTCCTGCGGGGTCCGTCAACCTGGCCAAGGGTAAGAGGGTCACCGCCAGTGACAGCAACCCCGTTGTTGGAACGCTGGACCTGGTCACAGATGGCGACAAGGCCGGCGACGAAGGCTCCTGGGTAGAACTGGGCCCCGGCAAGCAGTGGCTGCAGATCGACCTGGCGAAGAGCGCGAACATCTATGCCGTGCTCCTCTGGCATTTCCACTCTCAGGCGCGCGTCTACCGTGACGTTGTCGCTCAGGTGTCCGATGACCCCACGTTCAAGTCCGGCGTCACCACCATCTTCAACAATGACTTCAAAAATGAGATTGGAGCAGGGGCAGGAAAAGACCTGAACTACGTGGAAACCTACCAGGGTAAGCTCATCGACGCCAAAGGCGCGAAGGGGCGTTATCTGCGCTTCTACAGCAACGGGAACACCACCAACAAGCTGAACGACTACATCGAGGTTGAGGTGTGGGGAAAACCCGCCTGAGCCTAGCGGAAGTTCGGATGGACAAAGCGAGTCGGCGTCGCCTTTGGCCCCACCGGCTCGCTTTCCTCTTGATCGCGCTGACAGGGCTCGCGGTTCGCCTGCCCTATCTGGGTGCACGGCCCATGCACACCGACGAAGCCGTGAACGCGTATATCGTCGGACAAATGCTCACAGGCGATAAGTTCAAATACGACCCGCAGGACCGCCATGGTCCCGCACTGGCGTTGCTGGCTCTTCCCCTGGCCCGTGTGCAGGGCGCGCGATCGTTCTCCGACCTGACGGAGTCAAAGCTACGTCTCACCGCGGTGGTAGGTGGAACCATCACGATTCTTCTCTTTGGCGCCGCCGTCGATCTCTTCGGCTTCGTGCCTTGTATGCTTGCGGCATTGCTGTTTGCTCTTGCCCCGCTGCCCGTCTACTACGACAGGTACTTTATCCACGAATCGCTCTTTTGCGCGGCCACCTTCGGCCTGATCCTGTCGAGTTGGACTGCCGTAAGAACCCGCTCCATCGGCTACGCTGTTCTGGCAGGAGCCTGCGCAGCGCTGATGTTTGCCTGCAAGGAGACCTCCGTTCTGCACTGGTTCGCGCTTGCTGCCGCGGGAATTGTGTACTGGGCGCTGAATCTGCGCGGCAAGCGCTCGCCTGGTCCATGGCGCTCCGCTCCACTGTTCGCTGCACTCGGCACCCTTGTGGTGCTCATCGTCCTTCTGTTCACAGGTTTCGGAGCGAATTGGAGAAGTTTGGCCGCCCTGACCAAGCTGGCTCCGGATGTGCTGTCCCGTGCGGCTGGCCAGGGCCATGAAAAAGCATTCTGGTATTACGGCAAACTTCTCGCTGGCGGCTGGTCGGGCGGAGTGCTGTTGGCCCTTGCATGTATCGGCATTCTCATAACCATCAGGAAACGCGACGATTCACCCTGGCAGTGGTTGGCATACTACGGATTGTTCATCGCCATCATCTACAGCTTGATCCCGTACAAGACACCATGGCTGGCACTCAATCTTTGGCTTCCACTCTCGCTGTTCACCGCAAGAGCCGCCCAGCACCTGTGGCGCTGGACGGTAATGCATCTGCGTCTTCGCGCCGCATTGCCCGCTTTCACCGTTCTTGCTGCCTCGGTCGGTGTCTTGATCGCTCACGACACCCGCCAGCGCGTTTTCCTCCATGCTGCCGATGAGACCAATCCATACGCTTACGCGCACACGTCGGACGACATCCTCGGACTTCCCGTGGAAATTCAGGATCTGTCGTCCCAGCATGCCATCCGCAGTCCGAGGATTGCCGTGATCGCATTGGATCCCTGGCCGTTGCCCTGGTACCTGCGGCACTTTGAGCAAGTGGGGTTCTACCAACCCGGCCAGCAAGTGCCAGCTGCAGATTTCTACATCACCTCTACCGAACCAGCCGGACAATACGCCGATCGTTTACGAAACCTGCGTCCCGACTTCTTCGGCTTGCGTCCAAACGTGCTGATCCTGCTATGGTGCCCTGAGCCCAAATAGGGAGTTCTATGGCTGACATTCATCCGTTCAATCACGCCGCCATGGCCACTCACTTTCAGGCGCGCATCGTCCATGATGAGAAGACGTATGCCGGGCAGGCCGCGCAAGCCGCGTTCGATCTCCTCGATTCGCTGGAGGCATGTCTAAGCCGCTTCCGCACCAACAGCGACATTGCACGTACTGCACAGCTTTCGCCAGGCGAGAAGATGCGCCTGAGCGAGCCGGCTTTCACCTGCCTGGAAATCGCAAAGCGCATGGAACTGGCGACGCAAGGCGCCTTCTGTCCCACTCCCGCCGCCCTGAAGACCCAGACTTCGCTTCCAGGATGGGACTTATTACCTCGCGAGTTGTCCATCGTGTGCCTGAGTGGCCGGCTTGAATTTGATCTCGGCGCCATCGGCAAGGGGTTCGCTCTCGATCGCATGGCCGAGTTGCTCCGCGAGTGGGATTGCCCTTCCTTTTTGCTGGTTGCGGGCGGCAGCAGCATCCTTGTGGGAGCTCCGCCCCCACTTGCTCCCGGGTGGTCCTGCGGCTTGGGTGAGGATAATGCGTCGCAGCGATTCTTTCTCACCGACGCTTCGTTGAGCGGTTCGGGCTTGGCTGTAAAAGGAGCACACATCCTTGACCCGCGGACCGGCCGGGCAGCATCGCGGCAGAATCGTGCCTGGGTGCTTGCCGATACTGCGGCCGAGTCGGATGCGCTTTCAACTGCCGGCATGGTGCTGAGCGAATCGGAACTGGAGGGGGTAGTGGCTCAGAACCACTCCTGGCTGGCTTTTCTCGATACGGACGGCAGAGCACGCCCGATTGGCGGCCGCGCGCTCCCGATGTCGTCGTAGGAGAAGTGTCCCCACCATTGGAACCGCAATTGCCGACTCTCGCGTGCCATGCTATGCAGGAAGAACTTGAACATGATCTCTTCCTCCTCGGTGCAGGCGACGAAGGACTTCACCAAGTCTTCATCGAGGTACTGATTAATCTCGGTGGGTGGCCAGACGACCCCGAAGCGGCGCCAGCTAACATCTGATTGTCCGCTGGATGATCACGGAGCGGGGGAAGGTGCCTTAATAGGGTCGATGAGCCCCTCGGACTGTTCACGTCAACGTACAACGAAGATCCACCGGGCGGAGATTGCTTCGTGATCCCTGCTTGCCAGCCAAGTGGAGCACCGCGCATACGCCTGATTCGCTCAATTCGCGTCGAATCTGAACTGAAACTTACAGTTCGCGAATCGCGCTCACAGGGTTCCGAAGCATCGCTCGATGTGCCGGAAAGTAGCATGCCAGCAATGACATTGCTCCCAGGAGCATGACCACGGAAGCAACGGTGACTGGATCGTTGGCGCCGATTCCGTACAACAGCCGGGCGATGAGAGGCGTCAGTCCCAGCGCAAAGGCCAAGCCCAGCGCCAGCCCGATGCCGGTGAGCCAGACTCCCTGCAACAGCACGAGCCGCAGCACATCGACGCGCGAAGCTCCCAGAGCCATGCGCACTCCGATCTCGTGGGTCCGCATCTGGGTTCGATAGGCCACCACTCCGTATATCCCGGTTACTGCAAGAACCAGCCCGACCAGCGCGAACATTCCCGCCAGGGCGCTTTCTATGACGGCGAAGCTGCTCGCCAACTGGGTGCTCTCTCGCAT
>Ga0157369_10007370_pt1 | contig 12665 bp, 5 predicted proteins | sample C25metaG_FD_113461 | JGI IMG/M metagenome (GOLD analysis project Ga0157369, IMG submission 113461) | Corn rhizosphere microbial communities from Kellogg Biological Station, Michigan, USA - C2-5 metaG | ecosystem: Host-associated > Plants > Roots > Rhizosphere > Soil | place: USA: Michigan...
CGGCAATCAGAGGGAATCCGCTCATGAAACTCCTGCTCTCTCTCGTTCTCGCCACGCTAACTCTGCCGCTTCATGCGCAGTTGGTGATCGGCTTTCACACAGACGCCACTACCGCCACCTCCGGCGGAACCATCTCGTACGATGGCGGCGGCGGTCCTTTGGTTGTCACTAACATTCCCTCGAGTTACTAACCTCGCGAAATATGCCGGCCAACATCATCATCACCGCCATCCAGGGTGTCGCGATTACTCCCGGCCACCGGTGGCGCCGTTGAATTCCAACGAATTAGCCGCCTTGAATACGATCTTCGACGGGATCAACACTACCGGCTCTATCAATTAACGTCTGAGCAGATCCGGTGCGGCGTGCCTGTGGTCCAAACCACCGGCACGCCGCGTTTTTTGACTCCCTTAATTGCTCCCGGGAGGCCCGACGGCGAACTCGTCGATGATATCGTCGAGCGCATCGTAGCCGCCGGCGGTCAGGTATTCGTACGCCCCCAGATCGAACGTCGAGGCAGCCGTCCAGCTCAACGTCAGCTTCGGGTAGACCGTCGTCTTCACCAGCTGATCATTCAGAAACAGGCCGACGGTTCCGGCGCTCGCATCCCAGGCGAGCTTCACCTTCAGCGTCACGCCGGAGCCGAAGAGCGCGTCCTCCGTCCCCTTCGGAACGAAATAGTATTGCGATCCGCCCGCGACGTTATACGTGAATTGGAGCTGTCCGGACACAATCTGCGTCAGGAAGTAAAACTGGTGTCCATTGGCGTCGCGAACATCGAATGCGTAGCGCTGCCGTGCGGCGCTGCTCTGCCGCTGCGCGAAGCTGTAACGGGACTTCAGGTAAAACGTGACCTGCCCCTGCGGAATACCGAAAATACTCCCGATCGCCGACCCCGTGAACTTGTAATATGCGTTGTCGGTATTGCCACAGCAATTCAGGAAGTAGACGCCATTGCCCGAATACGCCGGAGCGAAGTTGACCGAGCCGCTTCCGTTCACCACAACGTTGCCTTTGAAACCCGCCGGGCCCACCGCCGGCGTGATCACCGACCCGTTCGTCGTCCCGCTGGCCTCCGAGCCGTCGGCGTGGAGGAGCAGGAGTGGCTGGACAGCGCTCGCGGTCGTCGCTGTCGCCGTCGCCGTCGCCGTCACCGTCACCGTGGATTTAGCGCTCATCGCGCCCGAAACTGCCGTGACCGTGAACGGGCCGCCTGCCACCGCGGGCGCGGTGTACAGCCCGGAGGCTGAGATCGACCCGCTTCCCGTAAGAGACCACGTGATCGCGCTCTGCGAAATCGCATTCCCGAACTGGTCCACCACCGTCGCCGTGAATTGCTGCGTTCCGCTGACCGCCACCGTCGCGGACACCGGACTCAGCTTCATCCCCGCCGCCGTTTGCTGCACGCTAACGCTCACGGCGGATGTAGCCGTGAGTCCCCCGGCATCGGTCACGAGGACGCGCAACGTATAAGCCCCCGCCTTGGTGAACGTCGCCGTGCTGCTCTTCGCCGCATTGCTCCCGTTCGCCGCGAACGTTACCGCCGCCGGTCCACTCGCCGACCATGTATACGTCAGGTTGCTCTCGCCGCCGTCGTCCGCGCCGAGCGCGTTCACCGCCGCGCTCGTCCCGCTCACCGGATTGGGAGTGGCGCTCGCCGCAGTCGCGATCGTCGGCGCGCCGTTGCTCGTATACGTGTAGTCCGGCGACGTCCACGTGTTCCCCACAGGATCCGTGAGTGTGACCTGATAGTGGAACGCCTGCCCTGCCGTCGAAGCAAGCGGCGCCGAGGGCGTCCGGCTGAAGCCCGGGGCCGATTTCGCCACCGAGCCGTAGTTTGTGTCCGCCCCGTAGTTGACGGTTGCCGTGACCACCTCCGGCGCCGCGCTGTCGTCCACCACCATCTTCAGCGTCGGAACTCCCGTTGCCGTGTTCAGGACAACCGCCGGATACCCGGCCATCAGCTGGGGCGCCGCCGTGTCGACCACCGGCGTCTTGACGCCCGTCGGCGTGTACAGTGGATCGCCTTCATTTACCGCCATCCAGCCGATGTAAGGCGTCGCCAGCGCGGACGCTTCCGCGAAGCTATAGCCCTTGAGGATGTAGTAGTAGAAAATCTGCGGCCGTTGATGTCCCGTCAAGTATGGCTCCGCCACCACGTACAGCGCCGCGCTGGCTCCCTTCTGCAAAGCCGTCTGCCCGAAGTACGGCGCGCTGTTCAGGTCGCAGGCCACCGATCCGGGCAGCCACTCGTACACGTCGTTGTAGCGGATGAAGTTGTACCAGCCGCCGTAGAACAGCGCCCTTGGCGCCGCCAGCGCGCTCGTCCCGTCGCTAAACATCGCGCCCGCATCACCGATCCGCGCCAGGTTGGTCGTGTTCTCCCATTTCAGCGGGAACCCTGCCGCTGCCACCCAGTGCTCGGCGTATGCGATGCTCAGGTCCGCCGTCCCCGCGTCGGCATAGCTGCCGGTCTGCACATTCGCGTTGCTCCCAAGGTACGCATCCGTATACGGCTGACCATTCGGCTGCCCCCACTGGCTGTCGACGTAGCCCGTGCCGTAGTAGTAGCCCGCCTTCGGGTATAGATAGCGGTCCGCATAAATACTCTGCGCCACCTGGTCGATCCCTCTCAGCGGCGACCCGCTCCCCAGCCGCGTCACCAGGTACATCTCCGTTTTCAGGTATTTGAAAGAGGCGTGATTGAAATGCGGCGCATCCGCCGAAAACCCCGGCGCCTTGGAAAAATACGGGTTCGCGTTGAACGAAATCGTGCTGCCCGCCGCCGCTCCCAGAACGTTGATCCCCATCAGCGCATTGTCCACACTGAGCGCCTGCCCGGAGCCGTCGTACACCGTAGCTGGAATATCCCCTGCCAGCAGGATCACGTCGATGTTCGTCGTCCCGAGCGCGGTGAGCTTGCTCTTGATCGGGGTCACAACCTCCGTATAGAACGCTCCGTATTGGCCCTTGGCGTAGGAAGAAGCATAAGTAGCTGAGATACTCACCGCCAGCAGATTGGACGCTGGAACGCTCCGCTTCTGCGCGTAATACTCCGCCAGTTGCTGCGAGTCCCCCACCCCGTCATGATCGCTATCGACGCTGTTTGCCCTGTACACGACGAGGACCCTGGCCGGGGCCGATGCAGCGATGGCGCGCGTGCCCAGCAGGGTCGCGGCAGATCCGAATATCAGGAAGGCAGCGCAGGAGGGAAGAAGAGCAGTCCTCGCAACGTGCAGGTATAGCTTGACTTTATTCGAAAATATCATGGGATGAATCACCGTGGAACCGGTGTGAGCCGGCTCGTAGAGATCGCTCTGCGGATGCTGAAGCGAGAGTGCGTCAACGCGCACGGCTAAGCGATCAAGCTGAGAGCATACTACACGTTTGTATTTTTACGCACGTTCCCATTCAGGTGATTCCCACTTGAAACAGGGGATTACCGGAGTTCCCGGCCCGCACACCTTCTCCCCCGGACCCCCTCTGACCTCCGGACAGCGTCCGAAACCGCCGCAGCCATGTCTCAACGGAGCCCCGGCGCTGCCCCCCAGAATGCCGAATAATTGGATCAGATTCCCAAACAGAGGCTTTGCCCGCCGGCGCATTCCCGTGCTTCTCTTCCAAACGGCCGGACCATTCCGCCGCGAGTGCGCACGCTGACCCGCTTGGATTTGCGCCGGGATCAGCCCGCTCTTTATCTTCGATTCGGACCTCGGGTTCGCTTCCGGACGGGTCACGCACCCTACGTTCGCGGCATGCGTGCCTTTCACCCATCCCCGCGGTCGATGTTGTGATTGCCGCCCTTCTCTTCGACTCTAGGGGTCCTTTCTGGCCGCTACTCCGAGCCTTCGCAGCCCTCCTCCAACCGTGCCGCGCTGCAGGAGAATTCAACGGAGGGGGCAGGATTCTCCGCGTACGACCTACGCAAAAGCCGCCTCATCGCAGCCGCCAAAAGGGTGTTCGTTCAGCGTAAAAGGTCATCGCCGCCAGGACCGCCCGACCCGCGTTGACCAGGCCGTAAGTTCCGTCCACGGGGTAGCCGGATCCTAACTCCGGCGAGTCATTCGCTCTAACCCGCCACACCGAATCTCAATGGCGCCTGAACTGCTGAATTAGTACGGACTGTTTCACTTTCATGGGAAGAATCAGTGCGATTGCACTTCAGCGGGCGCTTGCCGAAGGACGTAGGGGCGCCGCGCGATACGAAATCCGCTTGCCCCTCCGATACTCGGCCGTGCGAATGGGCGAGATGCCACGCACTGGCGCGGGCGAGTCACTCAATATTAGCCGCACTGGCTTATTATTACGGCTCGACGGCAAACTCCAGACCGGCGATTCGATTGTCGTCGTGCTGGACTGGCCGGTTCCCGGCCCCGACAGTCAGCTGCTCAAGTTGGTCGTTACCGGTCACGTCGTCCGCACCAAGCCGCATCTTGCCGGCGTCTCCATCCACAGCCATCGCCTCATGCGGTCCCGTGACCTGAAGAAGCGCGGCGACACTCTCTGGGTCGCCGCCGAGCACAACGTGGAGCCTGCCCATCACGTCCCCGTCGTCTGGGTCGACGAAGAAGAAGACGTCGCAGCGCTGGTCTCGAGGATCCTGACACCGCAGAAATGGATGGTGGAGCGAATCGACCCCGCCAGGGCGGAGGAGTTGCTGGATCGCGGCGACTACCCGCTATCCCTGCTGGTCACGCGCACTCGCGCCTTGTTCGAACGGCTGCCGCGGCAAATTCCGGCAGTTCTGATCCTCAACGAAGCAGCCCCTACCGACGAGGCTGCCGATCTCGCTGTCCTGCCCCGCCGCGCCGTCGTTCGCAAACCCCTGCTCGATGACTCCCTGCGCGTCATCATCAAATCGCTGCTGGACCCGAACGGCCGCGCCCAGGGGATGCCCGTAGCCGGCGCCGCCTTCTAAGGAAAACACCTTTTCCGACTAAGAAATCCCCGTAGCGAGTAAGGGATCTCCGTAGCTGGTAGGAAAGTACAGCATATGCGAATGTATCTAACTGATCGATCTGATACAGTAACTAAGACAATCGCCTGATCGCCCCCCAGAACTGCTACCAGTACTCTGGCTCTAACGGCCAGTACCAATCTCCCACACTTCCACAAATCAGAAATTGATACTAGATTTTGGCACTGCAAGATGTCATAACTAACCTTGCACTTCCTGGTTATACAAAAAACATAAAACCAACCCGAATCTAAGGGAAAACGGTAAATCGGAGGATCATGGGCGAACGTATTGCAGTTTTGCACGTTGGGACGGATTTGCGTTTACGATCCGACTTGCGGCGTGCCATCGAGTGTTTCCCCGGAACAGTTGAGGTAGCTACCGGAGCCTCGGCTGCAGTTGCGTTTCTACAATTTCGCCGCGAAATCACCGCGGTCGTGATGGAGGTCGAGGACTCCGCGCCGGCTTGCCTGCAAGCCCTTCGCGAGATCCGCAGCGCCGGTCCCGACGTGCCGGTTATTTTGGCGGGAGCCGATTCCACCCCCTCCTTGATCGTCACCGTTCTGAAGAACGGCGCAACCGATTATATATGCCTCCCGGCCACCCCGGAAGAATGGCGAAGAGCGATTGCCGGCGCAAGCGGGAGTCCCGGTAAAGAGAGCGCGGCGGCCCGCCTGCCGAATCCCGCTCCTGGCAGCGGCGCCACCCTGCGGAAAAGCGCGGGTATGGCCGCGCTCGAGGCCGTACTGGGTCAGGTAGCGTGGTCCGACGAGCCCGTCCTCATCCAGGGCGAGACCGGGTCCGGTAAGGAGGTCATTGCACGGGAGTTGCATGCCAAATCCCGGCGCTCCCGGAAGCCGTTCATCAAGCTCAACTGCGCGGCCCTCCCCTCCGAACTGGTCGAAAGCGAGCTCTTCGGCTACGAGCGCGGCGCTTTCACCGGAGCTTTCCAGCGCAAGCCCGGAATGTTTGAAGCGGCCGATGGCGGCACGATCATGCTGGACGAAATCGGCGATATGGATTTTCGTCTCCAGGCAAAACTGCTGCAGGTCCTGCAAGACCATGCTTTCCAACGGATCGGCGGAAGCGAAACCATCAAAGTCGACGTCCGCGTCATCGCCGCCACGCACCGCGATCTCGAGAAGAGTATCGCCGATGCAAGTTTCCGCGAGGACCTCTACTACCGTCTAAATGTAGTCAATCTGATCGTGCCCCCGCTTCGGGAACGCAAGGACGATCTCTTCGACCTTTTCGACGTCCTGCAGCGCAAGCATTTGAAGCCCGGTCAGGAGATGCCCTCTGTCTCCCCAGAACTCCGCGCCGCTATGCTCGAGTGGCACTGGCCGGGGAATGTCCGGGAACTCGAAAACCTGGCCCGGAAACTCCTGATCTTCGGCGACTCCTCGTACATCCTCCGGGACCTCCGGGAGCGCATCGCGCGCCGCCCGCATCCCGCGGTTTCCGCAATTCCCAATGACTCTGCCGCATACACCGGGATGGCTGCCGCTGCCGGGCTCTCAGCCGGGGGTGGTTTGTCGGCCAGCGCCCCACAAAGCCCCGCTTCCCGCATACCGATACTGGCCGAAGTCAATCTGGCCCGGGACCGGGCCGAAGCGGAGACGATCCTCGCAGCGTTGAACAGCGCTCATTGGAATCGCAAGGCCGCCGCCGCCATCCTGAACGTAGACTACAAGGGGCTCTTGTACCGGATGAAGAAATTGCGGCTCGAGCAGTCCGAGCCGGCCCCGGCGCAACCCCCGCTCCGGTCCGCTGCCGCCGGAGCCGGCGGTTTCGACACCTGGCCCGCATAAGCAACGGCGGCGCTGTTTTTTACCTGCGGAACGGCTGAAGCGAGATCTCGTCGAGATCCCAGCAACGCCGTTTCGCCGGCGCCGCCCTTCCCCTCACTCCGCGCCATCATTTGGTTGCCGGCATCGGCGCCGATCTGCCCCGCCCACGCGCCCACTCTTATTCGCCTTTTATTCCCCAGGTCTATACCTGTAGAAAGTTAACCCAGGGCAGTGACCCTTATGGGGGATCCCCTGCATACCACGTTCGAGAAATATAGGAATACTAACCATTTTAAACTTACGTGAGGAAATTCACAGTTGCTAAAATCCCCCCTGAATGGGACAGAACCGGTTGCGTGTATTCAGCCCGCGCGTTTTTCGGCTAATGATGGCGTCTGCTACGGTCGCCGCTGCGGGATTTGCACAGTCGCTTACCCTCTCCTCGGCTACGGTCTCATCCACCGGCCAGGCGAACTTGACTCTTTCGGTCGCATCGCCGTCCGGCAGCGCGCCCGCTACGCTGCAATGGAGCTTTAATTATCCCGCGTCGAGCGTCGCCGCCATCGCCGTCACTCCAACCGGCGCGTCCACCGCGGCTGGTAAATCGATCTCCTGCTCCGCAGCAGTCGCCGCGCCGATCTGCATTATGTACGGCGTGAATGCGAACACGGTCGCCGACGGCCCCATCGCCAACGTCACCGTTACACTGGCTACCTCGGCAACCACGGCCACCATCGCCGTTACGAACGTGATCGGCGCCTCCGCCGCAGGCGCGGCGCTCTCCTATTCAGGCACAGGTGGCGTCGTGAATACCTCAACCGTCTCGCCAACCACCATCAGCTCGCTCTCCTGTACCCCTGCTACGGCAGGACCGGGCGCCTCATTGACGTGCGCCGTCGCGCTTGCTTCTCCTGCCCCTGCCGGAGGGGCCGCGGTGACGCTCGCTTCCACCACCGCGTCCCTGTCCGTTCCAGCCTCCCTCGCCGTTCCGGCCGGCGCCGCGTCGGCGACGTTCACCGCTACCGCCGGCGCGTTCACTTCCGATCAGGCCGCCACCATCACAGCTTCCCTCAACGGGTCTTCCGCCACCGCATCCGTGACGCTCGCCGTTCCCGCGCAAATCACGGCGCTGACCTGCGCCCCCGCGACTCTCACGCAGAACTCCAATACCTCGTGCGCCATCACACTTTCGAAGGCGGCGCCCGCGGCCGGAACGCTCGTTTCACTCACGGACACTCTCGCGGCGCTCACCATTCCGTCCACCGTCACCGTCCCGGCTAACGCGCTGTCCGCTTCCTTCACTGCCACCGCGGGTGCGCTTTCCGCATCCCAGTCCGGCTCCGTTACTGCTTCCCTGAATGGCTCCTCCAAATCGGCGAGTCTTTCGCTTACTGCGCCGCTAACTCTCACCTCGCTGAACTGCTCCCCGGCCTCCTTGGCCCCCGGCGGGAGCGCCTCCTGCACCGTAAATCTCTCCGCCGTCGCGCCCACCGGCGGCATCGCGGTGACCCTCTTGGACAACGCCGCAGCGCTCACCGTTCCGGGCTCCGTCACCATCCCCGCGGGAGCTTCCTCTACCTCCTTTACCGCCAGCGCATCCGCGTTTACGGCCTCGCAGGTCGCAACCATCACGGCTTCCTTCGGCGCCACTTCCACCTCGTCCGTCCTGTCCCTCGCCATCCCGGTCGTCGCCCCCCCGGGCACGCACCTTCTGATCACCGGCGCTCCCACCGAAGTAAGCGGGGCCGCCAATGGAGCAGCCGTGGTTCCGTCCATCGCTCCCGCCGGGCTGAGCGGCAATCTCGTCGTAAACGGCAGCGGATCGCTGAACTTCGTCCCTGGCGCGGGCGTCTCCTTCCAGAACTGCTGCTCCAATACCAACAACGCCTTCTATCGCTTTAGCGGCGTCGCTCTCGGCGGCCTCTTCAACGTCTCCCAGGGACAGGTCTCCTTCACCCTGCAATCCCGCTACAGCTTTGCGCAACGCAGCGCCACCGCCGCCGCTGCGCGCTACGCCTTCGACGCTCGCGATGCGAATGGCCACAAGTTCTACTTCCAGACCCAGGTAACCTCCGGCGCGCTCGTCTTCACGTACATGGCCGGCGGCGTCGCTCAGTATTACTACGCCCCCAAGGGAACCGAGGATCAGCTCTTCGGCAGCGGCGTCTCCTTAAAGGTCGCCATCAAGTGGGACGGCAAAACCACAACCCTCCTCCTCAATGGCAGCATCGTGAAATCAAGCGCGTATGTGCCGGTCGCCGCAAACTGGAGTTCCGCCTCCCTCTTCGATCTCGGCGCCTACGAGTACCAATCGACAGGCGGCTATAACAGCCTCGATGACGTGATCGGAAACTTTGCCGTCAGCTCCTCCGCCCTCCTGCAGCTCACCGGCGTCTCCACCGAATTGACCTCGGTCTTCGGCGCGACGTCGACCGGCTTCACCACCGGCGCCACCGTGACCCCCGCGTCGTCTCCCGCCAGCATGACCGGCAAGCTCGTCGTCAACGGCACTGGCGCCGTGAACTTCGTCGCCGGAAGCGGAGTCTACTTCACGAACTGCTGCACCAATAGCAACAACGCGTTCTACCGGTTTACCGGCGCCGGCCTCAATAACGTCTTCAACATTCCGGTGGGACAGATTTCCTTTACGCTCAAATCCCGCTACAGCTATGCCCAGCGGCAGGCCAGCGCCGCCACTGCGCGGTACGCCTTCGATGCCCGCGATGCGAACGGCCACAAATTCTACTTCCAGACCCAGGTAACCTCCGGCGCGCTCGTCTTCACGTACATGGTCGGCGGCGTCGCGCAGTATTACTACGCCCCCAAGGGAACCGAGGATCAGCTCTTCGGCAACGGCGTCAGCTTGAACGTCGCCGTCAAGTGGGACGGCAAGACCACCACCCTCCTGCTCAATGGGGCAGCCGTCAAATCGAGCGCCTACGCGCCCCTCGCGGCCAGCTGGACCTCTGCGTCCATATTCGACTTCGGCGGTTATGAATACCTGACCTACGGCGGGTACAACAGTCTCGATGACTTCATCCGCGACTTCAGCGTCCTCGCGCTTGACCCGCCCACCACCACCACCACCACGATGACCGCCGCCGCTCCGCTCCTCGCCGTTCCCGCGGCAGCCGTCAACCAGCTCGCAACGCCGCAGCGCCGCAACGTGGCCTCTTCGCTGTCCTGCAGTCCGAACACGATTGCTCCCGGACAGACGGCCGTCTGTGAGCTTCAGATTGGACGCGCGAATCCGTCCGACTCCGAGACTGTGGTTCTCAGCAGCAGTTCCGCCCAGGTCGCCGCGCCGGCGCTGCTCGCCTTGCGCGCCGGGCAGACCGCCGTCCGTTTCGAGGTGACCGCCGCGGCCGCCGGAGAGGTCGCCCTCGAAGCGCGCTCCTCCAATGACCTCGTGACCGGCCGCCTCAGAGTCGAACCCGTCGCCGATGCCGCCCCGGCTATCGCGGCCCCCGCAACAGTCGATCCGGCCGCTCCCCAGATCGTCGTCCTCGGCGATGTGGGCAGTGATCAGGCCCTCGCGGTTCACTTCGGTTCGTCGATGCTCGCCGCCCTTCCGAGCGACCGCTTCGATGGACAGCCCGCGCGCCCTGGCGACGTTCTCTCGCTGGCCCTCGCCGGTATCGATTGCGCCGCGCCGTCCGGAGCTTCTTCCCTGCGCGTCAGAATCGGAGACGCCTTCGCCGCGGTTCTCGCTCTCCAGCCCGACGACGCTACCCCGGGCGTCTGCCGCGCCGTTGTGGAAACCCCGTCCGCCGCCCCCGCATCCCGGGCCGCTGTTACGATCTACGTGGTCGGCCCCGACGGCGCCGTTCGCTCCAGCAATACCGCGTCAATCGCGATCGAGTAGCACGCCGCCGCGATCAACATCCCGGCCGGACTCTGACCCTCGGAGTCCGGCCGACCTCCACCCCCGACGTCTACGCGTTCAGCCCGCTCGGTGATTCCCCAACGCCCCCAGCCCGATCCGCCATCGAAAGCAACACTCCCTCCGCCGCTCCCGCGCCGTTCACTCCAGGCCGGTCGGCCCCTACGATGGAATGCCCATCGAGCGTTGCGCCCACTACACCCGCCACCTGCACCGTCACCCCCGCATTCACATACGGCGTCGATCCCGATCGCCTAGCCCGCAGCCCGATCCGCCATCGAAAGCAACATTGTGGAAACGCCCTCCGCCGCGCCAGCGCCGTTCACTCCAGGCCGGCCGGCTCCTACCTCGGCCCGGGTCCGTCATCGAGAGCAATCGTCACTTCGGCGCACCCCCGCATTCACATACGGCGTCGATCCCGATCGCGTAGCCCGCGCGGCCATTCCCCAACGCCCCCAGCCCGATCCGCCATCGAAAGCAACGTTGTGGAAACGCCCTCCGCCGCCCCCACGCCGTTACTCCAAGCCGGTCGCCCTACCGCGGCCCGGGTCAGAGGCGATCGTCGGTTCGGCGCCCCTTACATCGATGGATTGCCCATCGAGCGTTGCGCCCACTACACCCGCCACCTGCACCGTCATCCTCGCATTCACATACCGCGTCGATCCCGATTGCGTAGCCCGCGCGGCCATTCCCCAACGCCCCCAGCCCGATCCGCCATCGAAAGCAACGTTGTGGAAACGCCCTCCGCGCGCCGCCCCCACGCCGTTCACTCCAGGCCGGTCGCCCTACCGCGGCCCGGGTCCGTCGTCGAGAGCAATCGTCGCTTCGGCGCACCCCCGAGTTCACATACCGCGTCGATCCCGATCGCGTAGCGCGCTCGGCCATTCCCCAACGCTCGGCCCCTACTGCGGCCCGGGTCCGCCGTCGAGAGCAATCGTCGCTTCGGCGCCCTTTACATCGATGGAATGCCCATCGGGCGTTGCGCCCACTACGCCCGTCACCTGCACCGTCACCTCGTGAGCGCCGGGAGCCGCCGCGAACCGGACCACTGCAACAGGACCCGCCGCAATCAGCCCCTTCCCTCCGCTCAGCATACAGATGAACGCCGTCGCTTTGGCTCCCCCGGCGACGGACGCGCAAGCCAGCATCTTGTGCGTTTCTTTTGCAGCCGTGCCTTCGTTCAGGTACTCTTTCGGTACAGTCGCCCCCGTTACAGAGACCCGCCACTGCAACCCCGCAATGCTCTTACCCGCCGGATTGGCCAGCATAATTTGAAACGATCCCGAGTCCTTTTGCGGCGGCGCGGGCAGAATCTGCAGAGATTGCGCCGCTAAACACGCCGGCGCAAGCAGTGCTGCCACTCGAAGCCATGCCATTCGGAGTTCTATAATTCCCATGTGACCCGACTATCGGCGGCTCTCGTGCTCGGCGCGATCCTGTCCCTTCCCGCGCAGGCCGCTACTCTCTCCGCGGCCGATGTTACCATGCCCGCCGGCGCGACCGCGACCGTGCCGCTGCTCTTCGCCTCCGAGGGTCAAACCATCGCCGGCCTGCAGTTCGACATCACCCCCGACCCCTCCACGCGCATCCGAATCTTCCCCGGCGCCCAGCTCGGGGCCGCCGGCAAGGTCGTCTACACCGCCGGACTCCCGAACAGCGGTGTGCGCGCCGTCATCATCGGCTTCAACCTCGAACCTCTCCGCGATGGAGAACTGCTGCGCCCCCTGATCTCGATCGACCCGAGCGCCGCACCCGGAAGCTCCCAGCTCCACTTGGACCACATCGTCGCGACCGATTCCTCCGGGCAACCCGTCGCCTTCCAGGCCGCCGATATCAATCTGCAGATTCAGGCCGCCACCACCGGCGCGCCGGCCGTCCTCACCGTGGTCAACGGCGCGAGCCTGCTGCCCGGGCCCCTCAGCCCCGGTGAGATCGTTACGATCCTCGGTGGTCCCGCCCTCGCTGCCACGGCCGCCGTGCGAATCAATGCCGCCCCGGCGCCGGTCCTCTATTCCGGACCCGGCCAGGTGAACGC
>Ga0157369_10007371_pt1 | contig 12665 bp, 12 predicted proteins | sample C25metaG_FD_113461 | JGI IMG/M metagenome (GOLD analysis project Ga0157369, IMG submission 113461) | Corn rhizosphere microbial communities from Kellogg Biological Station, Michigan, USA - C2-5 metaG | ecosystem: Host-associated > Plants > Roots > Rhizosphere > Soil | place: USA: Michigan...
TAGCAGCTTAGAACCTTAGCACCTTAAAAAAAATGAAAGAAATCTTCGAATGGAATAGGCTCTTTTTTAACGAACTGCCAGAGGTTTTTCTTCTGGAAGTAATATTTCGTTCGACAGTAATGTTTACCATTTTACTGCTAACGTTAAAACTAGCCGGTAAACGAGGCGTAAAACAATTATCTATTTTCGAAACCGTAATTATCATTGCATTAGGTTCTGCTGCGGGCGACCCAATGTTTTATGAAGATGTTGGAATCGTGCCTGCGGCAATTGTTTTTTTGGTAATTATTATTCTGTATCGCTCAGTAACCTGGCTTACCGGAAAGAGCAAAAAATTTGAAGAATTTATAGAAGGTAAAACCGAATGCTTAATCAACGACGGTAAATTTTCTGTATCGAGTTTTAAAAAAGAAACTTTAGCTCAGGACGAATTTTTCTCTGAACTCCGCGTAAAATCAATCGAACATTTAGGACAGGTAAAACATGCTTTTATTGAGCCAAGCGGCGAAATAAGTGTGTTTTTCTATGAAGATAAAGAAGTAAAACATGGTCTGCCAATTCTACCTGCTTTATTTAATGAAAAAAGTAAAATAATTGCAACAGACGGGATTTATGCCTGTACTTTCTGCGGTCATACAGAAGAAGTAAAAAAAGGAACCGCAAACTGTGAAATCTGTCATAAAGACGAATGGGTTCCAGCAATCAAAACTCTTAGAATAACCTAAAATAAAAATCCAAATTCCAAAAGCAAAGCTTAATCCCGATAACTACTGGTATAGCAACTTAAAATCTCAGAACCTTAGAACCTCAAAAAAATGAGAAAAGCCATATTTCCAGGATCGTTTGATCCCATTACACTTGGACACGAAGATATTATCAAAAGAGGAATCCCTTTATTTGATGAAATTGTAATTGCTATTGGTGTAAACGCCGAAAAAAAATACATGTTTTCATTAGAAGAAAGAAAACGCTTTATTGAAGAAACTTTTAAAGACGAGCCAAAAGTTTCGGTAATAACTTATGAAGGCTTAACCATTGATTTGGCTAAAAAACAAAAAGCTCATTTCATTTTAAGAGGTCTGCGCAACCCAGCCGATTTCGAGTTTGAAAAAGCAATTGCACATACCAACAGAAAACTTTCTAAAATAGAAACAGTTTTCTTATTGACAGCCGCAAGTACCTCTTTTATCAGTTCGAGCATTGTGCGCGATGTATTGCGTCATGGAGGCGAATATGAGATGCTGGTTCCTGATGCGGTTCGAGTTAAGAAATAAACACTCTAAAAGTCATTGCGAGACACGAAGCAATCGCATATACAACAATCAAAAGCATAAATTTGCCAGCGAAGCAAATTATAAGTAATTTCGCATTTTTAAAATAAACACCAAACAATGAGTATCGAAAGAGAATTAAGCAAACGAAGCGGATCTAAATGTGAGCTTTGCGGCGCTGAAGAAAATTTAAAAGTTTATCAAGTACTTCCAACTAAAAAAGGAGGCATTGATGAAGCTGTATTTGCCTGTAACACCTGTATTGACCAAATTGAAAACCCTGACAATGTCGATTTAAATCACTGGAGATGTCTTAATGACAGTATGTGGAACGAAAATATTCCGGTTCAGGTTGCAGCCTGGAGAATGTTGAGCCGTTTACGCGCTGCAGGATGGCCTCAGGAATTGCTTGATATGATGTATTTAGACGAAGATACTCTTGAATGGGCAAAAGCAACCGGAGAAGGCGAAGATGACGAAAATAAACTGGTTCACCGCGACAGTAACGGCGTGGTTTTACAACACGGAGATTCTGTAGTTTTAATTAAAGATCTAAAAGTAAAAGGATCAAGCATGGTTGCCAAACAAGGAACTGCTGTTCGTAATATTCGTTTAGACCACGAAAACGCTGAATACATCGAAGGAAAAGTTGATGGACAGCAGATTGTGATTATTACACAGTATGTGAAGAAGATTTAAAAAGGTGCTAAGGTTCTGAGTTGCTATCCCGATAGCTATCGGGACTAAGTTTATTTTAGAATACTAATAATTTAACCGCAAAGCACACAATGATTTACGCAAAGTTCGCAAAGTTTTATCCACAAAGCTTTGCGAACTTTGCGCTTTTATAAAGTCTTAAATTAGAAAAAAACTTTGCGTGCTTTGCGGTAAAATCAAAAACAAGGTATATCAACTTGAAACCCGAAACTTGAAACCTTAAACAAAAAAAGCCCGTTCATAAAACTGAACGGGCTTTTTAAATATATTGTTTCTAACAAAAAATTACTTTTGGAATAATTTATTGATTTGATCTTTTACGAATGGCTCAGAAACGCTGTTTGTAGCAGAATCTCTGTCTTTGCTGGAAACCATGAACTGAACTGTAGCTTTGTCTGGAACAACGTTTCCTGTGTAGTGTAACCAGATGTAGTTGTTTGGCAATTCTAATTTAATGTCATATAACGGAGCAGCTGTAAAACCACCTACGATAATGTTGTAAAGATTAGTATAATCATTATTAACATTTTTGAAACTAAATTTTCTTAAAGGTGAAGAATCATCATCGTTTAAAATACTAGTGTAATACACTGTATATTCGTCTCCAATTTTCTGAATGTAGTTATTATTTACTTTTCCTAATTTTTCTACAGGAACTGTTTCAATAACTTTAATTTGCGCAAACGAAACAAAACTAAAGAACAAAATGGCAATGGTAATAATCTTTTTCATAGTGAATTTGGGGTTACAATTTTACTGCAACAAAAAAACACAGAAATATTGAAAAAACACCTATCAAATCATTATTTTTTTAACACAAAATTGTTAATCTTGTTCGGTAAATTATAAAAAACTGATTTACAAGCACATAAACTAAACCATAACTCTGTACAGCTATCTCAAAAAGGCTAAAATTTCTTATTTTTATCTTCTTCTTTCTTTATAACGTTGCGGGCAACTTCAATTTTAAATTTTTTACCCTTCATTTTTTCATCTTTTACCGCTTTCAACAGGTCTTTTATCTTACCGAATTTTACTGCTGCAAACGAAACAAAATCTTTTACTTCGATAAGTCCCAAATCATCTTTTTCTAATTTCCCTTTTTGAGAAAAGAAACCTACGATATCAAACTTATTCAATTTTGTCTTTTTACCGCCGCTAATGTATATAGTTTGAAATTGCGGAGGTTTAGGCAGCGACGTTATATTTTTAACATCTAAAACCTGCATATCATAATCGATATAATCTAGTTTTTTCTCACTTTCGTGAACAATAATATAAGCCGTTCCTGTTGCCTGCATACGTGCTGTACGTCCGTTACGATGCGTAAACTCGTCTTCTTTTAAAGGTAGATGATAATGAATAACATGCTTCATTTCAGGAATATCCAGTCCGCGTGCGGCAAGATCTGTTGTAATGAGGTAGCTGATGCTTCCGTTTCTAAACTGAATCAAAGCTCGCTCACGTTCGTCCTGATCCATTCCGCCATGATAATAAGTAGCATAAATGCCTTTTTCGTTTAAAGTATCGCTGATGCGTTCTGCGGCATCACGATGATTGCAGAAAATAATAGCCGACTCTGATTTTAAAGAGCAGATTAAATTAAACAAGCTTTCTAATTTATCTTTACTTGGCGAAACAATCATTTTCATCGAAAGATTTGCTTTCTCCTCTTCTTCCGGAATAAAATCCAAAACCGTTGGGTTTACCACTCGTGTATATTTTGGAATTTCAATATCAGAAGTTGCCGAAACCAAAACACGTTTATTTACTTTTGGTAATCTGCCAATAATAAAAGACATCTGCTCGTGAAACCCTAACTGCAGAGACTTATCAAACTCATCTAAAATTAAAGTCTGAATTTTATCGGTTCTAAAAGTTTCTCTGTCAATATGATCGGCAATTCTTCCAGGCGTTCCAATTAAAACTGCCGGAGGATTGCTTAAATTTTTGATTTCAGTATCAATAGAGTGTCCGCCGTAACAAATGTTTACTTTGTACTGCGTTCCCATTTTCTTCCAAACCTGTTCAATCTGAAGTCCTAATTCACGCGATGGAACCAAAATTAAACATTGAACCGAAAGAATTTCAGGCTGTAATAATTCTAAAACCGGAAGCAAAAATGCCAGCGTTTTTCCTGATCCTGTTGGCGAAAGCAGTAAAACGTTATTATCGTTTAGAATTACATCCTGAGCAGTTTCCTGCATTTCGTTCAGGCTCTGAATCCCTAAATTCGAAAGTATATTGTTGGAATGGTGATTTTTATTCATTTTGCAAAAGTAGTCAAAAAAGTTGTTTCAAGTTTTTCTTGTTTCAGGTTTCAAGTTTATTTTTAACCGCAAAGAGCGCAAGGAATTATATATACTAGGTTTTATAAAAACGCAAAGTTCGCAATGCCTTGAACATAAACTTTGCGAACTTTGCGTAAACCTTTGCGCTCTTTGCGGTTAAAAAAACACCACGCACATCAAACTTGAAACCTGAAACTTGAAACAAAAAACTATATATTTGATTTACTATAAAACCAAAACCATGAAACTTTTTACATTTCTATTTTCACTTCTCACTATAACCATTACTGCACAAAACACTAAAAAATACGATACGTTTTTTGAGAAAGGAAACGGAAATCAATCTGCTTCGTATCAGGAAACAATTGCATATTTTAAAATGCTTGCCGCCGATTTTCCAACCATTCAAATGAAGGAAATGGGACTCACAGATTCTGGAGAACCTCTACACATGATTACTTTCAATCCTGACAAGGAGTTTGATTTTGATAAAATACAGAAAACCAAAGCTGTTTTATTTGTAAATAACGGAATCCACGCGGGAGAACCAGACGGAATTGACGCAACTATGCAGTTTTACAGAGATTTGGCAACAGGAAAAATGAAAGCTCCAAAAAACACCGTTTTGGTTACCATTCCGGTTTATAATATTGGCGGTGCTTTAAACCGAAATTCGACAACGCGTGCCAATCAAGACGGACCTGAGATTTATGGTTTTAGAGGAAATGCAAGAAACTATGATTTGAATCGTGATTTAATGAAATCGGACACTCGAAATACAAAAAGTTTTGTGGAGATTTTCCAGAAAATAAATGCCGATGTTTTTATCGACAATCACGTAAGCAACGGTTCTGATTATCAATACAAATTGACGTATATCATGACACAGCATAATAAACTGGGAACGGTTTTGGGTGATTTTATGAACAACGAAATGATGCCGGCTTTGGTAAAAGATCTTCAGAAAAAGAAAATCGAAACTACGCCTTATGTCGATTCTTTTAAAGATACTCCAGACAAAGGTTTTGGGCAGTTTGTCGATAGTCCGCGATATACAACGGGTTATACTTCGCTGTTTAATACAATTGGTTTTGTGGTAGAAACGCACATGCTGAAAAAATATGCCGAACGTGTAAAAATGACCTACGAATACATGAAATCGACTTTGGATTTTACCGATGCGAATTATCAAAAAATTAAAGATTTAAGGGTAAAAAATTTAGAGCAATATCAGCCCAAAAAATCATACACTTTAAAATGGGAATTAGACAGCACAAAAGCCACCACCTTTTCGTTTTTAGGATATGAAGCCGGTTACAAAAAAAGCGACGCTACAACTGGAAATCGTTTGTTTTACGACCGCACAAAACCGTATAAAAAAGACGTTCCGTACATTAAAGAATTCAAATCAATTAAAGAAGTTGTGATTCCTACAGCTTATATTGTGCCGAGAGGATATTGGAATATTATTGACCTTTTAAAAAACAACAATATCTCGTTTAAACAAATTAAAAACGATACGATTATAGAAGTCGAAAGCTACAGAATTGCCGATTTTAAAACCGTTCCATCTGCTTACGAAGGGCATTATTTGCACAGAAACACAACCGTAACTTCTAAAATCGTTAAAATGGCTTTTGACAAAGGAGATTACATCGTGCCAACGAACCAAAAAGGCGTAAAATATCTTGTAGAAGCTTTTGAACCAGAAGGTGTTGATTCGTTCTTTAACTGGAATTTCTTCGACCCAATTTTACAGCAAAAAGAACATTATTCTGAATATATTTTTGAAGATACTGCCGGACAGCTTTTAAAAGAAAATCCAGCTCTAAAAGCAGAATTAGAAACTAAAAAACAAAACGACCGCGAGTTTGCTAAAAATGCCGAAGCGCAATTGGATTGGATTTACAAGCATTCTGTTTATTATGAAAAAGCGCATATGCAGTATCCTGTTTATCGTGTGCTATAGTAAAGTTTGGTAATCTAATCTTATTTAAACCAAAATATAATCACAAAAAAAAACTTATATTACGGTTTTCCGTAATAAAATCCGAATTTTAAATTCTAAATTTGGCCATTAACTATACCCAATTTAAAAGCAATAATAAACTAACCTTTTTTTAATAATGACATTTAACATAAAAGAAATTTACCTAATAATATGGAATAGTTTAATTCAAGCAAAAAATTGGTCAATTTGGAAATGGTTTTTATTAAGTAGCATTGGTGCAGCCTCAGGAACACTACAGTTTGGGGAAAAATTCTTTAATTTAAGCGCAGAACGATCTATAAAATATGCTATTTATTTTATAATCACTTTGTATTTTACAAGATTTTTCCTTATTTTTATAAAAGAATCATTAAAATATTATCACGAAGTTTATCAAAATTCAAGCTATGGGGATGCAATAATTTTATTGAAAGACTGTTTTTCTGAAGTTCATTATTACAGAAAAACACCTGGATTTCAAGAAGAAGAATTTATGAAATCAATGATGCTGTTTTGCAATAATCTTAAAGTAATATTTGATAATATAACAAAATCAAATTGCTCTGTTTCAATAAAAGTGCCAGTGGCAGAAAATAGAGTTTCCGAAAAAACTGTGCTTAGAAATTTAACCCGGGATAAAACTAATAAGAAAAGAGATACAGACGATTACAAAAACACAAAACATTCCATTATTGGAAACTCAGCTTTTAACAATAGTTTAAACAAAGTAGTTACAAATAAACCTGAAAAGTATTATTTAAATAATAACGTTAATAAAACAAACAATTATCTAAACACAAGCAAAGCATGTTATGAGAACGAGATTTTACCTTATAACAGTGAAATCGTACATCCTATAACACCAAAAAAAAGTATTGACCCTCATAACTTTGATTGTCATGGTTTTATATGCATAGACTCAGATAAAGTAAATGCGTTTGATAATAAATATGCACCTGCTATTTTAGAAGGTGTTTCTGATGGAATTTTTGATTTAATTTTTGAACTTAATAACAGTAGAGATGGCGACAGCAATTAAGGACAACACTGAAAAAGCGCTTTTTGAAATAAAAACTTCATTAGAAGATAAAAATGTATTTCAAAGAAAAATTAACCAAAACGGAAGAACAAAAAACCAAGTAAAAAAACTTGTTAATAATCTTCCAACTACCACAATTCACTTATTTTCTGAAGATGAATTTCAAAGATTAAAAGTTATAGAGCAAAATTTAAATCATAATATTAAAATAAAAAAAAATAGAAAATCATTCTTACAATTATTAATTAACTTTTTAGAAATTTAAAATGATTAAATAGTTCTTTAACGCGCTCGCGTTAACTACAATAAACCAAATTAAAAAGCCTAATAAAAATCAAAATTTTATTAGGTTTTTCTATATTCCACAAAGAATAAAAAAACTTATTTATCCTTCAATATTTTTTCTAAATACTCAACTTTATCTTTTTCAGCTTGAACCAAACGTTCGTAAAGCTTTTTATTTTCTTCCCCCCCATACTGGCTCGATCGTCTCGTTCGTGCATAGTTTAGAGATTGAAAAGCATAAACTTAACTTTTACATAGGCAAACCAATACCACCATTTTTAGTATCTTCAAATAATTCTTTAAAATCAGGAATGTTTTAGTAGTTGTTTCTTTTGAATTCTTCTTCTAATTTCTCATCATCCAATTTTGGAAAAAAGGAAAACATATAATTTTTGTCAATTTTTTTGCAGCATAATAACAATACAAGGCTTTAATTCTTGTGTCTTCGCTAAAACTAAGACCCTCAATTTTTGGAAGATCTATTCTTCCTAATAAAAAATAAAGTTAAGTACTCTGATTTCTTTTTTAGAAGATCCTTTTTTATTCTTTCTTTAAAATGTAAGTACTATTTTTTCCATTATTAAAACTAATATCAATATATGGACATACCCATTTATAGCACTCATTGTTAAAAGTAATTATTCCAAAATTTTTAGTTTTTTTCAACGCCCAACTATTTGTATTATTTAAATCTTTTTCAAATGTTAATCTTAATGTATCATTTTTTTCAACTACAGAGAGGTTATACAATTGATATAACTGAAATCCTTTAGCGGAATAAATTAAAGAATCTTTATTTATGGTAATGGAAATATCATGTAAGTCTCGCCAATCATCACTATCCTCATTCATGGTAAATAAATATGTTCCATACCACTTTTGATTTAAAAAATTCTTATCTTTTTTGTTTTTTGATTTAATAAAATAGCTTTTATATTCGTAAAAAAGAGCTGTAAACTTATTTCTGTTAGAATTGTTTAATATTACTGTATCCTTTTTTATTATTTTGGGAGTTGAATTCATATAAATAGGCTCTTGGTAATGATTTGTAATATGCCTTACATATAATATTTTTTTATTAAATCTAAATATGTATTTTGAATTGCCCATTTCTCCAAAAGTTTCTATATTCATTATAGAATCGCAACTGTATAATTTTTTAAATAGTTTAGCTTCTGTTCCCTCAGATGATTCTCCATATATAGCTGTATCTTTAATTAATAGTAGAGAATCTTTCTTCACCATAGTGCTTTTGTATTGATATTCTTCTTTGTGTTTACAAGAACACAACACTATCAATACAATTAAAAAAATTAAATTTTCTATTTTTTTCATAAATTTTTAATTACAAAGGAATCTTAGTATAATCATTGTGAATTTCAAGCAATTTTCTTAAATCTTGAGTTGTTTTTCCAAATGTCATTTCAAAGTGAGGTTTATCAACAAAACTTTTCCAATCTCCACCCCATGCTAAACCCATGCTAACACGAGAATCTCGCTCGTGTACACAATCTAAATTATTAATTTAATATTTTTCAGAAATCTATTCAAAACTAATTATTACAAGCGTGACGCTCACACTAGATGAGAAAATGATCAGCCTGCCAGCGCTAAGGTAGCGGAGGAAGTTTTTAATTAATATATTTTTATTAGTTTTCCCATATCATAGACTTCCGTTTTACTAAATGGATCTCCTTCATCATAAATCCATTCACCATTTCTTAAGCCATTTATATATTCACCATGAAGCCAAACAGATTTGTTGTATTGGAGAATGTATTTCTTCTCATCCCAAACACCATGCTTAAGGTGATTTTTTATTTTCCCTTCCAATATATACTGATATTCATATGTAGAATCTTGTCCGTCTTTTGTATAAATAATTTCTTCTTGTCCGCATTTTGGAATATCAATTTGTGAATTTTCAAAATATTCTAAAAAATTATTCTGTTCTATAATATACTTTTCGATTGTTTTTTTTGAATTGCCAACTTTATTAATAGTTATTATATTGTTCGTAATTTTAGAATAACAATTATAGTTTATTTCTGATTTTAAATTTTCATAAACTACTAAACAATTGTTGGGATAATTTTCTTTATTCAGTATTAAAAGTATTGATATATATTGAGCATCTTCAAAAAGTATTTTAACAACATAAGAATTAATTTTTATACTATTTATAACAAATACTTTATAATGATAAATTTTAAACAATGAATCAATATTTGACATAAATGAATCTGCCATTTCAGGTCTTTCAACTTCTCTGTTTATAGCATAATAATATTTGTCTATCATGTCCTTTTTTTCTCTTCCTGCTATTTCCTTTCCTATTTTTTTTAAATCAATGTCAGTTATTAAAGTATCTGTAACAGATTTACTTTTTATTTCTTTAGCAATTTCATTTTTCTTACTATTGTCTCTTTTACAAGAAATTATCAAATATCCCCAAAAACAGATTGTTATAATTTTAAAAAATCTCATTTTATTTTTTTTAAATTAGGTTCAAAAGATTGAACATGCAAATGATGATGATGATCAATATAATGTATTGAATGATTTGACATTTACCATTATATTTCCATGAAAGCATACTTTTCCAACCGTACTTGTATAAAGCATCATTAAAAACATTTTGTCTTTTTTCCCGTAGCTGGCACTAGCGTCTCGCTCGTGCATGGAATCTTGTCTTGTTCTAAAATAGATTTACACAAAAATGCAAACCTATTTTAGGATAAGATATGGCTAAAAATCAACACCATCAAAGTTCAACTTTAATTAACATAATAAACTATAGTTCTTTTAACATCGTTATTGTCATTTTCAATATTGACTACCGTTAACCCTCCATCATAGGAAAATTTTATTTCAACTTTATCTTTGTTCACTTTATACTCAATACTAATTAATCCATTTTTATTAATTAGGATACTTTTATCATTCTTAGGGATTAATTTTAAGAGGTATTGATAATCATCAACTTCTTTGTCTCTTATAATACTTGAATACACATCTTCAATATTTGTATTTTTAAATAAACACTCTTCACCTTTTCCCATTTCAACAGTTATAGTTTTACAATCTATACTTTTCGGATTTTTCCCTATTTGTAGCTCATCAATAACTTCTTTTTGAGAAATATCACACAATTTAAAAACACTCTCAAAATCATTGAATTTAAACTTCACAACCGTAGGATGCTCTGGATCAGCAGTAACATCCCATATCTCTTTTTTATTTGGCAAAAATAAAAGTCTTGCAATTGTACTTTCAACAATTTGTTTTTGTGAAGGGTTGTCAGATAAATTATTTTCAACATACACTTTAATTCTTACCGAATCATTTACAATTTCTTCAATTCTTACAAAATATTCATCTTTATAATCTTTTAAATTTAGATCACTTGATTTTACAATTTGATAAATTATATCACCACAATCTAATTTCCTTTTTGTTTCTACATATTCGACATTGATTTTTTTAGAGTTAGATTGAATTTCTTTTAGTGATGTTTCTTTTTTACAGCTAATACTTATAAAAAATATAATAACTGCATAAATAAAATTGCATTTCATAATTATTAGAATTTATTTACAATTCTTGGAATTGCCTTTTTGATTGATTTTGCATAATCATCTTGAACTTTTGGGTTTAATGAATGCCATCTTCCAACATTCCCTTCGTGACGTTCGATAAAATCTGCGATATACATCATAGCGGCTTCTACTGAAGGAAATTTTATATATTTTTTTTTATTTACTGTATCTTGAGTATTACCACCTGCACCACTTTTTCCTTTATTTTCAAAGGATTCCCAAATACCAATTGGTGTATATTCTGGATGTTTCTTATACAATGCACCATCCCAACCATAATTTGGAGCAGAACTATTCCCAGAAGCTTCCATACCAGCAGAACCACAAATTTTATATTGATCAGACTTAAAATGATCTGCTTCCCAACGGTAAATACTTTCAATAGCTTCAGCCATTTCTCTTCCATATACATCATAAATTTTCATTAACGATAATCTTGCATCATGTTCAGTAAATTCCCTAGATTCGTATACATTAATAGATGGATTAACCCCAAAAGAATTATTGTAACCTTCTTGTAATATTGCTAAAGAATCTATTAAATCTCTTCTTCTATTAAATGGTTTTGATTCATTGGAAAGAGGAGATTTTCCTATATCAAATTTTAATTCTCCACTATAATGCTCAAAATGTAACATAAAAACAGTTACATCATTAATCTCCATTAATGGCACGAATTTCTTTTCATTTTTAAGGTATTTTAATAATTTCCCTGTTACACCAAGTTTTTGCTTTTGACTTACTTTCTCTCCCGCTTTAACTAATATACTTTTTGAATCTAATTCACCATATCTAATAATAAAATCTCTACCATCTTTTAAAGTATGCCTAATAGTAATTTGATGAGTCTCACAATAAAATGACCTTACTTCCAATACTTCACCATCAGCTATTGCAACAACTGTTTCAAAAGGGTTTGTATATAAATCCCTAGCTGCATGTTTCCTTTGACCACTATCTCTATTAGAATTATAAGTTGTCATATTAGCACCTTGCTTTGCAGTCCAATTTCGAGTTTTTCCCCATTTATTTTCCTTATCATTTTCTGGCTTAACAAGTAATGGAAAAATTACCAGTTTAGGCTTGGCTTGGCTCTTATTCCAAATAGAATCCTCACCGCCCACCATCATAAAACTATTAATCTTTTCCCAGACAGGATTTTTAGAGATTTCATTTTTCACAGCAATTTTCTGCTCGTGATAATCCTGAACTTTTTTGTCTGACGGTGCTATCTTTTTAGTTTCTTTTTTAGATGGTCCTTTTTGTTCTGCCGGAGTTTGTTTTTTTGCTTCTGGTTCTTTTTTATAATCAGGGTTTGGCACATTGGTATTTTTACTGGCAATTCTTTTAGAAACTTTTTCAAAAATTTCTGCTGTTACATAGTATTCATGAAATTCTCCTTCGTTTTCATCTCCGGGAGCCAGTTTAGCATTTGCAAGCCATTTATGACTTGGATCCAGATAAAAAGCAACA
>Ga0157369_10007372_pt1 | contig 12665 bp, 14 predicted proteins | sample C25metaG_FD_113461 | JGI IMG/M metagenome (GOLD analysis project Ga0157369, IMG submission 113461) | Corn rhizosphere microbial communities from Kellogg Biological Station, Michigan, USA - C2-5 metaG | ecosystem: Host-associated > Plants > Roots > Rhizosphere > Soil | place: USA: Michigan...
CCTACCTGCGACCGAGGCCGGGTGCGGCGCTGCCGGACGAGGGCCACCTGTACGCGGGCGAGGAGGCCCTCGACTATGTCGCCGCGGATCCAAAGTTGGCGATGTGGGGCTACACGCCGCTGATCAACGGGGGGTACGTGCGCGCCGACAAGCCGCTGCCCGAGGCGTACGACCACCCGGGGACGACCCGCCGGCTGGCCGCGCTGGACGAGGTGGTCGGCCAGACCGGCGCGACCCGCAACCAGGTGGTACTGGCATGGCTGCGCGGCGGTACCCCGGCCGTCGCCCCGATCGTCGGAGTGTCCACTGTGGAGCAGCTCGACGAGGCGCTGGACGCGGAGGCGCTGACGCTGTCGTCGCGGCAGCGCGACCTGCTCGACGCGGCTGCCTGAGCTCGCTACGCCACTTCTGCTATGCCGTGACCGGTGGGGTGTCGCGGGACGCTCGCAGGGCGCCGAGGACGCACAGCGCCGCCGCGATGGACAACGTGCCCGCCACACCGGACACCAGCAACACATCAAGAACGGCCGGCCCCGTCTTCGTACCACCCGACGGTTAATCCTTCCCGACGTCGGCGTGGGGCGCCGTAGACTGCCGGCGTGCGCTCGATTCCCGAGTTCCTGCTCGTGGCCCTGCTGGTGACGCTGACGCCTGGGCCCGGTACCGCCACGATCATCCGGGTCGCCGCGCGCGACGGGCGGCGCGCCGCCTTCGGCGCCGTTCTCGGGAACAGCGCCGGCGTCCTGCTCTGGGCCGGGCTCTCCGCCGTCGGCGTCTCGTCCCTGATCCTCGCCTCCGAGGTCGCCTACACGGCGCTCAAGGTCGGTGGCGCCGCGGTGCTCATCGTGCTCGGCCTCCGCTCCCTGCTGCATCGCTCCCCGACACCCGAGGCGACACCCGACGCCATCCCCGACGCGGCCCCGGGCCGGAGCGGGCGCGGAGGTTGGCGGTCGGGGATGGTGACGAGCTTCTCGAACCCGAAGCTCGCGGTCTTCTTCGTGGCGTTGTTCCCGCAGTTTCTCAGCCCGCACGCCGCCGTGCTGCCGGCCGCGTTGGCCATGGCCGCCGTCATCGTGGCGTTGGACGTCGCGTGGTTCTCCGGACTGATCCTCCTGGTCGACCGTACCCGGGGGCTGCTCAAGCCGCGGCTGCAACGCCTCATGGAACGGGTCACCGGCAGCGTCATGGTCGGCCTCGGGGTACGCCTGGTCATCGAGCCACGCTGACCGACCGCAAAATCCCTTGTGGCCACCGTGCGCATCGCACAGGATGGCGACCATGGCCACGACCCGCCGCGCCGACATGTTCACCGAGGACGGGAAGCCGTCGCCTGACGATCCGCGTGAGAGCAGGCAACGGTTGGGCGACGAGCGCGGCGCACTGGTCGAATCCCTGCGCTGTCAACGCCTCACGTTGGAGCTGAAGTGCTCAGGTCTTGACGCGGAGGCAATGGCGCGGCGTTCCGTCGAGCCGTCGACGATGTCGCTCCTGGGACTGGTACGGCACCTGGCCGAGATGGAGCGCGGGGCGTTCCGGGTACTGATGGCGGGACAGGACGTGCCCCGCCTGTACACCTCCGCCACCGACCGCGACGGTGATTTCGACGGTGCCGTTGCCGACCCGCAGGTGGTCGCGGAGGCGTGGGACGCGTGGCACGCGGAGGTGGAGTTCGCCACGCGGTTCGTTGCCGAGGCGCCCAGTCTCGACATCACCAGCGACGATCCGCTGAACCAGCACGGCAGCGGTGGCGGGGCGATATCCCTGCGCGAGATCCTGATCGGGACGATCGAGGAGTACGCCCGCCACATGGGCCACGCCGACCTGCTGCGCGAGCGCATCGACGGGCGCATCGGCCAGTAGCGCACCGGTCAGTAGCGATCCGTCAGCGGAGTATGAACGCCGCGACCATGCCCACCAGGCCGCCGGCGAACGCCAGCAGTACGGAGTACACCAGGCCCATGCCGCCGCCGACCGGACGCCGCCCGGTGACGAGCAACTGCGAGCGCCAGAGCGGTACCGGTTCGCACAGCAGGTACACCAGCGCTCCCAGTTGGCCGAAGGTGAACATCCAGAACCATGCCCACCGGTTGGCGAGACGGTGCCCGCCAGTGACCAGCATGTGTACCAACGCGAGCAGCCACATCGCGACCGCCGCGAACTGGAGCGGCGGCCACCGTACCAGCCGCAGCCACAGGCCCCCGCTCGTGCCCTCGGCCTCGGCCAGCGTCACCGGGTGCCCCGAGGCGGTGATCTGCTGCTCCAGCCAGGTCAGGTCCTGCCCTCGCGGGTTGCCGTCCGCCGGAACGTCGGGCGACGCCGGCAGCCGCGTCTCCCGCCAGAGCACGAGGTCGACGACCCAGCGGACCGTCCGGGTGGCGGGCACGTACTGGACGTAACCCGCCCGGCCGGCGGTCAGGTCGGCGCTGAGATCCTGGGCGGACCGCTGGGCGGGTGCGAAGGACGTGACGACGGTGAGGGCCGCGAAGACCAGCACCAGCAACGCGACGGCCCGCGCGGCCCGACCGGCCGCGCTCGCGGTGTACATCCGAGCGGGTACGACGACGCCGTGCACGTCCGGGTCGTGGTCGACAACGTCCGACATGTATCCATGGTGCGCGATGGGTGTGCCCGTCCGGCAACCCCAGGAACGTCAATTCCCGGACAGCCGGCGAGAATTGGCGGCATGGCTACCGAACCGGTCAACGTCACCGAGGCGCTCGCCTCGTTCACCGACATCTACAGCCCGCGCATCGTGGCCCGGGTCAACGACTACGACGTACGGGTCGCGCACACCGAGGGTGAGCACCTGTGGCACGTACACGACGACACGGACGAGTTCTTCCTGGTTCTCGACGGACAGTTCGACGTCGCGATGCGCGACGCGGACGGCGCCGAGACCACCGTCGTGCTGCGCAAGGGCGACACCTTCGTGGTACCGAAGGGCACGGAGCACAAGCCGTCCTCGCCCGGCGGCGCGATCCTGATGTTCGAACCGACCGGAACGCCGACGACGGGCGACCGTCACGAGGGCGAGATCCCCGACAACGTCGACAGCACCACGGGCCACGAACTCGCCTGAGCCGCGTCGAATTCCAGACGGCCCGCTGGCCGGCCGGTCAGGTGAGGTACCTGACGGGGACATCAAGGTACTTGCGGTGTCGCGCTCCGGGTACCGGCTGCACACCGAGGTGACGCCGGCCCCCGGGGCGCCGATCGTGCTGATGCACGGGTTGCCGGACAACGTCCACCCGTACGACCGGCTGCTGCCCTACCTGGCCGGGCGGCGACCGGTGGTCCGCTTCGACTTCCTCGGCTGGGGCCGCTCGGACAAAGCCGGCGGGGCACCCCTACACCGCCGACAACCAGGTCGGCGACCCGGACGCGGTCGTCCGCGCGATGGCCGACCACGTCGACACGGACCGGCTCGTCCTCGTGGCGCACGACGCGTCGGGCACATCCTCGCGAACTGAAGGCCGACTGAAGGCCGACTGACGGCCGACTGGCGGCCGGTCAGCCGGCGAGTTCGATCGACACGGGCGTCCCCAACTCGACCGTGCGGGAGACGGTACACAGGCGGTCGTGCGACAGCTGCACCAGGCGCGGCAGCGCCTCCCGCGCCGTGTCGCCGTCCGCGCCGGCCGGGAAGGCGACGGTGAAGGTGACCGCGAGGTTCTCCATGTGGTTGCCGTTCCCGTCCCGGATCTTGTCCCCGGTCACCGCGACGGTGAACCGGGTTGGCTCCGCGCGGCGGCTGGTGACCAGGTCGACGTCGACCGCGGTGCAGCAGCCGATCGCCGCGAGGAGCAACTCGACCGGCGTGAATGTCCCGTCGTCCGCCATGCCCACCGCGATGGAGCCGCCCCGCACGTTGCGCACCGTGTACCGGCCAACGCTCGCGCGCTCGATGTCCACCCGTCGGGCGGTGTCCTCACTCATGCCTCGAAAGCTACCCGGCCGCGCCGGGGAGTGAACCCGTCGGGGTGGGCCAGGCGGGTCGGGTGATGCCCTGGTCGAAGAACAGGTACTCGTGCATGGACGAGCGCTCGAACGCGGCGAGCATCCGCTCGCGGGTACCGGCGTCGGCGACCTCCGCCGCGCGGTCGGTGTGCGCGCACGCCGCCCGGGTGGCCTCCTGGAACCCTGGGTCCGCGTAGGTGGCGATCCACCGCCGGTACGGGTGGGTGTCCAGGTCGCCGGCGCGGTGCAGCAGGACGTCGCCGATGTGCGCGTACAGCCAGAAGCAGGGCAGGACGGCGGCGAGCAGCACCGGGTACGAGCCGCCGACGCAGGCGGCCAGCAGGTGGTTGGTGTAGGCGCTGGTGACCGGTGACGGCTCGGCCCCGGCCGTCGAGCGCTGATTGGGGCCGGCTCCGCGGGCGTCGCCGGCCGCCGCACCCGGGTCGTTGTCGGCGAGCCATTCCCGGTGCAGGGTGCTCTCCACCTCCAGCGCCGTGTAGGCGGAGGAGGCGTAGAACGTACGCGCGGGCGCGTCGGGCGCCATCACGCTGGCCGCCGAGAGTACCCGCGCGAACTCGACCAGGTAGGCGGAGTCCTGCGCGAGATAGAACGCGAAGGCGTCCCTCGGCAGGGAACCGTCGGCCAGCGCGCGGATGAAGGGCATCGTCTCCACCGCCTCCCGCCAGCCCGCGATGGCGACCCAAGCCTCATCGGTGAACCGGGCCTCGTCGGTGAACCGGGCCTCGTCGGTGAACCGTTGCATGCTTGCCTACCTTAGACACGGTGTGGCCCGGCCCGGAGACCGGGCCGGGCCACACGCGCCGTCATGCTGCTAGTGCCTGCCCGACACCAACGGCAGTCCGAGGAAGAATGCCGGACCGTTCGGCGAACCGACACCGGTCTCGTCATCGTACCCAGGTCCACTGTGGATGGTGGTGGTCTGCACGTCGACCGTCCGCAGCCGGTACCGCAGCCCGTCAGAGGCGTCGATGCCGTTGACGAAGTCGGTGCGTACCTCCGCGATCGGCTTGCTCGGCGCCTTGATGTCGTGCAGCGCCGGGGTGTTCAGCAGCTTGTAGTACAGCGGGTTGACGAAGCCGAGCGAGCGGTGGGCGAACTGGTTCGCCACCGCGATCATCCCGGCCAGCAGCGGCGAGGACAGGCTGGTGCCACCGATGCGGTACTGGTCCCAGTACGTACCGTCGGGGAACACCTGAGTCTCACCCACCATGAAGCCCGTGTTCGGGTCGCCGGCCATCGAGATGTCCGGTACCGCGCGCATGGGCTTGCCGCCGAAGTACTTCGAGATGGCGTTCGGCACCTTGCCCTTCTGGTAGAAGGGCTGGGCGAACAGGACGCTCGTCCCGCCACCGCCGCCGGAGGAGTAGGCGCCGGGCGGTGCCGGCGTCCACGCTCCGTTGGAGAGGTTGGAGTATGCGCTCTGCCAGCCGTTCTCCCACAGCCACTGGCCGTGCGAGCCGACGCCGATGCTGGTACCGCCGACACCCGTCACGTATGGCAGGTCGGCCGGGAAGTCGACGGTCTTGTCCTGCGGGTTGGCTCCGCCGCCGGTTTCGTCGCCGGCGTCGCCACTGGAGAAGTTGACCGTGATGCCGGTCAGCGCGGCCTCCAGCGAGAACTGCTGGTAGAACTGGACGTAGTCCGCCCCCAGCAGGTTCACGTCGTCGGTGTTGTTTCCCCACGAGTTCGTGACGATGTCCGCGACGTGGTTGTCGATCGTTTCGGCCCAGGCGGTGTCCAGTCCGGTGCTGCAGTCCGTGGCACCCACGTAGACGATCTTCGCGCCGGGAGCCATGGCGTGCACGGCCTCGACGTCGAGCGTCTCCTCGCCGTACCAGCCCGACCCGCCGCACTCGTCGATGAGGTCGAAGTCGTTCGGCCCGGGGATGATCTGCGAGAACTGGCCCGGCTTGAACGCCGGCTGGTGGTGGACCTCGTTGTACTTCTGGGCGTCCTGCGCGATCGTCGGCGCGGCGAACGCGTCGGTGATCGCCACGGTCACGCCACGACCGTCGATGCCGGCGTGCAGCAGGTCGCTCTCGCCGTACGCCGACTGGTACTGCTGCGGACCGTACCCGCAGACCGTGTACGGCTGCTGCTTGCCGTAGGCCGCCGGCTGATCCGTGGCGATCTTCTGGCCGTAGTAGTCCGAACACGGCTGAACGCCGAACCGGGCGCCGGCCGGCGGGCCGGGCTCCATGTCGGCCGGCTGGTGCAGTTGCGAGCCCTGGTCGATGCCGAGGACACCGGCGATGACGCCGACGACCCCGGTCGGGGTACCCGCGGGCAACGACAGCGCGGTCGCGTTGGCCCGTACCTTCTTGCCGCGGTACGAGTACTCGTTGACCGTTGTCGCGAATGCCTTTTCGATCTGTGTTGTCGTGCCACTGGCCTCGACGTACATGCCGCTGGGCAGCGTCTTGCCGACCTGGAAGCCCTGCGAGCTCAGCCATCCGCGCACCGCGGCCACGTCCGAGGACGAGGGCGCGTAGCGGGCGTTGAACTCCGCGTTGGTCAGCCAGTTACCGTAGCTGGCGCTGTCCGGGTCGGAGACCTGCGACAGGGTTGCCAGCGCACCGGCGGAGTCGCGCATCTGCAGCAGTACGCCGAAGTTGACGCGGTCACCGGAGGGTGTGTGTGCGACCTGCTGGGCCTGGTGCAGCCAAGCGGGCAGGCTTCCACCGAGCGGGTGCCGCTCGGCCGAAGGCGTCGCGGACGCGGGTGCGCCCGCGACGACCACAGCCAACGCGGCAACACCGGCCACCAACAAGGCGGCCAGGCGCTGTGGGCGCGGCGAGGGTCGTCTCATACCGTTCTCCAATCAGCCACCACGAGACGTAGGGGGTATTCGGTAGCTCACCCTCTGGGACTGACTTCGGTCAAGGATCTACGGTCATTTTCTTTCGGTGCGAGGGTCGGGCAACGGGTCGCCCCGCCGAGCCGTCCACCTGCGGTTATGTGTGCGAAAGCTGAGTGAAAGCTCACAGGCCGGTTGAGGTTTAACGCGCCAACGACGGGTCTGGGGTAGTAGCTGACCTGCGGCCATCACAATGAGTACGGTCGATTGTGCGGTGGGTACCGGCCCGCCCCGGTTGGCGACCCCCTTACCTCTCGTTAAGTTCGATGGGTCCCGCGGGGTTGACATTCATCATGGTGGATGAGTCCGTCCTTGTCGCCGGGACCGACCCGACACCCACCACGGAGAATCAGTGCTGCCCCAACGCGCCGTCCCACCGCGAAAGAGCAACCGACACCCCCGGAGGGGCAGGCATGCCCCGCCCCGGTCCCACCGCTACGCGGTCGCCTCGGCCACCTGCCTGGCCGCCATCGGAGCCAGCGGCCTGCTGCTGACCGGATCCGTCCAAGCGGCCGGCCCCCTCGACGCGGTGGCGCCCCCGGCGGCCCTGGACCGGACCGCCGGCACCGAGGTGTCGCGCGATCTGGACCGGGCACAGGCCCTGCCGGCCTCGCCGCTGCCGGCCGGGTCGCCGTCGGGCGCGTCGCTGCCCGGGTCGGCCTCCGCGACCCCGGCGCGCCCCGCGCTGCCCGCCGGGCTGGACCAGGCGCAGGCCGACAACGCCGCCGCCATCGCGGTCGCTGCCCGCAAGCGTGGCCTGCCGCGCCACGCCGTGGTGGTCGCGCTCGCGACCGCGATGCAGGAGAGCAACCTGCACAACCTGGCGAACCCGGCGGTACCCGAGTCGCTGGCGTACCCGCATCAGGGCGTTGGAGCGGACCACGACTCGGTCGGCCTCTTCCAGCAGCGGCCGAGCCAGGGCTGGGGTACCGTCGCGGAGCTCATGGACCCGGAGCACTCGGCGGGGCTGTTCCTCGACCGGCTGGCCAAGGTACCGGGCTGGGAGTCGTTGAGCGTGACGGCCGCGGCCCAGGCGGTCCAGCGATCCGCGTACCCCGGCGCGTACCAGCGCCACCAGCCCGTCGCGGAGCAACTGGCCGCCGCACTGGGCTGAGAACCGGCGCTGGGCTGAGAACCGTCCCCTGTGGACGGTGAGGCAGCGCGTGCTATACCGGTACACGTGAGCGATACCCGCGACTGGCGCGCCACCTTCGACGAAGTCTTCCGGGCCGCCACCAGCCCGGCACACCACCGGATCTGGCGCGAGGTCTACGGCGACGAGTACCCGGCGGAGCTCGACACCTACAGCCACGTCACGCGCACGGATCTCGACCGGATCCGCCGCGAGCTACGGGTCGCCGGCGGGGACACCCTGGCGGACCTGGGCTGCGGGCGTGGCGGGCCGGGCCTGTGGCTCGCCGCCGAGACCGGTGCCGACCTCGTCGGGGTGGACATCTCGCCCGCGGCGGTCGAGGCGGCAACCGCACACGCCACCGCGCTCGGGCTCGCCGGCCGCGCGCGGTACCAGGAGGGCACGTTCGCCCAGACCGGCCTCGGTACCGCCTCCGTCGACGCGGTGGTCAGCATCGACGCGCTGCTGTTCGCGCCGGACAAGGAGGCGGCCTGCGTGGAGCTGGCGCGGGTACTCCGCCAGGGTGGCCGCCTGACCGTGACGACCTGGGACTACCACACCCAACCCGTTGACCGCCCGCCGCAGGTCGACGACCACCGGCCGCTGCTGCACCGGGCCGGGTTCGACGTCGAGGCCTACGAGGAGACCGCGGGTTGGTACGACCGCCAGCGGGCCGTCACCGAGGGCCTGCTCGCGTCGGTCGACGAACTCGCCGCGGAGGCCGGTGAGGATCCGGCGACGTTGCGCGCGGACATCGAGGAGGGCGGTCGCCGGCAGGACACGATGATCCGTCGGGTACTGATCGTGGCAACGCGACGTCAGTAGTCGACCTCGTCGGTGGCGTCGAACGGGCCGATGAGGATGCGGCGCACGAACTCGCCGCCGGAGTCGACCTCGTCGGCGGACACCTCGAAGGTGAACTGCTGCGCCACCGCGAGCCGCCTCCCGTTGATCTTCACCCGGGACCGTACCCGGTAGATGGTCGGCCACGGGCAGCCGTAGTAGTACGTACCCTTGCCGCGGCCGGAGACCGGGGCGATCGCGCCGGCCGCGAGTGCCGCCTGGATCTCCGCGTGGATCGTCATGGTGCGCGCCGGATCCGGATCGCGCGCCCACATCGTGTCGACCGCCCGCCGGGCCTCCGGGTCGGCCTGCCAACGCTCGCGGGTGTCCGGGTCGGTCAGGCACCACGGGTCGAACCGGCCGCCGCCGGGCAGCGTGTCCGGGTCGAGCCGGGCCGGGCCGGTCCTCGGCCGGTACCCGCTGATCATGCTGGGCATGCCGGCCAGCTGCCCGAGGTGGAACCACACCCCGACCGCGCGCGTGAGGTGCGCCTCGACGAGCTCGCGCAGTTGCGCACCGGCCCGGGTGTCGGTCAGCGCCCGGGCGTACTCGACGGCCGCGCCGGCCTCCGCGTCCAACTGGCGCAGGCTGTTGACCGCGTGCCGCTGCCGGTCGTCGCGGGCCTGTTCGGCCAGGTCGTACATTCCCAGCTCCGCGTGCTCGCGGATGGTCGGTACGGCGATCAGCACGGCGCGCAGGTGCGCGGGCGGGCAGGGCGACGTCGCCCAGGCCGGCAGCGCGGCCGGCAGGTGCACGGCGGCGGACAGGCTGTAGTCCGGGTTGGCACGCGCCTGCTGGGCCAGGTTGAGCCAGCCCTCGGCCGCGGAGAACCAGGTCCACACCTGCTCGAAGGTGGCGGGCGGGACGAAGCCGACGGTACCGCGGTCGGTCAGGTAGTCCGCGTCGAGCATGCTGGCGGCCAGCGTCTGCAGGACGAAGGCGTTCCAGCTCGCGACGAGGTGACCGGTGACACCGGACGGGCAGTCCCACAGGTGGTGCCCGTCGACGGGCAGCTGCGCCCGTACCTGCTCGGCCTGGCCCAGTTCCAGGTACACGCCGGCACTGGCGGCGCGCAGCCCCTCAAGGGCCTGAGCGGTGCGCTCGCCGCGCAGCCGCGCGCGCACCCGGGTGGCGATGCCCGGGTTCAGCGGATCCCCCATGCCGACAGAGGATAAGGACTACCGGTCCAGATAGGCCAGTACGGCCAGAACCCGACGGTTGTCGTCCTCGTCCGGGTACAGGTCGAGCTTCGTGAAGATGTTGTTGATGTGCTTGCTGACCGCCTTCTCGGTGACCACGAGCCGGCTCGCGATGCCCGCGTTCGTGCGCCCCTCCGCGCTCCACATCGGACACTCGGTCCTTCAGCAGGTACCCGAGGCCGCCCTGCCCGCCAGACAGCAGTTCCCGCGCGTACAGGTGCTCCACGTGTTGGGACAGGATCAGCAGCGGCAGCCCCGGTACGCGGCTGCGCCCGCTCGCCTTCCTCGCCGGGCGCGCGGTGGTGGGCGCGCTGGTCTCCAGTCACCAGATCGCGCCCTGCGGTCCGGCCGGCGGACCATCAGGGTACCGGCGCTCGACGCCGTACCGTCCACTATGGACTGACGCCGTACCGGCTACGGCGGTTCGGGTACGGTGTGCGTCTCGCCGGTGTGCTCGTAGTCCCAGCCGATCGACACCACTGGATTGCGGTCCGTCCGGCGGTACGTGAAGAAGACCGCCGGCGCCCCGGTCGTCTGCGGGCGGTACCCGATGTCGTGCAGTCGGGGCGGGTCGTTCGGGTCGTCGACCTGGATGGCCACCAGTTCCCCGTCCAGCGGCCCGCCGTGCAACTGCGCGCTGATCAGTGCCATGCCCTCGCCGTTACCCCGCCGGAGCCTTGCCAACCGGCCGCTATACAGGCGTATAGTCGGCTGTACGAGCGAGTAGTAAGCGATACGCACGGATAGGAGGCCCATGGCGCCCGAGCCGGCCTTCGAAGACCTCACCGCCCGGGCCCGGATCCGGCAGGCGGCCCTGGCCCAGTTGGCCGAGCACGGGTACGAGCGGACCACCATCCGCGGCGTGGCCGCCGCGGCCGGCGTGTCGCCCGGCCTGGTCCGCCACCACTTCGGCTCCAAGCAGGCGCTGCGCGACGCCGTCGACGCGCACGTGATGAGCGAGATCCTGCGGATCAACGACGAGCTCAAGGAGGACAGCGAGCGCGGCGACCTGCGCCGCACGATCCTGTCCCGCGAGGTGATACGGCCGTACCAGGGCTATCTGATGCGGGCCCTCATGGAGGGCTCGCCCACCCTGGCCAGGCTGTTCGACGGCATGATCGCGCCGAGCGAGGACTGGGTGGTGGCGGCCGACCAGCGCCGCACCGACGAGCCCTTCACCGACGCGCGAACCCGCGCCGTCCTGCTCACCGCGCTGGGCCTTGCCGTACCGCTGCTGCAGGAGCACATCTCCCGCGCGCTCGGCGTGGACATCCGCTCCGACGAGGGGGACCGCCTGGTCGCGCTGGCACTGCTGGACATCTACTCGCACGCCCTGATCACGCCGGAGCTGGCCGCCGTGGCCCGCGCCGGATTCGACACCACCCTGAGGAGTGCGCCATGACCGACGCCATCGCCGTGTCGGGGCTCGTGAAGACATTCGGGTCAACCCGTGCCCTCAACGGCCTCGATCTCACCGTCCGGGCGGGGGAGGTGCACGGGTTCCTCGGCCCGAACGGCGCAGGCAAGACGACCACCATCCGCATCCTGCTCGGCCTGCTGCGCTCCGACGGGGGCACGGCGAGCCTGCTCGGCGGCGACCCGTGGCGCGACACCGCGGCGCTGCACCGCCGGCTGGCGTACGTGCCGGGCGACGTCACGCTGTGGCCCAACCTGACCGGCGGCGAGATCATCGACCTGCTCGGCCGGCTGCGCGGCGGGCTCGACCCGAAGCGCCGGGCCGACCTGCTCGAGCGCTTCGAGCTGGATCCGCGCAAGCGCGGCCGGACCTACTCCAAGGGCAACCGGCAGAAGGTGGCCCTGGTCGCCGCCCTTGCCTCGGACGTCGAGCTGCTGCTGCTGGACGAGCCGACCTCCGGCCTGGATCCGTTGATGGAGGAGGTGTTCCGCCAGGTGATCCTCGCCGACCAGCGGGACAACGGCCGCACCGTGCTGCTGTCGAGCCACATCCTCGCCGAGGTCGAGGCGCTGTGCGACCGGGTGACGATCATCCGCGACGGGCAGGCGGTGGAGACCGGCACGCTGGCCGAGATGCGCCACCTGACCCGTACCTCGATCCAGGCGCAGTTGACCCGGCCGGCCGCCGGGTTGGCCGGGCTGCCGGGGGTACACGACCTGCGGTCGCACAACGGCCACGTGAGCTTCGACGTGGACACCGCCGAGCTTTCCACCGTGTTGCGGCAGTTGACCGAGGCGGGGGTACGCAGTCTGGTCAGCCAGCCGCCCACGCTGGAGGAACTGTTCCTGCGCCACTACGGCAACGCGACGGCTCCGGCCGCGGAGAAGACGGCGCCCGACGAGACCGCCCAGGAGAAGGTGTCCCAGTGACCGGAACGCGGAGTCTGCTGCGCCTGGTGCTGCGGCTGGACCGGGTGTGGCTGACCGTGTGGGTGCTGGTGATCGCGCTGACGCCGGTCGCCACCGCCGCCAGCTACAAGAAGACGTACCCGACCCCCGAGTCGCTGCGCGGCGTCAGCGACGTCATCTCCAACGCGTCGCTGGTCGCCTTGAACGGCCCGCTGTTCCGGGCGACGCTCGGCGGCCTGACCGCCTGGAAGATCGGCATCACCGAGCTGATCCTCGTCGCGCTGATGAGCCTGCTGACCGTCGTCCGGCACACCCGCAACGAGGAGGAGAC
>Ga0157369_10007374_pt1 | contig 12663 bp, 9 predicted proteins | sample C25metaG_FD_113461 | JGI IMG/M metagenome (GOLD analysis project Ga0157369, IMG submission 113461) | Corn rhizosphere microbial communities from Kellogg Biological Station, Michigan, USA - C2-5 metaG | ecosystem: Host-associated > Plants > Roots > Rhizosphere > Soil | place: USA: Michigan...
AAAGCCGACTTCGTCCACCAGGATGCGATAGGCGCGCTCACAAATGCGAATGCGGTCCTCGAAGGTGGCGGCCTGTCCCTGCTCGTCGAACGCCATGACCACGGCGGCAGCTCCGTACTTGCGCACGGCGGCTGCATGCTCGCGAAACGCCGCCTCGCCTTCCTTCATGGAGATCGAGTTCACGATGCCCTTGCCCTGGAGGCATTTCAGCCCGGCCTCGATCACTTCCCACTTGGAGGAATCGACCATGAACGGGACTTTCGCCACTTCGGGCTCGCCGGCCAGCAGTTGCAGGTAGCGCGACATCGCCGCCACGCCATCGATCATGCCTTCGTCCATGCAGATGTCGAGCACGTTGGCTCCGTTTTCCACCTGCTGGCGCGCCACCCCGACGGCCTCTTCGAACTTGCCGTCCTTGATGAGCTTGGCGAACTTTGGCGAACCGGCCACGTTGGTGCGCTCGCCGATCATGATGAATACGCCCTGCTGCTGGGTGAAAGGCTGCGAGCCCGACAGCCGCAGGGGATGGAACCCGTTCGACTGTGCCGCCCCCAGGTCAACGATCGTGCGGTCGCGTGTGTCGCCAGCCGATTGCAGCTCGCGGGGATGCTTTCCTTCAAGCGCCTTTGCGATGGCGGCGATGTGCTCGGGCGTGTTGCCGCAGCAGCCGCCGGCAATATTGATGAGTCCACCGCGGGCGAATTGTTCCAGCCGGTTCGCCATATCCGCGGGTTCCAGATCGAACCCGGTGGGAGACAGCGGGTTCGGCAGCCCCGCATTGGGATAGCAGGAGATCGCCGCCGTCGATTTTTCCGAGAGTTCCTGGAGAAACGGATACATCAGGTCGGGACCGAGCGAGCAGTTCAAGCCGACCGAGAGCGGGTGAACGTGTTCCACCGCGGTCCAGAAGGCTTCGACGGTCTGAGCCGAGATCATGGTCTCGCCACCCCGGCCGACGGCGGCCGAGATCATAATTGGCAGCTCTTTGCCGCTCTCGTCAAAGACGTCGCGGATGGCGACCAGCGCGGCCTTGGCATTGAGCGAATCGAAGATGGTCTCGACGAGGAGCAGGTCGACGCCGCCCGCGAGCAGAGCGCGAACCTGATGGGCATACGCGGTCCTGACCTGATCGAAGGTAACGACGCGAAAGCCGGGATCATCGGCGTCGGGGGAGTTCGATAGAGAAACGGTAAGGGGGCCGATCGAGCCGGCGACAAATCGCGGACGCGACGTCTCGTTCGCGACGCGATCGGCCCACTGCCGGCATTGCCGCGCGGACTGCTCGTTGATCTCCCATGCCAGGTCGTTTAGGAACTTGTCCGCGACGATGCCTTCGTAAAATTCCGGATCCTTGCGCCCGCCGCGCTCCCGCGGATCTTCCACGAAGAACTCGCTCTGCGAGATACTCGTCGCCCCAAAGGTATTGGTCTCGATGATGTCGGCGCCCGCCTCGAGAAAGCGCCGGTGAATGTCACCGATCATTTCTGGCTGCGTGAGGGAGAAGATGTCGCCGTTGTTCAGCAGGTCTTTGCGCGCGTCGCGGAACCGGTCGCCGCGCATATCGGCTTCCGTCATGCCGTAGGTGCGGATGGTGGTGCCCATCGCGCCGTCGATAATGGCGATGCGATGTTGAAGGATTTCGAACAGCGGATGCGTATGAAGTTTAATCATGGGTGACCGGTGGCTTGGGGCTGAGCCTGTTTCAGTATGGGTGTGCCGCGCCGGGTTCTAAGACTCGACTCCACGCTCTCGCCGGTATCCGGGCGGGGATTCCGCTATGGCCGGCCAGGGCACGTGAGCGGGTCACGCGCGTCAAAAATGAATCAACTTCGCTACACTCCATCATTTCACAATGACGCGCAGGGGCGGCGAGTCGTAGGCGCGGAGGCGGGACCAGGCGGCGAAACGGCAAGGAGATTCCGCCGGTAATATCTCGATAGCGAATGAGGACCACTTTGTCGCGCGGACGATGGGCCCGCGAGGCTGGTTATCGCAAGATGCGGTAACTTACGCCGAGACTGAATCCGTTGGGTGTTAATCCGTGCTGACCTCGGGGTCCCGCAAATCCAGGCCAGCGCTGATATTCGTAATCCGCGCGGACGATCAGACGGGGTGACAACCTGTAGCCAAAGGTTGCGCCGGGAACAAAGTCCGACCATCCCTGCCAACTGGGGAGCCTGTCGCTGTAGAGAATTGCGCCTCCGGCAAGGAATTTCACGTTGATGGAGACGCGGCGGCGTGCGAAGGCTTGATATCTGGGTCCGACCAGCATGTTTGCCTGTTTTATCCCAGCTGGTCCGTGCCATGGAAGCCACCGCACCTCACCTTCGACGCCCACGGGGCCGAGGAGGCGATTCATATCGGCAAAAGCGGCAGCTCCCAGAAGCTTGTAGTTTCCGCAGGAAAACGGGGAACTGCTGGGACATCCCCAATCTGGGTTGAACATGGAGGCCTCGGCGCCTACCCACAGCGACGATGCGCCACCCTCCGCAGAGGGTGCACTCTGGGCGAACGACAAAGCGGAGGAAACCAACAAGCAGAAGAAAACAATCTTTCGAATCAAAGACTTACCCTCCATACTTTCCTATTATCTCGAAGGCAATCAAGAGCCGCAGGGGCGCCGATCCGATAGGCATGAACGGCAGAGACAGGCTCACCTCGGGAGCCCCACCCTTGAATCGCCGGGTGTCTTTTTTCTGCTCAAGTATAGTTCAGCCGAAACGGTCCCGTCCCTCGGTCCTTCGCAGGCGTCCTGCATCCCTTTGACGCAAGAAGCCCGGGTAGCGTCGGCCAGGCAGGCGCAGATTCCCTAGGTCGAAGAGACCCGAACTTCGCCGATTTGTTGCGGATCCTGATCGTTCACCCCGTTTTCCGGGTCGTGGCTGGAGCCCCTCTTTACTGGGGGACCGCAGTGGTACCGGATGTCGGCGAGGGAGGAATGACGCGAGAACGAGGGAGACCAGGCGCCGGAACTTGTTTGGGCGACTGTGAGGCGCGGGCGGAGAGGGCGATTGACTTCACGTGTCCCTGTGGGTCAAAGTCGATCGTCCAGTCCTGAAGTACGTGGTCGGGGCCGAGGACGCTGAAACTCAGTTCACGAACCTTGCTGTTATCCCCAAGTGAAATGCGCGGCACGGTTGACTCTGGCGCCATGATGCTCCCGCCCGCCGGCTCCGCCCCTGCGAGAGCACCATAGCAGTAGGCCAGGGTGGTCCAGTCGCCATTCTGATCGGGCACTTCCGCCACTTCCCGGGATGAGATAACGTCGTCAATCAAGTGTCTTTGTTCCTGGGTGGTTCCGAAGACGCGTAGCGCCTGGGCTCCATGGTGAAGAACGGGAAAAATGCGCACTTGTCCCGCGCGCCTGGGAATGAGTGCGGTGAATAGGGAGACGGAGCCTTCGTGGTGGAGTTGCACGTCATGCAGGATGAGGTAATTGGGTGCGTAGGGACAGGCGATCTGGCTGACGATCCAGGTTCCGGACGATAGGTCATAGCCGTGGAACTCAGCGGCCACGGCAAGGTCAGAACGGTGGCTTGCCAGAAGGGCGGCGTCGGCAGGAGACATCTGTCCAACCGAGAGTACCTGGACTTTCGCCGTGCCGTCTGGCGGCGGGTCCGCCTTTCCGGAGGAGCGGGCCTGCGCGAAAGCGGGAATGGCTGCCACGCAGCACACGAGGAGAGCAAAGCGAGCGGCTTTGGGCATATCAGACACCATGTCCGGCGGGGGCCGCCGTTTCTTAAGTTATTTGTTCCACTCGGACGGATACCACGTCACGCGGACTGCGGTGACGGTATCGCTCTGCTGGCCGCTCAAATACACCGGCGCTTTCCATCGTTCGTACTGCAGGTGTCCGTCCACTTCCACTTGTTTTCCGATCCACTTTGAAACCGAGACGTTGAAGGCATTCTGGGTGCTGCCGCCGGAGAAGAATTGCGGGGAAGCCTTAGCCCGCCGGTAGGATACCCCGATCTCGTCTCGAGGCGACAGATGCCATGTTAGCCAGCCCTGACCGCCTTTGCCCATGCGGCCGATCGAGTCTCCCAGCAGAAAGCCCTGATTGGTGGGTCCCTGCCTCTGTATCGTCTCGTAGTAGAAGAATTGTCCGTGGACTTCGCGCGATCCCACTGCACCGGCGTCGGTACTGGCTCCTTCGAGGCGCAAATCGAGATGCTGCAGGCCGGGGATCCGGGACAGATAGATGCCGGGATGATATGCGGCGCGGCGCGGCGCGTCGATCGGGCTCACGTCATCGTGAACGAAGGAATCGGTGTACAGGGTGATCCAATGCTGCATGTACGGCAGGCGCCAGGTGAAGTCGAAGTTGCCGAAACGAGCGCCTGGATCGCGACGGGAGTTTTTGACAGCCGCGGAGGGAGCGGAGAAGCTGAAGAAACTGCGCAGGAAGGTATGGAGCGTGATCGGTTCATGTCCTTTGCCTCCCCAGATCACCATGCGTGAAAAACCGAACTCCAGATCCTGTGTCGGCTTAAAGCTGAGCTTCTCGACGTGCATCCACGGGTCATTGGGATAGGTATGGCCCTTCAGGCTGCCCACAATGAACTGGTAGCGAAAGGGGCCTGTGAGCCGCGACAGGCCTGGAATGTGCAGCGGTTCCACCCGGTCGATCGTGAATTGGTAGTTGTCCTGGGCGTTGTCGCTCCACAGCATGGAGGCGCCGCGGGCGGGACCGAGCCAGTGATCCTGTTTGCCCAGCGAGATCTCGTGGTTGAGCAGGTCGTAGGAGACGTACCCCTCCATGAGCCGGGCGTTGTTCGCTGCGGCAATTGGCCCAAGCGGAATGGTGGCCTGGACGGGATTGGTCGCACTCGGGATTTTATCCACAATATCCGAAAGGTAGCTCGCCAGTGAGGTCGAATAGCCGTCCGCGCCCGGCGCATGTTGGTACTCACCGCGAAAGTACATCGAGAAACGCCCTGCATTCGCGCGTGCGCTGAATCCGGTGTAGTTGTTGAGGCCGTTCTCGTAGGGACGACCATAGTCGTTGATGATGCTCTGGCCAAGATGAAAGCTGTCGCGCAGGGGAGTGCCGGAAATGCCGCGCACCTCAGTGTAGACGCTATCTAACACCCCACTGGGATGAAGCACAGTGGTCGGCGTGTCGATGTCGGTCTGAACCTCTCTGCGCAAGGCGAGGAACAACTCTTGCGCCTCGTCATCGTTGCTGGTCTGGACCTCGTCGGCGCTCTCCTGCAGCATGTGGGCGATGCTCAGGCGGGTCCAGGGCCTCATCCCGAGGAACGCGGTGTTCAGGTAGCCCATGCCGTGGAGTCGATCCAGCGCCGGATAAATCCAGCTATCCATCGGAACATAGGTTGACCCCTGGGCTCCCATAATCATGGCCGGAGCGGCGGCTGCGGGGCCCTGGGCCGGCAAAGCTGCTGTGAACGACTGGGCTGCCATGCCAATGGATGCATAGGCGACGACGATCAGGGCCGCTCCAGACTGCACAAGAATCCTCACGGGCATACCTCAGCTCTTTAGATAGATAGCGATTTTCTCGCAACGTCTGTAGCAACGATACCTGAATCTAGCCTGAACCGGGGTGTCCGCAGTGTCAAGCGAGGCGCGTCACCGCGGAGGCATTGCCAGGCCGACGGGATGTGTGGAGGGGATAAGGCGTGGAACGGTGTTCCCGAATTGGGATGACGCCAATTTGGGCAGAGACGACAGAGCCACTGTGACGGACGTCACGTAGGCGAAGAGCGTTTGGGGTAATAATTGGTCCAGTTTTGAGAAAGCCGAGGGGCCCCGACCATGTCGATAGCCACGTATGAAGCCAAGGATGAGTTCAGCGCGACGTGCATCCTTACTACCCGGGGGGCAAGGTCCGGGATGGACTGTCGGGAGGCTGTGGGTACTGCACCTGAGGATCTGACTGGCCTGGGCGTCCGGAGGAAGGGCTCCGGGTGCGCGGTGGGAATCCGATTTGCGATTCTGCTGGAAGTGGCCGCCAGCATCTTGATTTACGGGGCTTGGAGGCTCTTCCACCTCTTGTAGACAGGCGCCCTGTGAGCTGTCACAGATTGCAATTCCGGAATCCGAGATCTTCTCTATCGCCTTACCGGGGGCCGTTGAAGCGGGCAAAACAAGCCTTGTTGTGCCGCGCGCTCAAATCCTGATCTTTACTTACTGGATAGTTCCGACATCTGGCCGTCCCTGAGCTGTTTCGCAGGCGGCCATACCCGTGCTGCACTCATGTCGTTCTGGCCTAAAGAGCGAGTGCCGGGTGCGGAGCAGAAGAGGCATGGAATTGGCGAGACAGGAATTCTGTGTCCACCAGGGGTTAGTGATGTAAATAGCCTGAATTCAGAAAAATGTGTCCCGGGGGCTAACGATTTCTAATGCTCGGGCATCTATTGTCGATGAAGGTCTGTGGGAGGACTCATGGCATCCCATTCTGTCGCGAAGCTGAAAGTGGCAACGCCGCCGCTTACGGGCCATGGGGGCGAGTTCAGTGGGTGGATTTGCGCCGAAACGCCGCCGGATACCCATCGTTCTGCGCACGTGCTTGGCTGCATCCGGGGCGTTCGCTTTGCCCTGATCGCGGAGATCATCGCTGGTCTCTGCGCCTACGGAGTATGGAAACTTTTCCAAGGCTAGGTATACCAACCCCTAGGTGACGTGGCGACGCAACAGGCTCCGCAAGCTGTCCGGCCCTTCTTTCCCGATCGACAATTCCAAACGTATAGCGTCTGTGCCGAGTGCTCGACGCGGGAGAATATCTGCAGGGCGGTGCACACTGCGCGCCATGGTTCTCCCAACGCGATGCGCTTCGATCACGTGATCTGATTGCGCCGCGCTGTGTTGCGAATCAGCCACAATCTTGATTTAATACTGTCAGACCAGCAGTTCGAAATAGACTCGGAGGTTGAGGGAAGTTGCAGGAGAGCCTCGACCGCTGTATCTCGCAATGTTTAGCTGCGGCAGAGGCAGGTTCATCCGGGTGTTCAGTCCTGCTAATATGAAGTCCCTCGACGGCTCCGCGCCGACAATTCTCAACGTATCTTGGAAAACTAGGAATACACGGCGCAGCTTAGACCAACCTGCCGCGATTTTGACTTGCACATCGGGGCATCGAAGCGCTCTTCCTGCAATGGACGTGCAATTTTCGATTGCAATGTGGAGTGGACTGTTTTCGACGCCCAGTCTTCTCGACCCCCAACCTGTGCGAAGTCATATATACCGCGGCATCGATCATTCGGCCTAAGGAGAATGCAAGAGCGATATGCAAGTTTTTGACTCGGTCATCCTGTTTGGCGGCACCGGCTTTATCGGCACTCATCTTACGCAGCATCTGTTGCGCAACAACCAGGCGCGGGAAATTACCCTGGTCGATATTCTTCCGCCGCGCCAGACGCCGTATGCGAGTTTGCTGCGCGAGGGCATGGAAAAGGGCGTGGTTCGGTTTGTGCAAATGGATGTGCGCAAGCCCATCCGCGACGAGGAGTTGCCCGCATCGGCCGACCTGATCGTAAACCTGGCGGCTATCCTGCGTGAGCCGGGGCACCGGCCCGAAGAGTATTACGAGACGAATGTAACGGGCGGCCAGAATGTGGTGGATTTTGCGTCTCGCATCGGGTGTAACCAGTTTGTCTTCACGAGCAGCATCTCCCCCTATGGTCCAACTGAGGAGATGAAGGATGAGACGTCCCTTCCTGTTCCGGAAACGAATTATGGATGCTCCAAATTGGTGGCGGAAAAGATCCATCTGGGATGGCTGGCGGGTGGCGCATCTCGCAAGCTCCTGATCCTTCGTCCCGGGGTGGTGTACGGGCCGGGAGAAGAAGGCAATCTGACGCGTCTTATCCGAAGCCTTGTCCACGGTTACTTCATTTATGTGGGTAATCGCAAGACTCGCAAGGCTGGCGGCTACGTGAAGGAGTTGTGTCATGTGTGCCTGTTCGGGTTGGAGCACATGGAGCAAACCGGCGAGCGATTTCTTCTTCTCAATTTTTCGATAAATCCGGTACCAACCATGGAGGAGTACGTGACCGCCATCCGCGAAGTGGGCGGAGTGCGGCGGATGAGTCCTTTCAATATCCCCCGTGCGGTTCTGCTTGGCATCTCGTACCCAATCGCCGCATTGGGCGGTGTTTTTGGGATCAAGACTCCCGTTCATCCGGTGCGAGTGCGGAAGTTGTTTCGCTCGACCTCCGTCGATCCGAAAGCGCTGCGCGATCTGCACTACACGTGGCGTTATACGCTGGCGAGTTCGTTCGAAGACTGGAAGCGGGAAGCTCCCGGCGATTTTTCGTAATGAGCGAGGCGGCTTGGCGGCTGAAGTTCGCGTGGATCGGCATATTGCGGGCGGCGGAGTTCGGGGCAGAAGCAGGCGCCGGCGCAGGGTACCTACGGGCGCGATACGAGCACTTTTAGATTGCGGGGGAGATTTGACGGCCAAGAAAGTGTTTGACAGCCGGGGAAAGAGTGTTAGATTAGGATTCATCTTAAGCAGTAGGCAGTGACCCGTGCCGACGTGCGGGTATTGTAATTTCTCAGACTGTGATTGAAATGTCGCAGCCACTTGTACCGGTACTCGGGGGCGGAGGGTTTTGGCAAGCTGTGTTGCCTGCCTTTGTTAGAGTGCGGGTGGACCGCGTCGCGATTGTCCTGCGGACTGAATCAAACGATGTAGTTTAGCGTACTTTAACCGTCGTTCCATAATGTGTGAATACTGTGGGCCTACTGGGAGCTTGTCTGCTGTGACAATTCCAAGATGAGTCCTGGATTGCAGCTGCAAACGAGGCCGAATTCCAGGCTCTAATTGGGCTTTGAAGGGATTTCGGCTGAGTTGGTCGCCATTTTACCAGCGCGAGATCGAGGTTTTCGCTCGCAAAGACAATTCAACTCTGACAGCGGTGGAATGCAGAAACTGCTGCAGCACATGATAATTAACGCGGCTTTCGCTCAAGGCATGCGGATATTTGCAAATATGTTTTGCAGGACGTTTTGTTGCCGTGGCATTTTTGACAGGCAGAGTGGGTCGGCGCACAAGACTCTGAGCTAGTCGGCTCGAGCCTGGAAGGCCAGTCGCCGACATTGAAGAAATGGGGCCCGCAGAGGCCACGCCGGTATCTCAATCGATCTGGAAGTCCGTCCTGGTCGCGCGGCTTCCTGGAAAGAGTAAAAGAATGAGCTCGCGTGCGGAACATCCCTATCCAAATGAAATTCGAACCCAGGTAAATGTTGCAACGTCCGTACACGCGGTTTCGCCGCGCGTTACAGCGGGTCCGAAGGGTTTTTCGTTTGAGCAGATCGTCACCGCAGTGGAGGTAATTGGCGACTTCGTCGCCGCGGCGCTCGGTCTCGTTCTGGCCTATCAACTGTATCGCTGGCTCGGCCTGGGCAAGGATGTTTCGTACTCGCAGACTGCTGTAGTAGCCGCGTCGGCGGTGTATGGATTCCTGTTCGTTCTGCTTCTCGATCGTGAGGGAGCGTACCGCAATGGCCCCGGACTGCTGCAGATCAGGAGCACGGAACGTCTCCTGAGGGTATCCGTCCAGTCCTTCCTGGTTCTACTGCCGGTGGTGGTGTTCACAGCCCACGCGGTTTCGCGCTGGGTGTTGATGATCGCCCTCTTGCTGGTTCCGCTCTTGGTATTTATTCATAAGCAGCTTTTCGAGTTCGGCGTGTCCCAATTGCATGCGCAGGGATGGGGAATCCGGAAGGCGATCATTTACGGCGCCGGTTATACGGGAAAGCGCATTTTCTCAGTCGTGTCGCGCGACCGGCGTCTCGGTATCCAGCCGATCATGGTGGTGGATGACGATTACCTTAGGGTCGGCCCGGAATTTTTCACCTGTGACTATCGTCGTGAGCGGGGGGCCCCAGTCATCGGCGGTCCAGTAGATGCGCGACTCATTCGTGACATGGGGGCGAAATTGGTGTTGATCGCCATCCCTTCGCTCGGCTCCGAGAAGTTTTCCGCAGTAGCGCATGCGGCCCGCGAAGCCGGGGCGACACTGGCGTACGTTGCGAGCAACCAATCCATCTCGTCGGATGAATGGATCGATCAGATGGATCTGGATGGAATCCTGCTGTCCAGCATCGGTGCGCCTCAGAGCAAGTTCTTCTATGAGCAGTTGAAACGCCTGCTCGACATTTCCATCAGCATTTTGATTATCGGCCTGATCTCCCCCATGCTGCTTGCAGTAGCCCTTGCTATCCGGTTCGATTCCAAAGGGCCGGTAATTTTCAGGCAGCGCCGGGTGGGCAAAGGCGGGCGCTTATTCAACATGTACAAGTTCCGCTCCATGCACGTGGACGCCCCCAAGTACGGTTATTCGCCCACCGAGGCAATGGATCCCAGGATCACGCGGGTGGGACGATTCATACGCAGAACGAGCATGGACGAGCTGCCACAGCTCTTCAACGTTCTCAGGGGTGACATGTCTCTGGTGGGACCGCGCCCGGAACAGCCTTTCATTGTCGAGGGGTATGGGGTGCGCGAACGACAGCGGCTGTGCGTTCTGCCCGGCATCACGGGACTTTGGCAGCTCAGCGCAGATCGGGCGTTCCTGATCCACGAAAATCTTCAGTACGATCTCTATTACATTCGCCACCGCGGCTTCTTTCTCGATCTGTCAATATTGGCGCACACGGCCCTGTTTGCCATGCGGGGGGTATAGGCCGGCGCCCAGCCGTTCGACTGCACTCAGCACATTGTCGGTTCCGCCATTCGGCGGCTGTGCGGCGCGTCCTGCGTACGGTCGCGGGTGCGGGGGTTGCTCTCGGACCAGGATGTTCTTAATCGAAGAAAACAGCCGGGCCCAGTGCGCTGCAATCCCATAAGTCTCGCGGGCCTTGGACGGGTGCCCCAGGATCACCGTGGAGCGCCCGCAAAGCCGTGGAACAGTCATTCATAGCTGGACTTCCAGGTCATCACAAAGGAACTTAGAATGCAGGATGCTATCTCCATTTGCGTCATCGGGTCGGGATATGTCGGACTCGTAGCCGCGGTGTGCTTCGCCGAAATCGGCCATCACGTCATTTGTGTCGATAATGACGAGCAAAAAGTGGCGATGCTGAATAAAGGCGAGGTCCCGATTTTCGAAGACAATCTTCCCGAACTGCTGAAGAAGCATCGCGGCAGGAACGTGCACTTCACCACGGAACTCAGGGCGGCTGTGGAACAAAGTGCGGCAATCTTCATCGCGGTAGGTACACCGCAGGGTGACAGCGGCGCAGCCGATCTGTCGTATGTGGAAGCAGTCGTTTCCGAGATCGCCCGGGCGATCTCCGACTACAAAGTAATCGTGGAGAAGAGCACGGTTCCGGTATACACGAACGAATGGATTCGCCGAATCCTGAACCGTCACGGGGTTCAACCCGGTTCCTTCGATGTGGTTTCCAATCCGGAGTTTCTACGGGAAGGCTCGGCTGTCTCGGATTTTCTCTTTCCCGATCGCATAGTGATTGGGACCTCGACCGGGCGCGCTGCCGATCTCATGCGGCGCATCTATGCTCCGCTTACCGACGGTGCGTATTACAGACAAGAAGACGCGCTTAAGGGCCCCCATAACCGCAGCGCCGCCGCCAAGCTGCTGGTTACGACGGCGCAAAGCGCGGAAATCATCAAGCACGCTTCCAACGCATTTCTCGCACTGAAGATCTCATTCATTAATGCCGTGGCAAACCTCGCGGAAAGCGTAAATGCTGATGTAGAGGATATCGCGGCGGGAATGGGAATGGATTCGCGAATCGGATCGAAGTTTCTGCGCGCCGGAGTGGGTTATGGCGGATCCTGCTTCCCCAAGGACGTGGCGGCGTTCCGCTGGGTGGCGCAACAGCAGGGGCTTGATTTCGGTCTGCTGGATGAAGTGCAACGCATTAACAACGCGCAGCGCGACGTGTTCTTCAACAAGATTCGCTCGGCTTTGTGGACTCTCCGCGGGAAGCGCATTGCCGTGCTGGGGCTTGCGTTCAAGGGGAATACCGACGATATCCGCGAATCTCCCGCGCTGGATATCCTTCGCCGTCTTCTCGACGCGGGGGCCTGCATCGCTGCGTACGATCCCGCGGCCATTGAAAAGGCCGAGGCATTGCTTCCGCCATCGGCGCAGTTGCGCTACGTCGAGGATGCGTACGAGGCGGCTCAAGATGCCGACGCGCTCCTCATCCTGACCGATTGGAAAGAATTTGCCACGCTCGACCTGGCGAGACTCAATCGCGCGTTGCGTTATCCCATCGTGATTGACGGGCGGAACCTCTATCGCCCCGAAACGATGAGCAGTCACGGCTTCAATTACATCAGTATCGGGCGCCAACCCGTGTGGAACGATGGCGCCAGGCCCATCTCGCAACGCCCGATTTAATTGCGAATCGGGTTTCGATCGCGGCGGGGGCTCGGCAATGGGCGCGACTATAGGATCCGAGGCCCGTGCCGGCGTTCAGGGGCAGGGCCTTTCTGATTTTTCGCTGGGGGAATGGACTTTGAAATCTCGTGTACTCGTTACCGGCGCCGCCGGCTTTCTTGGTTCTCATCTTACGGATCGGTTGCTGGCCGAAGGTTTCGCCGTGATTGGGGTGGACAACTTCTCCACGGGCAATCTCGACAATCTTTCGCATCTGAAGAACGAGTCTGCATTTTCCTTCGAGCAGTGCGACATCTGCGAGCCGTTCGATCCTGGCCGGGTTGAC
>Ga0157369_10007376_pt1 | contig 12661 bp, 9 predicted proteins | sample C25metaG_FD_113461 | JGI IMG/M metagenome (GOLD analysis project Ga0157369, IMG submission 113461) | Corn rhizosphere microbial communities from Kellogg Biological Station, Michigan, USA - C2-5 metaG | ecosystem: Host-associated > Plants > Roots > Rhizosphere > Soil | place: USA: Michigan...
AACCACGCATTTCGGCGCTGGTCGTTTATAACTCGAACCCGGCCGCCATTGCCCCTCATCAGACCAAGGTTGTCGCGGGACTTCGCCGCGACGATCTATTTACGGTGGTGCTCGAGCAGTTCCAGACGGACACAGCGGATTATGCCGATATCGTGCTGCCGGTGACGACGTTCCTGGAACATACCGATCTTTACCTAGCCTACGGACATTACTATTTGCAGTTAGCGCGGCCGGCGTTAGCGGCGCCCGGCGAGGCCAAAAGCAATGTCGAGATCTTTCGTCTCCTGGCAGAACGCCTGGGATTCGAAGACGAATGTTTTCGCGACACGGAAGATGACATGATTCGAGCCGCGCTTGCTAGCGAATCTCCCTACCTGAGGGGGATCACGCTCGAGCGATTGGAAGCAGCGAGATCAATTCGGCTCGCCGTTTCTCCGTCCGGAGAGCCCTTCTTACCATTCGCCTCGGGCGGATTCCGAACGAAATCCGGCAAGTTCGAATTTGGAGCAGCCTCGCTCGATTACACGCCGCCAAACGAATCGCGCTGGGGCGACCCGGGACTCGTGCGCGAGTATCCGTTCGAGCTCATTTCGGCGAAGAACGATGACAGCATGAACTCCACCTTCGGTCATCGCGCCGCGGTAGACCGGCAGACATCCGTCCTGTCTATTCATCCGTTAGACGCCGAACTCCGTGGAATCGTGGAAGGCATGGCGGTCGAGGTGTTCAACGTCCGCGGCCGTTGCCTCTTTCAAGCGGAATTCGATGGGCAGCTTCCGCGGCGCGTGTTACGCGCTCGAAGCGTGCGCTGGAACAAGCACACGCCGGAAGGCAGGGGTGTGAATCGCCTGACTTCGGACCGGCTTACAGATTTGGGTGGCGGGCCCACCTTTTATAGCTGCCTGGTGAACATCCGGCCACACCTAAACGGTACTTTTGGTACTGCGGGCTGAATCGACTGGCCGTTAACGGCCACCGTAACCAAGGCATACCAGACTTTACCGGGTATGTTGTTACTTTCTTGCAACACTGCTGAGAAGATCTGCGTTGATACGCAACCTTACATCAACGGCGATCGTAAACCAAAAGTAGTCGAATCTTCGTATAGATACGAGGACGTTTGGGAGAGCGCCGGTACCGGCAGGCGAGAAAAAAAACGGTTAGAGTGAAACTCCGAGCTCCAAACTTACACAAAGATGTCATTCAGATATAACGCGATGCACAAATCGAGCCGATGGATGGCTCATGGATCGACCGGCTGCCGGAGTGCGCGCCGACGAGCTAGTAAAAACGCGTGAGCAGAATAGCTGGATTTGGAGCTAAATCAATTGGCGCATAAATTGCTTGGGTGTGCTATCATGCCAAGATCCCAAAGGCGCTGGCTTTTCGGAGCGGAAGTAGCGGACACAGAGTTTTCAGAGCAGGGTTTGTCTGAGCTGAAATGTTGCGCCGGCGCTTCTACGCTTACCCGGAACTTTCTCGACAGTAGTAGTTCTCGATCGCATTTGCCTGTTGTAGAAAGTGTGGTAACGTTGGTGAACCGTTTTCAAATAGGGTGCGTCTAAACGGGAAGACTTGGCTGCTTCGAACTGTTTTATGAGTGGGCAAAGCTAGTCAAAAAAGGTGGCAAGGAGAAAAACAAAATGACGAAGACCGAGCTGAATAAATTTAAAAAGATACTGGAGACGAAGCAAGAGGAGTTGGAGCGGATCGTGCGCAATCGCGATGCGATCACCATCGAGAAAAGCGCGGATGCGCTGGACGAAGTCCAGCACGCGGCAGAGCGTGAGCTGGCCATTAGAAATCTCGATCGGGAGTCCAACCTGCTAAGGAACGTCCGGTCGGCTCTTCGGCGAATCGAAGACGGTTCGTTCGGCACCTGCCTGCATTGCGAGGAGGAGATCAGTCCGAAGCGAATTGCAGCAGTGCCGTGGGCGGCATACTGCATTCAGTGCCAGGAACAGGCCGATCGCAATATTGCGGACGGCAACGAGATGTTGGATGACATGCTCGTGAATGCGGCCTGACCCTTCGAGCTTGCCTACATATTTATCAGGATGGGCGCCCGGTTACTGACGGGCGCCCGTTTCGCTTTCCCCCTTTGTAAAGGCGTCTTTACACGCTTCCGGGTTGCGACGCGTAACTTAGAAGACCACCCTAGCGCCAAATCTTCATGCTGAAGCGCGCCAGCGTTTGTCTGGTTTCAACCATAGCCTTGGCTGTCGTTCTGCACGCACAAGATACAGCCGCATCGAAACAAGGATTGGAACACATTCTCGGCACAGTGACGGCCGTCGATGCGACGACTCACTCAGTCACAGTCAAAGAAGATAAGACGGCGACGAGCTATACGATTCTGGTAGCCGACACAAAGACTCTTCTCAAAGTGGAACCGGGCGCTAAGGATCTGAAGAATGCCGTCCGTATTACGGCCGACGATTTACAAGTGGGTGATCGTGTTGACGTACGCGGGCTAAGGAGCGGAGACAATCCAAATGCATTAGCAGCCAGAAGTGTGGTGCTCATGTCAGGGCGCGCTCTTCAGCAGGCGCATCAAGCGGAGGCCGCCGAGTGGCAGCACAGCACGGCGGGCATGGTCACTTCTGTCGATCCCGCGAGCGGAAAGATCGGCGCTACAGTGAAAAGCGCCGAGGGTCCCAAGACCGTTGCCATCGAAACAACCAGTCAGACCGAGTTCACTCGCTATGCGCCGGAAAATCCGAAAACACCCGCAGTCTCGCGGTTAGCCCAGATTCAAGTGGGCGATCAGATTCGAGTGATCGGCGACAAGAGCGCGGATGGCGGCGCGGCGGTCGCGGCACGAAAAGTCTATTCCGGCGCGTTCCGTACGATTTCCGCCACCATCACCTCCATCGGCTCCGATGGAAAATCCGCTACGGTGAAGGACCTGGCGAGCAAGAAGGCAATCGAGATTTCGCTCGGAGAAGAGACGCCGGTGCGCAAGCTTCCACCCATGATGGCGATGATGCTGGCGCGCCGGTTCAATCCCAATTACAAGCCTGCGGAGGGATCCGCGGCCGGAGGTGCCAGACCGGATGGCGCGCCTGGCAATGCCGGGGCTTCTGAGCGTGGCAACGCGGGCGCTCCCGGCGAGCGTGGACCGCGGATGGGTGGCGGAGGCGGATCGCGGGGCAATGGCGACATATCCATGTTGCTCGAACGCGCTCCGAAAATTGCACTTTCCGACCTCAAGCAGGGCGATGCGGTGGTGATTTCCGGAGTAGCAACCGGAGCGGACAACACACGGCTGATCGCGACCAACGTGATTGCCGGTGTGGAACCGATTCTGCAATCGGCGCCGCAGCGCCAGGGCGGTCAGAACCTTGGCGGCGATTGGGGCCTGGGAGAAATCTCGGCTCCGCAATAGCCGCACCGCGGCCTTTTTTTCTTGAGATCTGTTTTGGATGGGTTGGGTTTTTAACGAATTGATGAACTACAGAATAATTCATTTATTGCTTCGTTTGTCGCTTTTGGCCGCTGTGCTAAGCGTTGGCGGCTGGGCGCAGGGTGCGCGAGGGGGAAGTCTGCAAGGGACCGTCAAGGACGACACGGGCGGTATTATTCCGGGCGCGACGATCACCCTTACGAACGAGAGCGGGACTGTTCAGACGACGAAAGCTGCGAGCGATGGGAGTTATACGTTCCGCGGTCTACCACCCGGCACATATTCGGTCACCTCAAGCTACAAGGGTCTGCAGCAGGCGACTGTATTGGTAGTCACCGTCACAGCGGGCCAGCCAGTAAGCGGCAACATCGTGATGAGGCCGCAAACACAGAAAGAGGAAGTTACCGTGTCGGCCTCGAATGAAGACAGCACGGTAAGTACAGAGCCATCGAACAACGCCAGCGCGCTGGTCTTAAAGAAGGAAGACCTCGATTCGCTGCCGGACGATCCGGACGACTTGCAGGCAGACCTGCAAGCGTTGGCCGGGCCTGCGGCGGGGCCGGGCGGGAATGAGATTTATATTGACGGCTTCACCGGAGGCCGCCTTCCTCCGAAAGATTCCATTCGAGAGATCCGTATTAATTCGAATCCGTTCTCGGCAGAGTATTCGAAGCTCGGTTACGGGCGCATCCAAATCTTCACAAAGCCAGGCTCGGACAAGTTTCACGGCCAGGGCTATTACAACATCAGCGATGGCGTCTGGAATTCGCGCAATCCATTCCTGTCAGTCAATCCTCCCTTTCGCACGCAGCTTTTCGGGGGCAACGTGAGCGGGCCTATAAACAAGACCACCAGTTTCTTCCTGGACGTCGAGCGTCGACATGTCGACGACAACGGGATTGTAACGGCAACGATTCCGGCCCCTGGATTCCTGACGGGGGTCTCCAACCAGACTTTCTTCCCCACCCCGCAACGTCGCACGACAGTCAGCCCGCGGGTCGATTTTCAGCTCGGGAAAAATAATACGCTCAGTGTCCGTTACGGCTTTTTGGAAAACGACCGGCCGGTCACAGGTATCACTGCTTTCAATCTGCCAGCCACAACCGTCGACAACATCACCTATCCCAGTTCCGGATACAGCTCTTCGGCCACGGAACATACGGTGAATGTTGTGGAAACAGCTGTGTTGAGCCCGAAAGCGATTAATGAAACGCATTTCCAGTTCGAGCGCGACAACTCGCTGCTAGCGAGCTTGAGCAGCGCGCCGGGTCTCTATGTTTCGCAATCGTTCGTATCGGGCGGTTCAGGCTACAGCGCATCGGGTTACCCGTCAAGCTACGACCTCGAAAACAATTACGAACTGCAAAACTACACATCGATCATCTGGGGCACACACACGACGAAATTCGGAGTCCGGTTCCGGGCGAATGTTGTGGACGATTCGAGTCCCAAGGGCTTTAACGGCACCTACCAGTTTTTGGGCGGGATGTTCCCAGCGCTGGATTCGAATCTCCAGCCGATTCCCGGGGTGCAAGCAAGGCTCCAATCCATTGATCAATACCTCTTGACGGTACGCCTGCTGAACAGCGGAAAGAGTAGCGCGAATGTCACCGCAATGGGATATGGCCCATCCAAATATACAGTCAGCGCGGGCAATCCCTACTACGGGCTTAGCCAGATGGACTTTGGACCGTTCGTGCAGGACGACTGGCGCGTTCGACCGAATCTGACCATCAGCCTTGGCGCCCGTTTCGAATCACAGACCAATATCCCGGACCACTTCGATGTGGCGCCGAGGTTCGGATTCGCCTGGTCGCCGGATGCGAAGGCGCGCGGCGGAAGATCGAAGACCGTGATACGCGGAGGATGGGGAATTTTCTACGATCGATTTGCAATCTCAAACGTAGAGACGGCACTTCGCTACAACTCCAACAACCTTGTTACATATACGGTGAACAATCCGACGATCTACAACGCGGCTTTCGATACTCCGATACCGCTTGGAGCGCTCTCGTCTGCGAGCACAAGCGCGGCGCAGCGCTACCAGATCGATTCGAGCCTTCAGGCGCCGCAGCTAATGCAGACCGCGATCGGAGTTGAAAGACAACTGTTCGGACAAACGCGGCTGTCGGTGAATTTCATGAATTCGCGGGGCGTGCATCAGTTGCTCACCAGGGACATCAATGCGCCATACCCGGTAGTAGGTGCGCTGCCTCCCGGCGCTCCTGGTGGAGTCTCACTGGGAAGACCCTACGGGAACATCGGAGACATTTATAACTACGAATCCGACGGTGGGCTCAAACAAACAATGGTGCTTATAAATGTCAATAGCTCAGTAGGGCGATGGCTCACGTTGTTCGGCCGCTATTCGCATAATGATGCGCATGGCAATACGGATGGTTTAGGCACGCTGCCTTCGGATCCTTACAATCTGGCAGCAGATTGGGGCCGTTCACGCATCAGTATCGCCCACAATTTTTTTCTGGGCGGATCGATCATGGCCAAATGGGGCGTGCGATTCTCTCCTTTCATCGTGGCCCACAGCGGCACACCGTTCAACATCACCACGGGAACGGACCTCTACCTGCAAGGCCAAGGCGCGTCGACGGCCCGGCCGAGCACGACGGGCGAGGTACTTCCCTACCCGAGTCTCAATGGAACGTTTTACTTCAATCCCATCCCCGTGGTGGCTGCGCCCGGCACATCGAACACGGTCGAGCGCAATAGCTCTGTGGGCGCCGGGTACTTCGGTATCAACCTGCGCGTCAGCAGGACCTGGGGATTCGGCGCAACGAAGTTTCAAGGACCCTCCGGAGGATCTCGTGGAGGCGGCGGGGGCGGAGGTGGCGGTGGTAGAGGCGGGCGCGGAGGAGGCGGAGGTTTCGGCGGAGGCGGCGGAGGTGGTGGTCGCGGCGGCTTTGGGAGCGAATCGACCGAGCACCGTTACAATCTGACGGTTTCCGTTAACGCGCGCAACATCCTGAACCACGCAAACCTGAACACGTTCAACGGTTCGTTAACCTCGCCGTACTTCTATGAAGCGACGGGAATTACCGGAGGATTCGGGGCTGAGGCGACCTCGAGCAACCAGCGGCGCATCGATCTCCAATTGCGCTTTGCGTTCTAGCGGTCCGCGAGGCCGCCATCGACAGCCAAAATCTGTCCGGTGATGAATTCTGGCGCGCTGAGGAAGAAGTGTACCGCGGCCGCGATTTCTTCAGGCTTCCCCGCCCGGCGCATCGGTGTTGCATCAATCATGGCTTGTGTCCGCGCATCGACATCGTTGAAGGCGATGACCCCGGGGGCAACCGAGTTCACGCTGATTTCGGGAGCGAAGGCTTTCGCCAAAGCTTTGGTGAGCATGATGACTCCTGCCTTGGAAGCGCAATAATGAGCGTGCTCGGCCCAGGGACGAATGCCGCCGAGGGAGCTGATATTTACGATACGGCCGGCGCCTTTCTTTTTCATTTGACGCGCGCCTTCCTGGCAGCAAAAGAATGTCGCTTTCAGATTGACGTCGTGGATGAAATCCCAGTCGGCTTCACGGATCTCGAGCGGATCGAAGCGGGTGAATCGTGCGGCGTTGTTCACCAGGCAATCGAGCGGTCCCATGCGGGTCTCGACTTCGCTGAACAAGCGATGGATTTCCTCGACACCAGCGAGATCGGCTTGAAAGAGCGGAGCGCCACCGCAGCCGCGTGAGACTTCCTCGGCTTCCTTGCGCGACTGGTTATAGTGAATGCCGACGGCAAAACCCTGGCGTGAGAGTTCGAGCGCGATAACACGGCCAATGCGTTTGGCGGCGCCGGTGACCAGGACGTTCATGCCGGAGGACGGAAGTCGGCGATGGCCCGGCGAGTGTATTCGATGTCTTGTGGAGAGTGTGCGGTCGAGACGAAGAATGCTTCGAACTGCGACGGCGGAAAGTAGATTCCGCGCTCGAGCAGGTGGTGGAAGAAGCTGCTGAAAGCCGGCGTGGCAGAACGCCTGGCGTCTTCATAGTTCCGGACGGGCCCCTCTTGAAAAAAGAACGTGGCCATGGAACCCACTCGATTCACGCATGCGCCTGGCGGCAGCAAACTGGTGACCGCCGCGCTGCTCTTCTCGAGCGTATCGTAGATTTCGGGATGCTCTTCGATATGGCGCAGCATGGCGATACCGGCAGTGACGGCGAGCGGATTGCCGGAAAGCGTACCCGCCTGGTAGACAGAGCCGGATGGAGCGATTTTGCTCATCACATCGGCGCGCCCGCCGTAGGCGGCGATGGGTAAACCAGCTCCGATGATTTTGCCCAAAGTGGTGAGGTCAGGCTGGACATTAAAAAGCTGCTGCGCTCCGCCGCGCCCGAGCCGGAAGCCGGTCATTACCTCATCGAAAATCAAGAGTGCGCCGTAGCGCTGCGTGATGCTCCGCAAGCCTTCGAGAAAACCGGGCGCGGGCGGGACGCAACCCATATTGCCGGAAACGGGCTCGACAATCACACACGCAATGCGATCGCCGGACTCCCGGAACGCGGTTTCGACGCGATCCAGATCGTTGAACGGGAGAGCGATGGTGGTGTCGGAAAACGATTTGGGAACACCCGCGGTATCGGGAAGACTCAGCGTCGCGACGCCGGAGCCGGCTTTTACCAGCAACGAGTCCACATGGCCGTGATAGCAGCCTTCAAACTTTATAGTTAAGTCTCTGCCGGTGAAGCCGCGCGCCAGACGAATCGCGCTCATACAGGCTTCGGTTCCGGAGTTGACCAAGCGGACCATCTCGATGGAAGGGACGGCGTCGATAATCAACTCGGCCAATTCCACCTCACGGCCGGTGGGGGCACCGAAGCTGGTTCCCAGCTCGAGGACGGCCGCGAGGCTTTCGATGACGGGCTTGGGGCGATGTCCGGTGAGCAGAGGACCCCACGAACATACGTAGTCGATGTATTCGTTGCCATCGACATCGAACAAGCGCGAACCTTCGCCGCGGGCGATGAAGGGGGGCGTGCCACCAACGGCGCGAAAGGCGCGCACGGGCGAATTCACTCCCCCGGGAATGTATTGCTGGGCCCGGGCAAAGAGCGCCTCGGACTGCGCCAGATTCATACTCGGGTTTCGCCCAGGATCCACTTGCGGAATACGAAGCTCATGAGAATTTCGTGCAGCGTGGTGTTGACATTTCTGAGCAGCCGGTTTTTCATGTCGAGGTAAGGCAGCGTCCCGGCAAAAAGGTCCTGCATGATCTCGCAAAATTTGGGGCTGCGTTTCATGAAATCGATCATGCGGGTAGGGACTGCGCCGAAGAAAATGGCGCCACAAAAAAGGCGTTTGGCGAGATTTGCGCCGTAAGTCAAATCAAGACCGAAGTCGCGGGTAATGAGCTGGCGATAGGCTTCGGCATTCGAGGTGGGCTGTTCATCCTGAATGAGAACCTGGCTCGCCAGGTCACCGGAGCGAATAGCATAGTAGAGGCCTTCGCCAGTAATCGGATCCACCAGACCGCCCGCATCGCCCACCGCGATCCAACCATCGCCCGCCAGACGGTTATTGCGCCAGCCGCGCGATTCGAGCGAGGGGAGCATGTGGCCGTAGAACTTGGCGTCTTTGCGCGAGTATCCCCTCTCGTCCATATAGCGCTCGAGCCGGGAACGCAGACACTGAGCGGATTCGCTCTTGCCACAGATACCGATGGAGAGATGGCCGGCGCGCGGGAAAACCCAAATGTAGCCTTCCAGGTTTGGCAGGAATTGAATATCGATATGCTCCTGGTCACTGGGCACAAAATAGCCGAGAGCATACATGGTGTCCTGCGCGGTGTATTGCGTGCCGACGTCGCGAAGCGGATTACGCGCGCCCGTGGCGATGACACAGTAGTCCGCCTCAAGGCTGCCGCAGCGCGTCCGGATGCGCCAGCCACCCGAGGAGCGTTCGAGGCCCAGTACGCGCTCTTTCTCGATTTGGGCGCCGGCTGCTTCGGCCCGGCGGAGCAGCATGCTGTTCAAATCGAAGCGCGAATAGATCACCAGCGGCCGGCTAAGAGTCATCTTGAAGGCGCCGGATTTGGGGGCCGCAAGCATGGTGTCGGTTACCAGTTTCTTCGGGGAGTCGTTCTCGATCAAGTAAGGATACTGGGAATAGGCCTTATAGGTCATTCCCCCGCCGCAAGGCTTTTCCCACGCCAACTTTTCGTCGAGGATAATCGTGCTCAATCCGGCACGCGCAAGACGCTCGGCGGCCGATGCGCCGGCCGGTCCACCTCCGAGAACAGCGACTGTCTTCATGATGTTAGCTCAGTAAACTCCTCATCGGGCGGGCGCTGGAGAAGAAGACGCATTTCTGGGATCGAGCGCCGGGTGCCCGGGAGGCAACTCCGGAGAACCCGCAGCGGGCTTTCCGCCGACTCCATGCCCTTGTGAATCGGCGACGTTCACCACCACCCACTGGCCATCCCGGCTGGTGAGGGTGTATTTCATAGTCATGCCACCGTCCACCTTGGCATCGTTCTTAGGATGAAAGAAAACGGTTGCGTAAGCCATATTTTTGTCAAATGTCACAGCGGTGGTGTTGACATCCAGATTTTTCAGGTCGAGCCCGGAGTGCTCCTGAAGACGACTTAGGATGGCCTGCTGCACTTTATCACGGCTTTTCATATCGTTCCGGCACGCTGTAAGGAACAGCAGCGCAGCCAGGCTCATGTAGGACACCCGAAACACCATTCGATTATAACTAGAGAGGCTACAATGCTTTCCGCGCGCGTTTCCGGGCTTCTGACGATCGCTCTACTAAGCCTGCTGGGTCCACTTCAGGGCACCACACTGCCGGTTGGGACGCAGCTCGAACTTCGCCTTACCTCCGAGGCCAGCAGTGATAAGCCGTCCGGCACGATCGTGACGGCGGTGGTCATCGTCCCTGTCTTACTGAATGGCGTTCCAGTCCTGAATGCCGGCACCCAAGTTACCGGCAACACGGCGGACGCGGCGCCAGCGAAACCCGCAGCTGATCCGGGCGGTGAAAAACCGGCGACACTGCGCCTTCAGTTCACAAAAATTGCCGATTTGAGCGGGCATTCCCAGGCCATCAGTTCTGCGCTCACCTCGGTCGATAACGCTCGTGAGAAGGTAGACGATTCCGGATTAATCACCGGGATCATCGCCTCCCAGACATACGAAGGGCTGCTGAACGCCGGCCTGGGGAAACTGAGCGGCCAATTCGGCACTTTGCTGAATGCCGCGAAAGGCGCGTTTTTGAAAGACGTCGATCCTTCCATCGACTACAAGCCGGGCGTGGAGCTTACGATCAAGCTGACCAAAGAGCTGAACTGGACCTCTGGCGCACCGGCAAGCTCTGTCGGCGCGATCACACCCGCAGCGACCCTGGCTGCACTGGTAGCTATAGAGCCCTTTCGGACGGTTGCCCAAAACCCGCCGAAACCCTCCGATCTCACCAACCTGATGTTCATCGGAACAGAGGACCAGGTGAAGACCGCATTCAAAGAAGCGGGCTGGTTTAGTGCAGCGGAGTTGAGCGCCACGTCGCGAGCGGAAACGGCGCGCGCCATTATTGAGAACCGCGGCTACAGCGAAGCACCGATGTCCGTTCTGTACCTGGATAGCAAGCCTCCCGATCTGACATTCCAAAAGCAAAACAATACTTTCGACAAGCGGCACCACATCCGCATCTGGCTGCGGCCGGAGAAATTTAACGGGCAGCCGGTCTGGATGGCGGCGGCAACGCACGATATCGGCATCACGCTTTCGCCGGTCAGCCACAATTTCACACATGGCATCGATCCGAATATTGACGCCGAGCGCTCGAAGGTGACCAACGATCTGCTGTTCACCGGACATGTGAAAGCGACCGCGCTGGTAGACCGCCCGCAAGTGCCGGCGGACCTTTCAAACGCCACCGGAGACAAGCTCATCAGCGATCATAAGCTGGCAGTTTTGCAATTCTAAGAGCGTGAGCATACTAGAGAGCGACCACCGCTACAAGTACCTGGATACGTTCATCACCTTATTTGTTGTGGTCCTGGTGATCTCGAACATCATCGCTGGAAAATTTTTCGCAATAGGAACGTTGCGGGTGAGTGCCGCGCAGATGCTGTTCCCGCTGACGTATATTTTCGGGGACATCTTCACGGAGGTTTACGGATATTCCGCTTCGAGGCGCGCGATCTGGTATGGATTTTTCTCGGCATTCCTCCTGGCGGGTCTCAGCTACCTCGCCGTGATTATCCCGCCCGCTCCGGAATATACGGACCAAGCCGCTTTTGCGACGATCTTCAAGCAGACCGGCAGAATCGTGGCGGCCAGCCTGTTGGCGTACTGGTGCGGCGAGTTCGCGAATTCGTTTACGCTGGCGAAGTTGAAATTGTTGACCGGCGGTAGACATCTCTGGACGCGAACTATTGGCTCCACGATTGTCGGTCAGGCGGTGGATACGACCGTCGTCATGTTTGCGGCGTTCTATGGCGCACGCCCGGTGGACGTGATTCTGAAGTTGATCTTTTCCGGCTATGTGATCAAGGTTGTGTACGAGACGCTGATGACTCCCGTCACGTATGCGGTTGTCAATTTCTTGAAACGCTCGGAAGGCGTGGATTACTTCGATCGCGGGACGAATTTCAATCCATTTGCGACGGAGGAAACGCATGTGTCTCAACCATTGGACAGCTGAGAAGCGAGCAAGCTCTCGGATTCGCGGATATCGCGGTTCAAATCGCGGAATTGCTGGCCTTCGATTTTCACTTCGGCGAGGGTAGTTTCCCATTTGTGGCGGTCTCTCTTCATTTCGTGGCGCTCCTGTTTGCGGGTTTGCTCGGCTCTTACGTGCTGCTGCCGTTCGAAGCCAATTTCGGCTTTACGCTTTTCGGCTCTTAGCTTTAGCAGGTCGTTTAAGGCTTTATGGAAGGCGCGCTCGTGCGTGGTTTGATAGCGCAGGTAGAGAGCGAGTTTCCGATCGTCGATGATTTGGCCGGTGGTGTAGTCGAAGCAGGATTCTTCGAGCCGCATAGCGCGATGGCGGAGCCAGTGGTGCTCGGCTATCGCCTGGACAAGCGCTTCTTCGGTGGGTGTTGTGGGTTGGTGCTCCTGCTGGAACTCGGCCAGGAGTTGGTTGAATTCGGTCTGCGATTCCGAAGGCAGCACCCAGAATTCGCTGGATGTGGATAGGCCGTGACAGAAGTGGTTGCGCGCGGCGGCGGCTTTCCCGGCTTGAGACTTCGGACCGGTGGAGAATTGGGCATTGGCCTGGTTGGCAACCTGGGCAGACGTAG
>Ga0157369_10007377_pt1 | contig 12661 bp, 9 predicted proteins | sample C25metaG_FD_113461 | JGI IMG/M metagenome (GOLD analysis project Ga0157369, IMG submission 113461) | Corn rhizosphere microbial communities from Kellogg Biological Station, Michigan, USA - C2-5 metaG | ecosystem: Host-associated > Plants > Roots > Rhizosphere > Soil | place: USA: Michigan...
GATCAATCCGGGCGAAGGCGCGTTCTACGGGCCGAAGTTCGAATATGTGCTGCGCGATGCCATCGGCCGCGACTGGCAATGCGGCACCACGCAGGTCGACTTCAATCTGCCGGAGCGGTTTGGCGCGTTCTACATCGACCATGACGGCGGAAAGAAGCCGCCGGTGATGGTGCATCGGGCGATCTGCGGCTCGATGGAGCGCTTCATCGGCATCCTGATCGAGCACTATGCCGGCAACTTCCCGCTTTGGCTGGCGCCGACGCAGCTCGTCGTCACCACCATCACCTCGGAGGCCGACGAATACGCCAAGCAGGTGCTGGCCGCGGCGCGGCGCGCAGGGCTTCGCGCCGAGATCGACCTGCGCAACGAGAAGATCAACTACAAAGTTCGCGAGCACTCGCTGATGAAGATTCCGGCCCTGCTCGTGGTCGGCAAGAAGGAGGCCGAGACGCACTCGGTCTCCATCCGCCGGCTCGGCAGCGACGGTCAGAAGGTGATGACGACGGATGAGGCCATCGCCGCTCTCGTCGACGAAGCCACGCCGCCGGATATCAAGCGGGCAAAGATGGCGGCAGCGGCCTGATCATAATCGATCTAAGGTCACTTCCGCCTGCGCCGGCGCCTACCTATCTCGTGGCAATCTCAACCTTGCGAAAGAATTGACCCGTGCCTGACGCGATCGAATTGTTGAAGACCCGCCGCTCGATGAAGCCGCGCGACATGACGGGCCCCGGCCCCTCGCCCGCCGAGATCGACACCATCTTGACCATCGGCGCGCGGGTGCCCGATCACGGCAAGCTGGCGCCGTGGCGCTTCATTTTGTTCGAGGGCGATGCGCGCGTCCGCGCCGGCGAAATCATCGCCAAGGTGTTCGCGAAGAAGAATCCGCAGGCTTCGAGCGCCGAGATCGAGACCGAGAAGAAACGGCTCACCGACGCGCCGCTCGTGATCGGCGTCGTCAGCTTCACCAAGCCGCATCCGAAGGTGCCGCCGTGGGAGCAGGAATTGTCGGCGGGCGCGAGCGCGATGAATATCGTCACCGCAGCGACGGCGCTCGGCTACGGCGCCTGCTGGCTCACCGGCTGGTTCGCCTTCGACCGCGACGTGCTCGATGGTTTCGGACTGAAGGCTGACGAGAAGCTCGCCGGCCTGATCCACATCGGCACGGCGTCGAAGGCAAGCGAGGATCGCCCTCGCCCATCGCTGTCGGATATCGTCACGCGGTTTTGACGCCGCTTACGCCGCCTTCGACGCGCGCGCACCGAAGCGGAACAACAGCTCTTCGATTTCGTTCGCGGGCTTTGCCGCGCTGAACAGGAAGCCCTGGACCTGGTTGCAGCCTTCGGCGCGCAGCCAGTCGAGCTGATCCGTCGTCTCCACGCCTTCCGCCGTCGTCGTGATGTTCAGGCTGCGGCCGAGGCCGGAGATGGCCCGCACGATCGCGACGCAATCGGAACGTTTGGCGATATCCTTCACGAAGGAACGGTCGATCTTGATCTTGTCGAACGGAAAGCTGCGCAGGTAGCTCAGCGAGGAATAGCCGCTGCCGAAATCGTCCATGGAAATGGAGACGCCGAGCTCGCGGAGTTGATGCAGGATCGCGAGATTGGCCTCGGTCTCGGCAAGGAACAGCGATTCGGTGATCTCGAGCTCGAGCCGTTTCGGCGACAGGCCCGAATTCGCCAGCGCCGAGACCACGACCTGCACCAGATTGCGGCCGCGGAACTGAACCGGCGAGAGGTTGACGGCGACCTTGACGTCGGCGGGCCATTTCACCGCCTCGTTGCAGGCCTCGCGCAATACCCATTCGCCGATCGAGACGATCAGTCCGATGTCTTCGGCGACCGGAACGAACTCGGCCGGCGAGATCATGCCCTTGTCCGGGTGGCGCCAGCGGAGCAGCGATTCGAACCCGCTGATGCGGTCGGTCGCGACATCGACCAGCGGCTGATAGTGCAGCTCGAACTCGCCATTGGCGAAGGCGCGGCGCAGATCGAGCTCCATGTCGCGGCGCTTCTGGGCCTGACGGTCCATCTCACGCTCGAAGAAGCGGTGCACGCCGCCGCCGTCTTCCTTGGCGCGGTAGAGCGCAAGATCGGCGTTACGCATCAGCTCCTCGCCGGTCGAACCGTCGCCCGGCGAGAGCGCGATACCGATGGAGGCGCCGATGATGACCTCATTGCCGTCGACCTCGTAGGCCGCACTCAGCATCTTGGTCAGCCTTGACGCAAAGTCGCTGGTCTCGTTCGGCGAGACATCGGAAGAAAGGATGATCGCGAACTCGTCGCCGCCCAGTCGCGCGGCGAGATTGTTGCCGCGAACCTGGGTGCGCAGCCGTTCGGCAACCAGTTTCAGCAGATGGTCGCCGATCGGGTGACCGAGCGAGTCGTTGACATTCTTGAACAGGTCGAGATCGACGCAGAGCACGGCGATCGCCTTGTCGCCCTCCAGCGCTTCCTTGAGCCGCTCCTGGAACAGCTCGCGGTTCGCGAGATTGGTCAGCCCGTCGTGATGGGCCATGTAGGCGATGCGCGCTTCCGCCTTGCGCCGCTCGGTGATGTCGACCACCGCGACCATGAAGGCGTCGCGGCCGTCGAAGGCGACGCGGCGGCCATAGGTCAGAACCTGGATCTCGCTGCCGTCGGCCTTGAGATGCCGCCAGTTGCGCCCGGAATAATGCGAGCCGTCGATCTGCTGCAGCGCCTCCGTATGGGTCGACCATTCGTCGCGCGGCCAGATGTCCTGCAGCTTCATGCTGAGGAATTTCCCGCGGCTATAGCCATAGTGCTGGATCGCCGCGTCGTTGACGCCGAGAAAGCGGGTGGTCTCGAAGTCGAACACCCACATCGGCATCGGGTTGTTGTCGAACAGGAGCCGGAACGAGGCTTCGCGTCGCTTCAGCGCCGTGACGTCGGAAATCGTCAGCGAGAGCATGTCACCGAAGGCGGTCGCACCGAGCAGGAGGTCGCGATCGTCGCTGTCGATCTCGAACTGGTCGCGCTGCCCGGTGGTGACGACCTCGAGCAGCCGTTCGGTGACGTCGCCCGAGCAAAGCAGATTGCCGCCTTCGCTGAGCCGGTGCCATTGCAGGCTTTCCGCCGGCACTTTCAGCAGCGCGGACGCCGCCTTGTTGTGATGCACGATTTGGAAATCGAACGGCCGCTGCTGCGCGTCGCGCAGCGTTGCGAGCGATAGCACGCCGTCATCGGTGTTGGCGAAGATCGCGTCCAGGAGATTGTACTGCGCGCCCTGCTCGTTGACATAGATACCGACCAGCGTGCCGCCCCAGCGCGACGCCGTCGGCATCGCCAGCACGTCGTAGGTCTTGACCATCCCGTCGCGTACGCAATGCGCCAACGCCAGATGCGGACGGCTGCTCTGAAGCGCATTCGCCACCGCTTCATGCAGCACAGTGGCGCAATCCGGCGACAGCGCGCTCAGGGGAATGTCCCAGCGCTCGTCGTTCAGCCATTTCTGGACGTAACGACCGGTGCGCGAGACTTCGAGCGCGTCGTGGTCGTTCTTCAACAGCATGATGTGATCGGCAAGGCGCCCGAGGCTGCCCAGCATCACATCCTCGTAGCGGGGAAGCTTTTCGCCCGGACGCAGCGCCGCCTGCCATTTGCGCTTGAGGATCGGCAGATCCTCGAACATTTCGGCTTCGATTTTCTTGGATGACTTGCTGGCAACCATGACGACTTTCCCCGGCCTTCCCACCGGGCGTGATCCAAGAGAGCCCCGCTTAACAGCTTGTAAAAAAGCGCGGGGCCGTAAGCCGATATGACGATTATGACAGTTTAAAGTCGGCTGATGGTTAGTGGGCGTTATCGACTATGACAGCGGTCGAACGTTTTCATGACGCGCCATCGATCAGCGCGCTACCACTTCGACTTCGCCGTCGACGCCGTTCACGACGTTGAACGGTCGCTCGTAGACCTTGCCCTCGTTCTTGGCGATGGCGCGATACTCGCCCTCGGACAACACGACCTTCGGGAAGGCGCCGATCGATTCCTTGACCACGTCGCCGCCCGGCGTGATCACCGACCAGGCGGTGTTGGCGAGCGCCTCACCGCCCTGTTCGGACACAAGCTTCAACGTGATGACCGCCGCGCGGTGCGTGACGACGACGTCGGTCAGCTTGCTCGCCTGCACGCGGATGTCGGAGCGCACCACCGAGTTGGCATCGCCATAGTTGGAGACGATGTAGTAGGTGCCCTCCGGCAGCAGGACGACGTCGCCGGCGGGGGCATTCGGCACGATCGGAGCGCGGTCGCTCCCCTCGAACTGGCTGCCCTTGTAGATCGCAAACGAAATCTGGTTCGGCGGGATCTTGGAGGTGCCGACCCGGCCCTCGATGCGCAGGCCACCGGCGGGAAGGATGAAGGACTCGCGATCGGTCTCCGCCTTCAGCGTCACCACGCGCACCGCGCTGACAAGGCCGAGCGCGACATGCACCACATAGCTGCCGGGCGGCAGCACGAGGTTCGGCGTCGGGTTGCGATCCTCACGGATCATCTTGAAGGTGCCGGTCTCATCGGGCCGGTCGGCGAAGATGCGCCAGACCAGCCCGCCATTGACTACCGGCATGTCCTTGCCGTAGCGCGCCGACAGCGCGAGCACCGCCTGTCCCGGGGCTCCGCCGGGAGGCACCGCGGCAATCGATGGTTGGGTCAGGACCGGCGGCAGGCTCGACGGTAGCGCGGCCGATGGCGCGGGCGGCGCCGCTCCAGACCCGGAGGGTGCGAGGCTAACCGCCGCACGGGGATCAGGTACGGAAGCCGGCGGCACCGGCGGGGGATGGTCGCTGAACAGCTGGGCCGATGCGGGGGGAACAAAAACGGCGAGCAAAATCGCTGATAGCGCGAGCACCGGCAAAAGCCGCTCGACGCGCCGCCATCGGAAGATGCGGTCACCCCCTGAATCCATCCCATTGCTTTTCACCGAAAACGCGGCAAATTCAAGCCTTGCGGCCCCCCGCCTTTCCCGGTGAGACGGCCGGCCCTTGGAACCTCGCCGGAACCTCACGAATTGGTGTCTGTGCTTGCGACCCCGGTCATAATACCTGCCTAACCGCGGCATAAACCATGCTTACGCTACGTTCTGGCGGGGCGGAGCCGCGAGACTTAGGCTGCTCCGCCAAGAGAGTGTTGAGAGACTGCTGATAGACTGTTGAGAGATTGTTGAGTGCTCGAACGTTTGACCCGACGCGTCCCCCACGAACCCGATAGCGAGAAAGTGGGCCTCGGCAGCATCCGCCGGCCGGTGATCGGGCTCGCGCTCGGCGGCGGGGCGGCGCGCGGTTTTGCCCATATCGGCGTCATGCGGACCCTGATCGCCCATGGCATCGTTCCCAATGTCGTGGTCGGCACCTCGATCGGCGCGGTCGTCGGCGGCGCCTATGCGGCCGGCCATCTCGACACCCTGGAGGAATGGGCGCGCGCCCTGCAGGTGCGCAACATCCTCGGCTATCTCGACATCCGCCTGAACGGCTCGGGCCTGATCGGCGGCGAAAAGCTCGCGGCGCAACTATCGGCCTCGATCGGCGACACCCTGATCGAGGATTTGCCGTTGAAATTCGCGACCGTAGCGACCGAAGTTCGCACCGGACACGAGATCTGGCTGACCCATGGCCGCCTGGTCGACGCAATGCGCGCCTCCTATGCCCTGCCCGGCATTTTCCAGCCCATCCTGGTCGGCGACCGCTGGCTGGTCGATGGCGCGCTGGTCAATCCGGTGCCGGTCTCAGCGGCCCGGGCGCTCGGCGCGGAAATCGTCATCGCCGCCAACCTTTCCAGCGATATCTTCACCCATTCGACCACCATCTACGCCCACGGCGCATTGCCGCCGGAGCCTGTCGCGACCGAGATCGAGGCCAAGCCGCCCAAGCGCGGGCTCGGAAAGTTCTTCTCGCCCGAGCGCACCGTGAAGCGCGAGTTTTTCGGCGGCGGCGGCCGGCCCGGCATCTCGACGGTGATGGTCGACGCCTTCAACATCATGCAGGACCGCATCACGCGAGCCCGTCTCGCCGGCGACCCGCCGGACCTGCTGATCACTCCGCGCGTCGGCCAGATCGGCTGGTTCGATTTCCATCGCGCCGCCGACCTGATCGACCATGGCGCACGCGCCGCCGAGCGCGCCATCGATTCGATCCAGGAGGCGATCAACGTGCTTGCGCCGCCCGCCCCCGGCGCCGTGAAGGCCAATCTTCCCTGAGACTACTCAGGCCGTCTTGATGTAGTCGCGCAGCGCTTCCTGCTCGGTCTCGTATTCCTTCACGCGCCACTTGACGATGTCGCCGATCGAGATCAGGCCGACCACCTTGCCTTCCTCGACCACCGGCAGATGGCGGAATTTGCCGATCGTCATCATCTCCATGAGCGCAGCGACCGTATCCAGCGGGCGGCAGCTCACGACCTTGCGCGTCATCACGGCACTGACCGGCTCATCCAGCACGCCGGCCCCGCGTTCGCTCAACACACGCACAATGTCGCGCTCGGACAGGATGCCGTCGATATTGCCCGCCATGTTCAGGACCAGCACCGCACCGATCTTCTTCTCACCGAGGAGCTTCACCGCGTCCGAGAGCCTTGCGCCCGGCTGGATGCTCTCGACGTTGTGTCCCTTGGAATCGAGGATGGATCGTACCGTCATTGTCGCCTCCCTGATCAGTCCGGCCCTTGGAAAGATCGGGCCGATTTCCATCGCGAGTAAGACAACCATCCGGAGCCGGTTTCGTTGCACGGCTCACTCATTGATCGTGCGAATGATGAATGGAATCACACCACCGCGCAATCCGTCACGACGACTGACCTAATGGCCTATTGTTTTGCGCCCCTAACTCGGCGGATTCGACAACGCACCTGCAGCATCGTTCTCGCTGTGCTGCACGGGATCGAATAGCGAGAAGAGAAAGAGGCCTGCGAAGAAGCCGCCGATATGCGCCTGCCAAGCCACGGTCTGCCCCTCTTCCATGCCGATCGCAATCGAGCCAACGCCGAAGACGAGATTGACGCCGAACCAGATCGCGAGAAACGCCAGTACCCGGCCGTTGCGCAGCGCCCGCCACAACGACAGCGCCGGAACCTTCGCCGCCGCGTCGGCATCGCCGCGTGAAAACGACAGGAAACTGCCCTGCACGAACGCAAAGCGGATCGCGGCCGCCATGGTGCCGGACACCGACGCCGACGCGCCGATCATCGGCGCCAGCGCATGCTCATGGGTGAGGAGATGGGCGAGTGCGCCGGCCGCGGCCGTCACCGCCATGAAGATGTAGAAGCGAACGGCCCCGAAGCGGCGCGCCAGCGCACTGCCGAAGGGCAACAGCCACAGCACGTTGAAGCCGATATGGCTGAGATTGGCGTGCAGCAGCGAATAGGTGACGAAGGTCCACACCTTGGCGCCGGCGCCGCCGGGGAATGTCACGTCGAGCAACGTCGTGTCGTAGCGCTTCGGGATGAAGCCGAACACGTCGATGGTCCATTCCTCCCAGGCCGGCGGCAGCAAAACGCGCAGATGGATGATCGCGAGCAGCAGGATGTAAGCCGTCAGCGCCGGCGGCAATGTCAGGATCGGCTCACGTGGAGCGGCCGGCGGCGTTTCGATCGGCAAATTGGACGCATCGTGCGCGGTGTTTTCAGGAGATTCCAAGGACAAGCAGACCTTTTGGCGGCGCTTTTGGAAGATACGCTGAGATAGGCGCCTTTGCCCCGCCTGTGCAAGTGCACAATCGGCTGATCGGTCGCAGAGCGGTATCCGTGTCCCGGGCGCGGCGCGGCATGAAATGACGCGACGCAGAACCGGGACCCAGCCCCTCGCTGTAGAGCCATGGGCCCCGGATCAGCAGCGCACCGTCATTCTCGTTGCAGACGCGCGTGAACGCGCTTTTGGCGCGCTGCGCTGCATCCGGGGCACGAGATTGGCGCTAAGCCGAAAAAAGTGAAGGGAGGATGCTGAGAACATCCTCCCTCATCGCTTGTGGCCTGATCGGCTCGCATGGGCCGTGGGACAATCCCCACCCCTCCCCGTGCGAGCGCCGACCAATCTGTTTGACGCCGCCTGTGTAGCGCGTCCCGCAGGAACCTGGAAAAGCCGCGGAAGCGCACGCGAACCCTAGCCGCACTGGCGCTCGCCGCAAACCCCATAGTTAACTTAACGTTAATGCCGCAAAGGTCGCCGCGAACCCCGCGCACGGCATGGACGCTGCACCTTCCCTCCTGCACAACGTTCTTCGGGAACGCGTGTGCGCAAAAGCGGGACAGAACTGTCCCATCCGAGCCACACGGGGGTGAGTTAACGTCATGAAACATCCGGCGAACCGGGAGTTTTTCGCTTATTGGGACGGCAAGCGCGGCGACGCGCGGGCCCCCGAGCGCAGCGATATCGAGCCGAGCGCGATGCGCGAGCGGCTCGGCGACATCTTCGTCCTGTCCTGCGAGCCAGCTGCCGGCTATCCCTTCCGCGTCGCCGGCACGCGCGTCTGCGCCATGCTCGGCCGCGACGTCAAGGACCAGAGTTTTACCAGCCTCTTCACCGCCGAAAGCCGGCACGAGATCGAGGAGATCACGGCCGTCGTCGCCGACGAGATGCTGCCCGTGATCGCCGGCCTCACCGCGACCTCGCCGCATGGCAGAACCACGCATCTGGAGCTGTTGCTGCTTCCCTTCAACAACCGCGCCCATACGCCGATCAGCCTGACCGGCATGCTCGCGCCCTTCGAGACAAACCACGGCACGCTCGGCGAGCTCACGCTGACCTCGTGGCGCTACATCCATCCGCCGCCGCAAAAGATCATCCCGCGCGCCCTGCGCAAGCTCGCGATCGCCCGCGGCTTCATGGTGTATGAAGGACTGAGCTAACCGGTGCCGTAGGATGAGTTGAGCCAACGGGTCGCGCGAACGCGCGCCCGATGACAGGCTCCGCGATACCCATCGAACTCCCGCGGCCAGAATGATGGGTTTCGCTGGCGCTCAACCCATCCTGCGAATTTCAACATGTCAAAGAACCCGCACGCGGCATCGTGTTCTCGCGGCGCGGATCGCGTCCGAGGGATGAGCCGTTCCGCCCAAGAGAGGGCGTGGGGAATGCCGGGCGCCCGATGCACCCGTAGCCTCGTGTGCAAAGAGTTAAGCACACGAGTGTAGTAACCACAGGTCCACCGGAATCACCCGGCATTCCCGCACGCGACTGGTTTTAACGGCCTATAGCGCGCTCTCCCCGGTGCTCCGGGCTTGTTGGCCACCGTGACTCTGAGAAACGTCTCACAGAGCTTGATCCCAGCGTCGGGGGATCAGGACCACACGCCTTCGCCGTCCGCGTCGGCGCGCCTCGTCAGCGCGCGCCATTGTCGCGTCCATCGCATCCTGCTCCAACGCACGTGACGATCGCGATACGCCCCTCTATCGGGACAGGACACGCGAACTAGGGCCACTGATTTGCCCGACGGCGCAAGCGTTTTTTCGCGAGCGAAGGGGTGACGGCGGCAAGCGCGTTGATGTCGTTGCGAAACTTCGTTCGTGGGCGCGGCCCGTTTGGGTGAACTGCTCCAGCCGAAGCCCGCATCAGCGGCAGCGACATGCGGGACGAGTGGAAACCCGGATGTCGCTTTCGCTCATCCGGGCTGCCACCATCCACAAGCGGCGCGGGCTTACGCCGATATCGATTACGGCTGCGCCAGATGCCACGCGCCGTTCAGGAAACCGTCGCCGGTGATGTCGCCGGGCTTCGTATCCTTGGCGAAGGTGTAGAGCGGCTTGCCCTTGTAGGCCAACTGCTTGGAGCCATCGTCGCGGGTGATGATGGTGTAGCTGCCTTCGCCCTTGTCGCCGGCCTCGGCCTTCACCACCGGCCAGTTGGTCGCGCACGGTCCGTTGCAGGCAGACTTGCCTCCGGAATCCTTGTCGAAGGTGTAAAGGCTCATGCCCTTCATGTCGGTCAGCACGGCGCCCTTGGGCGTCGTGCCTTGCTTGGTCGGCGGTGCGGCGAAGGCTGCGGACGCGAATGCGACTGAAATCGCGGCGGCGAATACGAGAGAGGTTTTCTTCATGTCGTCTCCTGTGATGCAAATGGCTTGCACGAGGTAAAACGCCATGACCGCGTCACCTATTCCGCGCCAAGAGCGCGGGATCTTTTTGCGTGGCGCGGGGAATAATTTGCAGATCGACAGCGCGCTTTCTTGTCGCAGGCGGAAGAAAACGACGGGGCCGTTGTTGCAGCAGCACCTGCTGAACGACGATGGAGGCTCCGGCGGCCGGCAATGCCTTTCACGCAATCCCGTTCTCAACCCGGCCTCGCGGCGCGGCGCTACTTTTAAGGCCGGCAACTAACGGCCGGCAACGTCGGCACCTCGGGGGCGGCAAAAATCTTTCTCGGATTGAAAATATGTTGCGGGTCGAGCGCCTGTTTCAGCGCGCGCATGGTATCGAGGGCTTCCGGACCCATTTCGCTTTCCAGATATTTCTGCTTGCCCTGGCCCACTCCATGCTCGCCGGTGCAGGTCCCGCCCATCGCCTGCGCACGTTCGACCAGCCGATGCTGAAAGGCATCGACGCGAGCGATCTCGTCAGGACTGTCGACGTCGTAGAGCAGCGCGCAGTGAAAATTGCCGTCACCGACATGTCCGACAATTGGCGACGGCAGGCCGGAGGCCTCGAGATCGCGCTCGGTGTCCACGACGCATTCTGCGAGACGGGAAATGGGCACGCAGACATCGGTCGTCAGGATGCCTGCACCCGGTCGCAGGCTTTTCACGGCCCAGTAGCCGTCGTGCCTTGCCTGCCATAGCCGGCTGCGGTCTTCGGCCTTCGTGGTCCAGGTGAAATCGCCGCCACCGCATTCCCTCGCGATCTCGCCGAAATTTCTCGACTGCTCTGCGACCTCTTTCGCGCTGCCGTGAAATTCCAGCAGGAGCAGCGGCGTATCAGGCAGGGTCAGCCTGGAGTAGGCGTTGACGGCTCGCACCTGCGCCGCGTTCAGCAATTCGATGCGCGCGACGGGTATGCCGGTCTGAATCGCCAGGATCGCGGCCTGGCAAGCCCCGTGTACGTTAGCGAAGGAGCAGGATGCCGCAGCGATGGTTTCGGGGATTCCGCGCAGCTTGATGGTCAGCTCGCAGATGATGCCGAGAGTGCCTTCGGCACCGACAAAGAGATGCGTCAGATCGTAACCTGCGGAAGATTTCTTCGCCCTCGTGCCGGTCGTGATGATCTCGCCATCGCCGCGGACGACCTTCAGCGCCAGCACGTTTTCGCGCATGGTGCCGTAGCGCACCGCATTTGTACCGGACGCCCGCGTCGATGCCATTCCCCCAAGGGAGGCATCCGCGCCCGGATCGATCGGGAAGAACAATCCCTGGTCTCGCAGGTGCTCATTCAGCAATTTGCGCGTGACGCCGGGCTCGACGACACAGTCCAGATCGTCGGCATGCACGGCCAGCACGCGATTCATGTCCCGCAGGTCGATGCAAACGCCCCCGGACGGAGCGTTGACCTGTCCCTCCAGCGAGGTCCCCGTGCCGAAGGCGATCACCGGCACGCGATACCGTGCACAAATCCGGACCACGTCCTGGATGTCCGAGGTCTCGCGCGCCATCACCACGGCGTCGGGCGGTTGCGCCTCGAGGGACGTCGTGACGTGCGCGTGCTGATCCCGCACCGCCTGCGATGTCACCAATCCGTTGCCGAATCGCGCCGCGATGGCGGCGATCGCATGCTCCAGCACCTTCGGCTCGACACGATCGAGGCTGTCTTTTGAGAAATCCACGGTATTATTCCCTTGGGGTGACCCATAGTCGCAACGTACCAGACCCGGGTCAAGCAACGGGCCTTTTCGCGCAGGACGCGCGCTCGCGCATTGTCTTTGAAATGATCTGAGGTCAAGTGATACAGCTTTTGGCTAAAGCACTATACAATTCCGGGGCTAACTGCTTGTGGGGATGCGAGGTCCAAGCGATAGTTTGGCCAAGCATGATGGCGTGGTTTTGGTTGCGGGGCAGCCCAGCGCCGTCATAGACAGACATTGTCGCAGCCGGCCCAGAACGGCGGGCGACCAGGGAGGAAATTTGATGCCAATCGATGATCGCAAACTCAGCCGACGCAGCATTCTCGCGGGCACCGCTGCCGGCACGATTTTGATGGCCGCGCCGTCCATTGTCCGGGCGCAGGCGCAATCGCTCAAGATCGCCGTGGTGCTGCCGCAGTCCGGTTACCTCGCCCAGGCCGGGCAAAGCTGCCATCGTGGGGCGCAAGTCTCGGCCTCCGTGCTCGCGGAGCTCGGCCACAAGGTCGAGCTCGTGCACATCGACATGGAGTCCAATCCTGACGTCGCCCGCACCCAGACGGAGCGCGCCATCAACGAGGGCGCGCAGTGCGTGGTCGGCGCCTTCGACTCCGCCGCGACGCTCGCGATCGCGCAGGTCTGCGAACAGCGCCAGGTGCCGCTCATCGTCAATATCGGCGCCGCGCCGCAATTGACCGAGCAAGGCTACAAATTCCTGGTGCGCAATTTCCCGACCGGCGGCATGCTCGTGGCCAACGGCCTGAAGGAAATCCAGGCCCTGATCGACGCCACAAAGATCGCGCCCAAGACCGCGGTATTCCTGCATGCCAACGACAATTTCGGCATGGCGCAGCGCAAGGGAATGGACGCCCTGTTTCCGAAGGCCGGA